>Ga0207646_10002060_pt1 | contig 24136 bp, 14 predicted proteins | sample KBSK5502metaG_FD_184343 | JGI IMG/M metagenome (GOLD analysis project Ga0207646, IMG submission 184343) | Corn, switchgrass and miscanthus rhizosphere microbial communities from Kellogg Biological Station, Michigan, USA - KBS K5-50-2 metaG... | ecosystem: Host-associated > Plants > Roots >... | reverse complement strand
GGCCAGCATCGTGCTCTATTCGTACACGAAGCGATGGACCGCGCTTTCGCATCTGGTGCTCGGTTGGTGCCTGGCGATTGCGCCGACCGGAGCCTGGATCGCGGTACGCGGCGCGATTGACAGTCCGTTACCACTCTTGCTTTCGCTGGTCGTAATGCTTTGGACCGCGGGGTTCGACGTGCTCTACGCGTGTCAGGATTATGACTTTGATCGGCGCGAAGGCTTGTATTCAATTCCCGCGCGCTTTGGCACCGCGCGTTCGCTTTGGATCTCTCGGCTGTTACACGCGGGAGCATTCGCGGCCCTGCTTGCGCTATACTTCGTGGCGAACCTGGGAATCCTGGCTCTCGTCGGTGTGATTGCGACCGGCGCTTTACTGGTTTATCAGCACACTTTGGTGCGCGCCGATGATCTAAGCCGGCTAAACGCCGCGTTCTTTACGACGAACGCGTTTGTAAGTGTGATCTTGCTGGTTACTTTCGGCGGCGCGACATTGTGGAAATCTTAATGGAGATATGACCGATGAGCACAACGCTCGACATTTCAGTCTCGGATCCAGTAGTTGTCCACTTCGAGCCCTCAAAATTGCGAATGAACGATGAAGAGTTCTTTGAGTTCTGCCAGCTCAATCCGGAATTGCGCATTGAGCGCACCAGCGAAGGAGATATCATCGTCATGTCCCCCACCGGCGGAAAAACGGGAAGGCGAAATGCCAAGCTGATTGCGAGAGTAACAAATTGGGCCGAACAAGATGCGACGGGCCAGGTCTTTGATTCGTCAACCGTGTTCATCCTGCCCAATGGCGCGGGCCGGTCGCCTGACCTCAGTTGGGTGAGAAACGAACGCTGGAACTCGTTAACGTCGAAAGAGCAAGAACAATTTCCGCCACTCTGCCCCGACTTTGTCGTTGAGCTTAGATCACCCACAGATCGGCTGAAAATTCTGATGACGAAGATGGAGGAATACATTGCGAATGGAGCGCAGCTTGGCTGGTTGATCGATCCCTTAGAACGAGAACACAAAGTCTACATTTATCGACCGGGTGCCGCTGCGGAGGTTTTGGATGATCCGAAAGAGGTTTCCGGCGGACCCTTACTGAAAGGATTTGTTTTAGACGTTCAATCGCTTTGGGATTAGCTTTTATACATCATGAGTTTTTCACACGACCCAAGACTTAACCAGATTAGCGCCAGAATCGAAAGCGGCGAGCGCCTTTCATTCGCGGACGGCTTGGCGTTGTTTGACACCGACGACTTGAACGGGTTGGGCAGGCTCGCGGACACCGTGCGCCGACGGATGCATGGCCGCACGACCTATTTCAATGTCAATCGGCATTTCAACCCAACCAACGTTTGCTACGTCGATTGTAAGTTCTGTGGGTTCTTTCGCACGCCGCGCCAGCCCGATGCGTACACACACAACATCGAAGATTCCCTGCGCATAGCCGGACAGGCAGTCGGCGAAGGCGCAACTGAACTGCACATCACCGGCGGGCTGAACACGAAATTGCCGTTCAGCTATTTCACCGATCTGCTTTCGTCTTTAAAACAGCATTATCCGCAGCTTCATCTCAAAGCGTTCACGATGGTTGAGCTGGATCACTTCGCCCATTTCTACAAGATGAAAGACGAGGATGTGATTCAGCAATTGATCGAAGCGGGGTTGGATTCATGTCCCGGCGGCGGCGCCGAGATTTTCCGCGAGCCGACGCGCTCGATGATCTGCGCGCACAAATGCGACGCGTCCAGATGGTTGGAGCTCGCCGGCAAGGTCCACACCGCGGGTTTGAAAACCAACGCCACGATGCTTTACGGCCATATTGAATCCGTCGAAGACCGGGTCGACCACCTGGTGAAACTGCGGGAGCAACAGGACAGGTCCGGCGGTTTTCAGTGCTTTATTCCGCTGGCTTTTTATCCGCCCGACACCCAGATGGCGCATCTGCCCGGACCTTCGGGCATTGATTCCCTGAAGACGATGGCCGTGTCGCGTCTGATGCTGGATAACTTTGCGCACATCAAAGCTTACTGGGTCATGCTCGGCAAGCGCCTGGCGCAAGTCGCTTTGCACTTCGGCGCCAACGACGTCGACGGCACAATCACCGAAGGCGGTGAACTGACGGAAAGCTATTCGGTTGAATCCAACAATGAAGTGAAGATGACGCGGCCGGAGCTGGTCGGCTTGATTGAAGAAGCGGGCTTTGAAGCGGTCGAGCGTGATACAGTCTACAATCGTGTAGAAAGGACCGCCACGGTCGCATAATTCTGAATTTTCGAGCCAGCGCCAGCAGTTTCCTTTTCCCATGCCGCTGCGTTTTTGTGTTTAAGGTATGACGACAGCAACTAAACAACGAACAATTTCACTCGCCCACTCACCGGATTCCGACGACGCGTTCATGTTTTATGCGCTGGCAACGAACAAGATCGAAACGGGCTCCTTCGAATTCGAGCATGTGCTGAAAGACATCCAGACGCTGAACGAAGAAGCACGCAAAGGAACCTACGATGTCACCGCGATCAGCTTTCACGCTTACGCCTACGTCGCTGACAAGTATGCTCTTTTGCCGCATGGTGCTTCCATCGGCGACAACTACGGCCCGATAATCGTGGCCAGCGAACATCTTGATCCGTCTGATCTGTCGAAAGTGAAGATCGCTGTGCCCGGCACGCTGACCAGCGCTTTTCTCGCGCTCAGTATTTACACTCCGGATTTCAAATATGAAGTGGTGCCCTTCGACGAGATCCTCGAAGCGGTGACCGAAGGACGTTGCGACGCCGGCTTGCTGATTCACGAAGGTCAGCTTTTCTATGACAACCTGGGTTTGCACAAAGTTCTGGATCTCGGCGAGTGGTGGCACGAACATACGGACGGCTTGCCTCTGCCGATGGGCGGCAATGTCATTCGTCGCTCGCTGGGCAAAGAAACGATCAGCGAAGTCTCAGGGTTGCTGAAAGAGAGCATCCAGTATTCGCTCGACAATCGCGAAGATGCTTTGCAGTACGCCATGCAGTTCGCCCGCGAGATGGATCCGGCGCTCGCCGATCGCTTTGTGGCGATGTGGGTGAACGACCTCACGCTCGATTACGGCGATCGTGGCCGCGAAGCCGTGCGCCGCTTGCTCGCCGAAGGCCACGAACGAGGCATCATTCCGCACGCTGTCGACGTGCAGTTCGTCGAGTAGTCTCCTTAACGTAAAGTCTCTGCGCTTCCTCCGCGTGCTCTGCGTCTCTGCGTCTCTGCGGTGAGTGCATTTGAAACGATTATTCACCGCCGAGACGCAGAGTTCGCAGAGGCCACGCAGAGAAAAACTGGAACTGAGCCGCGATTGGGGATCGACTGTCCCTCAAGTCTTCTAAATTCATTGCTGACCTCAATGCCGCTAGTCTTCTATTGACATCGTCATTCTTGGCGCACAAAATGCCCGTCGAGATGAAAGCGCCCCGATTCCTTCTTCGTGGATTTCGCCGGCCGAGCGAAGTAGCTCTGCTCGCGTTGGGCAAACTCGAGCGTCAGGTGCTGGACCAAACCTGGCAGCGCGGCGAAGTCAGCGTCCGCGACATCTACCTCGCCTTTGGAGAAAACATAGCCTACACGACGCTGATGACGACGCTCGATCGTTTGTTCCGCAAACAACTTCTCGATCGACGCAAAGACGGCCGCGCCTTTCTGTATACGCCCGCGGTTTCACGCGAAGAGTTTGAGCATGGCATTCGTGAAGATGTGATCGATGGCTTGCTCGGCGGGGGCGCGGAAGGAATTCAGCCAGTGCTGGCCTGTATCGTTGACACGGTCAGTGAGCGCGATCGGGAGTTGCTCGACGAACTGGATCGTCTGGTCAAAGAGAAGAAGCGAGAGTTGCGGCGAGAGATTGATTAGTTATGTATGAGCTGTTGGGAATCTGTCTGGTATTGGCGGCGCTGCTGACCATAAATGCGTTCGCGTCGCTCCTGGCCGCCGCTGCGTGGCGTTTGCTGGAGCGGCCAACCAGAAACCTCTCAGCGCGGGCACGCGCGGAAATTCTCTTTGTCATACGCATCAGCCCCCCGGCGCTGGCTGTTATCTCGGTCGTGGCGTTCCTGGTTCCGTCATTCCTGGTTTACGAACCGTACGCGACTACGGAAGTTGTCAGCAAGAAGCTGGGGGTCCTGGCCGTCGTCTCAGCCGGCGGAGTCGGATTTGCCTTGTGGCGCAGGCTCGGTTCCTGGTGGGCGACGAGAACTCTGCTGCGAAAGTGGCTGGCAACTGCCGAACAGATTCGACTTCCCCGCGTCAGCATCCCCGCGTTTCGTATCCGGCATCCGTTTCCGATTATTGCCGTGGTCGGCACCCTCCGACCGCGACTGTTCATTGCCCGACACGTTCTACAAACGCTGAGCGAAGAAGAGCTAATCGCGGCCATCGCACACGAATGCGGACACGTTGCGGCGCGCGATAATCTCAAGCGCATGCTGATGAGAGCTTGTCGCGACTTGCTGGCGACCGTTCCATGTGGTCGCTCGATTGATCGAGCATGGGCCGAAAATGCCGAGGCTGCCGCGGATGAGCACGCAGCCGACAACGGATCCGCCGTTGCACTGAACCTCGCCTCGGCGTTAATTGAGATCGCGCGAATGGTTCCGGCTGGCGCCCGGGCGGCACTGCCGACGGGCGCATTTATCCTCGGCCACGAAACTGACGGCGTTAAGGCCCGCGTGAACAGACTCATAGCTCTGGCGGGGGTGAGCCGACGCCAATCATCGACGAGGTTTATGTCCTTAGCCGCGAGAGCTGCTTTGCTGGTTCTACTTGCGGGCCTTATGATCGCTCTGACGAATACACCTGCGCTGGCTTCACTTCACATCGCGATGGAGCGTATCGTGCGCATACTTACCTAAGCATTCCCTTTCCCAACCCTAATCCGGCCATCACGCTTTCAGACTGTCAAGAACCTACGAGCATTGGTAGTAGAGCGCCGCAACCTCTACTGTACTCAATTGCAAACCAGCAAACCGCTGTTCCGATCAAACGGACCGACGATTGATCTTGTTATGACCTCTTAGTGGGAGAGAATCTTGATCTCAAGAAATCTAACAACGCGACTCTTAACAAGCGCTGTTTGGTTATCATCGCTTCTCGCCATCACATCTATCGCACAGACCCCGCAAGGCGCTCTGGTAGGGAGTGTAAGTGACACGAACGGCGGTCGCATCGCCGGAGCAACGGTTTCAGCCGAAGCTGTCGGATCGTCTCTCAAGCGAGTAGTTAGCACGAATTCGTCGGGCGAGTATCGGATCGAAGGTTTGCCACCGGGCGATTATCGCGTCACGGTCACGGCTGCTAATTTCTCGCCGGTTGGTTACGTCGTCAAACTAACAGTCAATTCGTCTCCGACGGTCCCGGTCGTGTTGAAGCCGGGAGTAATGACCGCAACTGTGCAGGTTGCAGACAGCGGCTCGTCACTCTATTCACAACCTCTCGAAACCACCAGCAGCGTCCAAAAGACAGTAATTGCAAAGAAGGATCTAGCGAACATTCCGCTGGCACACCGCAGCTTTGCCAACATCGCTTACCTCGCGCCGATGACTCAACCGGTCGAGCCTTCCGATCCGACGAAAGCCCGCATTACCGCGGTTGCGTTTGGTGGCAGCTCTGGTCTCAATCTCGATCTTTCGGTTGACGGCGGCGATAACAACGATGATTACATCGGCGGCTTTTTGCAAAACTATTCGCCTGACGCCATGCAGGAGTTCGTGGTGCGCACTTCGCAGTTCGATGCGGATACTTCGCGCACGAACGGCGGTTCGGTGATCGTCAGCACACGTCGCGGCACCGATCAGTGGCACGGAGACCTTGGCTACTATCTGCGAGCGCGTGCTTTCAATGCGCGCAATAAGCTGGATAATCCTGAGCCGAATCCGAAGCAGCCGTTTTCGCGGCAGAATGGGATTGGGGCAATTGGCGGTCCGCTCAAGACCGGAAAATTGTGGTTCTTTTCTTCGTTCGAGTACGTTCACGAGAACGCGAGCATCGCTTACAGCGCGCTCAGTCTGAGTGAATTCCACGCGCTGGCGCGGTTGGCCTCGATGGGACTGATCCCCGGCGTTAGATCGATTGATGTGCCGACCTCGGTGCCGGCGCCGTTTCGCGATGTCTTGTTCTCTATCAGAGTTGATTGGTTTCAATCACCGCGATCGCAATGGTTCGTGCGCGGCTCGTTGGATCAGAATCACACGCGTAACGATCTAATTCAACAATCAACGCTGCCTTCGACCGGCGCCACCACGCATTCCAATTACTACAGTTTTCTGGTCAACAATCAGTTTCTCTTCAATTCAAAGTGGCTGGGAACGCTAACGTTTCAGGCCAGTGACTTTCATCATACCAAGGACAGAAATTCGCACATTGGCCTGGCGCTTGCCTTTCCATTTAGCTCGACCGCGATTATGACGTCGGGATTTGAAACCTTCGGCGATAATCAATTCGTTACCGGCATCACCGCCTTTCCAATTCTGCGCGATCAGCGCAAGTACCAGTTTCGTTATGACGTCGCCCGCACAGGCGGAAAGCATGCAATCAAGTTCGGTGCGAATTTCATTTACGAACCAAAGCTAAGCGGCCGGCTTGCCGACGATGCGGAAACACTTGTCAGATTTCCTGAGGAGCCGACGTTCTATGTCGCCAACCCCGCCGATTTCACCGCGGATTTCGCCGCCGGCAGGGAATTCATTCCCGCCAGCAATGGCACTTTTTCACAGAACGTCAAAAGGCTTGGGCTCTATGTGCAGGATTCGTGGCGCATCCGTCCCAGCTTCACTTTGAATCTTGGTTTGCGATACGACACCACCTTCGGATTATTCCGAGCCTCAGGACGGAATCAGGATCAAAATCCGGCGGTCGCCACGTTGAATGCTCTGAACCTCGGACTCTCGCCGGGCATTCCGCACGATTATCGCCGGGCCTTCGCGCCTCGGCTCGGCTTTGCTTACTCACCAGGTCGTTCGACAAGGACTGTGATCCGCGGCGGCGTGGGTTTGTACTTCAATGATCTAAATCAAAATGGATGGGTCGATGCTTTCCGGGCAGTCAACAAACCTCTCAGCGGCCTGTTGGCAGCGGGCGATCAAGGCGCGGTTATTGACCCGCACTATCACAGTCCTTACGCCTTGCAGTTTAGCCTTGGCGTCGAGCGTGTGTTGAGTCCGACATGGCGATTGAACATTCATTACGAACATCAACAAGGTGTGCATCAATATCGTCGCTACAAATACGTCAGCGACTTTACACTGCCGGCCATCGCGCCAAGCATCTCGCTCTTCCGCACTGACAATCGATCGCGCTACGACGGCGTCGCCTTTCAGATACAGCATAGCTTCTCACGGCACTTCGAACTGTCAGCGCATTATACGCTGTCGAGTGCGAAGACGTGGGGAGCGACAGTCGGCGAGTTAGCTGACTACGTGAACGGCGTGAGCGATGTGCGCAAGGCATTCGGTCCTGGAGATTTCGGTCCATCCGGCGAAGACGTGCGGCATCGATTTGTGCTCGCCGGAACTTTGCGTTTGCCCGGCAAGGTTGATTTGGTCACGCTTTCGCAATTTGAGAGCGCGCGTCCTTTTACCGTCGCCACTCCCGAAGACTTAAACAACGACGGACTCGACTCAAACGATCGCGCAGTCGTGAATGGGGTGCAAACATCTCTCGATCAGTTTCGTGGGACCCCCTATTATCAGATCGATCTCCGAGTGAGCCGAGATTTTCATTGGGGAGAACGCACTACCATTAAGCCCTTCGTGGAGTTCTTCAATCTTCTGAATCGAACTAATCCGGGAAACAACTTCATCCCGGATCTCTCAGCACTGCCTGTGCCGCCGGGTGAACTCGACAATGCGCGGCACATCTGTCTTGACTCTGCGTGTACGTTGACGAGGCCGATTCGCAGCCTGCGAGACTTAAGGGCGCCGGCCGGAGCGCTCGGAGATTTCTTCGGACCCGGCACGACTGTGGGAATTCCCTTCTCTGCGCAACTTGGAGTTCGTGTTAGTTTCTAGATTTGCTTAAACGTTTTCACGGCTGAGCCCGGTCGGCAAATGGTCGGCGCAGGGTTACAAAGATCGCGGCCGCGATCAGTTGCCCCGCGACGCCGAACACCACCAGGGCAATGAGTGAATAATCATAGAGCACGCCCATCGTCACGCTGCCCAAAAACCAAAGGACGCCGTACACCGCGTTGAAGACGCCATAAGCATTGCCGCGCTTGTCGATGGGGATAAGCTGCGCTATGCCCGCGCGCAATGTCGCTTGCTGCGCGCCCAGACCAACCGCCCAACAGCCTACCGCGACAATCGCCAACGCAGAGCCGCCGAGAAAACCCAGAGGCAACGCCAGCAAAGAAACTACAATTCCCAGCGCCAGTATTCGCATTCCAAAACGATCGAAGAGTCGACCGAAAATCAAGGCCGCCAATCCATTCACAGCCATCGCGCCGGCGTAGTACAGCGGGATCGCCGCGGGTCGCGCGATGGCAGTTTTCTGAAAGTGATAAGCGAGCAGAGGAAAATCCACGAACCCTCCAGCCAGCAATCCGGCTGCGGCAACATATAACCAAAAGACACTTGGCAAATGTTGAGAGGTTGGGGTCGTCTGAGGCGGGGCGCTGGTTAGGCCGGGTCGCATCGTGCGGGCGACTATCAGCGCGGCGAAAGCGAAAAGTGCAGGCAAGGCCAGCCACAAAAATGCCGGACCGAAATGTTCCTCTCTTGACACGATGCCGGCGATCAAGAGCGGCCCGAGTACCGCTCCCGTCTGATCCATGGCCGTGTGCAACCCAAATCCCCAACCGTGTCCCACTACCGAAGTTGCATCGGACAGCAAAACGTCCTTAGCCGGACCGCGCAAACCTTTTCCGGTGCGCTCAGCGATAACAAACAGCGCCGCCGATTTCCAACTTCCTGCAAACGCCAGCCCCGGCACGACCACCAGATTCAGAAAATATCCTAACGTTGTCAGACCCCAGTAAGCGCGTGTGCGATCCGCTATTCGCCCCGACAACACCCGCAACCCGGCGGCAATCATCTCTCCCAAGCCGGCAATAATTCCGACCTGCGTCGCCGTCGCTCCAAGGTCCTTTAAGAACGGACCAATGATGCTGTGCGCGCCTTCATAGGTCATGTCAGCGAACAAGCTGACAATGCCCATGGCCACGATAAATTGCAGGGCGTGCTTGCGCTTTTGATTTGACACTATCTGTCTTCCGAAAAGAGATTGAGCCTTGGTCGTCAGTTCCAGTCCGCTTCCAACTGGCGCTTGATCTAGGCTTTCATGATCCGGAGCGACACTACGGCGTCTGGTAGTAAAAGCGCCTCGCGGCTACTCTTTCCCGGACGCCATCCGACGTTTAATTCCTCCGACCGGCGCATACTGCATTCTGATGAAGGGAAATCTTACGATATGTACCCGACTATGAGAAAAGTTGCGCGCGCGCGTGTTGTCCTGACCCTGGTGCTTATTGCTTTGGCATCGGCCATTGCGTTTTCTCAGCAACACTCGGAGGGCAGCATCACAGGTGTAGTCAAAGATCCCAACGGAGCGATCGTTAGTGGTGCTGAAGTGTCGCTGCTACACGCGCAGTCCGTTCTGCGCACAACGCAGACGACCTCAGACGGGAAGTTCACTATTGAGAATGTGGGGCCCGGCAGGTATGCAGTCATCGTTAGCAAGTCTGGCTTCGGGCGATTTAGCACTGCGGTCCAGTTGAAACCCGGCGACAAGAGAGAGTTGGACGTGGAGTTGGAAGTCAATCCACTAAGCGAAGAGGTCACAGTGACGGCGGAGGCGGGTCTGGTTTCTGAAGCGCGAACCCTGGCCCAGCCAGTCAACGTCATCAATGAGCAGGAGATTTTGGACCGCGGGACTGAGGTTGTAGCCCAGGTTGTTGACGAAGAGCAGGGCGTCAATCTGCAACGCACCAGCCCATCGCTGAGTGCAGTTTTCGTGCGCGGGCTGACCGGACGCAATGTAGCCGTCTATGTCGATGGAGTGCGTTACACGACCAGCGCTCAACGCGGCGGCGTGGGCACGTTCTTCAGTCTGATCGAACCATCAAGCCTCGAGACTGTCGAAATCCTGCGCGGTCCCAACAGTTCCCAATATGGATCAGACGCGCACGGCGGCGTCGTTAATTTCCTTTCCCGTTCGCCCGCCTTCGGTGACAAGGATGCAGAGTTTCACGGCAGCACGAATACGTTTTATTCGTCGGTAACCAACGGCTTCGGCGGCAGCCAACTATTGACCTACGGGACGAAGCGGTACGGCTTTCTCGTAAACGCAGACGGACGCCGTATTAACCGGCTGCGCCCGGGAGCAGGCCTCGATACGCATGCGGCAGTGACGCGCTTCCTTGGGCTTCCTTCCAGCGTTTTCGGCGAGCGCCTGCCGGACACAGCGTTCACGCAGTACGGTGGATTGCTTCGTGCCAGCTTCAACGTCAACGGCACCACTCAGTTTCTTTCGAGCTACAACCGCAGTCAGCAGGACGGCGGCAAGCGTTACGATCAGCTTCTCGGCGGCGACGGCAACCTCATTGCCGACTTACGCAACCTGATGGCGGATATCTTCTATGCTCGACTCAACAAGCAAAATCTGGGCTCCTTCGATAGCGGTTCGTTTACTTTCTCTTATGTCGGCCAGCGCGAAGAGCGGCTCAACCAGGGCGGCAACGGCAATCCCTTCGGCGCGATAACCAATCAACGCGAGCGCACGAACGTCTTTGGGTTCAACTTCTATGTCGATAAGCAACTGGGCAAACACAACACGCTGCTGTTGGGCGCCGACGTTTACCACGACAAGATTGCGGCGCCGGCATTTACGACTGATCCGGTCACGCACGTGGTTACCAATTCTCGTCCGCGCATTCCCAATGGCGCGCGCTATCTTGCTTATGGTTTCTTTGCCCAGGATGTTTTCAACGCGATTCCCGACCGCCTGCACCTGAGCGGCGCGGTGCGTTACAGCGTCGCTTCCTACCGCGCGAGTGCGGCTGACGCTCCCATCGTCGGTGGCCGTCCGCTGTTTCCTGACGACAGCGAACGCTTCGGCGCTTTGTCCGGCCGCATCGGAGCAGTGGTCAATGTCGGCGGCGGCTTTGATATCGCCGCGAAATACGCGCGCGGTTTTCGCGCGCCCAACACCACCGACCTGGGAATCGTTGGCCTGGTCGGCACTGGTTTTGAAGTCAACTCGCAGACGGCAGCAAGTCTCGGCGGCTTTATCGGCACCACGGCTGGCTCGGATGCTGTCTCCACCGGCATCCCCATCACCCGCCTGAGTCCGGAGACTAGTGACAGTTTCGATCTTAGCTTGCGTTATACGAGCAAACGGTTTGCAGCAGAGTTAACTGGATTCACGACTACACTGAACGATGTTTACTTTGATCAAGCTCTCATCCTGCCCGCGGGAGCCGTCAGCAAATTCCTCGGCAGCGAACAGATCGTTTCACAAAACAGCCGGGGCTGGGTGTCAGTCGCAGTTGCTCCGACAAGTCCGGTGCTGGTCCGCGTGAACTATGACGCCGCGCGTTTTAATGGTGTCGAGTTTAATTCTCAAGCACGCTTCAACAACCAATTCAGCGCCAAGGCCAACTTCACGTACATCCGAGCTTACAGTCTGCTCAACGGACTGCCGCCGAACATCGAAGGCGGCGTTCCCAACCCGGCAGCCAATCTCAGCCTGCGCTATCAACCATGCTCGCGCTTCTACCTCGAGGCATACACGACGCTTACCGGTCGCCAGCGCCGTCTCTCTTCGCTCGACCTGTCTGACCGTCGCACGGGTGCGGCACGTTCGCGCGGCGCCATTCAAAACTTCTTCCGTCGCGGCGCCTGCGTGCACGGACTGACGACGCCGGGAGCCGGTGGGTGCAACACCGCGGGCGGCACATTGATCCCGACGGGCGAGACGTTGGCCCAGGTGCAAAATCGTCTGCTGCCAATCGGCGCTACCATAAATGGCGTGACTGTAGTTGATGCTAACAGCAACGTACCCATGTTCACGGCCGTCCCGGGTTATGGGCTGGTGGGTTTGCGCGGCTCGATTCGTTTTGGCGAGCGCTCAGAATTCCTCTTCGACTTTGAAAACATCGGCGACAAGCAATACCGCGGCATCAGTTGGGGCATCGATGGCGCAGGCCGTGGTGTGACGCTCCGCTATCGCTACAAATTCTGAGGTTAGTGTCAGAAGCCCGCGCGTCAGCAAGGGCCAGTTCAATAATCTTGCCCTCCCTAACGGTCGGGCTTCTGACACGAGACTACTTCCCAAACCAACCAATCGGCTTGCCTGAGAGATCGACCCAGACGCTCTTCACCTGGGTGTAGAGCTCCAGTGCATGCTTACCCATCTCGCGGCCATAGCCCGATTGCTTGTAACCGCCGAACGGCGAAGCCGCATTCATCATGTTGAAGGTATTAATCCAGACGACACCGGCCTTGACGGCCCGCGCGAAGCGATGAGCCCGCGTAATGTTGCTCGTCCAGATTCCGGCTGACAACCCGTACATTGTTTCGTTTGCCTGGCGAAGCAGGTCGTCATCGTTATCAAAAGTAATTACCGAAGAGACCGGCCCGAAGATTTCCTCCTGCGCCACCCGCATCGAGTTATTCACTTCGCTGAAGATCGTTGGCTGAAAGAAATAGCCGTTTTGAAATGCGCCTTCCAACTGAATTGACTGGCCGCCCGAGAAGACCGTCGCGCCTTCTTCACGGGCGATACCTACGTAACTCCTGATCTTGTTGAGTTGCTCCATGGAAACCTGCGGCCCCATTAAGGTCGCCTTATCCATCGGGTCACCGACTGTAATCCGCTCGGCTTTTTCTTTGAATCGCGCGAGGAATTCGTCCTTCACCTTCTCTTCAATGAACACGCGCGAACCCGCGCAACACACTTGCCCCTGATTGAAAAAGATTCCCATCATCGCGCCGTTGACTGCTTGATCCAGATCGGCATCGGCAAAAATAACGTTAGGCGCTTTGCCGCCGAGCTCGAGCGAAACTTTCGTCAAGTTCGCTGCTGCCGATTTCGCGATCAGCTTTCCAATTTCAGTCGAGCCGGTGAAGGCAATCTTGTCGATGCCGGGATGAGCGGCAAGCGCCGCGCCCGCAGTTTCGCCATACCCGGGAATGATGTTGACGACGCCTTCGGGGAAGCCGGCTTCCTGAATCAGCTTGGCGAGTTCCAACGCCGTCACCGGCGTCTGCTCCGCTGGTTTCAGCACGACTGTATTTCCGCAGGCAAGCGCCGGCGCCAATTTCCATGCGGCCATCAACAGCGGAAAGTTCCAGGGAATGATTTGCCCGCAAACGCCCACCGGTTCGCGCAGAGTGTAATTGAACATCTGACCGGGCACCGGAATCGTCTCGCCTTCGATCTTAGTCGACCAACCCGCGAAGTATTCAAAGTTCTCAACGACGCCAGGCAGATCGATGTAAGTCGACTCCTTAATCGGCTTACCATTGTCGGATGTTTCCAGCTCGGCCAGTTCCCCCGCGTGCTGCTCAATTAATTGGGAAAGCCGATACAGTAACTTCCCGCGGTCGCGCGCGCTCATCTTTGACCATTTGCCATCAAGGGCTTTACGCGCGGCAGCAACGGCTTTATCAACATCAGCCTTGTCGGCTTCGGCAACCTCAGCAAACGTTGCACCGGTAGCCGGATTCGGCGATTTGAAAGTCTTTCCGGATTCCGCGTCGACAAATTGGCCGTCAATAAAAAGTTGATAACGACGTGGCGTAGTTTGCGCTGGTTGAGTTGTTGACATGGATTAATAGTTCCTCTCGGTTTGGATTACAAGTAAGAATCTATCATCGAGTTGAGGTCAGTACCACCCGCGGTAGCGGGTGGGTTTAGGCGCGACCAATCATTTGCGACGATGGCCACGACAATACTTGTGTTTACGACCCACCCGCTACCGCGGGTGGTACTGACTTCATTCTGTGACTGGCCTCTTGACACGTTTGCGCGTTATCTTTTCGCACCATGACCAACAACCATTGGCCTTCACTTATCCTGGAAGAATGGCAAGAGACACTCGCGACGCTGCACATGTGGACGCAGATTGTTGGCAAAATCCGCATGAAGCTAACGCCCCTGATCAATCATTGGTGGAACGTTACGCTGTATGTTTCGGCGCGCGGCCTGACAACTTCGGCTATGCCTTATCAGGATCGCATATTCGAAATTGAATTCGACTTCATCGATCACAAGCTGCGTATTGAGTGCAGCGACGGCGCGTCAAAGATTCTTCCGTTGCGTCCGCAGTCAGTCGCTGACTTCTATCAGGAACTCATGTCAGCTCTGCGGGCTTTAGGAATGGACATAAAGATCTGGCCGATGCCCGTCGAGATCCCGAATCCGATTCGCTTTGATCAGGATCAGGTTCACAAATCTTACGACGCTGAATACGTGAATCGATTCTGGCGCGCTTTGGTATGTATTGACGATGTGTTCAAAGATTTTCGCACGCGCTTCATCGGCAAAGTTAGCCCGGTGCATTTTTGGTGGGGCAGCTTCGATCACGCGGTTACTCGCTTCTCCGGCCGGCCTGCGCCCCCGCGTGAAGCCGCCGATAAGTGGACACCGGAAGCGTACTCACACGAAGTGATCAGCCATGGCTTTTGGCCAGGCGGCAACGGCGTCGAGGCCGCGTTCTATTCTTACACCGCTCCTGAGCCACCGGGTTTGTCCAAATCAACGATCAAACCCGCAGCCGCGTTCTACTCGCAAGACCTGAAAGAGTTTCTGCTTCCTTACGACGCCGTGCGCCAGTCCCCTTCCCCGGAGACTGCGCTAATGGATTTCTTGCAGAGTACGTACGAAGCGGGCGCGAATCTGGCCAAGTGGGATCGTAAGGCGTTGGAGCGATAAGGGCGGGACGCATCGACACATAGCGGTGTATTATCTCTCTTCGGATTGAATCCTTCACTGGAGCAACCTCATGCAAAAGCAAAACTTCTACATCATTGCTCATAATCCTAATACTCTGCGCGAGGCCGAAGATTTTCTGAAGGCGGGCGCAAATGCGCTGGAGCCCGATATCTGTTTCGACGAAAACAAACCCGGTCATTTCTTTGTGAGCCACGGCACCTTTGGCTCTAATCCTTTTACTCCTGAGAACAGCCTGGTCACATATCTGACCGGGCTCAGGAAACTGATCACAGATCCCCAAAACAATTTCAACCTCACCCTGATCGCATTCGACACTAAGACTCCTTCGTTTGACATCAACAAGTTCATCAATTTGGTATTCGATAATTTTTCCAGCTTTCCCATCTGCGATGGCGTGGCAATATTAATTACCGTTGGTTCTTTGTCGAACATCGGCTTTCTGAATGCCTATGACCAGACAAAAGGAACGGTGACAGTTGGCATCGATGAAGAGAAGACTCCCAAAGACGTAGACGCAGGTTTCAAGGCCGGGGGACAGAAAAGATTCACCTATGCGAATGGCAGTATCATTCCCGACATAAAGTTTGGTCTATTCAAATCGATCATGAAGGCAAAAGGATTACAAGCGAGGGGAAAAGGCGACAGTTTCAAGCTCATCTATGCCTGGGTGCTGAACCGGGAATCATCCATACGCAGTTATCTGGACCTCCACATTGACGGCCTCATTGTCGATCTTCACACCGTGCCGCACATGTTGGAGATATTGAAGGAGGACCATTTCTCGCCGATGTATCAGTTGGCGCAAATCGGTCATAATCCCTTCGACGCGCCGCCACCGCCGCAGTATCTGCTGACAATCAAAACGAGTGACACCCAACTGGCAGGGACGGATGTCCCCGTGAAATTTACGCTCGAAGGATCCGCGGGGATCCTGGAGACTACCCTCGACTGCGATTTCAGAGACGTGATGGAACGAAACGAAACGGATTTCCTGACTCTGGAAGGAAATGATATTGGTCAGATAATCAGTCTTACTATCGCGCAACAGCATTCCGGCGTCATGTCCGCTTGGTTGCCCGAGTTTATCGAACTGGAAAGTAATCTGATCCCAGCTCCAAAGACTTTTCATTACGGGCCCGACGAATGGCTGAAATTCGGCCATCCGATCACAAAGACAGCGAGCTGACGGTTGATGCCGGGGTGCTCGTTCCTGTCCGCAATGAGGGCAAAGCGCGAATAAGTTCTTCGCGCTTGAAACGGGGCAGTAGCCCGACCGTTAGGGAGGGCTCCCAACTTCGTTTTACCAAGGGAACACCAATCATGAAACACGATGCGCTGATTGTGCCTCCGGGAAAAAAGATTCGTCTCAAGGATTTTGATCCGGCCCACACGGGAAAATTCCACAGCAAAGATGAAGCGCAGGAAAAGCTGGCAAGAGATATTCTCCGTCTCGCCGAATATCAGACCGTGCTCTATGCCCAGGATACTTACGCCTTACTGATCATTTTTCAGGCGCTGGACGCCGCCGGCAAAGACAGCACGATCAAGCATGTGATGTCGGGTGTCAATCCGCAGGGGACGCAGGTCTTCTCTTTTAAGCAGCCTTCGGCGGAAGAACTGGATCACGATTATCTCTGGCGCTATCACCAGGCCGTTCCCGAACGTGGACGCATAGGCATTTTCAATCGCTCGTATTACGAAGAGGTTTTGGTGGTGCGGGTCCATCCTGAGCTTTTGAAGGCGGAAAAGTTGGCGCCCGGAACGGCTAAGAAAGATATCTGGAAACAGCGCTTTGAAGAGATCAATGACTTCGAGCACTACCTGGTTCGCAACGGCGTCGCAGTACTAAAGTTTTTTCTCAACGTTTCTCGTGAAGCGCAACGCCGGCGTTTCCTTGCGCGACTGGACACTCCGGAGAAGTACTGGAAGTTTTCTTTAAGTGACGTAAAAGAGCGGGCCCGCTGGAATGATTATCAAAAGGCCTTCGAAGCCGTTTTCAATCACACCAGCACCAGGTGGGCGCCATGGTACGTCATCCCCGCCGATCACAAATGGTTCACTCGCGTCGCCGTCGCCGACATCATCAACTCAAAACTCAAGTCCCTCAATTTGAAATACCCAACCGTCAGCAAAGAGCGCATGCAGGAATTACAGATCGCCAGAGAGATGCTGGAAAGCAAATCGTGACCTAGTCAGTACCGAGAGCGGTAGCGACCGGATTTCTGTTGAGGAACCAATTGCTGGGAGCTAGCGAGTTGGTAGCAGCTACCGATTTGCTGGGAGCGCGGACGTCCCGTCCGCACTGAGCACGAAGCGCGAACAATTCTCTTTTAGCATTTTGGGGCAGTGGCCCGACCGTCAAGGAGGGCTCGGTTACAGAACCCTGAGCGGTAGCGACGGGATCCTGCCACTCAAGTTGAGCTTATATCCGGTCGCTACCGCTCGCGGTTCTGTACCGGATAGCGCTTAACGCCAACGGCGTGAAATATAAAATGAACGGGCCTCAAAATCCCGTGGTTCCTGCCAACAACTGCCTTAACACATAAGGCAGGATCCCGCCGTGCAGGTAGTAATCAATCTCAATAGGCGTGTCGATGCGTAAGGTGAGCGGGACTTTGTCAGTTGAACCGTCGGTGCGATGAATTGTGAGAGTGACATCCTGACGTGGGCGCACTTCAACATTCTCTAAGCCAGTGATGTCGAACTTCTCTGTACCATCAAGATTCAATGACGTGGCGTTGGTGCCGTCTTTGAACTGGCAAGGCAGGACGCCCATGCCGACCAGGTTGCTGCGATGTATGCGTTCGAAGCTCTGCGCGATAACGGCCTTCACTCCTAGCAGACGAGTTCCCTTTGCGGCCCAGTCACGAGACGATCCCGTGCCGTATTCCTGGCCGGCAAATACAACCAACGGCGTGCCTTCGCTCTGATACTTCATCGCCGCATCATAGATGCTCATTCTCTCAGGTTCGGCTTCCGGGTTCTTCCAGTAAAGAGTGACGCCGCCTTCCGTGCCCGGCACCATCAAATTCTTGATGCGAACATTCGCGAACGTGCCGCGCATCATCACCTGATGATTGCCGCGCCGCGAACCGTAGCTGTTAAAGTCCGCCGTCTCGACGCCACGCTGTTGCAGATACACACCCGCCGGTGAGGTGGCCTTGATCGCTCCCGCCGGGCTGATGTGATCGGTGGTGACTGAGTCGCCAAAGATCGCCAGGGGCCGCGCGCCAAAAATGTCTTCCATCTCGCCGACTTCAGCGCCAAAGCCTTCGAAGAACGGCGGGTCCTGAATGTAAGTTGATTCGGGATCCCACTTGTAGGTCAAACCCGTGGTCGTAGGGATCTCGTTCCACATCGGATTCTGTTCCGCGAAATTACCGTACAGCCTTCGATACGTTTCGGCGTCAAACGCCGACGTCATCAACTCTCTTATTTCGTCCATCGTCGGCCAGATGTCACGCAGGAAAACATCCTCGCCGTTTCTATCGGTGCCGAGCGGATCCTTTGACAGATCGCGATCGACACGACCCGCCAGTGCGAACGCGACGACCAGCGGCGGGCTCATCAAAAAATTAGCTTTGATGCTCTGATGCACGCGCGCTTCAAAATTGCGATTGCCGGACAGCACACTGGCAGCGATCAAATCGTGCTCAGTCAAAACGTCTTCAATCTTTGGATCGAGTGGCCCTGAATTCCCGATGCAAGTAGTACATCCGTAACCCACAAGATTAAACCCCAGCTTATTTAGATAAAGTTGCAAGCCAGTCTTGTCCAGATACTCGGTCACCACACGCGATCCGGGCGCCAGTGATGTTTTCACTGTCGGTCGCACCTTCATTCCGCGCTCGACGGCTTTCTTTGCCAGCAGCCCGGCAGCCAACATCACGCTGGGATTCGAAGTGTTAGTGCAGGAAGTGATCGCCGCGATCAAAACATCGCCGTGACCCAAATCGACGTGGGCTGTGGGAAATTCTTCCGGCAGCATTTCCACAACGCGATCGGGCGTGGGACGATTATTCATCATTTCAGTTTCCGTCCAGACACTGGTCTCGCGCGGCGTCACATCGTTGCCGGACGGAGCCGGAACAGACGCAGAGTGCTGCTGGCCACCGCCGACCACGACGGCGAGCGCATGTTCACTCGCGCCGATGTCGGTTGGATATCGCACCGCAATCTGTTCGCTGGACTTTCCATAGCCGCCGCTTTTCGCGTCCTGTTGCAGAAGCTCCAGGAATTTTGTTTTTAGATCAGGCAGCGCGATTCGATCCTGCGGGCGCTTGGGACCAGCGACACTCGGGACGATGGTTTCCAGATTGAGATCCAGCAGAGTGCTGTAGTCGCATTCGCCCCCACGCGGAATTCCGAACATGCCCTGCGCCTTGAAATAATTTCGCACCGCCTCGATGTGCTCATCAGATCGCCCGGTTGCTTTAAGGTATACGCAGGTCTCTTCATCCGGCGGGAAGTAACCCATGGTCGCGCCGTATTCGGGCGACATGTTCGCGATGGTCGCGCGATCGGTCACCGAAAGCGACGCCGCGCCTTCACCATGAAACTCGACGAACTTGCCGACGACTTTTGCTTTACGCAACATCTCAGTGACGGCCAGCACGAGATCAGTCGCCGTTACGCCTTCACGCAGACGGCCTTTCATGTGCACCCCCACGACATCGGGCGTGAGAAAGTACACGGGCTGACCGAGCATAGCTGCTTCGGCTTCGATGCCGCCGACGCCCCAGCCGACGATGCCGAGTCCATTGATCATCGTGGTGTGCGAATCGGTCCCGACCAGGCTGTCGGGATAATACAGGCCATGCTTTTCCCAGACGCATTTGCCGAGGTATTCCAGGTTGACCTGATGACAGATACCTATGCCCGGCGGCACGACGCGGAAACCATCGAACGCCTGCATGCCCCACTTAAGAAATTGGTAGCGAGAGTTATTACGGCGAAACTCCATCTCCATGTTCTTGCGAAAAGCGTCACCCGTAGCGGAAAAATCAACCTGCACTGAATGATCTATGACGAGATCGACCGGCACCAGAGGCTCAATGACGCCGGGATTTTTATTCAAACGTACGACCGCCGATCGCATCGCTGCTAAATCAACCAGCAGCGGGACGCCGGTGAAGTCCTGCAGCAGCACGCGGGCGACCACGAATGGAACTTCCTCGGTGCGCTCGGCGTTAGGTTGCCAACTCGCGACGCCGCGAACATCGTCTTCAGTTATCTTCTCGCCGTCAAAATTGCGCAGCACCGATTCGAGCACGACGCGAATACTGACAGGCAGACGAGAAATCTTTCCGACTCCTTCTTTTTCAAGTTGGGGCAGCGAATACAATTCGCCGGTTTTTCCGGTGGCGGGCATAAATGTCTGAAGTGAATTGAAGAGATTATGTGACATAGTCGTCAAGCGCCTGCATCTTTTTCGCATCTCCGCACGCTTTTGACGCGCAGAAGGACAACGCGAAGCTGAGAGCTTCTCTGAAAATTTAATGTTGCCGGCTGATCAAGTTCTAGTTTAGGTTTGACGCGAGTAATCGTCAAGCAAGCAATTTCGGTTGAGAGTTTGGTTGTGGCACGCGCATCTTGCGCGTGATTCACGGGCGGGACGCCCGTGCTACCTTTCAATTTTTTTCTGTTGCGGAGACCTATGGCGGCGTATACTGAGTCACCCAGACTGTTTGGACTTCGACTGGTGAAACACGCCTTGCCAAAGGAGAACCAATATGAAGACCTTTATCATTCCCGCTTTAATTCTTTGCTTTGCCGTCGTGTGTTCAGCGCAAACATTTCGCGGTGGCATCCAGGGCACTGTCACTGATCCCAACGGTGCAGTCGTTCCGGGCGCCGAAGTAACTATTACCAGTCCGGACACGGGGCTAACGCGAACGATCGTTACCGACGACAGCGGAGCCTATTCCGTTTCCGAAATACCAATCGGAAGCTATCGAGTAATAGTAAAAAAAAGCGGGTTTCAGAGCCCGCCGGTAAGTGCCAGAGTGGAGGTCGCCACAACCACGCGCGCCGACATTCAGCTCGCCTTGGCGGCCGCTACTGTCGACTGGGTCGTTGTGGCCGACCAGGAACCAATTGTAAACACCGCACAAAACAATCTCGGAGGTTCCATCCAGGCAAAGCAGTTACAGGAACTGCCTGTCAGCGGCCGCGACTTTACCAAGATGCTGGTGCTGGTTCCGGGTTCGGGCGGCGATCCTTCGGGCGTGGCTGATTCACCGGGTTCATTTGGCCTGTTCAGCATCAACGGCAATCGCGGGCGCTCGAATAACTATCTGATCGACGGCACCGACATGAACGATGGCTATCGCAATCTCCCCGCGATCAATCAGGGTGGAGTGTTTGGCACTCCGGCCACAATCCTCCCGATGGACGCCATTCAGGAAATGTCGATCATCAACAGCACGGAAGCTGAGTACGGGCGGAGTTCAGGCGCGACTGTCAACATCGTAACCAGGTCCGGAACGAATTCCGTTCATGGCACGGCGTACGAGTATTACCGCAACAACCGGCTCGATGCTCGCAACTATTTCAACGCCAAACCCCAGCCGCAGGACACGTTTCACAATAACCAATTCGGTTTCTCCCTGGGTGGGCCGATCAAGAAAAATAAGACGTTCTGGTTTGTCTCTTATGAAGGCCAGCGCGAAACCGTGGGCATTCCCACCGTGGCGCGCGTCCCCACGACCGCGGAGATTGCGGCAGCTAAAGCCAACAATGGCGGCGTGGTAAATCCGGTGATTGCGAACCTTTTGGCCCGCAATCCGTGGCCGGCGCCGAATCAGGCCCCGGACTCTAATGGAAACAACCTCCAGATCGCAAACAATGCCTTCAATCGCGTGAATAGTTTTATCGGCAAGGTCGATCAGCACATAGGCAAGGACGATCTTTTGACCGCCCGTTATTACTTCGGCAAGAGCAACCAAAGTTTTCCGCTGGCGCTCGTGGGCGGCGGAATCCTTCCCGGCTTCAATACCGTCACCCCAACCGACGTCAATATTTTTTCAGTCTCGTACACGCACGTCTTTAGTCCGCGTCTGTTGATAGAGCTCCGCGGAGGCTACAACCGTTTTAAGGAAACCTTCTTCCCTGAGGATAAATCCTTCAATCCTTCTTCGATAGGTTTGAACATGGGAACCTCAGCGCAGGATTTTGGGCTGCCGCAAATCACTGTCGCTTCCGCAGTGCCTGGACTCGTTGGTTTTGCAACTCTGGGCGCCAACACCTCGGTGCCGCGCGGACGCGTGGACACCAACACTCAACTGTTCGGCAACGTGAGCTACACAGCCGGGCGACACAACTGGAAGTTTGGCTATGAGTTTCGCCGCACGTTCGTGGATGGATTCTTTGATAGTGGGTATCGCGGGAAGCTTAGCTTTAACACCCTGGATGATTTTATTGCCGGCGCTCCAGCCAGCGGCCGTCAGGCGCAGGGCAATTCATCGCGCCAGACTTTTCAAAACAATAACTCACTCTATCTTCAAGACAGCTTTCACATCTGGCCGCGCGTAACTTTGAACTATGGAGTGCGCTGGGAATACTTCGGCGTGATTGGCGAGAAGCAGAATCGCTTCAGCATCCTGAGTGCCGCCGGCCTTCTCACTCCGGTTCATCAACTCTATCCGAAAGACTTCAACAACTTTGCGCCCCGAGCCAGTGTGGCCTGGGACGTTTACGGCAATGCCAGAACTGTCGTGCGCGCCGGTTGGGGTTTGTATTACGACTCGTTTTCACAGGACTTCTTTGTCGGGCAATTGCCATTCAATACTTTCAATCCCGGCCCGGCTTATAACGGAATCGGCGCGGATGCGGTTACTTTCAGCTTCTCACCGGCGGCAACGCTGGCGCCCGGGGTGCGTGTGTTTGACGCTTCGACCTTTTCGGCCACGGATGTTTTTACCGTCGATCAGAAGATCCGCACGCCTTACATTCATGTCTACAGTGCGAATTTTCAGCAGGAACTGGCGAGAAATGTCGCGGTCGAAGTTGGCTACGTCGGTTCGGCGGGCCGCAAACTGTTTCGTTATCGCGATATCAACCAAGTAAACCCGGCGACGGGTACGGTCGCGTTTCCGGCGTTCATTTACATAAATCAATTCGAATCTACGGCCAGCAGCGACTACAAGTCTGTGCAGGCTTCCCTGCAGTTTCGTAACTGGCATCGACTGACCTCGACACTGAACTACACCTGGTCGCACTCAAGGGACAATGCGAGCGACGGTCAGGACTATGTGCCCAATGCAACGCAACCGGATAACAGTTTCGCCCCCCAGCGCGAGCGAGCGAATTCCAACTTTGATATGCGTCACCATCTGACGTGGACCTTCAACTACGAACTGCCGAAGTTAGGCAACGTCCGGGGCCTTAGTTCAGGATGGGCAATCAATGGCGTGCTGGCCGTCGCTTCCGGCCAACCTTTCAACGTCAATTATTTGTTTGAAGGCGACTTCAATGGTAGCGGCGAATTCTTCGGCCGGCCGGACCTGGTGGGCAATCCTTTCGCCGGCACACACACGCCGGATAATTTTCTGAATCTCGCAGCCTTCAAGGTTCCGTGCACCTTGGACGCTGGCGGCAATTGCACTCCGGGTACCCAGCACTTTGGCAATTTAGGCCGCAATGCTCTGGTTGGACCTCACTATCGGAACTTCGATTTCAGCGTAGTAAAGAACAACAGCCTGAGCGAGCGGGTGAAACTGCAGATTCGCATGGACATCTTCAATCTGTTCAATCATCCGAACTTCGCGAACCCGCTGTGGCCAAACTTTGGTGTGGATTTTCTACAGAACGGCATGGACCCAGCGGGCCTGGGCACGGGCTTTGGCTTCCTTAAGCTCACGACCACGCCTGATGTAGGAACCGGCAATCCATTCCTCGGCGGTGGCGGATCGCGCAACATACAACTGGCACTGAGAGTGAGCTTTTGATAACTGAGTGGGCGAGATATCCAACTCGACAATTGATTTTTCTCTGCGGGGTCTGTGTGACCTTGGAGGAGGCGCAGAGGATCTCAAATTACGACACTACCCACCCGGTTACGTGATTGTCGCGGCCAAACTGATTTGATATAGTCGGACTGCTTAGCACCGCTGCCAGCTTGGGTTCACTAATGATCGATTCGCTGCGATCCGATCGCTCGAACCGGTCGAGGAAGATCGCAAATGCCAAAGAAAATAGCAGAATCATTCAACTACTTGAGCAA
>Ga0207646_10002059_pt1 | contig 24140 bp, 26 predicted proteins | sample KBSK5502metaG_FD_184343 | JGI IMG/M metagenome (GOLD analysis project Ga0207646, IMG submission 184343) | Corn, switchgrass and miscanthus rhizosphere microbial communities from Kellogg Biological Station, Michigan, USA - KBS K5-50-2 metaG... | ecosystem: Host-associated > Plants > Roots >... | reverse complement strand
TGGACGCCGCTCGGGCGACGGGCGATGCAGCTCGCGGGCGCGCTCTTCGTGGGCACGCTGGCTCAGGCCCCGCTCGGCTATCTCGCGGTCAAGACCGACCTGCGCTGGCCGGTCGTCGCGGCCCACCTGTTGCTGTCGATGGTGTTGCTCGCGGGTGCGGTCGTGCTCGTCCTCTTCGCCTTCGAGCTCGTTCGCGGGCGGACCGAGCCGCTCGTCCCGCGGGAGCTCCGGCTCTACGGCACCGGCGTCGCGGTCGCCGGCCTTGCGCTAATCGTCAGCGGCGCGCTCGCCACCGCAGCGGGCCCGCATTCGGGTGGAGGGACGACCCAGGTCCACCGCCTCGCCCGCTTCGAGCCTGTTCTCTACGTGCACGCCGGCGTCGTGGCGATCTTCGGCTGCTCGTTCCTGTTCCTGCTGGGGTACTTGGCCGCCCGGCGCTCCCGCGCGCCGCGGCTCTTCGTTGCAGCGCTCGCCGTGCTCGGGATCCTGCTCGTGCAGGTGGGCCTGGGGGAGCTGCAGTACCGGCTGCACCTGCCCTGGTATCTCGTGCTGCTCCACGTCGCCGTCGCTGCGACCGCCTGGGCCGGCATCGTCGCGCTCGTCACAGCGTTTTGGCGCCCGCCGGCTTGGGTCGCCCAGTGAGCCGGGTTTAGCGGTCGCGGCGGCAAAGCCGCCACTACCTTTCGACGGCATCGCAAGCGACGCCTCGGTACGGCTTTCTGGCGCCGGCCTGCTTGGCTTGCTTCAGGCCGCGCGTAAACTTCCGGGATGGAATCGGAGCTTCGGGTCACCGCCCGGCCGGAGTTCACCCGGCCGGTGCTCGTGGCCGCTTTTCGCGGCTGGAATGACGGTGCGCAGGCGGCTTCGCTCGCAGCCGGGTACCTCGCCAGGCTCTGGGGCGCCGACCAGATCGCGGACGTTGATCCCGAGGGCTTCTTCGACTTCCAGGCGACCCGTCCGCATGTCTCGCTCGTCGAAGGCATCACCCGCCAGATCGACTGGCCGGAGACGGCCTTCTACCACGCCAAGCCGCGCCGCCTCGACCGCGACGTCTTGCTGCTGCTCGGCATAGAGCCGAACTTGCGCTGGCGCACGTTCACCGACCTGGTCGTCGGGCATGTTCAGGAGCTCGGCGTCGAGCTCGTGGTCACACTGGGTGCGCTGTTAGCCGACGTGCCGCACACGCGGCCTTCGCCGGTGACCGGCAGCGCCTCCAACCAGGATCTCGTCAAAGAGCTTGGTCTGGCGACCTCGAGGTACGAAGGACCGACCGGGATCGTCGGCGTACTCCACGACGCGTGCAACAAGGCCGGGATTCCGTCCGCGAGTCTCTGGGCAGCGGTTCCGCACTACGTCTCGCTGACCCCGAGCCCACGCGCCGCGTCAGCGCTCTGCGAGCGCCTCGGCGGGCTGCTCGGGGTCAAGATCGACACCGCCGAGCTTGACCAGGCGGCTGAGACCTACGAGGAGCAGGTCAGCCAGGCGGTCGCCAGCGACGAGGAGACGGCCGCGTACGTCGAGGAGCTCGAGCATCGGGCCGACACCGTCGAGGACGATTTCGAGCTTCCCTCCGGCGACGCTCTCGCGGCCGAGCTGACGCGTTACCTACGCGAGCGCGAGGCCGGCAACGGCGAGTCCGGCCCACGCGGGCCCGCCAGCTAGAGACGACTTCACTTCCCGGGACTAAGTAGGTGACGTAGGTCGCGTTGCAGCTGGGGTTTAGACGGCATCGCAAGCGACGTTCATCCGAACGTAAACGAGTAGACCGAGACGCCCGGCGTGAAGCTGAGGCGAAGCTGCGCGTCGAGGAGCACCGGCTCGCTGAGCACCGTGTAGAGGCGGCTGATTCCCTTGACGGCGATCGTCGGCAGCGCGTGGCCGTCGACCGAGACGCCCACATGGCCGCGGCCGCCCATAACGAGGTAGACGTCCTTCGCGTGGAAGTGGAGCGCGAGCTTCGCATCGCGCACCGCGGTCGTGTGCTCGCGGCCGAGCCGCCAGTGGCCTGACAGGGCCCAGCCGTTCTGGGTCACGTCGTTCGGGGTTTTGTAGTCGCTTGCGACATCGGGGACGGGTTTCGAGCCGACGTAATCCGCCAGCTGGTGGTCATAGCCGAGGTAGGTCTCGGGCGTCGTCAGCTCGGTAGGGGTCGCGTCCGCGAGCTGGGCCTTCGCGGGGCCGGGCTCGCCGAGCAGCTGCCGGATCAGACGCTCCGTCCGGTCGTACTCGCCCTCGCCGAAGTGCTCATTGCGGATGTCCCCGTTCTTGTCGATCAGATACTCGGCCGGCCAGTATTGGTTTCGGTACGCGTTCCACGTCTTGTACTTCGGATCCAGCGCGACGGGCCAGCGGACGCCGAGCTGCTTCGTCGCCGAGCTGACGTTGTGCGGCACGGCCTCGAACCCGAACTCAGGCGTGTGAACGCCGACGATCTCTAGTCCGGCCGAGTGATAGTCCTTCCACCAGGCCTTCAGATGCGGCAGCGTCCGCAGGCAGTTGATGCAGGAGTACGTCCAGAAGTCGACGAGGACGACCTTGCCGCGGAGCTGCTGGAGCGTCAGCGGTTTCGAGTTGACCCAGTCGCTGATTCCGCGGAAGTCGGGCGCTGGGCCGAAATTCGCAAGCTTGCTCGACTCGTGGTGGCAGCTTCCGGTCAGGCGCTGCTGAACCGCGCAGCTGTTCTGGATCCGGTCGGCGAGGCCCCACGAGCCGATGTTCGCGAGCGAGCGGTCGACGTGGAATGTGATCAGCAAAGCGGTCACGGCGATCAAGGCACCGAGACCGGCGCGAACCTGGACGGCGTGGGCCCGGAAGAGCCGCAATCCCCCGGACGCCCGCCGGCCGCCGTAGGCGACCGCCAGCATTGGCAGCGCGATGCCGATCGCGTAGACAAGCGCCATCGCGTCGCGTTCGCCACTGCCGACGCTCGCGGATCCGGTGATGATCGAGGCAAGGATCAGGCCGCCGCAGGGCACGAAGACGAGTCCGAGCGCCAGCCCGAGCACGAACCCGCCGCCCAGATCGCCCCCGGGCCTGCGGCTGAAGCGGGCGAGCGGACGCTCGAGCACCCGCCCTAAACGAGGGACGAGCAGCGTTGCCGCGACGACGAAGAGCAGCGCGATGGAGATGTTGCGCAGGAGATCCTGGGGGAGGTGAAGCTGTCGAAGCAGCCATGAGACCGCGAGCAGCGAGCCGGTGAAGCCGACGACGACTCCGGCGATGATCGCGAGGGGTCGTCGGCTGCCACCGCTTGCGCCGCCCGCAAAGACGATCGGCAAGACCGGGAACGCGCAGGGTGAGACGGCGGTGATGACACCGACCAGAAAGGCAACCCCGAGCAGGAGAGCCACGGCTTATGGTCCTTCGTAGAAGCGGGGCGTTACGGTTCTTGCGCCGGCGCGGGCTCCGGCTTAACCGGCTCATTCGTCGGCTTCTTGCCGTCCTGGGCTGCCTGCGGCTGCTGCTGCCCGTTCTGGCCCTGCTGTTGCGGTGTCTGCGACTTCTTCTTGCGCCGTCGGCGCCGGCGCGAGCGCCCGCTCGGCTGCTTCGGTGCCGGCAGGTTCTCGGCAAGCCCGTGTGCGACTTCCTGCAGCGTGCCGAGCCGCTCGCGGGCGGCGTCGATCAGTTGATTTGCGCGCGGTGTGTAGCCCTCGGCGGATGCGAGCAGGGCCGCGCCGACCTCGAGCGGTTGCTCGCGCGCCGCGTTGACGAGCTTCGCCGCGTTCTCCTCGTGCCGGTGTCCGCGTGAGTTGGCAAGGGCACCGAGGAGCCGCTTCGCCTCGGGGAACTCGGCACTTGCTCGGCGATCCTGCACCTTCCGCGTTGCGCGGGCGAGCCGCCAGATCCAGCGGGAGAGGATCTGGTCGGGCGCGTCTGCCTTCCCCTCGCCGATCGCGCGCAGGAGGATGCGGACTCCCTGGACGCGGTCCTTCTCCCAGGTCGGCGCCTGAGTGACGAGGGTGACGAGATCGTCGAAATCGGCTCGTTCGACCACCATCGAGACCCGGTCGGCAAGCGCCGTCATCCGTAGCCGTCGGTTCGGGTTCTCCGCGGCGCAGGTGGCGAGGAAGGTCTCGAGCGCGCCCCTCGAGGCATCGCCCTCGGTGAATTTCTTCGCGAACTCGACGCGCTCGTCGAAGCGGACGTTGCGTCCGGCGATCGTCGCCCAGTAGCGCTGCTCGTCCTCGTCGAGGAAGCGCGGGTCGATCCGCTGCCACTCGCGCGTGATTACGCCGAGCCGGCGTTTCACATCGGCGGTGACCGGTACGAGCCAGGGCGCCGGCGAGAGCTTCCGCCGGGCGCGCCGCTGCTGGCGCCGCCGCGGGGCAGGCGTGACGCGTGCGCCCTCGCGGTAGAAGTCGGAGTCGAGCAGGCTGTGCAGCGAGACGACGCGCTCGTTGTGCGTGGCCGCCTTGGGCACGAAGTCGACCACGACGCCGGCTTCCTTGCGCGGATGGATGCGCATGATCCGGCCGATCCGCTGCTGGTAAACGCGCCTGCTTGCGGTCGGCGCCAGGTGCATGCAGACGGTCGCGCGCGGCGAGTTCCAGCCCTCTGCGAGGAGCATCGCGTTGATCAGGACGTCGATCTCGCCGCGCTCGTAGGCGGCGAGAATCTCGGCCAGCTTCACCGGCGGCGTCCGGCCGCTGACCGCTTCGGCTTTCAGTCCCGCCGCCCGGAACTCCTTCGCCAGGTTGTAGGCGTGCTCGACGCCCGCCGCGTAGACGATGCCGGGCGTCGAGTCGAAGCGATCGCGGTAGAGGCTCGCGGCTGCCTGGTTCAGGGCCTGGTGGTCGAGCGCTTGCGCCAGGGCTCGCTCCTCGAAGTCGCCGCCGACGATCGGGACGGTGTGAATCGCCGCCGCCGGCGGTACGCGCAACGAGCGCAGGGGCGCGATCAGCCCGCGGCGGGCCGCGTCGGCTAGCGGCAGGTCGTCCACCGAGGCGGGGAAGACGTCCGAGACCTGCTTCGCGATCAGCTGCTCCGTCGCGGTCATGCCGATGTAGATCGGGTTTGTGAAGCTGCGGATTGCCGCGCTCGTCTTCTCGCCGAGGGCGGTATGGGCTTCGTCGGCGATCACGAGGTGGTACGCCTCCGGATTCAGGTCGCCCCAGTGACGCGCGAACCAGGCGTAGGTCTGGATCGTCAGCGGGTTCGCGTTCGGCGGCTCGTGGCCGCGTTGGACCGCCTCGACGATACGGTCGCCGTAGCCCTCGGAGGTCAGGTCACGGTTGAACTGAGAAACGAGCAGGCGGCGGTGGGTGAGGATGAGGACGCCGAGTGTGCGCGCGGCCTCCACGAATCCGGCCGCGGCGATCGTCTTGCCGGACGCGGTCGGATGCCGGAAGCGGAAGCGGCGGGCGGCGCCCGGATCTTCCTCCGGCGAGAGCGGCAGCGGCAGCTCGTCCGCGTCGCCGTCGGCGGCCGGCGGCAGCTCGAGCTCGTCTTCCTCCTCTTCGTCGACCTCGGCCTCGGCATATGCGCCGTTCCCGTTGGTGGGCTCGGGCGCCGCCTGCGCCGCGGCGATCAGCTCGGTAAGCATGCCGGCGAGTGCGTCAATCTGGTGCTTCCGAAGCTCCGTTCCCGAGGCGAGCCGCGGCGGACGGGTGGTGAGCACGCGCTCGAGCCCGAGCATCAGCGCGTAGCGGCGCTTCCATTCGTAGGAGGGCGCGGTGTGGCCCGCGTCCATCTCCTCGACTGCGTCGTCGAGCGCAAGCCTCCGCGCGGTTCCGGCAGCCAGTACGACCGCAGGGTCTTCATCGGCCCGGAGAAATGGTTCTCCGGCCCAGTCTTGGGCGCGGGCGGCGGTCTCGCTGAGACCGTTTGCCGCCTCCGGCGCTAGCGTCGGCTGCTCGGTCGTCTCTTGCATCGACGCAGCACTTTCCAGTGCTGCAACCCTCGTAATGAGAAGCGAGCCCGCGTCAACCCCTTTGGCGAGCCTCGCTAACGCAGCATACCCCATTTCGGGAGCGCTGAGGAGCCGCGCTAGAGAGGAGTGCCGGAGCCGCCCAGGCCGCCGAAGATGACGAACGGGTTCTGCGGGAGCGTTTCGTAGACCAGCTCCCCGCTTGCCTCGGCTTCGCCGTGGAGCCTATTTGCGAGCTCGCGAGCCGCTACTTCGGAATCGGCGCCGACGAGGACGAACCGATAGCGGCGAACGACGCTGTACCCGTCGGCTGCGAGCTTGGCGGTGAGGGTTTCAGCTTCCTCGGGGGAGGCGGCTTCGAGCCGCACCTCCCACGGCGACAGGCCTTCCTTGAGGACCTCCTGCTCGGGCTCGAATGCCTGTGGAGCCTCGTCGTCCCAGCGGTCTTCGTCTGCGAGCCAGTGCTCGATCGGACCTACGCGTCCCTGGGCGCCCGTCTCGCGGAGCTCGGCTTCGATGATGTCGCGGGCGCGCTCGGCCTCGGGCCTCGAGCCCGCGTAGACGAAGAGGGTCTCGTCGTCGCGCGAGACGACGAGACGCCGGCCCTCGAGCTCCTCGGCCAGCTTCCGGGCCTCGGAGCCGAGATCGAGCCCGAGCCGCTCGAGCAGGCTCTCGGCATGCTCTTCCTGGAGGTCGACCCTGATCCGCCAGTCGTCATTCACGAGGCCATTCTCTCCGAGATGCCCATCTGTTCGAGGTGCTTGGTGATCCCGCCGAGCCAGAACGGGAAGCCGGCGCCGAGGATCAGTGCCGTGTCGACATCCGCTGCAGCGGGCACGACGCCCTCCTCGAGCAGGTGGTGGATCTCGTCCGCGATCGCGTTCAGCCCTGCCTCGAGGATCTCGTCCTGCGAGAGCGGGCTCGGTGCGGTGACGGAGACCTCCTCGCGGCCGCCGGCGTAGTTCGCCAGCGTCTGCGAGCGCGGGAAGCGGTCCGGATACGCATCGTGCAGCGTTTCGAGCACGTGCAGGGCGACGCGTGGGCCGACCATCTGCAGCAGCGCGGACGGAGCCATCGGCAGGCCGAGCCGCAGGATCGCCCCGTCGGTCTCTTCGATCGAGTTGCCGTGCTCGAGCGCGGCGAGCACGACCGATAGCAGCCGCGTCAGGATCCGGTTGACGACGAACGCGGGGGCGTCCTGGACAAGCAGCGGGCGCTTGCGGAGTGTCGTGGCGAGGTCAACTGCGGTCGCGACTGTCGCGTCGTCGGTCTGCTCGCCGCGGACGACCTCGACGAGTGGCAGCAGTTCCACTGGGTTGAAGAAGTGCATGCCGACGACCCGCTCGGGGTGCTCGAGCTCGGCGGCCATGGCCGTGACGGAGAGCGCGGAGGTGTTCGTCGCCAGCACGCAGTTCGGTGCGACGACGGCCTCGAGCTCGGCGAAGACCGTGCGCTTCAGCTCCAGCTCCTCGTAGACCGCCTCGAGCACGAGCTCGCAACCGGCGAAGTCGGCCCGGCCCGTGGTCGTGTGAACGAGCGAGGCGAGGAAGCGGGCCTTTCCATCTTCGTAGCGGCCCTTGGCGACCAGACCGGCCAGCTCCGCCTCGACCGCTCCGCGTGCACGTTCGAGCGCCTGCTCGTCGGTGTCCGCGATCACCAGCGGGAGCTCGAGGCGGCGGAGGAAGAGGGCCGCGAGTTGTGTCGCCATCAGGCCGGCGCCGACGATGCCGATCTTGGTGACGGGCCGGGGCTCAGCGTCAAGCCTGGGTCGTCTCTTCGCCCGACGCTCGACGAGGTCGAACGCGTAGAGCGAGGCCTGAGCCTCCGGACTCGGCAACAGGTCGGCGATCGCGTCTTCCTCGGCCCGGTACCCCTCCTCGAGGCTCCACCCCGAGAGCGCCCCCTCGATCAGGTCGAGCGCTCTGTAGGGAGCCGGCGCGGCGCCGTGGACGGCGTCGTCCAGCCGGGCGCGTACGTGTTGCAACACGTCCGCGAGCGCCGTGTCCGAAGGTCTGGCACGGGGACGTGCCTCGCCCGGACGCATTGCGAGCTCGACCGCGTAGGCGATCGACTCGTCGACGAACTCAGCGGGCTCGAGCAGACGGTCGGCAAAGCCGAGCTCGTGCGCCCGGCTGCCGTCGAGCATCCGATTCTGCCGGAGCGGGCTCTCGACGACGAACTCGATCGCGGTCTCGGCTCCGACGAGGCGCGGGGCGAGCTGCGTCCCGCCCCAGCCGGGAACGATCCCGAGCAGGCATTCGGGGCAGGCGAAGTGGCGAACCGCGGTCGAGATTGTGCGCGCATCGCAATGAAGCGCGAGCTCGACGCCACCGCCGAGGCAGGCCCCGTTGATTGCCGCGACCGTCGGATACGGCAACGCCTGGATGCGGCCGAAGAGCTCGTGGCCGGTCCTGCTGCCCTCGCGCGCAAGCTCCGCTGAGACGCGCGAGAGCTCGTCGAGGTCGGCTCCGGCCGAGAAGAAGTATGGCTTGCCCGTGATCACGAGCCCGGCCCAGTCGTCGGCCTCGAGCTCGCCGAGGACGTGCTCGAGCGACCCGAACGCGGCACGGCCGAGGACGGTCGGCCTCGTGTGGTCGGCGCCGTTGTCGATCGTCACGAGCGCGAGCGGCCGCTCGAGCGCCGGCCTCCTCACCTGTGCGAGCTTGAACTCCGTCAGCGGCTCAGACACGTTCCCAGAGGAGCGCTGCGCCCATGCCCATGCCGACGCAGAGCGCCGTCAGCCCGTAGCGGGCGCTCGGGCGCTCGCGCATCGCGTGTGCGAGTTGCGCGACGAGCCGCACGCCCGTCGCAGCAAGCGGATGGCCGCAGGCGATCGCGCCGCCGTAGGGGTTCAGCCGCTTGTCGTCCGGCGAGATTCCCATGCCGTCGCACCACGTCAGCACCTGCACGGCGAACGGCTCGTTGAGCTCAAAGGCATCCACCTGGTCGATGCTCAGCCCGGTCTGTTCGAGCGCCTTTTTGGTCGCCGGCACCGGCCCGATGCCCATCAGCTCTGGCTCGACGCCGGCGAAGGCGAACGAGACGAGCCGAAGCTTCGGCTCGACCCCGAGCTCCTCGGCCGCTCGCTCGGAGGCGAGAAGCGATACGGTCGCGCCGTCGGTGAGACCCGCCGAGTTCCCGGCCGTCACGCGGCCGCCGGGGCGGAAAGGGGTCGGCAGGTCGCGAATCGCTTCGAGGGACGTGTCGGGCCGCAGGAACTCGTCGCGGTCGGCCTCGCGCCAGCCGTCCTCCGTGAAGACGCTCATCGGCACGACCGTCTCCCGCATGACGCCGTTCTGCCAGGCTTCGGCGAGGCGGTGGTGCGAGCGAACCGCATAGGCGTCGGCGTCGTCCTTCGTCAGCTGCGGAAACCGGTCGTGCAGGTTCTCCGCCGTCTGGCCCATGGTCGCGGCCGACGGGTCGATCAGGCGCTCGGCGACGAAGCGCGGGTTGTACTCGACGTCCTCGAGCATCGGGTGCCGGCCCATGTGCTCGACGCCGCCGGCGAGGACCACATCCGCCGCTCCCATTGCAATCTCGCCGGCGCCCGTAGTGATCGCGGTCAGCGCGCCCGCACACATGCGGTCGACGGCGAAGCCGGGGACTGTGCGCGGCAGGCCTGCCAGCAAGGCGACGTCGCGGCCGAGCGTCAGCCCCTGGTCGCCGACCTGGGCGGTGGCGGCGAAGACGACTTCGTCGATCCGCTGCGGCGGAAGCGAGTCGTTGCGACGCAGCAGCTCGCGGACGAGCTTGACAGCCATGTCGTCGGCGCGGGTACGCCAGAAGACGCCGTTTGGCCCGGCGCGTCCAAAGGCGCTGCGGACGCCGTCGACGTAGAAGACCTCGCGGAGCTCGCGCATCGAGGCAAGGCTAGTGGACGCGGCCACAAGTACGGTTGTGTGCCTGGCGGCCCACAAACGCGGCGCATGCCGTCGTCCTCAGTCGGCCGCATACCTACGGGTATGCAGCCTCCCTGCGTCCTAGGCCTGCTTGGTTTGCGAAACCGCCAGACACGAACGAACTTATGGCCGCGCCCACCGTAAATGGTCATGGCCTCGCAGGCCGAGCGATCTTCACGCTATCGGCGCAATCCCGTCACCCACTCGTGCGGCCAACGTCGATACGCTCGACGTGGGGAGGAGGTTGGCTGTGCCTAACCAAGGAGCAAGCGCCGGCGAGGACTGGCAGGCGCACGTCGACCGTGAGGAAGCGCGCTATCGCGACGGCGAGAGCCGCCTGCCCGAGGCTGCCGACGCCGACTCACGCCAGCGCCAACTGACCCGGCTCGGAAACGTATCGGCGGGAGCCGGCCTGGCGCTGCTGATGGCCGGGCGTCGGGATGAAGCCGCTGCCCGCCTCACCCGCGCCGCCGAGCGCTACCGGGAGAGCTTCGTCGACGCGCCGCCCGGAAGTTGGGGACGTCCGATCGGGGCGATCAAGGCACGCCTTCTCGCAGACGACTGGGACGGTGCGATGGCCGACGCACACTGGGCGCTCGAGGCAGGTGCCGCCGAGGCCGACTCCCCGATCGGCCGCTACGCGGCCGCGCTCGCCCTCCTCGTTCTCGGCGACGACGAGCACGCCCGCGTCCACGCCGACGCGATCCGAACCCGCGACGACTTCCCGGCCGAAGTCGGCGACGCGCTCGCCTTCCTCGCCGCCCACGATGTCGTCGGTTACACGGTGGCTGTCGAGGCAGTGCTCGAGTCGTTCGAACAACGGGACGAGTACCTCGAAGACGTTCCCGCCGCCGACACGGTGCTCGTCCTCCAGGCCCTGGCCGCCCGGCGCCGCATCACAGCCGAGTTCTCCTCGCCGCTGCTGCCTGCCTGAGAACTGGTTTCAGAAGGACGAACCGGTGCGGCTTGCCATGCGGGATAAGACCGACGCCCGGGTAAAGCCCGGACGTCCTCTTGGTCGGCGTCGCGAGCGAGCGCCTATGCCTAGTCGGTGCTGCCGGTGCGAACCGGGTGCATGAACGCCGTGACCACCAGCGGTTCGGCGTCGTCGGTCTCTTCGTCGCGCACCCGGTCGGCGATTTCCTCGATCAACCGCAGCGCACGCTCGGCGGGGATCCGCACCGTGGTCTGGGTGATCCGAAACTTTCCCGAGGATCCGAACGAGTCCCAGGCTCGCTGAAGATCATCGAGCATCGACGCACGCACATCGGTGCCGAGCCCCGTCGAAACGAGCTCCGGTGCCACCCGCACCGTCCGCGCGACGGCGCGGTACGGCTTCTCACGGCCCTTCCCGCCGTCGGCGAGATCGATTAGTCCGGCCCGCAGAAGCATTCGAACGTGGAAGTGCAGGTGCCCGGGGTCGACGCCCAACCGCTGGGCGAGCTCGCGGTTCGTCAGCGACCCCTCCTCGCTCTGGCCCAGCATCTCGAGCACGCGCAGCCGCAGAGGGTGGCCGAGGGCTTTCAGTTGCTCCGGACGGTCGATGGTGAAGACGTCGAGTAGCGGCGGCTGCGTCTCGGGTGACGACACTCCTGCGTATATATATAGAAACGCGGCCCGTTGTCTAGTCGCGCAACCGCGAAGCGGCCTTTTCATCGAGAATCGCGAGTGTTTCGCCGCTCTCCGCCCGGATCAGGCTGCCCGGCACGACCGGATCGGGCGGCCCGGCGAGAGCGCCGGCAACAGCCTGGGCTTTTTGCTCGCCGGTGACCAGAAAGACGATGCGGCGCGCGCTGCGCAGCGCCGGTGGAGTCAGCGTCACGCGTTCGACGAAGGGCTCGAGCTTCGGCTCGGCGGGAATCGCGAGGCGCTCGGTCTCGCCCAGCCCCGGCGCGTTCGGAAAGAGCGACGCGACGTGTCCGTCCGGGCCGAGCCCGAGCAGTAGCAGGTCGAGCGTGATTCCTCTCAGGTCCTGGTCATACGAGGCCGCGGCCGCGGCAGGATCGTCCTCGCCGCGGATCCGGTGAACTCGACCTGGCTGAGCCTCGAGCCTGTCGAAGAGCGTCCTCCGCGCGAGACAGAAGTTCGACAAGTCGTCGTCGGGCGACACGCAGCGCTCGTCGCCCCACCAGACGCCTGCGCCGCTCCAGTCCGGCTCGAGGTCGGCGGCGAGCTCGTATGCGCGACCCGGAGCCGAGCCGCCCGTGAGTGCGATCTCACTCCCCGCGCGCGCAGCCTCAGCGAGCAGCTCTGCGACTCGTTTCGCCGCGGACTCTTCGTCGTCCGTGACGATCAGCTCGGCGCCGCGCGCCCTCACGGCGCCCCGGCTGCGAGCTCACGCAAGCGCTCCATCGCCGCCTCCTCCGCGGCCGCATTCGCGCCCGCTCCGTCGCGTGGGGGAAACCGTGTTTCCCCCACGAGCCCCCTTTTTCTTCGGGAGCACGCCGCGACCAGACGGTCGCGGATCACGTGCGGGGGAACCTCCCGGTTCCCCCCAAGGCCCCCTCCACCGCGCCAATGGAGCACGCGTCAAGGTGCGCCGGCCGCGAGCTCACGCGAGCGCTCCATCGCCGCCTGGATCGCATTCAGGAACGCTGCGCGGACCCCCGCTTGCTCCAGCTCGCGCACCGCCCTGATCGTCGTGCCTCCCGGCGACGTGACCCGTTCTCGCAGCTCGACGGGATGCACGTGCTCGTCCCGGAGCAGCTTCGCGGTTCCGAACATCGTCTGGACGACGAGCTGGGTCGAGACGTCGCGCGCGAGCCCCAGCAGGATGCCCGCCTCGATCATGGCCTCGGAAAGGAGCGCGAAGTACGCTGGGCCGGAGCCGGAGACGGCCGTGACGGCGTCCATGTAGGGCTCGGGCACGCGGACGACGGCGCCGAGATGTAGCAAGGCCTCCTCGGCGAGGGCGAGGTGCGGCTCGTCGGCGTGGGCCCCCGCGCACATGCCTGCGATCCCCTCGTGGACGGTCGCCGGCGCGTTCGGCATCGCTCGCACGACGGGAACACCCTCCGGCAGACGCTCTTCGATTGCGGAGGTGGGGATCGCGGCGGCGACCGAGAGCACGGTCTGCTCCGGGCTGACGACCGGCGCGATCTCGTGGAGCAGGACGTCGAAGTCCTGCGGCTTGACCGCGATCACGATCAGAGCTGCATCGGCGACGGCGTCCGCATTCGACAAGGTCGCCTCGACGCCAAGCTTTTCCCGGAGCTCGTTCACCCGCTCCTCTCGTCGGCCCGTAGCGACGATCTCGCCCGGTCGGCGCCAGCCGCCGCTGAGCAGGCCGGCGATCAAAGCCTCGCCGATCGTGCCGGCGCCGAGCACCGCCACCCGCCTTTCGTTTACGGCCACAGGGGAATCTAAGCAGCGAGGCGCTCAGGGATGTCGATCGTCCCCTGACCGAGACCGGCGAGCATATACACGCTCGCCAGGCCCGCCCATTCGCCGTACGGTTCGAGCAGCTCTGCGGTCTCCCAGCCCTCGACCCGGCGGCCGCGCATCCGAGCGAGCAGCTTGATCAAACCGAGGTCGCCCACGAGCCCACGCTCGTAACGGCCGAGGCCCTCGAGGCAGACGACTCCGACCGACCACGGGCCGATTCGCGATTCGCGCACGAGCCGCGCCGCGGCGGCGTCGGTCGAGACCTCCCGTAGACGTTCGACGTCGAGCGAGCGGCAGAGTCGGACGAGCGCGCTCGCGCGTGGGCCGCCGAGGCCGAGCGCACGGAGCTCGGCCGGAGCGAACCGCGCCATTGCCGCCGGCGTCGGCGCCGCGTGCAGGCCGTCCAGCATGGGCGTCGCGGCCCGCACGACCCGGCGCTCGATCTCGCGCGCCCGCCGCGCGGTGATCAGCTGGCCGCAGAGCGCGCGGAGCAGCGCCTGGGTGACCGTCGCGCACCGAAGCGGCCTCAGGCCCTTGAGCCGTCGAACCGTCGCTCCCAGTAACGGGTCTCGGGAGAAGCGCTGCAGGAACTCCGAATGGTCGTCGTCGAGCCCGAGCGTGAACCGCACGCGCTCGATCGCCTCCTCGCTCGGCGCGCGAACGACCAGGGCGCCGTCGGCCAGCTGTCGAGCCTCCGCGATCTCGAGTCGCCCGTCGAGCTCGTAGACCGCTCGGAGGACGCCGCCGGCAGCGACGCGCGTCGCGTCGCTGCCGTGCCGGGTCGACAGTCGGAGCGAGTAGGGGCCGCGCGCTCGGAGCGAGGCCTGGATCAACTCAGAGTCTGAGCTCGGTTCGACGCGTTGACCTGAGCCGCTCGATCGAGGACGTCGAGCGCTTCGGAATCGCGGCCGCGTTTGCGGAGATAGCGCGCCCAGGCACGGAACGTGTCGGTGAGATCGACGCCGTGGCCGTGCTCCTGCAGGAGGTCTGCGGACTTGCGAAACGTCTCGTCGGCGGCATCTTTGTCCTGGAGGGCCAAGCCCTCTGCGAGGGCGGCCCAAGCCAGTCCCTGCTCTGCGGGATGCTCGTCGCCTAGGGCGGCGACTGCCTCGCGCGCCAACGACTCGGCCTCGGGCCCGCGGCCGAGCATCGCGGCACGCTTGGCCTGGTCGGTGCGCAGGCTGGCGAGGTCGAGCGGATCGGGGTGCGCGCCGAACAACCGCTCCGCCGCGTCGAACTGTGACCCGGCTTCCTCGGCCCTGCCCTGGGACATCATGATCGTCCCGCAAAGCAGATGCGCCCGCGCAAGATGGAGGGTGTCCTCGGTGACCTCGAGCAGCGCGATCGCCCGCCGTATGTAGTCCAGCGCGGCGGCAGGCTGGTCTTGTAGACCGCTCAACCGAGCCAGCGACCAGTAGAGGCGAACGCGCGTGTACGCATCGGCCACCTCATCGGCGCGAGTGAGCGCGTCATTCAGAACGGACTGCGCTTGCTCCAGGTCGCCGACGTCGGTCAGCCCGTAGCTGAGGTAGGTAGCAAAGCGGATGTGGGAGGCGGTGTCGTCCGGGGCGTCCTCTCGTATGGCCTCCAGACAGCTCGTAAAGAGGTCGACCGATCGTTTCGTATCTCCGAGTGCGGCGTAACAGCGGCCCAGTGTTTCGTAGATGTCAGGCCGGCTCGCCGGCGACAGAGTTTGTGCTGAAGGCTCGAGCCGCTCGATCGCCTCGGCATTCCTGCCGGCGCCGGCAGCGGCCAGGCCGAGCGCCACGCTCGCCCGTAACGCGGCCTTCTTGTCCCCCGCCGCGACCGCTTCTTCGAGGATGCCGTTCAGCGCGCGTTCTGTTCCCTCGACGTTTTGTCCAAGACGCAACTCGAGCTCGGCGTCCGAAAGCCTCAGTTCACGTTCGTCGACGTCTCGGAGGTCGGATCCCGTCTCGAGATACTCGACCGAGACCCCGAGCTTTCGCGCAAGCTGGCGAAGCGCCTTGACCGACGGCCGCCGTGCGCCGGCTTCGATCCTCGAGATGTAGGCGTAGGAAACGCCGGGCGAGGCCAGTTCGCGCTGAGACAGCTTTCGTTCCAGCCTCAGTCGTCGCAGGCGGTGCCCTATTGACTCTGGTCCAGCTTCGTTTCTGAGCATTTGCCGTCGCAGCGCATCTTCGGCGGTGAATAGGCCGACGTCAAACCGGAGCGTCAAGCGCCCGGGTTGACAACAAATGGATGCAGCCTGTTGCGTATCGGGGGACTGGACCCCGCGACTCAGGAGGGAGGTGCTCATCTCCGGCCGCATGACGGCAGTGCTGTGCGGCTCTCGCCGCGGCTCGGTTTTGCCGCATTGAACGGTTCGTGGCCCTGGGGGCCGTAAGGCAATGCGTGGGCGGGAGGGCCGAGCTGCGCTCCCGCCCTGACCTCGCAACCGCGTCAGAAAAGACGCATCGCGCTTAGCCTTCGCCGCTGGCACTCAGAAGGACGTCCGCGCAAAGCCCGGACGTCCTCTGGGTCGGCGTCGCAAGCGAACGCCTTAAGCTTGGCGGATGGCCGGGACGATCGACCCGCGCGTGGACATTGGGCACGTCCACCTGAAGGTGTCCGACATCGACCGGGCGCTCGCCTTCTACCGCGACGTGCTCGGGTTCGACCTCACGCAGCGCCACGGCGACGAGGCGGCCTTCCTCAGCGCCGGCGGCTACCACCACCACCTCGGCCTCAACACTTGGGAGAGCCGCGCCGGCTCGGCGCCGCCCCCGGGAACGACCGGGCTCTACCACGTCGCGATCCGCTACCCGGACCGAGCGACGCTCGGCGACGCGCTTCGCCGCCTCAGGGATGCGGGTGTCCCGATCAGCGGTGCGACCGACCACGGCGTCAGCGAGGCGATCTACTTGCGCGATCCGGACGGGAACGGGATCGAGCTCTACCGCGACCGGCCGCGCGAGGAGTGGCCACGCGCGCAAGACGGTGAAGGATTCGCGATGTACAACGCGCCGCTCGACCTCGAGGCGCTGCTTGCGGAGGCGAGCTCCTAGCCTCCTGGCTTCCTAGGTTCCCGGCGAGACGGTCCGCTGCGTTTGCGACTCCGCGGCCTGGGTGTCGTATCGAAACGGTGTAGCGTTGACCCATGCCGCGCGGGTACATGGAGGGGCCTGCCGCCGAAGAGGCCGAGCGGCGGCTCGAGGAGCTCGAGCGCGGCCCGAGCGCCGAGGGTCCCGAGCGGCGCCTCGCGGTCTACGGCTCTACGGACGACGATACCGAACCGCATTTCCTCGGCTGGCGCGACGAGGTCGATCCCGACGAGCTGTTCGAGAGCGGCCGTGCCTGGGGGCTGACGATCGTGCGGCGCGACGCCGCGTAGCTCCCGACCGGCCCGAGCGTCTCGTCCGCCTGAGCGTCCCGATCCGGCCCAGCTCCCATGAGGGGTGCAAAAAGCGCCCCTACCAGCACGCTAACGAGGATCTTGTGCCTTGTCCGTCCCACGTCTGCACCGAAGGCGTGACAACGCGCTATACCTACGGCGATGGCCAAACAGGCCAAGCCGGTCGAGCAGGTCGACAGCGTCATCGTCCGCTTCGCGGGCGACTCCGGCGACGGCATGCAGCTGACGGGCGGGCGTTTCACGAGCGAGACGGCAGTGCTCGGGAACGACCTCTCGACCTTGCCCGATTTCCCGGCCGAGATCCGGGCACCCGCCGGCTCGCTGCCGGGCGTCTCCGGCTTCCAGGTCCACTTCGCCGACCACGACATCCTGACGCCGGGCGACGCGCCGAACGTGCTCGTCGCGATGAATCCGGCGGCGCTGAAGACGAACCTCCGCGACGTGCCGCGCGGCGCGACACTGATCGTCGACCAAGACACGTTCACCGAGCGGAACCTGACCAAGGCGGGCTACGACGCGAACCCGCTAGAGGACGGCACGCTCGACGGCTACGCCCTTCACACCGTGCCGCTGACGACGATGACGCTCGAGGCGACGAAGGAGGTCGAGGGCGTCACGAAGCGTGAGGCCGAACGCGCGAAGAACATGTTCGCGCTGGGGCTGATGTCGTGGCTGTACCACCGCCCGACCGAGCACACCGTTGCCTTCCTCGAGCGCAAGTTCGCGAAGCGGCCGGAGATCGCCGAGACGAACAAGCGAGCCTTCCAGGCCGGCTACGCGTTCGGTGAGACGACCGAGGATTTCGCGGTCTCCTACGAGGTCAAGCCGGCCAAGCTCCGGCCTGGCACGTACCGGAACATCACCGGCAACCAGGCGCTCGCCTACGGGCTGATCGCCGCAAGCGTCAAGTCCGGACTGCCGCTCTTCCTAGGCGCGTATCCGATCACGCCCGCGAGCTCGATTCTCGAGGAGCTCGCGCGCCACAAGAACTTTGGCGTTCGCACCTTCCAGGCCGAGGACGAGATCGCGGCCGTCGGCGCGGCGCTCGGCGCCAGCTTCGGCGGCTCGCTTGGAGTCTCGACCTCGGCCGGGCCCGGCGTCGTGCTCAAGAGCGAGACGGTCGGCCTCGCGGTCGCGCTCGAGCTGCCGCTGCTGATCCTCGACATTCAGCGTGCAGGCCCCTCGACCGGGATGCCGACCAAGCCCGAGCAGGCCGACCTGTTGATGGTCCTGTTCGGCCGCAACTCCGAGTCGCCGGTCCCGGTCGTCGCCGCTTCGACGCCGGCGCAGTGCTTCGAGGCCGCGATCGAGGCGGCCCGAATCGCGCTCAAGTACCGGACGCCGGTCTACTTGCTCTCCGACGCCTACCTCGCCAACGGCTCCGAGCCGTGGCTGCTCCCGGACGTGAATGCGATCGCCGAGATCGACGCGGGCCTCCTGACCGAGGCGCCCACGGACGGCGAATTCCTGCCCTACGTCCGCGACGACGAGACACTCGCGCGGCCGTGGGCGATCCCCGGCACGCCTGGGCTCGAGCACCGGATCGGCGGGCTCGAGAAGCAGGACCTGACCGGCAACGTTTCCTACGACCCGGAAAACCACGACCTGATGACCCGCCTGCGCGCGGAGAAGATCGCCGGGATCGCCTCCGATATCCCTGAGCTGGAGGTCGACGACCCGGACGGCGCCGACCTGCTCGTCCTCTCCTGGGGCGGCACGTACGGGCCGGTCGCGGCCGGCGTCCGCCGCGTGCGTGGCGACGGCGGGAAGGTCGCGCACGCTCATCTGCACTACCTGAACCCGTTCCCCCGCAACACCGGCGAGGTGGTCGGCGCCTACGAGAAGGTGCTGATCCCGGAGATCAACCTCGGCCAGCTGCGCAAGCTGATCCGCGCCGAGTTCCTCGTCGACGCTGCCGCGTTCAACCTCGTCCGGGGCCTGCCGTTTCGTGCCGGCGAGGTACAAGAGGCGATCGAGGCCATGCTGTGAGCGGGACGGAGCGCGCCTGGTCGTTCGGTGGGAGCCGCTGGTCGGTTCTCGCTGTGCTCGCCCTCGCCGGCGTTCTGGTGTCGGCGATCGGCGGAATGTGGCTCGAGGCCGCTCTCTTCCTTGTCGCCGCAGTCGTGCTCGCGGCGGTGGCGCTGAGGACGGCGAGGAGGTAGTGATGCTCGAGAAGCTCTTGGAAAAACTGCGTGGCAGCTCGCGGGAGCCCGACGACCTCGCGCTGGGAACGACCCGCCCCGGCGACTTCGCGGAGGAGCCCGACGTCAAGCCGAACCCGCACGACGAGGAGGTAGACAATGCTCAGCCTTCGTAACCTCCTCCGGCGGCTGCGATCAGTGCAGTCCGGAGAAGAAGAAGGGCTCCGCCGCGGTGCCGACAACGTCGACGCGCTGGCGGCGACCCATTCAAGCGGTTCGGATCCAAGCAGCGGCATGCCCGCAGGGATCCCGCCGAACTACATCAAGACCTACGACGAGGGGCGGCCTCGGCATTGAGCGAACCGAACGGCAACGGCGCGCAGCCCAAGCTGACAGCCAAGGACTACAAGACCGACCAGGAAGTCCGCTGGTGCCCGGGCTGCGGCGACTACGCGATCCTCGCGGCGCTCCAGGGCTTCATGCCGGAGCTCCAGATTCCGAAGGAGCGGATCGTCTTCGTCTCCGGAATCGGCTGCGCGGCACGCTTCCCGTACTACATGGAGACCTACGGGATCCACTCGATTCACGGCCGCGCGCCGGCGATCGCAACGGGACTTTCGGTCTCGCGCCCGGACCTCTCGGTCTGGGTGGTGACCGGCGACGGTGACGCGCTCTCGATCGGCGGCAACCACCTGATCCACGCGCTGCGCCGCAACGTGAACATCAAGATCCTGCTCTTCAACAACGAGATCTACGGGCTGACGAAAGGCCAGTATTCGCCGACGAGCCCGCGCGGCACGGTGACGAAATCGACGCCGATGGGATCGCTGGACTGGCCGTTCAATCCGATCTCGCTCGCGATCGGTGCGGAGGCGTCCTTCGTAGCGCGCGCAATCGACACCGACCGGGCCCAGCTGACCGAGGTGCTCCGCGCCGCCGCCCACCACAAGGGCAGCGCCTTCGTCGAGATCTTCCAGAACTGCAACATCTTCAACGACAACGCCTTCGACTTCGTGCGTGAGGACAAGGAGAATCGGATCTACCTTCAGCATGGGGAGCCGGTGCGCTTCGGCCCATCCGGCGAGCGCGGCGTGCGGCTTCGCGGGGACGGCTCGGCCGAGGTCTACGAAGGCGACGGCGACGCGCTCGTCTGGGACGCGCACCACCCCGAGGCTTCGCCTGCCTTTGCCCTCTCGCGGCTGACGCGAGACACCGTCGGCGCGACGCCGATCGGCGTCTTCAGGGACGTCGAGCGGCCTGTCTACGACGAGCTGATGCAGGAGCAGCTCGCGAACGCGCGCGAGCAGAAGGAAGGCGAGCTCGGGGCTCTCCTCGCGGGCGGTGACACGTGGACGATCTCGTAGTCGTCGAAACGGTCCCGACCGCGATGGAAGCCGGCTTGGTCTGTGGGATCCTCCGTAACGTGGGGATCCGGTGCCTCGACCGGCCGACGAACTTCTCCGCCGGCGCGAACGACGGTTGGCCTTCGGGCGGCTGGCGCGAGATCGTGGTCAGCGGCGAGGACGCCGACGAGGCCCGCGAGGTTCTTGCCGCTCAGCGGGCTGATCCCGGCGGCCGGAAGTAGAAAGAAGGCACCGACAGGAATAAGGTCGAGGGGGTCACGCGTTTCTAGCGTGTTCTGCCCCCCACCGCAGGAGGACCCCATGGCGACCAATGCCGTGTCCGCTCCCGACACGATCGTCCTCGTCCACGGCCTCTGGCTGACGCCGCTCTGCTGGGAGAAGTGGATCGAGCGCTACAAGAGCAAGGGCTTCAACATGCTGGCGCCGGCGTGGCCGGGAATGGAAGGCGACATCGAGCAGGTCAGGGGCAACACCAAGCCCTACGAGAACCTCGGCATCCGCGAGATCGCCGACCACTACGAGCGGATCATCCGCGAGCTCGACAAGCCGCCGATCATCATGGGCCACTCCTTCGGCGGCCTGATCACCGAGGTCTTGCTCGACCGCGGCCTCGGCGCGGTCGGCGTTGGGATCTCACCCGCGCCGATCAAAGGCATCCTGGCGCTGCCCTTCTCGAGCCTGAAGGTCGCGTCGGTCGCGCTCAAGAACCCGGCCAACCGGCACAAGGCTGTGACGCTCACGCCGGACGAGTTCCGCTACGGGTTCGGAAACCTGCTCAGCGTGGAGGAGTCGAAGCGGGCCTACGACCGGTTGGCGATCCCGGGCCCGGGACGCGTCCTCTTCCAGGCCGCCTTCTCTAACTTCACCCCAAGTTCTCCGGCCGCCGTGCATCCGAAGGACGGCAACCGCGCGCCGCTGCTGCTGATGGCCAACGGCAAGGATCACACGGTGCCCGCGGCCGTGACGAAGAACGCCTTCAAGATCCAGCAGAAGGCGAGCTCGCCGACCGAGCTGAAGGAATACCCGGATCGTTCGCACTACACCTTCGCCCAGGACGGCTGGGAGGGCGTGGCCGACGACGCGCTTGAGTGGGCGACGAAGCACGCGAGGGTGCCGGCCGCGGCCTGATCTCCGACTAACCGTTCGCCGCGAGCCAGTCGGCGACGAGCTCGACGAGGGCGGGCCCGCCATCCGCGAGGACGTCGTGGCTCGCTCCCTCGGCTCGGTGGATCTGGGCCTGGGGAACGTCGGCTGCGAACCGGGCGAAATCATCTTCGGACGCATCCTCCGAGGCGACGAGGAGCACGGGCAGGCCGATCGCGGCGAGTGCCGGTCGCGCCGACGAGGGGAAAGCCTCGGCCATGCCGTGCTCGACCGCGGCGGTGACGGACGGGGAGCCGCTTCGGACGAGCCGGCCTTCCTCCTCTCGCCAGGCTGCCCGCCAGGCCTCCTCGATCGAAGGGGTCCAGCGGTGGAAACGCTTTCGGGTAGTAGCAAGCGCGGCCTCCCAGGAAGGCTCGCTTGCCTCTTCCCAGAACCGCTCGTTCTCCTCGAGGTAGGTCTCGAAGGGCTGTGAGGGATCGAACGGCGGATCCTTGTATCCGGCGTCGAGGATCACGAGCGCGGTCAGCCGCTCCGGATGTCTGGCGGCGAGGTGGACACCGACGTCGCCGCCCACGAGAAGCCCATGAACGCAACGCGCTCGAAGTCCAGCGCGTCCAGCAACCACGGCACGAGGTCGGCGAGCGCGTGCGGGAGGTAAGCCTCGCGCTCGAGCGGAGGTGGCTTGCCGAAGCCGGGAGCATCCAGCGCGAGTACGTGGAAGCCTCGGTCGGCGAGCACCGGGCCGGCCGGGCTCAGAGTGAGGCTCGCTCGCGCCGTGAGGCTGACGCCGTGCAAGTAGAGAACCGGCCGCGCGGCCGCCTTGCCCCAGCTGCGAATGAAGAGCCGGATTCCGTCGACGTCGACCTACCGCTCGTCCACTCGGCGATTATCTGGCCATGGAGACCTGGCGGGTCGTGATCATCTCGCAGGTCGGCGATGCGGCCGCGAACATCGACCGCGTCCTGCGCGAGTCGGGCCACGAACCGGTGGCCGTAATGACCGCGCGGCCGGTGGACGACGGGCCCGAGCGGCAGCAGTTCTTCCTGCGGGTCTTCAGCGAGTCGCCGCGCGACCTCGACATCCTCGTGCCGGCCAACAGCAAGCGGATCGCGCCGTTGATCGCGCCGTACGAACCCGATCTCGTGGTCTGCTGCGGCTTCCCTTGGCTGATCCCGCCGGAGGCGCTGGCCGTGCCGCTGCTTGGGGCGATCAACATGCATCCTTCGCTGCTGCCACGCTGGCGCGGGCCATTTCCGGTCGCGTGGGCGATTCGGTGCGGGGAGGACCTCGGCTCGACCGTGCACCGGATGGACGAGACCCTCGACACCGGGCCGATCCTGGCGCAGGGCAGCGTGCCATTCGAGGACGAGTGGAGTTGGCAAGAGCTCGGCCCGAAGCTGGGGGCGCTTGAAGCAGAGCTTCTGCGGCAAGCGCTTGAGCGGATCGCCGCCGGCGACGCGGGCGAGACTCAGCCGGCGACCGGCGATCCGTACGCACACGATTTCGAGGACGACTACGTCTGGGTCGACTGGAGCAAGCCAGTGGAGGAGGTGTTGCGGCAAATCCGAGCGTGGCAGTTCGTCGGCTTCACGCCCGGCCAAGAGCGAGGGCCGCTCGCGGAGATCGGCGGCGAGACGGTGCGGATCTTGCGCGGGAGTCGTGATCCGGCGGATGGTCCGGAGATCGAATGCGGTGATGGCGCAATCCGGCTCTCAGCGACCGAGCCGGCGAGTTCAGGATTTACAGACCTGGCCTGATCGTCAGCCGAGCGTCGGCAGCTTCGCCGGATCGGCCACCAGATCGATCTCGGTGATGCGGCCATCGGCGACGCTGAAGCTGACGACCGCGATCGGCTTCTTGCCGGGGACGACGATGACGCCGGCATTGCCGTTGACGATGGCGGGCCGTGCATGCGGGGCGAAGCGGGCGCCGCGCGCCAGGATCGTTTCGGCGACCTCCGCGGCGCCGGTGATCGGCATTCGGTCTCCTCGCGGGCCCCTGTCGGCTCGGAAGACGACGTCCGGGTCCAGCACCTTCACCAGCGCCTCGAAGTCGCCGGCTCTCGCGGCTGCCAGGAACGCCTCGACGACCCGCCGCTGCTCGCGCAGGTCCGATCCGTGCGCGGCGTCGCGCCGCGGACTCGGCGGCGAGCCCGGCTCGCGAGTTGACGCGTCGCGGCTTCTGAGCGGTCCAGGATCGTCGCGATCTCGTCGAACGCAACGCCGAACATGTCGTGCAGAACGAAGGCGAGCCGCTCGGCCGGGGTCAGCGTGTCGAGCACGACCAACAACGCTAGCCCGACCGAATCCGCCAGCACGGCCTCGTCTTCCGGCCCGTTCTCGATCGTGACGTTCGGCTCTGGCAGCGCGACGTAGTCCTCGCGGCGCGCTCGGTGGGAGCGCAGCATGTCCAGGGAGACGCGGGCGACCACCGTAGTCAGCCAGGCGGCGAGGTTCTCGACCGCCTCGGTGTCGGAGCGCGAGAGCCGCAGCCAGGCCTCCTGCACTGCGTCTTCGGCTTCGCTTGCCGAGCCGAGCATCCGGTACGCGACCGACTGCAGGTGCTGCCGGTTGCGCTCGAACTCTTCGGTCTGCCAGTCGCTTTGGGTCATGTCACATCTCCGCGTTCGTATCCGTCATCTCCCTGACGAACGAAACGCGGCAGTTGTGACTGCCCGAAGGGAGCGCCATGAACGCAATCGAAGTGACCAAGCTCAGCAAGACCTACCCCGGCGGTGTCGAGGCCGTGAAGGGCATCGACTTCGAGGTCGCGGCCGGCGAGGTTTTCGGTCTGCTCGGCCCGAACGGGGCCGGGAAGTCGACCACGGTCGGGATGTTGACGACGACGATCGCGCCAACCGCCGGCAGCGCCCGGCTCGCCGGCTTCGACGTCGCGGAGGAGCCGCTCGCCGCCCGCCGGGTGAGCAGCGTCGTCTTCCAGGAGCCGGTGGTCGTCCGCTCGCTGACCGGCCGCCGGAACCTCGAGATCCACGCTCGGCTCTGGGGCGTC
>Ga0207646_10002058_pt1 | contig 24143 bp, 23 predicted proteins | sample KBSK5502metaG_FD_184343 | JGI IMG/M metagenome (GOLD analysis project Ga0207646, IMG submission 184343) | Corn, switchgrass and miscanthus rhizosphere microbial communities from Kellogg Biological Station, Michigan, USA - KBS K5-50-2 metaG... | ecosystem: Host-associated > Plants > Roots >... | reverse complement strand
CGTGACGATGACCTCATTCGAACATCAGGAAGTGCACGCGAACGGCGCGCGTTTCGACAGCATCCCAATACACATCTGAGACCCGCCCGCTATGCGCGCGTCTGACCTCGCTCGGTAGCGTTTGCCATGGCTTGGTGACCTGGTCGCTTTTCCTTGGTGCCCTCGCGCATCGAAGCGCATTCGTCCGGCTCGCGACAGCCGCCACCGTCGGTGTCATCGCATTCATCGTCGCGTGGACCGTCGCGTACGCGCTGCTGCCCGAAGGCGCGACCCGTTTCACGCTTGGGTTGCTGCCAACTCTCGACGCTCGCGCTGATGCGCTGGGAGTGGCGGCCACCCTCTTCATCTGGAACGCGGCATTCGGATTCGGAGTCATCACGCTCGCGAGTCTCTACAGCATCGGGCCGGTCTCGCTCGCGTACTTCGCACCGTGGACATGGCTGGTGCGGTTCGGGATCGCGCTGGGCAGCAACTCATTCGCGTTATTTGTCCCAGGCGCGCGCATCGCGCCGCTTGACCTGCGATCCATCGTCTCGCATGCGGGAATACCGGAGCTCATCGCGTACATCGTCCTGGCGACGGTCCTGGCGAACGCCTCGCTCTGGAGGCAGAGCCGCATTACCGACCGGAATCTTGTTCGCATCCGGCACTTGCGGGACCTCCGGCTGACGCGCCTGGAGCTGTCGCTCGTCGCCGTCGCGTTCGTTCTTCTGGCCGGCGCGGCGCTCATCGAGACGTCGCAAATCGCGCGACTGCAGGCCCTCTAGACCCGACCCCCCTCGCTAGACTCGATCCGGTGAAGAACGGCGAGCGCCGCCGTGTCGTGGTCACGGGTCTCGGCATGATCACCCCGCTCGGCTCGACGGTGGAGAAGACGTGGGACGGCATCCTTGCCGGGAAGAGCGGGATCGGGCCGATCACCCGCTTTGACCCGACCGGCCTCGACACGACCATCGCCGGCGAGGTCCGCGACTTCGATCCGCAGGACTATATGGACCGCAAAGAGATCCGCCGTTCCGACCGCTTCGTGCGCTTCGCGGTGGCAGCGGCCGGTCAGGCCCTCAAGGCGGCCCACCTCGAGATCACGGCGGAGCTCGCGCCGCGCATTGGCGTGGCCTTTGGGTCCGGCATCGGCGGCGTCGAGACCCTCGTCGATCAGGTGCTCGTCCACGACAAAGACCCGCGGAGGGTCTCGCCGTTCCTCATCCCAATGATGATCATCGACATGGCGGCGGGCGAGATCGCGATGAAATATCGCGCCAAGGGCCCGAACATGGGCCACGTGTCGGCGTGCGCCTCCAGCGCCAACGCCATCGGCGAGGCCGCCGAGATCATCCGCCGCGGCCAAGCCGACGTGATGCTCGCCGGCGGGTCCGAGGCCGGCCTCATCAAGATCGCGATCGGCGCGTTCAATCAAGCTCGCGCTCTCTCGACGCGGAACAACGCGCCCGAGAAAGCGTCGCGGCCCTTCGACAAGCATCGCGACGGCTTCGTGTTCAGCGAAGGCGCGGGCTGCCTGGTGCTCGAGGAGCTGGCCTTCGCGCGCGCGCGCGGCGCGACGATCCTCGCGGAGTTCATCGGATACGGGATGTCCGCGGACTCGTACCACGTGACCGCGCCGCCGCCGGGCGGCGAAGGCGCCGTCCGCGCGATGCGCATGGCCATCGCCGACGCCGGGGTGAAGCCGGAGGCGATCGGCTACGTGAACGCTCACGGCACGTCGACGCAGGCGAACGACGGGGCTGAGACCGCCGCGCTCAAGACGGTCTTCGGCGACCACGCGCGCAAGCTCGCGGTCTCGTCGACGAAGTCGATGACCGGCCACACCCTCGGCGCTGCTGGCGCGATCGAAGCCGCGCTCTGCATCCTCGGGATGCGGAACGGCATTCTTCCGCCGACGATCAACCAGGAGACCCGCGACCCTGAGTGCGATCTCGACTACATCCCGAACCACGCGCGCAAGACGAAGGTCGACCTCTCGCTCTCGAACTCGATGGGGTTCGGCGGCCACAACGTCGCGCTCGTGATCCGCCGGGACGCGGCCTGATGCCCGATCCACGGAAGGTTCGCGCCGACGCGAACGCGCTGGTCGCGGAGCTCCTCGAGCGTCTCGCGAACGACGAGGTCAGCGAGCTCGAGGTGAAGCGCGGCGGCGTGCGCGTGCGGGTCGCGAAGGACGGCGGCCGTGTCGCCGCCGGCGCGCCCGGCGCGGCGGCCGCCTCGCATGCGGCGCCGCCCGTCCCGGCCGCGCCGGCGAAGGAGCTCCCGACCGTGAAGGCGCCACTCACGGGGGTCTTTTATCGCGCCTCGTCGCCGCAGACGGACGCTTTCGTGCAGGTTGGCTCGAGCGTCGAAACCGGCGACGTCATCGGGCTCATCGAGGCGATGAAGCTCTTCAACGAGATCCGCTCGACCGAGTCCGGTCGGGTGCGGCGCATCTTCGCAGAGAACGGACAGCTCGTCCGCGCGCACCAGCCGTTGCTCGAGGTCGAGCCGGCATGAGCGCCACGCGCTGCGTCATCTGCGGCGCGCCGATCGGAGATGGCGTGCTCCGCGTTCGCTACGAGGATCGGATCTACGTGTTCGACGCGTTGAAGTGCAAGCGCATCTTCCAGGAGAATCCGGATCGTTATCTGGACGCGATGGGCGGCGTGCTCGAAGAGCCGCGCTAACCGCGGGCGTTGCGCTCCACGGCGGCGGTGATCACGGCGCGAATGAGACCCTCGGGCATCCGATCGCTCACGTAGGCGATCGCGCGCATCAGCGGCGCGGGCTCGTTTGCGCGGACCTGGACGGCGTAGACGACGGTCGGGACGCGGTCGGAAAGCTCCTCCACCACCGCCGCGTCCGCTTTGCCGTACGAGCTCAGGATGGCGAACGGCGCGTCAGCGTCGACCTCCGAGGTGTCCTCCACGCGAAACAGCGAGAAGGGCAGCTCCACCGAGCGCAGAAGCCGGAAGACACTGCCGTACGGATCGACGACGGGGATCGCAACGGTGAGCGCCGTAGCCATTTGACCAGAGAGTTGCCCAACGACGGATCGCTGCTAACCCCTGGTCGGGGGAAGACCCTCCCCCGTTGGGCCTAGCTGCCCGCTCCGCGCCACCTAGCCAGCGCCGAGAATCGTGATCGCCACCAGAGCGATAGAGAGGACTGACGCGCCGACGGCGGTCCCGATCCCCACCACCTGAGAGAAGCGGCCGTTCGCCTGGTCGCCCATGATGCTGCGGTCGCCGGCCAGCTTCAGGATGAAGACGAGCACGATGGGCAAGAGCAGCCCGTTGACGTTCTGCGAGACGAGGATGACCGGGATCAGGGGCACGCTCGGCGACAGCACGATGAGCGCGCCCACCACGACCAGCAACGTGAAGAGACCCATGAACACGGGCGCCTCGCGGAAGTTCTTGCTGATCCCGGACTCCCATCCGAACGCCTCGCAGATCGCATAGCTCGTCGAGAGCGGCATGATCGTCGCGGCGAGCAACGAAGCGCCGAAGAGCCCGACGCCAAAGAGGAGCTGCGATTGCGGGCCGGCGAGCGGTAGGAGCGCGCGCGCGGCGTCGGCGGCGGAATCAACATGGACGCCGGCAGGCTGCAGGACCGCGCCGGCGACCACGACGATAAAGAAGGCGTTCAGCCCCGTGAGGATCGCGCCGAGCAGCACGTCGACGCGCTCGAAGCGGTACTGCTCCTTGTCGATACCTTTGTCGACCACGGAGGCCTGTATGTAGAACTGCATGTACGGGGTGATCGTCGTGCCGACGAGCGCGAGCGCGGCGATCAACGCAGCTTGCCCGATCGGAAGCGTCGGGATCACCGTGTCGCGGAAGACCTCGCCCCACGGCGGTCCGACGATGAACGCGCTGATCGGATACGCGATGTACGCGAGGACGAGGACGAACAGCGCGCGCTCGACGATGCGGTAGCTGAAGAAGACGACGAGGACCCAGATGAGCACCGCCGCGATCGGGACGGAGACGATCCGCTGCACATTGAAGAGCTCGAGGCTCGCCGCGATTCCCGCGTACTCCGCGACGATGTTGCTGCCGTTTGCGATGAGCAGCGCCAGCATCGCGACGATGGTCCAGCGCACACCGAACCGTTCGCGAATGAGGTCGGAGAGGCCCTTGCCGGTGACCGCGCCCATCCGCGCGCACATCTCCTGGATCACAAGCAGCCCGGCCGTCGACAGGAAGAGGAGCCACATCAGCTGGAAGCCGTAATGCGCACCGACGGCGGTGTAGGTCGTGACGCCGCCGGCGTCGTTGCCGGCGAACCCGGTGATGATCCCGGGTCCCATGACCGCCAGGAACGCGGCGACCGAAGCGCGGCGAACGCGCGTGCGGCGACGGACCGCGGCAGCGGTCCTGATCACCTAGCGATCGACCGGAGTGACCTCTTTTTCCAACCGCGCGGGAGCATGAGCTCGACCACGTCGTCCACGGTGACCGTCCCAAGGAGCTTCTTGCGAGCGTCGACCACCGGCATCGCCAGCAGGTCGTACTTCGCTATGAGCGAGGCCACTTCTTCTTTCGGCGTCTCGGCGTCCACCTTCAATACGTTCGGATCCATGATCTCGCTCACTTTCGTTTCCGGCGCTGCGACGACCAGGTCCCGAAGCGATAGGACGCCCTCGAGCTTCCCCTCGCCGTCGACGACGTAGAGGTAATAGGTGAGCTGGGGGTCCGGCTTCTTCATGCGGAGCTCGTCGATGGCCTGCGCGGCGGTGAGCTCTCTGGGGAGCGCGACGAAGTCCGTCGTCATGATCCCGCCGGCCGAGTCCTCGGAGTGGGTGAGGAGCTCGGAGACGTCCTTCGCCTCTTCCTTGTCCATGAGCTCGACGAGCTCATCGCGGCGCTCCTCGGGGAGATCCTGCAGAAGGTCCGCGGCTTCGTCGGGGTCCATCTCCTCGAGGATGTCCGCAGCGCGCTCCTCGGGCAGATCGCTGACGATCGCCGCCTGCATCTCGGGCTCGACCTCCTGCAGCGCTTCAGCGGCGGTCTCGATGTCGAGCTGCTGGAAGACCGCGACGCGCTCGTCGGCGGTCATCTCCTCGACGATGTCAGCGATGTCTGCGGGGTGAAGCAGTGCGAGCTTCGCGTGCGGGATCGTCAGGCGGACCGCGGCGGTCTTGGCGGGAGCGTCGTTCTTGGACTCGAGCGGCTCGACGAGGTGCCAGGGGATGATTCCGCGCGGCAGCCTCCGGCCAGCGAGGCCGACGATGCGCTCGGCCACGGACTCCGCACCGACCCGGCGAAGGAGGCCGCGGAGCCCGACGTCGGCACCGACCAGACGAAGCTGCCCATCGACGTCGGAGAGCTGGAGGTCGTTCACGCGCACGACTTTGGCCCCGTGCGTGTCGACGATCTGCTTGTCCAGCAGGTCGCGGGCGAGCCGAAGGGCATCGGTCGGAAGCTGCGCGTCGGGGGTCGTCTCAAGCCGGTTGCGAAGGCGCAGGTGACCGATCTCTTGCGCGAGGTCACCCCAGCGCACGACCTTCTCACCGGACGGCGTCGAGAGGATCGCCCACTGCGCGGCCGGGAACTGCCCCTGCGGCAGGACCGCGATGTCCGCGAGCTTGCCCACCTCGTTGCCGTTCGGCTCGATGACCCGGCGGTGCTGTATTTCCGACAGGTACGGCACGACGCCGGAAGCGTAACCGGTACAATTCGTATATCCCAGAGCGCCCGACCGGGCGTACCCTCACGCGTTGGAGGAACACCCCGTGCCACAGATAACCGATGCAGGTCTTCGCGCGCGCGCACTCGCCGACCAAGCCACAGCGGCCGCACTCGAGGCCGACTGGCCGCGCGCCGCGGAGCTGAACCAAAAGCTCATCGATGTCTCACCCGACGATCTCGAGGCGCGCAACCGGCTTGGCCGGGCGCTGCTCGAGCTCGGCAGGCTCGATGAGGCCAAGGCCGCTTTCGCCGAAGTGCTGAAGACCGAGCCCTACAACTCGATCGCCCTCCGCGGCAACTCGCGCGTGGCGACGCTGCAGGAGCACAAGATCAAGCCCTTCACGACGACGACCAAGACGCAGCCCCGGCTCTTCATCGAGGACATGGGGAAGACGGGCATCCTCCGGTTGATCAACCCGGCGCCCACTCACGTGCTCGCGAAATACAGCCCCGGCGCCGAATCCGAGCTGCGCGAGCAGGAGGGCTTGCTCGCGGTGCACGCGCGCGACGGCGACCTCATCGGTTTCCTCGAGCCGAAGGTGGGCCGGCGGCTCATCGACCTCATCCGCACCGGCAACCAGTACGTGGCTGCGATCGTGAGCAACGACCCGGCGAACGCCCGCGTCGCCATCCGCGAGGTGTTCTCGAGCGCTGAGAATGCGAGCCGCATCTCGTTCCCGGGTCACCACCGCTCGGCGGAGACGAAGGAGCGCGCCTACGTCCGCGGCACCTTCTTCCGCGACGGCGGGGACGAGATCGAGGAATCGGCCGAGGAGGTCGAAGAGGAAACTCCGGCCGCCGAAGAAGTGCTCGAGGAGACCGAGGTCACCGAAGAGCCGCTCGCCGTCGACACCGAGGACGACGACGATTCGGAGGATGAAGCCGAAGAGTGATCGCGGCGGTCACGTGCCGCGCGTTCACATTCGTCTTTGCCCTCGCGTTCCTCGCTTCTTGCACCGACTCCGGGCAGCCCGCGAAGTCCGCGCCGGTTAACGACGTCGAGGGCGCCTCGAAGCTCGCGCGCGACGCCGGGGCGGTGCTCCTGCAGGTCTCTGCGTACGACTACGGCCTCGCCGGCGCGCTGGCCGGTGAGCAGACGCGCACCGTCGCCGCGGCCCGGTACGGCGCGGTCATGCGCGGGACGACCCAGACCATCGCGGCCTTCAACGCCACCGTCCTGGCGGGGACGCTTGACCGCACCGGGCCGATTCGCGAGAAGCTCGTCCCGCTGGCGGACGGCCTCTCGGACCTCGCGCGTGACGGCGTGGCGTACGCGGACGGCGCCGACCCTGCCGCGTTCGCCCGCGTTGTCTCCGATGTGACCGCGGGCTGGCAGCGTCTCCGCGATCTATCGACCACGTTGCCGAAGGATGACGCACTCCAAAGCACCATCTCGCGCGGCATGTCCTTCGTCGTGACCAGCAAGTCGTCGACGCAGTCAACGATCACGACTGGGCCCTACGTGAGCGCGAACGAAGCGAAGCAGGCTCTCCAGCGGATGGGTTCGCCCCTAAACGGCTCGTTCACCCAGAGCGCTCCGTATGTCGTGCGCATCGGCCCGTACAAGGACCGTGTCTCGGCGGACGCGGCGAGCGCGGGCCTACTGAAGCAGGGCGTCATCAACATCGTGACCGACGAACCGTCCTTTGCGTTCGCTCGAAGCGGACCGCTCCCGGATGCCGAGCTCTGGCGCGAACCGTCGCGCGTCCAGGAGGTGCGCGCGACCTCGCGCAAGATCGCGGTGAGCTCCGATGGCGCGTGGCTTCTCACCGGCAGCGACGACGGCTACGCGGCGCTGTTCAATCCGAAGGGAACGCTCACCGCGCTGCCGCAGGGCTTCGCCGGGATGAGCGTGCTCCAGTTCTCCGACGGCGGTGCTGCGCAGACCTTCGCCGTCGGTGGCCAGGTCGTCACTTTCCTCGCTGTCCCGTCGGGAGAGAACATCGGCTCGGGGATGCGCTTCACCGGCGCGGCGACGCAGATCCTTTTCACGGGCTCGACGCGCGCCTTCGTGGTGGCCTCCGGCGGGTCCACTGGACTTGCGGGTGGCGGTCCGGGCCTGATCGGCGGACGCTACGCGGACGGCGAGGTCATCGGAGATCCCTTCCCGATCGTGACGCCCGCCGCCGGCTCGCGGATCGCCGCGAGCGACGCCGGAGACGTCTATGTGGGCACGACGAGCCAGGGCGGCTTTGATGTCGAGGTCTTCCGCCCGAGCCGGGATTCGGACCTCCGGCAGGTCGCGCGGATCGCCGGCGCTGGGACCGCTCTCGCGGTCGACCGGTCAGCGACGTTCGCTGCGGTCGTCACCGATCAGGGCACATACCGCTTCGCGCTGGCCGACTCGAAGACGACGTTGACGCGCGTGACGGGCACCGTCCGTGACATCGCGTTCGCGCCCGACGGTACGCTCTACGCCCTCGATCAGACGTCGCTGCTGGCCGTCGGTCCGAACGGCGCGACAAAGTGGAGCACCCCCCTTGTGGACGGGAGGCGTCTTGTCGTGGGGCGCCGCGCGATCGTCCTCGACGGCACCGACAAGGTCCTGGCGTTCAATCCGGCGGACGGCACCGCCGAGGAGCTCGGCGCCGGCGGAACCATCAACGACCTCACCATGTCGCGCGACGGCCGGATCGTCGGAGTGATCGTGGACGCGAGGAGGGCCGTACTCTTCACCCTGCCTTGAGCCAACCTGAGCGCGTCCGCTCCATGGTCCCGCTCGAGATCTTTCCTCTTCCTCGGCCGCTCGACCGTTTCGGCACCGCATTTCCTTCGGCGCTCGCCGATCTCTACGCGAACGCATATGCGCCGCGCCGCGGCGTCGTGCTCGATCCGCTCGCGCATCCCTGGTCCGCCGCGGACGCCGCGGAGCGTGCTGATCGACGGGGCGTCGCGAAATCGCGCGAGCCTCTCGGCGAGTGGGCGCGCCGCGCGATCGCGCTTGCGCCCTCGGGTGACGAGATCCTCGCGGCGCTCGATCGCGTCGGAGAGAGCGCGCTCGTCGGCACGCCGCATCGCGTCGCGATGCGCGAGCTCTATGGCTCGACCTGCGCGACGTGCCGCGGCCCGGTGATCGTCGAAGCGTTCCTCTGGGAGCGCGACGCGCCGACACCGACGAAGAAGGCCTTCCGCTGCGGCATCTGTGCCCGCGAAGGGCGCGCGCTTCTCATCGAGGCCACGACCGAGGACGACGAGCAGTCGAGCCAGCGGCTCGAGCCGCGCGGTATGGCGTACTGGCAGTTCGTCGAGCGGTTCGGCCCGGATCCGAACGCGCAGGCGCTCGGCGAGAGCACGGCGGCGCTGTACACGCCCCGCAATCTGACGGCGCTCGTCGCCACATTGCGGGCGGTCGAGACCGCGGTGCCCGCCTCACCGGCTCGCGACGTCCTTCTCCTCTGCGTGCTCGAGGTGCTCATCTCGGGCAGCCGCCTGAACACGCTCGCCGGGCGCGGCGCGCCGCTCCGTGTCGAGAAAGGCCGCGCGCGCCGGTCGCACGCCTCGCAATCGCGTGAGGTGAACGTCTGGCTCGAGTTTGACCGGACGGTGCGCGAGCTCGTCACGTGGCTCGCGCAGCATCCTTCGCCGGCCCGCGCGCGTTCCGCAACGCTCGCGCTGGATACGGGCGACGCCGACCTCGTCCTGTGCCAGGCGCCGGTCGAGGTCGCGCTCGGCGGCTGGAGCGCGGTCGCCGCGGTCGCGCTCCTCGGCATCCGAGGGACGAAGCCGACCGACGCGGGCGAGGGGCGCGTCGTCGGCCGCGAGCGCCTCCTCCGAACGATGCGGGCAGCGCTCATCGACGGTCATCGTGGTTCGCGGCCGGAGGCTCCCGCGATCGTGTACGTGCCGCATGCCGACCTCACGACGATCGCCGCGGTGGCGCTCGCCGGCGCGGGCGCGGGGTACCGCCTGCGTGGGATCACCTACCAGCGAGATGCCCTCTCGACCGCAGGAGCGAGCGGCTCCGGCGCCGCGGCCATATGCGATTTCGACCGAGACGTCCCGCTCCTTCGCGACCAGGGCGCGGCGGACCCGCACGGCATCGAGGACGCGATCCGCGCCGGTGTGCGCGAGATCGTCCGCTCGCGCGGCGAGCCTGTGGCGACCGATCGCGCCGCCGTCGCGGCGCTCGAGTCGCTCGCGGCCCGTAAGCTCCTCGCCCCGCTCACCCTCGCCCGAGCCGGCGGCGTGTCGGAGCTCGAGGTCTTTCTCGACCACTTCCGCTCCGCGCTCGCCGACGCGGCTCGCTCGGGCATCGTGAAGATCGAGCTCGACGGCGCGGCAGCCGAGCACGCGCACGACACCACCGTCTACTCGCTCGCCGAGCCGATCGACACAACGCCGCTCGACGATCGTCTGGAGTGGGGCGTCTGGGGTCTCCTCTCGGCGTCGCGCGACGTCGAGACGCGCACCCTGCTCCGTCGCGCGTATGGCCTGTTCCGCGATGTCGAGACGCCCGACCGGGAGCTCGTCGAGCGGTGTATCGCCGCATACGGGCACCAGGGAGACGACGGCCGCTGGCGGCTGCGCGACGAGGACGGCTTGGTGCGCCGGCAGGCGGACCAGACGCTGCTTGCGATCCAGCTCGTCGACGCGGGCCGGCGCCTCGGCTTCAAAGTGCACGTTGGCCGCGACATCGAGCGCCGCCCGCTGCCGGAAGCGCACGCTCATCGTGGCGCCGCGCTCGAGGATCTCATGACCGACGCGGAGCGCACGGCCGATGTCTCGCGTATCTCCGGAATTCGTTCCGACGCCCTCGAGTACTTCGATTGCGTCTGGTACGACAAGGGACGGATGGTCTTTCTCTGGCAGCTCGAGTGGACGGCGCGGCTCCATCGAAGTGTGGTGGCCCTCGGCGAGGCCGTGCCGGACGAGGACCGCGTCTTCCGCTTCTTCGCCATCGCCGACGAGCGGCGGGCACTGGCGGAGTTCAAGCTCCGGCGCGCCGCCGGGACCGCCGACGTGGTCCGCCGGCGAGGCTGGCGCTTCGTAAAGTGGGGACCGCTACGATCGTGGGCGACACGGCCGGATGTGGCGCTGGACTTGCTCGAGCCGGTCCTGGGCCTATCTCCAGAGGTGGAACAAACCGGCCAACAGTTGGCGTTTAAGTGGTAAGAGGAGGCTGTCCATGGGCAAGCCACAAGTAGTCAGCGACCAGAACTTCGAGACGGAAGTCATCAAATCCGACACACCGGTGCTCGTAGATTTCTGGGCGGCGTGGTGCGGCCCTTGTCGGATGGTCGCTCCGGTCCTCGAAGAGATCGCCACCGAGCAGGGCGAAAAAGTGAGGATCGCCAAGCTCGATGTCGACGCAAATCCGATCACCGCAGGACGCTTCGGAGTCCGCTCGATCCCGACGATGATCCTGTTCAAGAATGGCCGTGAGGCTCAGCGCGTCGTCGGCTACATGCCGAAGGAAAAGCTCCTCCAGCAGATCCAGCCGCACATCACCGGGACCGCCGCGGCCTAGCGCCGCACTTTCTCCCGCATGACGATCGTCCTCCGACCGCGAGCTTCGCTGTTCCATGCCGAAGGCGGTTGGTTCAGCGCGAACTGGCATTTCAGCTTCGACCAGTATTGGGACGAGGCCAACATGGGCATCGGAGACCTTCGCGTCTTCAACGACGACCGCCTCGTTCCGGGAGCTGCGTGGCCGATGCATCCGCATCGGGACATCGAGGGAATCACCTACGTCGCCGAGGGAACGTTCGAACACGCGGACTCGCGTGGCAACGGCGGGATCTTGCACCCGGGTGCGGTCCAGCGAGCAACGCTTGGCTCTGGCATGCAGCATTCGGAGCGGAACGGCTCGAAGACCGAGCCGATGCGCTTCATCCAGATGTGGATCATGCCCTCGCGTCGCGGGCTCGAGCCGAGCATCGAGCAGCGCGAGTTCGCGACCGATGCCCGGCGCAATGTGCTGAAGCCGGTGCTCGTGCCGGCGAAAGGATTCGCGGGGGAGGGGGCCCCACAAGCAAGCGACGCGGTCACCGTCCACCAGGACGCCGCGGTGTACGCCACCTTGCTCGAGGGGAACAAAAAGTTACGTCACGAGTTCCGTCCCCGATTCGGTGGCTACCTCTTCGTGGTCCACAACTCCCTGGTCCGACCGGAGCTTGACGAGGGCGGCGCGGCCAAGATCCAGAACGAGCCTGCGATCGACCTCGAGGCCGGACTGAACGGGGCCGAGGTCCTTCTCGTGGAGACGCGCACCACCCGCTGAGGGATCGTCATCGTTACGGGTTTGCCCCCTCCAGGCCATTGCACGAGTCCCCCCGTGACGTTCATGGTTACGCAACCCCGGCGTTCGCCGGCGGCAGGAGGGAAGACCACATGCGTGAATACCAGGGCGCGAGCGCCGACGCGTCGGGAAACGCCACATTTGGGCCGGGCCTCGTTTTCGAGGGAAAGCTGAGCTTCCAGGGTCAGGTCCGCTTCGACGGCACCTTCACCGGTGAGATCACGACGGACGATCTCCTCATCATCGGCGAGACCGCCAAGGTCTCTGCTGACATCACTTGCGGCTCCGTCGTGATAAATGGCGAGGTCAACGGCAAGATCAAGGCGCGCGATTCCGTCGAGCTCCGCGGTCACGCCCGCGTGAAGGCCGATGTCGCGACCCCGTCCCTCGTCATGGACAAGGGCGTCGTGTTCGATGGCTACTGCAACATGATGGACAAGCGCGACGTCCTTCCGCTCCCGACGAGCGAAGAGCGCCGCAAGTCGTGGCAGACAGCTGCTCGCGGCAACAAGCACCAGGACCGCCGTCCCAACCGCGAGACGATCGAAGTACAGCCGGCGGATCTTTCGGCGCAGTAATTCTCAGGGGCCCCGCGCTAACCGCGGGGCCCTCGCGTCCCCCTCGTCATTCCACCGAACCTGCGACGGTGGAGAGGCGCCCGAGAAAGTAGGACCAGCCGTCGTCGTGCTTCTGCCGATGGCTTGCGGGCAGCCCGTGGTGCTCGAGACGCACGACAGTCGCTAGCCCATCCGGCTCGAGGCTGATCTCGACACGGCTGGAGCCGGGCGGAAGATCGACGTCACGCTCGAAGCCCCACGTGAGCACGATGCGATCCCGCTGCAGTTCCGTGATCGTGCCGCGAGCCCGATCGGTCTGGCCGTCTGGAGTGTCGAACTCAAGCTCAATTTCGCCGCCAACGCGCGCGTCGATCCTCACACGTGTTGGCCACCACTCCGCCATGCGTTTGGGGTCCGTGAAGTAGGTCCGCACGACGTCGATGGGAGCCCGCACGCGCACCACATGACGGATCGGTTTGCCTCTGTCCATCATCCGCGCCGTCGAGCCTCGCGCTCCGCCGCACGCTTCAGCGAGTCGAGGCGATCGCTCCAAAAGCCGTCCAGGTAGGCGCGCAGGCGTTCAATGCGGTCTTCTCTGGCGCGATAGAAACAGTTGCGTCCGGAACGCCGCTGCGTGAGCAGGCCGGCATCGCGGAGAACGCGCAGATGCTGGGAGACCGCCGGCCTCGAGACGGCAGGAAATCGCGCCGCGATCTCGACGACCGGAAGCTCCCGTGTCCGGACGAGCCGGAGAATCTCGCGTCGATGTGGCTCGGCGATGGCGCGGAGGCCGAGGTCAGGGCCCAGGCGAGCTACTCCAGGAACGGCTGTGGCTTTCCCGACTCGACGAACGCCTTCAGCCGTCCGACGACCTGTCCCCAGGTGTAATTCACCGAACCGACTGCCTCAGGCGGATATCCGCCGAGATTCCCCATCCGAAACTCGACCGTTGTCGTCTCGTCGGCGCCCGGTTTGAGCGTCCATGTGACCGTGGTGTCTTTCCACCCCGGGAACTCTCCCAGGCAGGTCCACGCGACGCGCCGGTTTTCCTCGAGTGCATCCACCCGCATGCGCAGGGGCACCGGCGCGCCCTTGAATTCGAAGCTCGCGATGTGTCCGATCCTCGGTGACATCGTGTTGTTTGGTACCCAGAAACCCGCTTCGCCTTCGCTTGTGGTGATCGCTCGATAGATGGCCTGCGGCTTCGCCGCGATCGCCACCTCGTGGACCATGTCACTCAACATCACGTCGCGCACCTCCCGGCGTCTCCCGCCGCCGGAAATGGTAAGCAATCACTTACTGGTTTGCAAACTGTCGACGAGGATCGCTTCATAGCTCTCCGGGTCAGTCGCGCCTTCGGTATTCACGACCGCGATGCTGGAATCCGACGTGATGCCGATTCGCGAGCGAAGCGCCTGGTCCCCACAAGCCACGAGGACCCCAGCGAAACCGGCTGCACCCGAGGCGCCCGCGACGATGCCCGCACGCGCGAGCGCTCGCACCGCGGTCGCGGCCTCGTCGTCGCTGACGAGGAGGGCCGCGTCGACGCCCGCGACGAGAACCGGCCATGCGACCGCCGACACGCTCTGACATCGCAGGCATGCCATGACGGTCGGGACGTCCGTCACGACGGTCGGTGAACCAGCCGCGAACGAACGCGCGATTGCGGCGGAGCCCCGCGGCTCGACGACCACGACTCTCGTCACGGTGGACAGCTGCCGCACCGCCGAGGCGCCGGCTGCTGATAGGCCTCCGACTCCCGCCTGCACGAACAGGACGTCCGGCACGTTGACGAGCTGGCCGAAGAATTCTTCGAAGAGCGTGTTGTAGCCCGCCATCACGTTGCTCGCGAACATGCGCTCGTCTTCCGTCGCGTCCGGCCCGACCGTGTCTGGGCAATACCAGTGACCTCGCGCTCGCGCGGCCGCGCGAGCGACCTCGACCGCCTCGTCGTAGCTGCCGTCGATGAGCTCGACCTCTGCGCCGTGACCAACGATCGCGTCAACGCGGCTCGCGGCGCTGTCAGCCGGAAGGAACACGACACATCCGCATCTGAGCGCTTGGGCGAGCGCGGCGACCGCGCGCCCGTGGTTGCCCTCGCTCGCGGTGCAGAGCGTCGGGGCACCCAGGTCTGCTGCGCCCGCGCGCAGCTCGGGGAACGGCAGGAGCGCTTCCGCTGAGAGACCCTTCGCCGACTTCACGCGCTCATGGAGCGCCCACGAGCAACCGAGACCTTTGAAGGACGGAAGCCCCAAGCGTTGCTGCTCGTTCTTCACTGCGATTCGCGCGACTCCACAGCTCGCGGCCAGATCCGCGAGATCGACGACCGGAGTGACCTCGTAGTCGGGCATCGTGCGATGAAAGGCGCTCGGCCGTATCCCGACCACGCGATTCCCACGGTACCCCGGGTTACGGTGGACGTTGACGAGGAGGCGCTCGCCGCCCACGACCGGATGCTAGGCGCGCACGTGCGGTGGGGTACGTAGAGTGGGCGGCCATGAAGCGCTCCGAGGCGGCCCCGATTTCCGCGTTGCTGAAGTCGCCGGAGCCGTCGATCCGCTGGAAGACCCGAGTGCAAGTGCTCGGCGAAAATCCCCTCGCGAAGCCCATTCGTTCGCTGCGCGAGGAGGTCCGGCGCTCGGCTACCGTCCGCGCACTTCTGTCGCGGCGTGATCAGCTCGGCCGGGCCGGCACCGCGCGGCAGGTCTACTACAAGTGGCAGGGGCTTCACTGGGTCCTCGCCAGCCTGGCCGACCTCGGATATCCCGAAGGCGACGAGAGCCTTTACCCCCTCCGCGATCGCGTCGTGGAGTTCTGGCTCGGCCCCGGGTATTTCCGGGAATTCACGGCGCGCACGGAGGCCGAGGCCTACCGCGGTCGCGGCGTTCCGCTCATGCGCGGCCGCTACCGCCGCTGCGCCTCGCAGCAGGGCAACGCGCTCTACTCGGTGGTGACGCTCGGGATCGCGGACGAACGCATGCACGCGCTGGCCGAGCGTCTTCTCCATTGGCAGTGGCCGGACGGTGGGTGGAACTGCGACCGCCATCCCGAAGCCGACACCTCGTCATTCATGGAGACGCTGTTGCCGATGCTCGGGCTCGCGGTCTACGCGCGGAAATACCGGCGCCCCGCCGCCGCGGAGGCCGCTCGCGCCGCGACAGAAGTCTTTCTGCAGCGCGGGCTCTTCAAGCGCGTCTCGGACAGACGGATCATCGCGTCTGATTTTGTCGCGTTGCATTACCCGCGTTACTGGCACTACGACTTCCTCGGCGGCCTGAAGGCGATGATGCAGGTGGGAAGGATCCGCGACGCGCGCTGCGCGGAGGCCCTCGATCTTCTCGAGGAGCGGCGACTGCCCGACGGTGGCTGGCCCGCCGAGAAGCGGTATTACACGGTCAGTCCGAAGACGATGACCTCGAACGCGGACTACGTGAACTGGGGCGGAACCAGCCGCAAGCGGATGAACGAGTGGGTCACCGTTGATGCGCTGGCGGTGTTGCGCGCGGCGGGCCGCCTCGACGCCTAGCGCCTTGCAAGCAGGGTACTGGGTGTCAAGCCTCTGGCCTCTCATTCTCGATAGCGCCGAGCTTGAGCGACTTGCCGAGATGCGCGCGCGAGGTGTTATCACGGAAGCGAATTCAACGCGGCCAAAGGGAGGGTCCGCGGAACAACGGTCTAGACGCCGCGACCCTCGGGCGACCTTCTACATACACTCGGTCCAGGGTTTCTTAGGAAACTCACTTGAGAGTGCGGGGGCTCCGGTGAGTCCCTCGGTCTTCAAAACCGTTGACGGGGCGTAGAACGTTCCGTGGTGGGTTCGACTCCCATGCACTCTCGCCGGAGTGACCAGAGAGGAGATCGCCTCCGAACTTGAGGCCGAAGGTCTGGATGAGGCCGCGGCTGCCGAGCCCGGCCGCACCTCCGCATGGTCGGCCCTCGAGCATCGCGACTTCCGCCTGTTCTGGATCGGACTGGTCGTCTCGAACATCGGGACGTGGATGCAGCAGTTCGGGCTGGGCTGGCTCGTGGTCCAGCTCGCGATCAAGGACGGCGTGCCACAGCTCGCTCCGTTTTACCTCGGGCTCGTCGGGCTCTCCCGCGCGCTGCCCGGGCTCGCCTTCGGTCTCTTCGGCGGCGTCGTCGCCGACCGCGCCGACCGCCGACGTCTCCTGCTCCTCACCCAATCGAGTGCGGCCATCTTCGCGGCGATCCTGGCGGGTCTCGCGATCTCGAATCAGATCAACATCGTCGAGGTCGTGCTCATCAGCGCGCTGAACTCGATCATTTTCTCGTTCGATGCGCCCACGCGCCAGGCGATGGTCCCGCGACTCGTCTCGGACAAACAGCTGATGAGTGCGATCGGCCTGAACTCAGCAGCTTTCAACGGGGCGACGCTCGTCGGTCCCCTCGTGGGTGGCGTCCTCATCATTCCGTTTGGCGTCGGCGGTCTGATGTTGATCAACGCGATCTCGTACCTCGCGATCGTGTTGGCGCTCCTCCTCATGCGACCGCAACCCGTGATCGACTACGGTCCACGGCTATCGCTGCTCGATTCCATCAGGGAAGGGATCTCGTTCATCCGAGGCGACTCGGTCTTGCGCTGGGTCGTCTTGCTGAGCGTCGCGACCGCGCTCCTCACGCGTCCCTATATCCAACTCCTACCAGCGGAGGCGCAGCTTCTCGGCGTCGGCGCGATCGAGCTCTCGTGGCTTCTCGCAGCGTCAGGCGCCGGCGCACTGGTCGGTGCGCTCCTGACCGCAGCGGCGGGTGGATGGAAGCGCCGCGGCGCCCTCCTGGTCGGAGCGGCATTTGCTCACGGCACCTTGCTCATCTTCTTCGGCCTGCAGCACACCGTCATCGGCGCGATGGTCTTCGTCGGACTTACGAGCCTCGCCGTGATGATCTTCATGGGGATGGCGAACACGCTCATGCAGACCCGTTCACCCGACGCGCTGCGCGGACGCGTCATGAGCGTGCAGACGATGGTCTTCATCGGGTTCATGCCGCTCGGGCAGTTGATCCTCGGATCGGTCGGCACCCTCGTTGGGATCAACAACGCGTTCCTTGTCGGGGGCGTGATCGTGACGCTGCTCGCAGGCTATGCGGCACTCCGGGTCAACGCGCTACGCGAAGCCGTCGCGATAGCGCGGCCGCGGCCCGCGACGACCTCCTAGCTTGGGCGGGGCAGGATCCAGGCAGGCTTCGGGATCGTGCGCTCGCCGCCCTTGCGTCCGAGGGTCTTCTTGGTGGTTCCAGGCCGGCCTTGGTAGCAGTGCGCGCAGAGCATCGCGTCCCCGACGGCGAGCTGGATGTACGCGTCGGCTCCGCAGTCGGCGCAACGCCCCGGCGCGGCTCCGCTTCTCATCAAAGAGAGGCGTGCACGATTACGGCCAAAAATCTCGCTCAGAAGCTGCGTTGACAAGGATCCAAGGTCTCGGGTAGCCTTAGAACATCCGTTCTACAGCCTGGATGTGGCCAGCGGCAGGCTGAAACGGACGATTCGCGAACGGTCAAGGGGAGCGATGTGTCAGCGAACGGACTGGCCGGTGCGATTGCACGAATAGAAGGACGCTTTGGCGTACACGCGCTTGCGCGCGGCGGAACAAGCGAGCGCTATCGCAGCGAGCTCGTCATCGCCACAAAATCGTCACTTGATCGTGTGATCGGCGGCGGGCTCGTCGCCGGCGAGCCCATCGCGTTCATCGGTCCGCCAAGCGTTGGCAAGCTCCAGCTCGCCCTTCGCGCGACCGCGTCCGCGCAGGCGCAGGGTGGGATGGCCGCCTGGATCGATCCGACGGCGTCGTTCGATCCGCATGCCGCACAGCGTGCGAACGTGGATCTCGAGCGCCTCTTCATCGTGCGTGCACGCGGCGCCGGTCTCGCGCTCGCGACGGCCGCGGCGCTGCGCAGCGAGGGCTTCCGCCTCGTCGTCGTCGACGTTGGCGACCCTGCGTTCGGTGGGGTGGATGTCGATGAGATCGCGCCGGCGCTGTCCGCGGTCCGCGGATCGCCTGCCGCGCTCCTCGTCGTCGCCGGCGAACGCGGGCGACGCGTCGCGATCCCGACCTTCGTCTTCGAGCGCGTCGCGTGGGAGCGTCGGTTCGATCGCACCGTCGGGTGGTCATTCACCGTAGGGCGCGCGCACACGAACGCTCGCGCGCTCTTCTGCGTCACGTCGCTCGACGGTGCGCTCGCCGACCTCGGCACGCGTGCCAATGCGACCGAGGTCGCGGTATGAGGGATCCGGTAACGCTCGCGATCGTCGTGATCGACGCGCCTGAGCTGCATAGCCGGTTGCTCGCGACGCTCCACGCGGCTCTCCCACGCGTGGGAGTGCTGGACCCGGGCGCGTTCGCTTGCGACCTCGCCGGTACCGAAGAGCTTCTCGGTGCGCCTGCTCGTGTTGCGCGGAACGTGTTGGCGCGCTGCGCGCGGGTCGGCGCTCACGCATCGGCGGGGATCGCGCCGACTCCGTTCGTCGCGCGTGTCGTCGCGGAGCGAACCCTGCCGGGCGAGGTGCGTTCGGTCGACGACGGTCGCGCGTTCCTCGCGCCGCTCCGGCTCGATGTGCTGCCGGTCGACCCGAAGGTGCACGAGGAGCTGCGACTGCTCGGCCTGCGGACCGTCGGCGAGTTCGCTGATCTTCCGCGCGGGTCCGTCTTCGATCGGTTCGGCAGCGCCGTGGCGCGCGCACACGCGCTCGCGCGCGGCGAGTACGGCGACATGGTCCGCGCGTCGGCCCCGCCGCGCCGGATTCGCGCGCGCCGCGCGTGGGATGACGCGATCGGGTCACAGGAGCAGCTCGTGTTCGCGCTGCGCGTCGTGGTCGACGAGATCTCCGCGGCGCTCGCGCGCGATGGCTTCGCCGCGCTCCGGCTCGAGCTGCGGCTCGATCGAGAGGACGCCGGCCCGCTGCGCATCGAGCGCACCGTGCTCCCGCCGACCCGCGAAGCCGCCGCGCTCCTGCGCTCGCTCCGTTGGGCGCTCGAGGAACGCGCCGAGCTCGGCTTGGTGACCGCCTGCGCGCTCGAGGTGCCTGAGATCGAGGCCGCTCGCGGCCGGCAGATCGGGCTCTTCGCCCCGGACGGTGCGCGCAAAGAAGAGGCGATCGCGACCGCGCGCTATCTGCGGGCGAAGCTCGGCAAAGGCGCAGTGCTCCGCGCGCGCGTCGCGGACGAAGCCGCGCGCTTACCCGAGCGCGAGAGCGAATGGGTGGAGGTGATTGCATGAACACAAGCTCACGGCCTCCCGAGTGTTGCATCGTGCGAGCCCACATTTCGCGAGAGGATTCCGCCCTCGATCTTCTCGAAAGTGAAGCGGACGGCTTCGGAAGCCCGGCCCTCCCAAATCCCTCGCGTCCCCTGGATGCGCTTTTTATGCCGAGCGATGGGTGGAGCGGGGTCTCCTTCGTACAAGGTGAGTGCCTTGGCGAGTCGTCCCGGTCTTGAGCGGTGAATTTCTTCGCGGCTCGCTTGATTCTTGTTTTTAGCCGGGGGTGACCCATGAGGCTCTTTGCCGAACCGCTGCCCGCGAAGCTGGTCTGGGACGAAGGCGAGCTCGTCGCTCTCGTCGTGGCGGGACACCGCCATACCGTCGTCGAGCAGATGCGCCGCTGGCGCGTCGAAGCTGACTGGTGGAAGGAAGGCGTATCCCGCGACTACGTGACTCTCCGGACCGCCGATGGTTTGGTGTGTGACGTTTATGGAGACAGGCGCTCCGGTGCCTGGTGGCTGCAGCGCGTGATGGATTAGCCGAAGGTCATAGGACTACCGGTCAGTTGCCCCGGACCGGCCAGTCAAGCGAGCCTTACGCGCACATGCGTCGGCTTGTGGGGTTCGCCCTGGTGGGGGCGCTTGCGTTCACGTTCGTCGGATCTTCGCCGAGCCGTGCCGCGACGATCTCGTCGACGTGGCCAGTCGGCCCGCAGCCTTTTGGACTCGCCGTCGATGGGCAGACGGGCAAGGTCTACGTCGCCGACAGCGATTCCTCGGCTGCGACTGGCCGCATCTCGGTGGTCGACCCGGCCACCGGCTCGGTTGGGACGATCGCTACAAGCCTGACTCCGAATGTCGTCCTCGCCGATTCCGCCCGGCGACGACTCTACTCATCGAACGGGAATGCCAACGCCAATACCCGGTCCGTCGACGTCTTCGATCTCGATAGCGCCGCTCTGCTCGCGACCATCCCGGTCGGTGGATTCGGAATGGCGCTCGATCCTGTGGCGGGCCGCCTCTATGTGTGTGAGTCCGGCTCCCTGAAAGTCATCGACACCACCACGTTCGCTGTCGTGGCATCGGCTACGGCTCCGGCGTCGGCGTTTTGGTTGAGCGTCGCGGTCGACCCCGATCGGCATCAGTTGTATGTGACGAACATACGCGAGACCGCGCCCAGCTTCTTCATCTTGGACGATCGCGATCTGAGCACGGTGGACGAAATTCCGTTCGCTGCGCCCACGCGCTTCGGCGTCGCAGTGGATCCTCTGACCCACCTCGTCTTCGCGGTCGGAGGCGGGTGGGATGGCCAGGCCTTCACGTCGGCCTTGTCCGTCATGAACCCCGACACCCGGCGTGTCGTGCAGGTGACGTCGATGCCCGGATTTGCGCTCGGAATCGTTCTCGCGCCCGCGAGGCATCGGATCTACGTCTCTGACAACAACGGCCGGAGGCTGTACGGGATCGATGACACGACCTACGCCGTGGCCGAGACTATGCGGTTGCCGTTTGCCCCAGGCGAGCTCCTGATGCACCCGGACGGTCGGCTCTTCGCCGGCAACTACGACAGCAGTTCGCATCTCGACAGCACCCTCGTTGCCGTCGATCTCGCGAACCACGCGCCGGTCTTCCAGAGCCTGACCGTTACGCCGTCGACCGCGTTTACCGGCGACACCCTCCACGCGGATGCGTCGGCCTCCGATCCCGATTTCAGCGCCTCGCTCGCTGGAGGCGCAGTCACGTATACGTATGAGTGGTCACGGAACGGAACGCCGATCGCGGGAGCGACCGCACCAACGCTCGACCTTTCGGTGGCCGGCAATGGCGATCGCGGCGACACGATCAGTGTTCGCGTTACGGCGAGCGACGGCGAGCTAAGCACGGACGCGAGCACCTCCGTTGTCATCAGCGACAGCGCTCCAAGCGCGGCGTTGGGACTCAGCAACACCGCGCCCGCAACCAACGCGGTCGTGAGCGCGACCGTGACGGCGAGCGATCCCGACAACGATTCCCTGAGCTACCGATTCGTCTGGAAAGTGAATGACGTCGTGCGCCAGATAACGCCCGGGCCGAACACCTCAGACACCTTCGACCTGGGTGTCTCGGGGAACGGGGATCATGGTGACAGCGTGGTGGTCGAAGTCGTTGCTTCGGACGGCACGCTTGATAGCGCGGTGGCGTCCGCGCGAGCGACCGTCGTCAACTCGGCGCCCACAGTCGCCGTCTCGCTGAACACGACGACCCCGACGACGAAGACCATGCTCGTGGCGACCGTCGTGGGTCAAGACTCCGACCGCGACGGGCTCACCTACGTCTACAGCTGGACGCTCAACGGGGTCGTCAAGCGGACGGTCACGACAACGGCTACGACCGACCGCTATGACCTCTCGCTCAAGGGCAACGGGAAGAAGGGCGACGTAGTGACGGTCACCGTCACCGCCAGCGACGGCACACTGACCTCGCCGGCCGCGAGTCTCTCCGCGACGGTGCGCTAGCACCGCTCCCGAAGCGGGCTTATCGCATTGCGTCGCCGTAGCCACGGAGATCGCTCGGGCGGGGGAGACCCATGAGGTCCGCGAGCCTGTTTCCTTCGGTGAGTGGGAGTCCTGAAGGTGCTCGCCGTTCGATCGCCGCGCTTTGGATGGCGGCGCTCGAGTCCGTTCATTCCAATCGTGCGAAGGACGAGGACGACGTCGCTCTCTTCGTCGGGTCTGCCGCTCCCAGAAGCGGGCTCAGATAGTCTAGAACAGACGTTCTAATACGCTCTCGGCCAGGGAGCGGTGGGGAGCCCCGCGAATGGCCGGCTGGGTCGAGCTTCATACGCACTCGAACTACTCCTTCCTCGACGGCGCCTCGGACGTCAACGACCTCGCCGACGCCGCGGTCGAACAGGGCCTTGACGCCCTCGCCCTCACCGACACGAATGGCCTGTACGGGGCTGTGCGGTTCGCCAACGCCGCGAAGGAGCGCGGGCTCCGTCCGGTCTTCGGCGCGGAGCTCCAGCTCCAGGACATGGGCCACCTCGTCCTCATCGCGCGCGACCGGCAGGGCTGGACGAGCCTGTGCCGGACGATCTCCGCGGCCCAGCTGGCCGGCGAGAAGACAAAGCCGAAAGCGACGTTCGAGCTCCTTGCCGAGAACGCGGCGGGCCTCTTCGCGCTCACCGGCTGCGCCCACGGCGCGGTGCCGCGGGCGGTCCGCGCGGGCGATCTCGACACGGCGCGCGAGGCGCTTGCGCGCCTCGGCGCTACTTTCGGCGACCGCCTGTACGTCGAGCTCTCCGACCACCTCGACCCCGATGCACCCGCGCTCTGCGACACCCTCGCTTCGCTCGCGGGGGAGATGGGCCTCGGCTGCGTCGTCACCAACAACGTGCATTACGCGCGCCCCGAAGGCCGTCGTCTTCATGACGTGCTTCGCTGCATCGACCTCGGCGTCACGCTCGACGGGGCCGGAAACCGGCTCAAGCCGAACGGCGAGTACTGGCTCAAGGGTGAGGCCATGCTGCGCGAGCGACTCGGCCGCTTCGACGAGGCATTCCGCAACGCGCGCGAGATCGCCGAGGCCTGTGTGCTCGACCTGCTCTACGACACGAACACGCCCCGTGCGGAAGCGTCGTTCGTCGGGAAGGACCGCCTCCCCGGTTTCCCGGTGCCCGAGGGCCACACCGCGTTTTCCTTTCTCTACGCGCTCTGCGGCGAGGGCGCGAAGATCAAATATCCGCGCATCACGCGCGACGTGGCGACGCAGCTCGCGCACGAGCTCGACGTCATCGACCGCTGCGGCCTCGCGGAGTTCTTCCTCATCAACTGGGACATCGTCCGGTTCTGCAAGGAACACCGGATCCCCGCGCAGGGCAGGGGATCGGCCGCGGACTCGATCGTCGCGTATGTCCTCGACATCACGAAGGTCGATCCGATCCAGCACGACCTCCTCTTCGAGCGCTTCCTCACCGAGGACTCGCGCACGATGCCGGACATCGACCTCGACATCGCGACGAACGACCGCGAGGAGGTCATCCAGTACGTCTACCAGAAATACGGCGAGCGCTATGCCGCGATGGTCTGCAACGTCGTGACCTACCGCGCGCGCTCCGCGTCACGCGAGGTCGCCAAAGCGCTGGGCTTCCGGCTCGAGACCATCGATCGCATGGCGAAGTCGATCGATCAGTACCACGTCGACCCGCGTGGCATGCCGACGTCGGCGCAGCACCCGGCCTACCATCACACCGATCGCGCGTCGGAGCACGGCTGGGAAGAGCCGCGCGCGATGCCGGACACGCTCGCGGATCTACTCGAGATCTTTGACGAGAAGGAACGCGCGCGCTTCCCCCTCTTCCGCGAGCTCACGCTCGCCATCGCCGATTTCCCGCGCCACCTTTCGATCCACAACGGCGGGATGCTCATCACCGCGCTGCCGCTCGTGGATACGGTTCCGATCGAGCGCGCGACCATGC
>Ga0207646_10002056_pt1 | contig 24153 bp, 23 predicted proteins | sample KBSK5502metaG_FD_184343 | JGI IMG/M metagenome (GOLD analysis project Ga0207646, IMG submission 184343) | Corn, switchgrass and miscanthus rhizosphere microbial communities from Kellogg Biological Station, Michigan, USA - KBS K5-50-2 metaG... | ecosystem: Host-associated > Plants > Roots >... | reverse complement strand
CGGCACCGGCCGCTAGCACGAACTCCGTGGGCAAGGGTCGCGCAAATGCACGGCGGAGCCGGGCGATCTGCCCGGCATCGAGGTCCACTCGACGCTCGCGAAGCCACTCCGCGAGCCATCGCTCCGTCTCCTGCCGGTAGGGATCGTCGGTCTTCGCTCGGCGTATGTCGGCCGCGTAGAGCGGCTCGGCCCACCATCGTTTGCCGAACTCGCGCTCGATCGCCTCGAGGACCGGAGCACGCCAGGGATCGTCCGTTCCCGTGTAGGTCACGAGCGTTCCGCCCATGTCGAAGAAGACACCGCGAAGCACGACGCGAGCCTACTGGCGACCTATCATTTTCTCTCCGAGGAGACCAGATCCGTGCCAACGCTAAGCGCCACCGCCCGCGCGCGCCTTCCCGACAGCGCGTTCGCCTACATCGACTCGCAGGGGCGCCGGCGGCTGCCGATCAACGACGTCTCGCACGTGCGCAACGCCCTCGCGCGGTTCGACCAAGTCGACTTCGAGGACGGCGCCGCGCGCGAGCGCGCCCGCGAGCGCCTGCTCCGCGCCGCGAAAAAGCACGGGATCGTGCCCCTCGGCTTCTTCGATGGGCAGCTGCGAAAGGCGAGCGGCGCAAACGTGCGGTCGCTCCCGCGGGGGACCGTGACGTTCCTCCTGACGGACATGGAGGGGTCGACGCGACTCCTGGAGCGCCTCGGCGACGATTACACGGGGCTGCTCCGTGACGTCCGGGCGACGATCCGGACGAGCGTCCGCGGATCGAGCGGTTACGAGGTGGACGCTCGCGCCGACGAATTCTTCGCGGTCTTCCGGCGTTCGACGCATGCGCTCGAGGCCGCGCTCGCGATCCAGCGGGCGCTCCGGGACAGGACGTGGCCGCAGAAGGCCGACGTTCGTGTCCGCATCGGGATGCACACCGGCCGGCCGACGCTCACGGACACCGGGTACGTCGGCATCGCGGTGAATATCGCCGCGCGCGTCTGTTGGGCGAGCCACGGTGGACAGATCCTGTTGTCGTCGGCCGCCCGCGAGTCGTTCACCCAGCGCCTTGCCGAAGGCATCGCCCTTCGAAGCCTCGGCCGGTTTTCACTTCACGGCGTCGCCGAGCCGGAAGCGCTCTTTCAAGTCGATGCCGCCGACCTCCGCACGAAATTCCCGCGGCCGCGCACGCTTGGACTCGTACGCAGACCGCGGGGGACGACGCCTCGTGCCATCTGATGGAGAGAGAATGTTCCGAAGGTTCCGCAACCGAGGAAGTCCTCGACATGTCTGCATGGAAGACGGCGGCGGAGAAGTTCGTAAGGGCGTGCAGGCTATGCGCTGGTTCAGATGAGACGAATAGGCGGTATGCCGCCGGGGGAGATCGGCTGCACTAACTACAGCGGTGTGCCCGCCCCGCTGCGCGTCTGCTAGCCGCGCTGCACGGTAACGTCGAGGGCGTCGTAGCCGGTCGCGCCGTCGGGATAGGGCGCGCGGCCAACGGGCGTCTCGGTGTTTCCGCTTCCGTCTGTCGCGCGCACGATCAGTTTCGCCGGCCCTGCCCCGCCCGGCGTCCAGTCGTACCTCCAGCGGCGCCAGGTGAGGGGCCCCATCTGCGTTTCGAGCGTGGCTTGACCCCATGACTTCCCGCCGTCGCTGGAGAGCTCGACTTTCGAGATCCCGCGCGCGCCTGCGAACGCGATTCCCGCGACGGTGATCGCGCCGCCGGCCCAGTGGACATTCCGACCCGGCAGGTCGATGCGCGCGTTCGTGTTGATCGGGGCGGCGTCGGACCAGCCCTGCTGCTGCCAATAGCCGAAGAAGTCGAAATTCACGACCTCGATCGTCCGAATCCACTTCACGTTCTTCATGCCGTAGATGTTCGGGATGAGCATCCGCGCGGGATACCCGTGATCCTGCGGAACGGTCTTTCCGTTCATGAGGTACGCGACGAGCGTTCGGTCCTCCATGGCCTTCGCGATCGGGATCGAATCGGTGTAGCCGTCGACGGATGTGAAGACCACGTCGTACGCGCCGGGCTGCACCTGCGCACGGTCGAGCAGGTCGCGGAGTGGAACGCCCGTCCACAGCGCGGTCGAGATCAGGTCGCCGCCGACGTAGTTGGAGATGCACTCGAGCGTATGCAGCTGCTCGACCGCTTCGAGGTCGAGGAGCTGGTCGTACGTCAGGGAGAACGGCGCTTTGACCAGGCCCTTGATGTCGAGTCGCCACTCGTCAATGAGCACGCGCGGCTTCACGAGCGTCGTGTCGACGACGTAGTGGTCCTCGTTCGCGGTGATGCGGGGCGTGATGCCGGGAAGCGCGTCCACCGCGGGATCGGCCGGCGGGATATCGGCCCGCGTTCGGAGACGCCGAGCCGCCGCTGTGGCGTTGCCGAGGCCGCCCGAGCCGACCGCGGCGATCCGGGAGAGAGGCAGTGAAACGATCGCGACGACTGCGGCGATCGCCGCAGTGCCCAGAAGTGCTCGCCGGCGTGAGGGCGACGCAGGTTGCGCGTCCGCGGACCTGTCGAGCGCGCTCGGCCGGATGAACGCGAGCGCCACCAGGAACACCGCGGCGCCAACGGCGGCGTCGATGAGGCTCGTGACCGGTTCGATCCGCTGCGGTGAGAAGAGCCGCGCCAGGACGAATGCCGCGACCCACGGAAGAAGACCGACGCCCAAAACCACCGAGGTTCGCCGTCGCGAAGCCGCGAGAAGACCGGTCGCCGCGCCGTCGATGAGAAAGAGCGCGACGACGCCAACGATGAGGAGGATCTTCGCCCACTGATGCAGCGCTTCGATGAGCGGGATCGAGATGAATCCCGGCAGCACGTCGATGATCGCCTGGCCGAGGCTATCGGCGACGAAGGGCAGTCCGGCCATGCTGAGAAGGAACGCGACGTCGAGGGCGAAGAACATCGCCAGCGCTCCGACGAGCATCCCAGTGCGTGCGCGCCGGTCGAACCGGCCCATATATGGCACGATACGCCGCGTTGTCTTCGTTGCCCCTTCCCCTTTCTCCTGAAGATCTGTACGAGTTCCGCTTCCTCACGGATGCCCAGATCTCGCCTGACGGCGGTCGTGTCGCGTACTCCGTCAAGACGGCGAATGCCGCGCGTGATGGGTACCAGGGCGCGATCTGGCTTGTGTCATCCGATGGAGAGAAGGCGCCCGCGCAGATCACCGCGGGCTCGTCCCTGGATTCCACGCCGCAGTGGTCGCCGGATGGCGATCGACTCGCGTTCACCTCGGATCCGGGCGACGTTCCGAAGGGTAGGAAGCGCCCGCCGCGGAACATCTTCGTCATCGATCTCGCCGGCGGCGAAGCTCGGCAGCTCACGCGCTTCGGCGACGATTGCTCCGACCTCGCCTGGTCGCCAGACGGCCGGTCGCTCGCGTTCGTCGTTCGCGATCCGAAGGACTCCGCCGACGAGGATGACGGCATCCGCGTGTACACGCGTGCGCGATACAAGTCGGACGAGGGCGGACTTCTCGACGACCGCCACAAGCACGTCTGGATCGTCGGTGCGGACGGTTCGGCGCCGCGGCGTTTGACCGACGGCGATTGGGACGACGCTCAGCCGGGGTTCTCACCCGACGGGCGCGAGGTCGCGTTCGTCTCAAACCGTACCGAGAAGCGCGATCTCAATACCGTTGCCGACATCCATGTCGTCACGCTTGCGGGTGAGACGCGTCGCATCACCGACGGCGAAGGCAGCTACGGGAATCCATCGTGGTCACCGGACGGTGCGACGATCACCGCCTACGGGACTGAGTGCGCGATCGGATCCTCGGCTCGCAACATCCACATCTGGGCCTTCGCGAAAGCAGGCGGACCAGGCAAGGATCTGGTCGACGGGTGGGACCGCTCCGTCGGCTCATCAGTCATCAGCGATATGCGCGCCCACGCGCAGACGCTCCCGCCGGCATGGACGCGCGATGGGCGCATCCTCTTCCTCGGCTCTGACCAGGGGACCGCGAACGCGTACTCGTGTGCGGCGACCGGCGGCGACGTGCGGGCCGAAACCGTGGGTCCCCACCAAGTCGTGTCGTGGTCGCTCGACGGCTCGCACCGCCGATTCGCGGCGATCGTTGCCACAGCGACCGATCCCGGAAATCTCTTCGTCGGCGAGGTCGGCGGATCTATGCGTAAGGGGAGCTGCTTGAACGACGAGCTCCTCGGGTCGAAGCACCTCGCGGAGCCGGAGCGCGTGGAGTTCACCGGCGCCGATGGGTGGACGATCGAGGGGTGGCTCATGAAGCCGCGCGGCTTCGATCCGACGAAGAAGTGGCCGCTCGTTCTGGAAATCCACGGCGGGCCGCACACCGCGTACGGCCACTCGTTCTTCCATGAGTTCCAGATGCTCGCCGGCCGCGGCTACGCGGTGCTCTTCACGAACCCGCGTGGGAGCCACGCGTACGGCCAGAAGTTCGTCGAGGCGTGTGTCGGCGATTGGGGTGGTAAGGATTACGAAGACCTGATGGCCGGCGTCGATCACGCGCTTGCGTTCGGCTGGGTCGACCCCAAGCGCCTCTACGTGACGGGCGGCAGCTACGGCGGCTTCATGACGAACTGGATCGTCGGCCACAACGATCGCTTTCGCGCCGCGGTCACGCAGCGCAGCATCTCGAACAACATCTCGGCCTACGGGACCAGCGATATCGGCTGGCATTTCTGGGAGCACGAGATGGGCGACGCGACTCCGTGGCGCGACGCTGAGAAGCTCATCTTCAGATCGCCGCTCACGTATGTGACCAACGTGAAGACACCTCTCCTCATCCTTCACGCCGAGCGCGACCTGCGTTGCCCGATCGAGCAGGCGGAGCAGCTCTTCACCGCATTAAAGGTGCTCGGGAAGGAAGCCGTCTTCGTGCGGTTTCCCGAGGACAATCACGACCTCACGCGCGGCGGGAAGCCGAAGCATCGCGTGGAGCACGCTCGCCGGATCGCCGACTGGTTCGACGCGCACCCCTGACGCTAGCGGTCGAGCTCCAGGTCGAGGTCCTTCGGCGGCTCATCGGGAAGGACCCAGCGGATGTAGGGCTTCGCCCACTTCACGTGTAGCTCGTTCGCCTTCAGAGTCGCGGTCGCGTAGACGCGTTCGAACGACGGCCCGTCGTGCGCGCCGAGGGCGGTGAGCAGCGGACTCAGGTGCTCACTTTCGAAGGCGACGAGGTCCTCTTCATACTTCGGCCGGATCTGCGCGAGCTTGCGCTGCAGCCCTCGCACTCGACGAGCGAAGTACTCGGCGAGCTCCCAGTTGCCGCCGCGCGCGGCATAGGCACACTTCCACCACGCGTTGCCGACCGATGCCATGATCTCGCCGGTCCCCGGGAGCAGCTGCGCGATCTGGTCGAGCGACAGCGGTGGGGAAGGCTTCGACTGCGGCTCGTCGCTCACCTTGCGATAGTACGGAGGTGCTTCATTCACGACGCGGCACCATCGCCACCTTCGTCGCGAACTTCCGCGCGAGCGAGATCCCGCTACCGCGGCGGCTCGTGGTCACGGCGCGCAATCTCGCGCGACGCGCGACGCTCGGCCAAGGCTGCTGCGGACACGACGGGGAGCCGGGCTGCTGAGTGACCGCAAAGCCGGAGGGTCCTCCGCGCCGCTAGCATTGGCAAGCCGGTGAAAGAGTTCTTCCAGGGCCGCCGCTTCGGCTTCTCGCCGCGCGCGGCGCTCGCTTACATCGCCGTCGGGATCGGTATCTCGATCACGCTGAGCGACCTCATGGCGTGGTTCGCCTGGGGCCAGAGCGACACGGGCGGCTTCGTGGTCGTCTCCGACTGGCTCGTTCATGTCGTGGCCGTCGTGCTCGGCCTGTCGGTCCTTGCCGCGCTCGCCGAGTACATCGACGTACCCGCCGACGATCGCTCGATCGCGAGGCTCGACCTTATGGCCGCGCTCGTCGCATTCCTTCTCTACGGCGCCTCGGCGTTCCTACGTGGATTCGACGTCGGCGCGGCCGCGGCGAGCACCGCTCCGTTCCTCCTCGCGATCGCCGGTCTCATCGTCGCGTTCGTCGACGCCGCTGTTGCGGCCAACCTCTACAGCGCGCGCGAGTGGGAGGAGCTCGACGAAGAGCCGATCCGTGACCGGCGTCCGCGAAGGCGCGCCGCGAGCCGCTAGATAAGGGCGCCGCTCCGCCGCGCGGCTTGAACCCCGCGGTCACGTCGCACGATCCGCGTTTCGCGCTCGCCGGATTGGTCACCGATCGAGCCCGCCCGCAGCTCGAAGGCCAAAAGGGCGCCCTCCCGATCGATGTGAAGCGCGCGGCGCGACCTGGTGTCGGCCATGAGCGCCTCGGCCCGCCGGGCGTCGGGCGTGGCTGCCGCGATCACACGAAACAGATTGGACATCTGATGACCTCCGCTTTTGGTGAGCGTCACGTTCGCATCGCGGCGCCTCTCCGACCAGTCAACGGCGAACATGCTGGATGTGTCGCCTGCAACAGTCAGCTTGACGCGTAGCCGCTCATAGACTCGGCTGGTGATCCGCGTCGAAGATCTGGTGAAGCGCTACAAGAAGGCCGAGACAAACGCCGTCGACGGCATCTCGTTCCAGGTGAAAGCCGGCGAGTTCTTCGTGCTGCTCGGCCCGAACGGTGCGGGGAAGACGACCACGATCTCGATCCTCACGACGACGCTTTCGCCGACGAGCGGCGGGGCGACGATCGATGGCAGCGACATCGTCCGCGAGGCGAGCGCTGTGCGGCGGAAGGTCGGGATCATCTTTCAGCGGCCAAGTCTCGACCAGAACCTCACCGCGGAAGAGAACATTCGCTTCCACGCCCTCCTGTACGGTCTGTATCCCTACGCGCCGACGTACGCGCTCATGCAACGGGCATACCGCGGGCAGGTGGAGGAGCTCGCGGGACTCCTCGGGATCGCGGCCGACATCCACAAGCCGGTCCGCACGTTCTCTGGCGGAATGCGCCGGAAGCTCGAGATCATGAGGGGCCTCCTGCACCGACCGAAGGTGCTTTTCCTCGATGAGCCAACGGCCGGGCTCGACGTGCCGACCCGGCGCACGCTGTGGGAACACCTCGCGGAGGTCCGTCGGACGAGCGGCACGACGATCTTCCTCACCACTCATTACCTCGAAGAGGCCGAGGAGGCCGATCGAATCTGCATCATCGACAAAGGCAAGGTCGTGTCGTTCGGCACTCCCGATGACATCAAGCGCGACCTCGTCGAGGACTACGTTCTCGTCGACGCGACCGACCGTTCAGCCCTCGGGGACGAGCTCGCGCGGCTTGGCTACGTGACGAGCGGTGGGCCGCCGTTCAAGGTCGAGTTGGACGGCCATACGGTGCATTCGATCCTGCGCAGCATCGAGACACCGCTTAGCGTCGTGAAGACCCACACGCCGACACTCGAGGACGCGTACCTCGAGATCGTGGGCCGCAACGAGTGACTGAGGCCTCCGCGATCCTCGCGATCGCTCACCGCGACTTCATCAAGCTCCTCAGAGACCGGGCGCGGATCATCAGCTCGTTCGCCTTCCCGCTCATCTTCATCGGGGTCCTCGGGTCGTCGCTGCAGTCTGGATTCGGCGACCGCGCCGGGACGAACCTGCTCGTCTTTGTCTTCACCGGCGTTCTTGGTATGACGATCTGGCAGTCGACTGCGCAGGGGATCATCTCGCTTATCGCCGACCGTGAGGAGGATTTCAGCCAGGAGATCTTCGTCTCGCCGATCAGCCGCTACTCGATCATCGTCGGGAAAATATTTGGCGAATCGCTGGTCGCGCTGCCTCAAGCAGCCGGCATCCTCGCGTTCGCGGTCATCCTGCGCATCCCGCTGTCGCTTGATCAGCTCGCCCGGATCGTACCTGCCCTCATCATCGTCGCGATATTCGGTGGCGCATTCGGCGTCATCGTGCTCGCAAACCTCGGGAGCCAGCGCGCGGCCCAGCAGATCTTCCCGTTTATCCTGCTTCCTCAGTACTTCCTCGCCGGGATCTTCAACCCGATCGGCCACCTTCCGCTCCCGCTCGACATCCTCTCGAAGATTTCGCCGCTGCGCTACGCCGTCGACCTGACGCGCGATGCGTACTACTCGACCACCGGGGAGCGGGTGCAGCTCTTCGACGCCGCCACGAACTTGGCGATCATGGGCGCGATGTTCGTCGTCTTCATGGTCGTCGGCACGTTCCTGTTCGTTCGCGCGGAGCGCAATCGCTAGATCGGCACACCGGTCAAGAAGAAGATCACGCGAGCCGACACCTCTCCCGCGAACGCACAGCCCAGCGCAACGTAGAGCAGGCCCGTCGACGACTGCGTGTTCATGCCGGCGGTCCACCATGCGGCCACCGCGACGATGAGCGTCATGAAGAGACCGACCCCGATACGCAAAGCGAGCGCGACGGAGAGCGCGGTCTCCCACGTACCGGTCAGGTCGCCGCGGAGCCAGACGATCGCAACCAACCCGATCTGGAAGATGACCGCCGTGACGACGGCGAGTGACGCGCTTCGCAGCGGTCCCGGCGAGAGCTTCGGCGTGACCAGGTACCAGTGGCCGAGGAGCATCGCGCCGTCGGTCCCGCCGAGCGCGACCGCGCCGAACGGAAGTGCGGCGATCGCGAGCGGATCGAACGGGTTCTGCGCCGGGCGCGCGATGGCAATCACGCCTAGCGCCGCAACGCCGCCGAGGAACGTGACGAGTCCCGCCGCGAGCCGCAGTCCGCGCACCGGGAGGAACGTGGTCACGAGCTGGATGACGATGAGAATCGTGACCAGGACGAGCGCTTGGCCGAACGCTGCGAGAGGACCCGTATCCACGCCGGCTCGGGCGGCGAGGTCGCCGCCAGGAAAGGTCGGCACGAGCGCAAGGGCGGCCGCGATGGCCCCGGCGTCGACGAACGCGACGAGCTTCAAAAACCCTGACGGCGCTCGTCCGCCGCGGTCGACGAGCCACATCACGAATGACCCGCCGATCGCGAGCTCGGCGAGCACGACCGACAGCACGATGGGAAGCGTTGCGATCGCCACCAGAGGTCAAGCTAGCGTGACGGGGTGCCACCCTCAAACGAGCACGACCGGCGGATCGCGGCAATGTTCGATCGCATCGCACCGCGGTATGACCTGCTCAACCGACTCCTGTCCCTCGGCACCGACCTCTCGTGGCGGCGCCGCGCGCTGGACCTCATGCGTCTGGCCGCGAATGGCCGCGCCCTCGACGTCGGAACCGGCACCGGCGACTTCGCTCTCACGCTTCTCGCACGATCGCCTCGCTCGGCGACGGTCACCGGTATCGACATCTCGGCTGGCATGCTCGCGATCGCTGAACGGCGCGCCACCAAGGCAGGGCTCGGCCCGCGATACGAGCGGCTGATCGCGAGCGTCGAGTCGCTTCCGTTCCCCGACGGCGTCTTCGACGTCGCGATGGCTGGCTTTGTCATCCGGAACGTCGGCGACATTCCGCGCGGTCTGCGCGAGATGCGCCGCGTGCTGCGACCCGGCGGGCGCGCGGTGGTCCTTGATCTGTATACGCCGCGCAATCCGACCATCCGCCGCCTCTACCGCACCTTTTCCTTTCTCTCGCCTCGCCTCGCGGCCGCCCTCGGCAGCGACCCGGAGGCCTACCGATACTTGCCGGGCTCGATCGAGGCTTTCTACGACCCCGAGACCCTCGCGACGCTTCTTCGAAGCGCGGGCTTTACGCGCGTGCGCTTCGAGCGTCTAACCTTTGGCGTAGCGGCGATCCACGTGGGGGAGGCCTAGGGCGTGGACTTCGACATCCCGGAGGAGCTCCAGCTCCTCGCGCGCACGGCGCGCGACTTCGTGGAGACGCGCCTCCAGCCCCTCGAGAAGCAGGTCGAAGAGACCGACAAGATCCCGAGCGAGGTGCTCAAAGAGATGGGGCAGCTCGGCTTCTTCGGACTTCCATTCCCTGAGGAGTACGGCGGCGTCGGTGCCGGCGACCTCGGGTATTGCCTCGCACTCGAGCAGTTCGGGCGGACGTCTGCGGCCTTCTCCAACATCATCGGCGCGCACACGTCGATCGGGTCGATGTCGATCTTCCTCGGGGGCACCGAAGACCAGAGGCGCCGCTATCTCCCCGATCTCACGGCCGGAAAAAAGATCGCCGCGTTCTCGCTCACCGAGCCCTCGAGCGGATCCGACGCGGCCTCGATCCAGACGAGCGCGACGCTGCGGAACGGCTGCTGGATCCTGAACGGCACGAAGATCTGGGTGACGAACGGCCCGATCGCCGACGTCGTCGTTGTGTACGCCGCCAACGATCGCGCCAAAGGCGCGCGCGGAGGCATCACCGGCTTCATCGTGGAGAAGGGCTTCAAGGGTTTCCGCGTCGGGAAAATCGACGACAAGATGGGCCTCCGCGGTTCGTACACCGGCGAGCTGATCTTCGAGGACTGCGAGGTCCCCGAGGCGAACGTCCTGGGTGGCCAGGTCGGCACGGGATTTCGCACCGCGCTCGGAGCCCTCGACATCGGGCGCGTCTCACTCGCCGCGGGAGCGGTCGGCTCGAGCCAGCACCTGCTCGAGCTCGCGATCGAACACAGCAAGCGCCGGCAGCAGTTCGGCAAGCCGATCGCCGCGAACCAGGCGATCCAGTGGATGCTCGCGGACTCCGCGGTCGAGATCCACGCGGCGCGGCTCATGGTCTACGACGCTGCATGGAAGCTCGATCAGAAGAAACGCGCGTCCCTGGAGGCCGCGATGGTCAAGGTCTACGCGTCGGAGATGGCGAACCGCGTCGTCGACCGTGTCCTGCAGATCCACGGCGGCATGGGCTACATGAAGGACTCGCCGGTCGAGCGCGCGTATCGTGACGCGCGCATTCTGCGGATCTACGAAGGCACGAGCGAAGTGCAGCGCATGATCATTGCCGAGGAGCTGCTGAAAGCATGAAACGAGCGACGAGCGGGTCGCTTCGCGCCCAGGGGCCCCTGCCCCTGCCGACGAGGAGCGAGTCCGACAGCCTTGAGCGTGTCTCGAGGCGAAGCCGAGAGATTGAGCAGAACTAATGGGGACGAGGGTGAGGGTCGAAACCAAGGAGACAGCGCCAGTCAGCGGTAAGCCGTGGACCCGGCACTACGATCCCGATGTTCCCGCCTCGCTCGTGTATCCGCGCGTTGTGCTCCAGGCGATGCTCGACGACGCGGCCGAGAGCCACCCGAACTCGACCGCGACGATCTTCTTCAACCGCAAGCGGTCGTACAAGAGCATCTCCGACGCCTCGTGGCGGTTCGCGAATGGACTCAGACGTCTCGGTGTGAAGAAGGGCGATCGGGTCGCGCTGCTCCTGCCGAACACACCCCAGTTCGTGATCGCCTTCTATGGCGCGCTCCGCGTCGGCGCGACTGTCGTGCCGTGCAACCCTCTCTACACGCCCCCGGAGCTGCGATACCAGCTGGCCGACTCAGGCGCGACCGTCGTCGTGGTCCTCTCGCGCCTTTACCCGGTTGTCAAGGCGGCACGTGCAAATACCCCGGTCGAGCATGTGATCGTCACCAACATCAAGGAGGAGATGCCGCCGGTCCTACGGGCGCTGTTTACCCTCGCCAAGGAAAAGAAGGACGGCCATCGGCAGCCGTTCGCCGGCGATCCTGGCGCGATCTCGTGGACCGAGCTGCTCTCGGCGCCAGCCGATCCGTTCGACGCCGGCACGGGCCCTGACGATCTCGCGGTCCTCCAGTACACCGGCGGGACGACCGGCGCCTCGAAGGCCGCGATGCTCTCGCACCGCGCGCTCGTCGCGAACACCCTCCAGTGCCGGGCGTGGTTCATCAACATGCGGGACGGCGGCGATGCGGCGATGGCGGTCATGCCGTTCTTCCACGTTTATGGCCTGACCGTCGTGATGAGTCTCGCGGTACAGAGTGCCTCCGCGATGATCCTCGAGCCGCAGTTCGACCTCGAGCGTGTGCTCAAGGACGTGCAGCGGTACCGCCCCAAGCTCTTTTCGGGCTCGCCCCGGATTTACAACGCGATCAACAACTCGCCCCTCGCGCGGAAGTACGACCTGCGCTCGATCGAGGCGTGCGTGTCAGGCTCCGCTCCTCTACTGGTCGAGACGCATCGGAGGTTCGTCGAGCTGACCGGGGCGAAGCTCGTCGAGGGTTATGGCCTGACGGAGGCCGCGCCGGTCACGCACTGCAACCCGCTGTTCGGCGAGGGCAAGCAGAAGGTCGGCTCGATCGGCATCCCGTACCCCGACGTCGAGTCGAAGATCGTCGACATCGAGACGGGCGAACACGAGGTGCCGCCCGGCGAACAGGGCGAGCTCATCCTGCGCGGGCCCCAGCTTATGGACGGGTACTACAAGCGGCCCGACGAGACGGCGCAGACCTTGCGCAACGGCTGGCTCTACACCGGCGACATCGCGACGGTCGATCCCGACGGCTACGTCTCGATCGTCGACCGCAAGAAGGAGATGATCATCGTCTCCGGCTTCAAGGTGTATCCGCGCGAGGTCGAGGAAGCCCTCGCCACCCATCCGGCGGTGCTCGACGCGGCCGCGATCGGCATCCCGCATCCGCTGAAGGGCGAAGAGGTGAAGGTATTCGTCGTGCTCAAGCCCGGCGCGACCGCGACCGCTGAAGAGATACGCGCACACTGTGAGAAGCACCTCGCGCCGTTCAAGCGCCCGAAGGAGATCGAGTTCCGCGAGTCACTGCCGAAGACGCCGCTCGTCGGCAAGACTCTTCGCCGGCAGCTGGCCGCGGAAGACAAGGTAAAGCGCAAGACCGCCGTCCCGGCGTGACCATCGGCGAGCGCGAGCGCGCCACGCTCGCGCGAGTCGTGGAGACCATCGTCCCGGACGCACCGGCCCAGCCCGTGGCCGACACGATCGTCGCCGAGCTCGAAGCCGTCGGTCGTCCGAAGCTGCTGAACGACCTCGTGCTCTTCCTGAGGCTGATCGAGCAACCCCTGGTGAGCCTCGTCGTCGGCGGCCGTGCGACTCGATTCAGCGAGCTCGATCAGCCGAATCGCGAGAAGTACCTGCTCCGTTGGGCCGACTCGGCGGTACCGCTACGCCGGGCGGCGTTCCAGGCGGTGAAGCGCCTCGCGCTCTTCGTCGCGTATTCACGCTCGTCCAGCGGCAGCAATCCGCTCTGGACGGAGACCGGATTCGAGCGTCCCGCGCTTGGGCCGCTGCCTGCGGACCCGGCACAACTGCGAATGCGCGCGCACCCCAAGCGCGATGTGGTCAGCGCTGACGCGATCGTCGTCGGATCTGGTGCCGGCGGCGCCGTGGCGGCCGCCGCGCTCGCCGCTCGTGGCCGCACGGTGCTCGTCCTCGAGCAGGGCGCTCTGTCGACGGAGACCGACTTTGTCGGCGACGAGGCACAAGGAGCGGCGCGGCTCTTCTGGGGCCGTCAGCTCCTCACGACCGAGGACCTCGCGCTGTCGGTCTTCGCTGGACGGACCGTGGGAGGCGGGACGGTCGTGAACTGGAGCACCTCGCTCCGGCTTCCGGCGGAGATCCGCGAGGAGTGGACGGCGGCGGGCCTCGATGGCATGGATCGCGAGCTCGACACGCATTACGACGCGGTCGAGCGGCGGATCCACATCGGTACGGACGAGAGCGCGCAAAACGTTCCGAACGCGCTGCTCGCGAAAGGCCTCGACGCCCTCGGTCTCGACTGGATGGCGATTCCCCGGAACGTGAAGGGCTGCGGCGACTGCGGCCCGTGTGGCTACGGCTGCCGGCGAGGCGCGAAGCAGTCGACCCTGGTCACGTATCTGGCCGACGCCTGCGCGAACGGCGCCGAGATCATCGCCGGCTGCCACGTCGACTACATCACGACGTCGAACGGCCGGGTCACCGGGATCTTTGGCAACGTCAACGGCGTGGACATCCGCGGCGAGGCGCCGCTCGTCGTGCTCGCGGGCGGCGCGCTGGGCACGCCGGCCTTACTGCTCCGGTCGAGGCTGGGTGGCCCGACCGTCGGCAAGGGGCTGCACCTTCATCCAGTCGCGCCGGTCATCGGCTTGTACGACGAGCCAGTGCGTATGTGGTCGGGAGTGCCGCAGTCCGTGGTCTCCGACGCGTTCGCGCATCTCGACGGCGCGTATGGATTCCGCATGGAAATCCCCTCAGCGTTGATCGGTGTGCTCAGCGCCTCGCTGCCGTGGCGGTCCGGAGCGGAACACCGCGCGCTGATGGCTCGCGCCGACCACGCTTCCGTCATCATCCCGATCGTCCGCGATCGCGAGTCCGGGCGGGTCACGATCGATCGTAGCGGCCGCGCGCTCGTCCACTACCGCGTCAGTGGGCAGACGGGGCGTCACGCGGCGCGGTCGATCGTTGAGGCGGCGCGCGTGCATCTCGCGGCCGGAGCGCCCGAGGTCCTCACGCTGCACACCAACCCGCTTCGGCTCCGTCAGGGCGACGACGCCAAGGCGTTTGCCCGCGAGGTCGAACGCCGGGGTATCGCGCCGAATCGTGTCGGCATGTTCAGCGCGCACCAGATGGGCACCGCACGGATGGGTGGGCGTGCCGAGTCCAGCGTGGCCGACGCAGATGGACGAGTCCGCGGCGTTGACGGGCTTGTGATCGCGGACGCCTCGGCGTTTCCGAATGCGTCCGGGGTGAATCCGATGCTGACGGTGATGGCGCTTGCGCGCCGCAACATGGCGCGTCTCTAGGGCGTTAGCGCTTGGCGACGCTCGCCGTGATCACGAAGTAGTCGTTGATGATCCCGTCGAGGGTGTTGTAGACGACGCGCATCACAACGTTCACCGGCTCGATCGCCGCCACCTGCATCTGCGTCAACGTGACGAGCTTCGCGGTCCAGATCGCCGGATACCCGTGGTTGTTCATGGCCGTAAGTTCGCACGGCTAAGACGAGGCAACATCCGCCGCAGGAGTGAGATGCGTCTACCGATCGCGTACTCCCGCGCACGTACCCCCCCGCGCGAGTGAGTACCGTAGCGACGTTGGTCGAACCCGACGTCATCGTTGTCGCGGCCGGAGACGCGCTGCTCGGCGATCCTCCACGGACCGAGCACGTAAATGTTTTTGCCATTGCACGCAGACCGGTGACAGTGGGTGAGTACGCGATGTTCGTCGACGAAACGCATCACGCTCCCCCAGGGGTAGGGGCCCCTGATGGGGTAGGGGCCCCAGGGGTAGGGGCCCCTGATGGCGTAGGGGCCCCAGCGGAGTGGGAACAAAAGCTGCGCGCGAGCGACCGCGCGGTCGAGGGCGTCTCGTGGGCTGACGCGGTCGCCTATTGCCGCTGGCTGACCGTTGGGACCAGCCGCATTTACCGTCTTCCGGACGAGCGCGAGTGGGAGAAGGCCGCCCGGATGCCGGGCACGCTTGAGGATCTCGGCGCGCTACGCGAGTGGACGAACAGCTGGCAGAACGGCGGGCGCGTGCTGCGCACCGGCGGCGACCCGGCCGCGCGCGTGTTCGCGAGCGAGGATCTCGCGGGGATCGGGTTCAGGATCGTCCGCGGGATGACCGGCCGCTAGGTGGCGCGCATTACGGGGACCATCGTCGCGAGCGGCAACGGTGCGTCCGCGCTCCCAGCCGGGATCCGCATCCTGGCCCGCGGCGGATCGGCGCTCGGCGCGGTCGAGGCGTGCGCCAAGATCATCGAGGCCGATACGACCGAGACGAGCGTCGGCCGCGGCGGAAAGCCGAACGTCCTCGGCGAGGTCGAGCTCGACGCCTCGATCGTGGACGGCACCACCCACCGCACCGGAGCGGTCGCCGCGCTCAAGGGCTACCTGCACCCGATCTCCGTGGCGCGTGCCGTGATGGAGCGAACCCCGCACGTCTTCATCGTCGGCGACGGCGCGGCCCGTCTCGCGCGAGAGATCGGCGCCGAGCGCACGCAGAATCTGACGCCCTCGACGCGCAAACTCTGGGTGGAGCGTCTTCATGCCGTCGGCGAGACGCCGTCGAGCATTCGACGCCGGGCGAAGCTCCTGCCGGTCGTGCGCAGGACGGTCCGCGAGGAGCGCGGAACGGTGAACTTCCTCGCGCTAGACCGGCGCGGCGACATCGCGTCAGCCGTGACGACGAGCGGCTGGGCCTACAAGTACCCGGGCCGCGTCGGCGATTCGCCCGTCGTTGGCGCCGGCAACTACTGCGACTCGCGCTACGGCGCGGCCGCGTGCACCGGTTACGGCGAGCTTGCCATCCGGAACGTCACGGCCAAGACGGCCGTCGACCGGCTCGCGGCCGGTTTGCCGCCGGACGTGGTCGCGGGGGCCGCGATCGCCGACGCGAACGAGCTCGAGGACGCCGCGTTCAACATCGTGGTGCTGAGCCCGAAGGGCGTGCACGCATCCGCGACGAATCGGCAGGGCCGCCGCTACGTTTGGATGACCACCGAGATGCAAGAGCCAACGATCGCGACACGGATGCTGGTCAGGCGACTGGCCCGACGCACACGATCGAGAGGGAGTACCTAGGCCTCGGGTCGAAGAGGCGCGCGCGGTCAGCGCCATAAGCTCGATTCGCCACGGAAATACGGAAGAGGCGTCGGCGCTCTCATCACTCACCGTGCCACCGAGGCTATGACCGCCCTTGTCTCGGGCCAGTGCGCAATCGCAATCGCATCCGCTGGGCCGAGCCAGCGGTAGTAGTCGTGTTCGTCGTTGAGGACGGGTTCCCAAGCAAGCGGAACCCCGACTGTGAAATTCTCGACTTCGACCTTCTCAACTCCGGCGAGGTACTCGGTGCGCATCTCGTCAGGCACTCGGTAGCGTTGCCGCATCTGAACGTCCTCGACGGGGGCATCGAGCCCGGTCTCCTCGCGGAGCTCGCGGGCCGCGGCTTCGGCGAACGTCTCGCCCTCCTCGACGACGCCTGCGACAACATGCCAGTAGTCGTCGATCGCGCGGTGCAGCATCAAGAAGTCACCGCCCCGCTTGATGAAGACCGCGACCTCGCGAGGGGTCCTCAGAGCGCCGCCACCGCCGCCTGGAGTGTCGCGGTCGCCTCGGCCGGTGGGGTGCCGGCGGCGAAGAAGATCGGGTCGCCGAAGACGACTTCGACATCGCCGCGCCATCCGTTCGAGCGCGCGGCCTCCCATTTCTTGTCGAGGTGATCGAGCAAGGAGACCTTCGCGATCTTCAGCTTCATCGGCACGACCGGAGTCGCGCCCTCGACGGCGATGAGCCCGGTCCCGGTCTTGAACGGCTGCATCGGACCGCCGATGGTCAGCTTGCCCTCGGGATAGATGAGCACGGAGAACTGGCGATCGAGCCTCGCCCCGAGGAGCTCGAGGCTGCGGCGGATCGCGCCCTCCCGCGCGAGCGGGAACGCGTTCGCGAGGACCGACGACGCGAATCCGTTGAGCTTGTTCCCAAAGACGTCGTCGGCGGCCGCGGCGACCGCGAGCTTCCATCGCCACGACAGCGGGATCGCCATGAGGATGATCCCGTTATCCCAGTGCAGGCAGTGGTTCGGCGCGAACATCACGGGGCCGCGCAGGCCGACGAGCTTCTCCTTCCCCGTGACCTTGACCTTGTAGAAGACGTGGACCAGCGGGTACACCAGGGTCTGCTGCAGGAGGAGACCGAACGAGCGCACCAGCGGGCTGAGCGGCCACCCGTAGATGCTGGTGTCGCGCTTGACGTCGCGCGCTGCCGCGACCATGCGCTCGAGATCGGCGACCGTCGCGTTCGGCTCGAGCTCTGCCTCGTCGACGTACGCACCGAGCTCCTCCTCGATCGCGCCGAGCAGATCGACCCGACCGAGCGAGTCGAGGCCGAGGTCGGCTGAGAGGGTCGCGTCCGGATGCACCGCGGCCGCCGGAACCGTGGCCACCTGGACGATGAGCTTCTCCACTTCGCTGAGCTCACGGGTCGTCGCGCCGCCGCCGGCCGCATGCGCCTGGTCGACACGCCCCATGTTCAAGAGCTGATCGATCACAAGGCGCTTCTTGACCTTTTGTGTTGGCGTCGTTGGGAACTCTTCCTCTGGCCAGATCGTCCAGCCGCGGATCTGCTGGCTGCCGGAGAGCTTCGTGTTCGTGTCGCGGACGATCGCCGCGACCTGTTCGCGGTCCTTCAGAAGGAACACGCCGTGCACCTGGATGTCCTCGCCAGGCCGCTGCAGACCGACGATCGTCGCGACCTCCGGGCGAAGCGGCGTTGCGACAGCTTCAATGCGAGGGTCCGCGGCCAACATGTTCTCGATGTCCTCGGGGTAGACCTTTGTGCCGTCGGCGAGGACGATCATGTCCTTCTTCCGTCCGTGCAGCCACAGGAAGCCGTCCTTGTCGAACGCGCCGAGATCGCCCGTGTGGTACCAGCCGTCACGATCGAGGACTGCCCGCGTCGCCTCCTCGTTCTCCCAATAGCCTTTGAACACGTTGGGACCCCGCGCGAGGACCTCGCCGTCCTCGGCGACCTTGACCTCCACGCCCGGCAGCGGCGTGCCGACCGAGCCCAGGCGGTTGTGCTCGACGCGGTTGAACGTTAGCCCCGGGGAGCACTCGGTCGTTCCATAGCCCTGAATCACGTCGATGCCCAGCTCTCGCCACGATTCGCCGAGTGCCGGATCGAGCGCGGCACCTCCGGACACGATGTATCGGAAGCGACCGCCGAACTGGCGGTGAACGCTGAAGAAAAGCGCGCGTCTGAACGGCAGCGGCAGACGGCGCGCGACGCGGCGGAGCCTTTCGAAGAGCTCCTTCTTGCCCTGCGCCTCGGCGCTGCGCTCGATCGCGAGCATCAGCGACTTCACGACCGCCGGCGTGATGAGCACCATCGAGACTTTGCGCTCCTTGAAGGTGCGCCGGACGACGGCGGGCTGCCGGCTCGTCGGATAGATGACCGACGCGCCCGACAGCATCACGGTGAAGAACCCGCCCAGCTGCTCAAACATGTGCGAGAGCGGAAGGAACGACAGCAGGCGCTGCTTCGGACCAATGGGGAAGATCTGCGTCGCCGCGATGGCGTTCGACAGCACGTTGCGGTGGGTGAGCATCGCGCCCTTTGGCTCGCCGGTCGTCCCCGATGTGAACACGACCTCGGCGAGATCCTCCCCGGTCAGGTCGGCCTTCACGAGCGGCGCGCACTCTCGCGCGAGATCGGGCAACCGCTCGAGCTCGTGGAGCGGCAGACCCAGGGCCTTCGCACGCGCGAGCGTCTGCGCTGAGACGATTGCCGCGCTCGCGCGTGTCCGCTGAGCGATCTTCTGCGCGAAGTCGGGCATCGAGTTCACGTCCAGCGGCACGAGGATCGCGCCGACCCGCAACGCCGCGAGGAACGCGATCCCGTACTCCGGGCGATTCACGCCCCACATGACGACGCGATCGCCCTTGCTCATTCCGGTGTCCTTGAAATAGCGCGCGACACGCGGCACGACGTCGTTCAGATCGCGATACGACCACGTCCGCGTGCGGAATCCGGGCCGGATGATGAAGGCATCCTTGCGGCCGAACTTCCGAGCCGACTCCTCGATGATGTCGTTGAGCGTTTCCACCTTCCCCCCTAGCGCGCGAGCGCGCGAAGCGCCTCCTTAGCGCCCTCCCGATACGGCGCGTAGTGCGAGAACAGGATGGTCTCCACGTCAAGTTCCGCCAGCCGGCCGATGGATCGGCGCGCGAGCGCCATGTCATCCGTGAAGAACGTGTTGGGGAGGGTGACCTTCCCTTTTACCCGCTGCAGGAGGTCGCCCACGATCACAAAGCGGTCCCGCGGCGAGTAGAGGCAGACGCTCCCGGGGGTGTGCCCCGGCGTGTGGAGGACGCGGAGACCGCCGAAAACGGGCAGCTCGTCCCCTTCGTCGATGGGCTGGGCGTGCGATGGCGCCCGCGTGAGGAGCGCGACGATCGGCCCCGGCGAAAAGTTCGCGATCACTTCGCGGAACCGGATGCGCAAGCGCTCGGCGTCCGCGGGATGGAGCAGCACCTCGGCACCGGAGAGTGCCCCGATCTCGTGGACGCCGCCGATGTGGTCGGGATGGCCGTGCGTGCAAACGATGCGCGTGATGTGCTCCATCGAACGCCCGATGCGCGTGAGGTACGGGCGCAGCAGTCGTGCCGAGCCGGCATGTCCCGCATCGACGAGCGTGATCTCGTCGCTGTCGACGAGCAGGTAGGCCTGAGCGCCGATGAGTCGCACCACATGAACGTTTGGTAGGACTTCCATCAGCTTGATGCTAGGTGCCGGTGAGAAATACGTGTCTTAGGCGACGAATGTGCGCCAGAGCAGGTTCGCGACGCTCGCGACGAGAAGAACGATGATGACCTGCCGAAAGCGGACCTGATCGAGTCGGCCGCGGATCGCGATGCCGGCCATGAGCGCGACGAGCATCGGAATACACGCGATGACGCCGAGCGTCACAAGATCCGGTGTGAAGAGGCCCAGGGCGCTGTAGGAGACGAGCTGCACCGCGGACGAGAGCTGGAACACTGCCGCAAGGGTGATCACGTACTCGCGCGGCGGCAGCTTCATCGCGCGGAACGAACGAGCCGATCACCGGGCTCGAGATCGAGGTCGTTCCCTGCATCACGCCGCCGACGAACCCGAGGACCGGCGTCAGGAGCTGCGCGCGGCGTGCACCAGGGTCGCCGACGATGCGGTCGCCGCGCGCGAGGAACAACACGACCATTGCGGTGATGAGGACAGCGAACGTCTTTTGATCGAGTCCGGCGAGGAGGAGGGCGCCCAGGACCGCGCCGGCGGCATTCGCGAGGATGAGCGGCACGAGCGTGCGCAGGTAGCCGAACACGCGCCAGGCATGCAGCACGAGGAGGGTGTTCGCGACGGAGATCGGGATGGTGACGACCACGACGGCCTGCTTCGGGCCGAACACCGAAGCGAGGATCGGCGTGGCGATGAGAGGGAGTCCCATCGCGGTCGCGCTTTTCGCGAGCCCGGCGATCGCCAGGCCGACCACGAGGGTCAGAAGCTCGAGCGCGCCCAATCCGGCTCGCCGACGAGCGAGGACCAGTCGACAGGGTGGAGTCGGTCGCTGGCAATGTAGCGACGCCCGGTCTTCGCCAGTAGGCGGCCATCCACGCGGACGATGTCGGCGGTGTGGTCGAAGCCGGCTCCGTGCACGAGCGCCGAGCCCACGCCGTAAACGTCGACGGGCACACCGAGCTCCTCGAACCGGCGGATCTTCTCCGCGTCGAATCCGCCTGAAACCACGATGCGAACGTGCGGGTATCCGCTTTGGTCCAACGCTTCGCGAAGCAGCTCGACGAGGCGCGGCGTAACTCCGCGAAGCTCGCCGGTGGCCACCCCGTCCTTCTCCTCGAGCTCGCGGAGGATCGCGCGGTCGACGAGCGATTCGCTGGTGTCGACGCGGACGCCCCACAGGCGAGCGCCGAGCGCGTGGGCGACACCGAGCGACGTGTTGACCACGTCGTTGTTGAAGTCGACGAGGCTCGTGACGTTGACGTGTCCCTCTGGCGTTCCTTTGGCCGTGAGGTGGCCGACGGCGTCGGGTGCGCGGTTGATGTACTCGTCGAACTTCAGCGTCGCGACCGTCGTGTCGCCGCCATAGACCGCGATGAGCGCGTGGGGGACGGTTCCGAGCCCCGTGGAGCCCCACCACTCGCCCTGCTCGTCGGTCGAGACAGCGCTCGCGCCGCCGACGTATGCCGCGTAGCCCGACCCCGCCTGGGCCTCGTGCACCTGGTGGCGGGCGCCGAACATGATCACCGGCTTGCCCCGCGCGGCCGCGACGACGTCGCGGGTGTTCGTCGCGACGCGCGTTCCCTCGGCGAGCGCGCCGAGATAGAGCGTCTCGAGGTGCGCGAACTCGGTGTACTCGCCTTCGATGTGCATGACGGGCTCGTAGGGTTTCGCGGTTTCGCCGTCGTAGAGGGACGACACCTCGAGCTCCGCGAATGCAGGCTCCCACATCGACGCGAGCTCTCGCGAGATCTCGAACACCTCCCGCGCGACCGGCTCGTACGCCGACCACTCGATCGCCGGAAGCAGCGTCCAGGCCGTGTAGAGCCGCCGTTCGGCGCTGAGGTAGCGGTCGAAGAGGGCGTCCGCGCGCGTGCGGTCGCGGTAATGACCGGTGCCGACGTGGAGGATCGCGAGGGTCTGGTCCGTCCCGACCACGACCGCATCGGGATGTTTCTGGAAGACCTGCATGGTGACGCGGTCGTGGCGCCTATCGCGCTCGAGGATGAGCTTGGTGCGCGCGAAGTAGATGTCGCTCTTGTACCCAGCGCGGATCTTCTCGATCGGGAGACGGAAGACATTGGGCCGGAGACGCTCGGTGACGATCACGCGGGCTTCCGGCCAGTGAAGAGAGCACGCATGGATGGTCCGGTCTGGGTTCGGAGCACGGCTGGTCCTTCCACCAAGGCGTCACGGATACGTTCGATGTGTTTGGGCGCGGTATTCACTGGGAGCCCCTCCAGCGAGAAGTAACCCACCGCGTCCGCTTCGTCGCTCAGGCCGGGCTTCCCAGAAACGATTTGGCCCTCGAAGTTGAACACCAGCTCGCTCGTGTCCGGCTTCCAGTACACCCCGGTGAGGCGCGCGATCTTGACCTCGAGTCCCACCTCCTCCCGCACCTCGCGTACCGCGGCGTCCCACGGCGACTCGCCGTCTTCGACTCTGCCCCCGGGCAGATTCCACGCGTCGATGTCGCGGCGGTGGCAGAGCAGGACCTGGCGCTTGTCATCGAATATCGCCGCGAAGGCGCCCGTATGCATCAGAACATGCTCATGAGCATGCCGCCGTCGATCTGAAGCGACGTGCCCGTGATGTATGACGCCTTTGGTGAGGCGAGGAACACGACCGCGGCGGCGAACTCCTGAGGCTTTCCGTACCGGCCCATCGGGATGACCGTCTTCTCGTAATAAGCGCGTACCGCGTCCGGCGTGGTGTTCTGCCGCTTCGCGGTATCGGCGTCGAGCTGCTCGATGCGCTCGGTGAAGATGCGTCCGGGCTGCACGCAGTTCACGCGAACGCCGTCCTTCGCGAGATCGCTCGAGAGCGTTTTCGCCATGCCCTGCACCGCGGCGCGGATCGCGTTCGAGAGGATGAGGTTCAGGTACTGAGTCGGCTGCCGCACCGTCGTCGAGGTCATGTAGACGATCGAACCGCCGCCGCCGCGCCGCATGTGCGGAAGCACCAGACGCGTGAGGCGGACCGCGGAGAAGAGCGTGATGCCCACGGCCTTCTGCCACGCCGCATCGTCGAGGTCGTCGAAGCGCCCGGGTGGGGGACCGCCCGCGTTCGATACAAGGATGTCGACCGTCCCGAACTTGTCGACGGCGGTCTTCACGAGCTTCTGGCAGCCCGCCTCCGTGCCGACATCCGCGACCGTCCACTGCACGTCCGCTCCGGTCTTCCGCTGCACGTCCTCGGCGGCGGCGCGGATCGTGGCCTCGTCGCGGCTGCACATGACGACGCGCGCGCCCTCGCGCGCGAACTCCTCCGCGACCGCGCGTCCGAGACCCTTGCTCGACGCCGCGACGATCGCGACTTTGTCCCGGAGGCCGAGATCCACAGGGCTATCGTGCCACCATGCGCCGGAACGTCGCTCGAATCGGTCGTCTTCTGCTCGCCGGGGCGCTCGCCTATCTCACCGTCGGGATCGTGTGGACGACCGCGTTCGGCCTGGCGATGGCGGCTTCGGCGACCGGGACCGAATCTCCTTTGGAGGGGGTGATCTCATTCCTTGGCTGGTTCGTCCTTCCGTCGGTGCTCTGGCCGTCGAGCGTGAGCGCGTCGATACCCGGCGGATCGCTGATCGCGATCGCTCTGGTCGTCGTGATGACAGCGCTGATGTTCGGAGCGCTGATGCGCTTGGCGCCCGGCGTCGATGCGCCTACAGGACCCCGGCGACCACCCCGACGACGATCAGCGCCGCAAGCACGAGCCGGTAGGCCACGAACCAATTGAGGGAGTGTCCGCGCAGGAAGCGGACCATGAACGCAACGGCGGCGAGGCCCGACAGGAACGACAGAACGAACCCGACGGCAAGCACGCTGGGCTGAGCGAACAGCTCCGCCGCCTTCCGCGCGTCGAGAAGGGTCTTTGCGCCGGCGCCGATGATCACGGGCGTCGCGAGCAGGAACGCGAAGCGTGTCGCGTCCTCACGTCGCAGCCCGCGCGCGAGACCCGCGGAGATCGTGATACCCGAGCGGGAGATTCCGGGGATCAGCGCGATCGCCTGCGCGATACCGATGACGAGCGCGTCGGTAACGCCGACCTCGCTCATCAGGCGACGTTGGCGGGCAATCGCTTCCGC
>Ga0207646_10002055_pt1 | contig 24159 bp, 21 predicted proteins | sample KBSK5502metaG_FD_184343 | JGI IMG/M metagenome (GOLD analysis project Ga0207646, IMG submission 184343) | Corn, switchgrass and miscanthus rhizosphere microbial communities from Kellogg Biological Station, Michigan, USA - KBS K5-50-2 metaG... | ecosystem: Host-associated > Plants > Roots >... | reverse complement strand
CCTGCAACGGCGGTCCGAGCCTGATAACCAGGAGCGGCTGCGCCGGGTCAGCGCCGCGCTGCTGGCCGCCCGGGCCGGGCGGGTCCGCCCGGGGCGGGACGACAAGGTGGTCACGGCCTGGAACGGGCTGGCGATCGCCGCGCTCGCCGAGTGCGGGCTGCTGCTGTCCGAGCCGGGCTTCAGCTCCGCCGCGTCGGGCGCGGCGGAGCTGCTCAGCCGGGTGCACCTGGCCGGCGGGCGCCTCGCCCGCACGTCCCGTGCGGGCGAGGCCGGTCCCAGCGCCGGAGTTCTCGAGGACTACGCCTGCCTCGCCGACGGGCTGCTGGTCCTGTCCGGGGTCACCGGGCAGGCGCGCTGGGTCGCGATGGCCGGCGAGTTGCTTGAGACCGCGCTGACCCGGTTCGCTGACGGCAGCGGCGGATTCTACGACACCGCCGACGACGGTGAGCCGCTGCTGTACCGGCCGGCCGACCCAGCGGACGGGCCCACCCCGTCCGGGACGTTCGCGGCAACCGGGGCGCTGCTCAGCTACGCCGCGCTGACCGGGTCATCCCGGCACCATGACGCGGCCGCGGAAGCGCTCGGCGTGCTCGCGCCCATCGCCAGCCGGTTCCCGCGCGCGGCGGGCGCCGGCCTGGCGGTTGCCGAGGCGCTGATCGCCGGGCCAGCCGAGATCGCGGTGGTGGGCCCGCCGGGCGACCCCCGCACGGCCGCGCTGCACCGGACCGCCCTGCTGGCAGCGCCGCCGGGAGCCGTGGTCGCGCTGGGGGACGGCACCGCGGCGGCCGATGATCCGGACGGAGCGACCGTGCCGCTCCTGTACGGCCGCCCACTCGTCGGCGGTTACCCGACGGTATACGTATGCCGAAATTTCACCTGCCGGACGCCGATTTCTGATTCTCTGGAGCTGGTAGGGGTATTGGGCTACCCGGCCGAGGTGCCGCCGGACTGAGCAAACTTGACGGTCTCGTGGTCTAATCGGTGGAATCCCTAGCGAATTGGGCGGGTATGCACCGGGGGTGGCGGGGGTGGCAACTAGGACGGTGAAGCGCGTGGAGCAGGGCGGAGGCCTCCTGCACGAGCGGTTCCCGGCGGGGCGTTTCCCGCGCCGGGCGCGCCGCGCATGCCGGGTGTCCGGGACCGCCGCAGGCGCCCTCGCCGCGTTGCTGGCCGTCGGCGCGGGCTGGCCGGGGGGCGCGTCCGCCGCGCCGCAAGGCGCAAAACCGGTGCCTGTGTGGCTGCTCTCGCGATCGGCGCCGCCGGCGTTGCCCTCACCCAGCCAGTCGCCAGCGCTGCCCACGGTGGCCCCGCTGCGGCAGGCGCGGCCGGCCGACCTGGTCGTGGTGTCGGCGACCTCGCTGCCGCCCGGCGCGCTGACTGCGATCCGCCGGATGCACGACGTGCGCGCGGCGGAAGCGGTGGACGCGGCACAGGTCCGGGTGAACGGCAAGTTCGTGGCCACGCTCGGCGTCGACCCCTCGAATTTCCGCCGGTTCGCGGCGAAGCCGACCGCGCGGGACACCGCGTTCTGGCGCAGCGTGGCCGGGGGCGCGCTCGGCGTCTCGTACACGATGGGCAAGCAGGACAAGCTGCCGCCAGGGAGTTCTGCCGTTGTCGCGGGGCGGCGCATCGAGACCCTGCCGGTCGGGCGGCTCGGCACGGTCGGCATCGGCGGCATTGACGCGGTGATCTCCGACACGGTCGCCGACTCCCTGGGGTTCCCCGAGCAGAACGCCATCGTGATCAGCGCCTCCCGCCAAGCCAGCTTCTCCGGGCTTGCGAAGCGGATCCGGAAGGTCCTGCCGCACACGGCGACGGTCGTGGTCGTCGCCGTGCAGCCGGGCACCGCGGGCGGGGCGGCCGCGCCGGGCAGCCCGGGCCAGCCCTCCGTCAGTGGCCTGGTCACGCTCACCCAGGTGCGGACGATGCTCTCGGCGGCGCTGAGCAGGGTCGGCATGCCCTACATCTGGGGCGCGGCCGGGCCCAGCGCCTTCGACTGCTCCGGGCTCGTGCAGTGGTCGTTCGCCCAGGCCGGCGTCGTCATGCCCCGGGTGGCGGCCGACCAGGCGCGCACCGGCCCGTCCGTCCCCGTGAACCAGCTCCAGCCGGGTGACCTGCTCTTCTACCACACCGACCCGACGGCGCCCAGCTACATCTCCCATGTCGCGATCTACCTGGGCAACGGCCGTATGATTCAGGCGCCACAGCCCGGCATGGACGTGGAGGTCGTCCCGGTCGATCTCGGCAGCGACTTCGCGGGCGCGGTCGACGTGTCGCCCGGCATCGCCGCCCAGGTAGCGGCAACCTCAGTCTGACCGGCCACCGCAGGTAGCCGACGGGAAACCGGTACCGGGGAGCGTGGATCCCGACCGCGGCTAGCCTCGTCGCCACGCTGGCCGCGTACCCCTCCGACTTTTCCAAAGGAAAAGTCGGGCTGGGATCGGGGTTGGCCCGCGACCCAGACCAGCCACGGTCGGAACTGGTCCGTCCCATTACCGGGCTGAGCGTTCGGTTATGGGCTCAACGGGCCCTGGAATGCTCCGGTGTCGCTGCGGCAGGTCGCGGTCCCCGTGTTGCCGCCGTACTTCGAGCCGAGACCGGCCACCTGACTGGCCGCCGACGGCTTGGGCCTCGGCTTGAGGGTGCTGGCGCGGGTGCCAAGGATCATGCGGACCGGGCCTGACGGCGAGAGGCCGGCGATCTTCTTCACCCGGGCGCCGGGGATCTGGGCGGCCAGCGCGTTGGCCTTCGGCAGTTGCGACGGGGCGCTGTACTCGATGACCGTCCGGGACCACGGGTGGGCTGCGCTGCCGGTCTGCGCGATGTGGAAGCCGCGGTCGGCCAGGCCTTCGGCCACCTGACCGCCCAGGCCGGCCACGCTGGTGCCGTTCAGCACCGTCACCTGAACCTGCGACGGGCTGGCGGTGGTGGCCAGCACCGCGGGCGGCGTCCTCTTGGCCGCCTTGGGCAGCTTGGCGTCGTGTGCTATGGCCCGGAACAGAGCGTGGTCCACCGATGTGAACTCGACCCAGTTCGTGTTGGCTGGGTCCTGCACCGTGGGGGCCTGGATGAACTGCACTCCCTTGCCCGACAGGCCGCGCAGGCTCTCGCCGAGGTGCAGCAGGTCGGACTGGCTGAACGCGGAGTCCAGCGTCAGCTGGGGAGCGGCATCCGTGACCACGTGGATCAGCTTCGTCGGGCTGGAGAGCAGGCCTTCTTTAAGGGTCTGCTCGAGCGCCCGGGCGAGCAGGTAGTCGTCCCGCTGGATCCGCTGTATGTCGGAGCCCATCCCGATGTTCTCCCGGGTGCGCCAGAACTCCAGGAACTGCACTCCGTTGATGTGGTGATAGCCCTGGCTCAGGTTCAGCCCGGATTGGGCATTTTGCACCCCGAAGGGGAGGCAGACCCCGACGCCGCCGATGTCGTCGATGACCTTCACCACGCCCGCGTAGCGCATCTCGATGAAGTGGTCCAGCCGGATGTGGGTCTGCTGCTCGACCGTCTTCCAGAGGCAGGAGGGCCCGCCGTAGGAGAGCGTGTTGCTGATCTGTTCCACCGCGCCCGGGCTGGCCTGCTGCCCGCTCAGCCCCTGTCCCGACGCGCAGGCGTAGATGGGGACGACCGTGTCCCGCGGGATGTTGATCACCGTGACCTGGTGACGGCCGGGGGAGATGTGCACGACCATCAGGGTCTCGGAGACCGCATCCCCGGTGTCGCTGCCGACGTGCCAGTAGAGCTGCTGCTTCCGGGTCAGCCCGGCCGTGCTGCCAGAGGCGAACACCAGCAGGTTCAGCGCGTTGTTGTACCTGGGCGGGCGCTTGCCCAGGCCGGTCACCGTGACCTGGTGGATGCTGGACCAGACGCTGCGCCACTTCCAGTAGGCACCCAGCAGCGCCACGGTGAGCACGCAGACGAGAGCGACCGAGGTCCATGCGGCGATAAGCCGACCGCGGCGCCGCGTCGGCATGTCCCCGATCGTCATGCTCGACCTCACGGTTTCCTGGAGCGCCAGCCCGTCCCAGGCTGGCTAGCCCGTATCAGTGTGCATGGTCCGGCCCAAATAGGCCAAGCCGGGGCGGAAATGACGCACCGGGCGCAGCCGGTTACCACGGAGTCCGCCGAGGTCAGGCCGGCCCCGGACGGGGTTTCGGCGAGGGACAAGTCATTGCGGTGTTTTCCGTTATGTGTAATTGTAATTACATGAGTACAGGGAAAAAGGAAGAGCCAGGGGACTCGGCCGAGCAGGTACGCGGCTGGTTCCACGCCCGCCTGCCCGGCGGCTGGTTCACCGGCCAGCCCGAGATACTCGTCGACCGTGAGGAGATCACCGTCCTCGGCGAGCTGCGGGCCGACGGGGAGCCCGAGACGGGCGAGGGCGCCGAGGCCGGGCCCGAGGACGAGGAGGACGCCGTCGTGGCCGGCCGGAGCCGGCGTTTCCGCGAGGAGACCCGTGAGGCCAGGGTCGTGATCGCCCGCGAGGCGGAGCGGCTTTTCGGGCGCAGGGTTTCCTGGGGGGTGATCTGCGAGGGCCGGAAAGTGATGTTCACCACACTTTCCATCCCCGTGATGACAAGGCTGCGCCAGGCCGAGCGCCGGGTGCTCGACACCCTTGTCGACGCAGGCGTGGCCCGCAGCCGCAGCGAGGCGCTCGCCTGGTGCGTGCGGCTGGTCGGCGAGCACGAGGACGCCTGGCTGGCCGCGCTGCGCGACGCCCTGCGGCGCGTGGAGAAGGTCCGGGCCTCCGGGCCCCGCTCTTGACCAGCGGTGAATTACGCCGAGCGGTATAAACCAAAGGTCTAAACCAAACCCCAGAATGCACCCTCTCCACAAATAGTCACCCAGCCTGCATTCGATCGGGTCATGCCGGGGTACACTCCCCAAATCTCGCAGCGCAGGGCGCACGACCGTGCCCAGCGGCTGGCAGGCCCAGGTACGAAGGGGTCGGCGCTCAGGAGGAGGAGCAACTGTGGGGCAGCAGGTGAACGCGGCATCGGTGGAATGGAATCCCACGACGGAACGGCTTCGTGAGCTAGCGGAGAAAATGCCGAACGCTACCATCACGGAGTTTGGCAATGTGAACATCAAGGCGCGCGTGGACTCACGCAGCACCAGGTCGACGTTCATCGTCGAAGACTCAACCAATGCGACCAAGCAAACGATCACCCGGGCGGAATTCGACCGTATCGCCGCAGCACAGGATGCCCACATCGCCGGTTCCCACATGGTCGTCGTTGACGGCTACATCGGGTCGGACCCGCAGTTCCGGACCCGGGCGCGGCTGGTCATGGAGGCGGCCAACGCCAATGTGGCCGGGATGCAGAAGCAGCTGTACTACCCGGTGGACGGGGACTACCAGGCGGCCACCTGGGAGCCGGCCACCACAGTCATCTACACGCCGAACCTGCCCGCCCCCGGCTATCCGGACGACAGGGTCATCGCCGTCGACCTCGCCAGCAACGTCACCAGGGTGCTGAACTCCGACTACTTCGGTGAGTCGAAGAAGGGCGGCCTGCGGATGTGGAACAACATCGTCTACAACCGCGGCGGTCTGGCGCTGCACGCCGGGTGCAAGGTGATCCCGGTCGGCGGGCGGCCCCGCGGGGTCCTGATCGTGGGCCTGTCCGGCACGGGCAAGACGACGACGACGTTCACCACGCAACTGGGCAGCAAGCCGGCCCAGGACGACTTCATCGCGCTCATGCCCGGCGGCAAGGTGTACGCCACCGAGCACGGCTGCTTCGCCAAGACGTTCGGCCTGGACCCGCGGTTCGAGCCGGCCATCTACAACGCCACGACCAAGCCCGATGCCTACCTGGAGAACGTGTCGGTGGACGCGCTGGGGAGGGTTGACTTCTTCGACACGTCCTACACCAAGAATGGCCGCACCACCTGGCCGTTCTCCTACGTGGACCCGTGGCCGCCGAACGACATCCCGCTGGCCGAGTTCCTGCTCATCCTGAACAGGAACGAGAACATCGTGCCCGGCGTGGCCCGCCTTGACCGGGCCCAGGCGGCCGCCTACTTCATGCTGGGTGAGACCACGGGCACCTCGGCGGGCGGCAAGGACGAGGAGGGCAAGTTCCTGCGCGTGCCGGGCACCAACCCGTTCTTCCCGCGCGCCATGGCCGACATGGGCAACCGGATGCTGGAACTGCTCGACAGCCACGAGCTCCAGGTGTTCGTGCTGAACACGGGGCGGGTCGGCGGCGGCGACGACCAGGAGGGATCGAAGAAGGTCACGATCCCCTACTCGTCGGCGATCGTCCAGGCGATCGTCCAGGACACGATCACCTGGACGCCCGACCCTGACTTCGGCTACGAGATCGCCGAGGCGGTCCCCGGGGTCGACGACATCGAGATCCTCCAGCCGCGCCGGCTGTACGACGGGCAGGGCCGTCGCGCCGACTACGACGCGATGGTCAGCCGGATGAAGCGGGAGCGCCGGGAATACCTGGCGTCGTTCCCCGGCCTCGACGAGGCCATCGTCAAGTCGATCGGGTAGAAATCCTAGGTTGGCCCCGTCCTGTCCCAGCTGGGGGCGGGACGGGGTTAACGTATGTTTGTAGCACTCTCACCAGCCTCACCATCATCTGGCATGGGCGCAGAAGGGGTGCAAATGCGGCTGCGCGATCTGGTCTACCGGGTGTACGAGCGCAGGCTGGAAGCGTCGCTTAGCAGCCAGTCGATCCCCCGTCACGTCGGGGTGATCCTGGATGGCAACCGGAGGTGGGCGCGCTCGGCGGGCCTCACCGACGTCAGCGACGGCCATCAGAAGGGCGCCGACAACATCTTCGAGTTGCTCGGCTGGTGCCGGCAGGCCGGCGTCGAAGTCGTCACCCTCTGGCTGCTCTCCACCGACAACCTCGCCCGGTCCCACGCCGAGGTGGAGGCGCTGCTCCGGATCATCGAGGGCACCGTCAGGGAACTGGTCGCCCAGGGCTGGCACGTCAAGCCGGTGGGGGCGCTGGACCTGCTGCCCGCGGACACGGCGCAGGTGCTCAAGGACGCCGCCGAGGCGACGGCCGACTACCCCGGGCTGCTGGTGAACGTGGCGGTCGGGTACGGCGGCAGGCGGGAGATCGCCGACGCGGTGCGGTCCCTGCTCCACGACCACGCCACCAAGGGGACGACGATCGAGGAGCTGGCCGAACTCCTGAACGTGGAGCACATCGCGGATCACCTCTACACGGCCGGCCAGCCCGACCCCGACCTGGTGATTCGTACCTCGGGGGAGCAGCGGCTGGGTGGCTTCCTGCTGTGGCAGAGCGCCCACTCGGAGTTCTATTTCTGTGACGCCTACTGGCCGGCTTTCCGGCGGATCGACTTCCTCCGGGCGCTGCGGTCCTACGGCGCCCGCCACCGCAGATTCGGCGCTTGAACGAATTTTTTCCGAAAAGCCCTTATGGCGCCGGGACTGTCGCGGCAGCATCACGCGCCGGGCGCCGGCTCATTTGAAATGACCCGCGCCCGGGTATTACGTGGGTACTTCCGGGATCTCGTCCCGGACTGTACCGTCGGAACTGGATGGGCGGTGCGTAGCCGCCCGCCGGGAAGGCCCTCGACATCCTCGAGCTTGTTGTCCTGGTACGCAGGCGAGACGAGCGAAGGGCCGGCGACCGGCCCGTCGCGGCCGGCCCGGTCTTCCTCACCCGTCTGAAGGTCCGATCGCGGCGTCCCGATGGCGCCCAGGGGAGAACGAGTGGCCAATTCTTCTGCCCGCCGCCCCGCGCGGCAAGACCGATCCCGCTCCGATAACGACCGCCCCGGCGCGGCCAGCGCACGGCGGCGCACCTACGTCCTTGACACCAGCGTCCTGCTCGCCGACCCGCTGGCTATCAGCAGGTTCGCCGAGCACCGGACGGTCCTGCCCATCGTGGTGATCACCGAGCTCGAGGCCAAGCGGCATCACCCCGAACTGGGCTTTTTTGCTCGTCAGGCCCTTCGCTACCTGGATGACCTGCGGATCGAGCACGGCCGCCTCGACGCCGACCTGCCGATCGGGAACAGCGGCGGCACCGTCCGGGTCGAGCTGAATCACAGCGATCCCCAGGTGCTCCCGCCCGGGTTCCGGCTGGGGGACAACGACACCCGGATCCTGTCCGTCGCGCGCAGCCTGGCGGCCGAGGGCGAGGACGTCATCCTGGTCAGCAAGGACCTGCCGCTGCGGGTGAAGGCCGCGTCGCTCGGGCTGACCGCCGAGGAGTACCGGGCCGAGATCCCCGCCGACTCGGGGTGGACCGGCATGGCCGAGCTCGAAGTCGGCACCGCCGACATCGAGCACCTGTACGAGTCCGGCTCGCTCGACTGCGCCGCCGCGCGGGACCTGCCCTGCCACACCGGGCTTGTGCTGACGGCCGGGGGGCTCGGCGGGGGCAGCGCGCTCGGCCGGGTGCTGCCGGACAAGTCGGTGCGCCTGGTCCGCGGCGACCGGGAGGCGTTCGGGCTGCGCGGCCGGAGCGCGGAGCAGCGAATCGCGCTGGAACTCCTGCTCGACTCCGAGATCGGCATCGTGTCGCTGGGCGGCCGGGCCGGCACCGGGAAGTCTGCGCTCGCCCTGTGCGCCGGGCTGGAGGCGGTGATGGACCGGCGCCAGCACCGGAAGGTAGTGGTGTTCCGCCCCCTCTACGCGGTGGGCGGGCAGGACCTCGGCTACCTGCCCGGTTCGGAAGCGGACAAGATGAACCCGTGGGCGCAGGCCGTCTACGACACCCTGTCGTCGGTCACCTCGCAGTCCGTAATCGACGAGGTGCTCGGCCGGGACATGTTCGAGGTCCTGCCGCTCACGCACATCCGCGGCCGTTCGCTGCACGACTCGTTCGTGATCGTGGACGAGGCCCAGTCGCTGGAGCGCGGCGTCCTGCTGACCGTCCTGTCCCGGATCGGGTCCGGATCCCGGGTGGTGCTCACCCATGACGTCGCGCAACGCGACAACCTGCGGGTGGGCCGGCACGACGGGGTGGTGGCCGTGATCGAGAAGCTCAAGGGACACCCGTTGTTCGCGCACGTGACGCTGGTTCGCTCCGAACGGTCCCAGATCGCGGCGCTCGTCACGGAGATGCTGGAGGACGTGGGCCTCTGACCGCGCCTGGGATGGTGGAGGGCGTGGGCCGCTGACCGCCCCGGGAACGCCGGCGGGATCGTTTGGGGGATTGCGGGGGTTTGACCGCGAGGGCGGGGGCGGTGGTCCGGCGGTTCTGGAAAATGCCTGGCTTTAACTGTGCGTAGTGGTACAGCCACAGACTGTGGCGGGGTACCGTACGACCATCATGACCTATGCGTCACCGTCCCGCTACTCAACGTCATACACCGGCGTCACCACCAGCACGCCGGTGTCGGTGATCATGCCGGTCCGGGACGAGGAGCGGTACCTGGAAGAGTCGGTCCGGCACGTGCTCGCCCAGGACTACCCCGGCGCCATCGAGGTGGTACTGGCGGTCGGTCCCTCCCGCGACGCCACCATGGAGATCGCCCAGCGCCTCGCGGCCGGCGACTCCCGGGTCACCGTGGTGGCCAATCCCAGCGGCCTGATCCCGGCGGCCAACAACGCGGCCATCAAGGCGACCCGGTTCCCGATCGTCGCCCGAGTGGACGGGCACGCGCTCATCCCGCCCGGGTACCTGAAGCTGGCGGTCCAGACCCTGCAGGAGACGGGCGCGGACGACGTCGGCGGGATCATGGCGGCGCAGGGCCGGACGCCGTTCGAACGGGCGGCCGCCTGGGCCATGACCTCCCCCGCCGGGGTGGGCAGTTCCCGCTTCCACACCGGGGGCAGCGCGGGGCCGGCCGACACGGTCTACCTCGGGGTGTACCGGCGCGAGGCGCTGGAGCAGGTGGGCGGCTACGACGAGGCCTACGAGCGGGCCGAGGACTGGGAGATGAATCACCGGATCCGTCAGGCGGGCGGGCTGGTCTGGTTCCAGCCCCAGCTGAGGGTGACCTACCGGCCCCGGGGGTCGGTGCGCGCGCTCGGCGTCCAGTACTTCAACTACGGCCGCTGGCGGCGGGCCGTCTGCCGCGAGCACGAGGGCACGGTCAACCTGCGCTACCTGGCACCGCCCGCCGCGGTGGCGGCGATGACGGCTGGTCTCGCGGCGGGCCTGACCGGGCTGTCGGCCGGGGCGGGCTCGGGGCACGCACTGGCCTGGCTCACGCTCGGGTTCGCCATCCCGGCCGTCTACCTGGGGGGCATCTTCACGGTGACCGCGCTGGCCGCGCGGGACCTGCCCGGCCGCGTGCTCGCGCGCCTGCCCGTGGCCCTGGTCACCATGCACGTCTGCTGGGGGCTCGGCTTTCTCACCAGCCCGCGCCGCCTGATCCCCGGCCGGGCCCGGTCCCGCCGCGGATGAGGGTCTCGGCGATGGCCAGGTCACGCGGGTAGGTGATCTTGATGTTGCGCTCGCTGCCGGGCACGATGTGCACCCGGACCTCCGGCAGGTAGCGCAGCACGATCCCGCAGTCGTCGGTGGCCTGGTCGCCGAAGTGGGGGTCCGCCGCGGCGAGTTCGTGCGCCTTCCGGATCACCGACAGCCGGAAGCCCTGCGGCGTCTGGCACCGCACCAGAGTGTCCCGCCGGGGCATGCCGGCCATGACCCCGTCGCTGACCACGGCGATTGTGTCGGACGAGGGCACGGCGACGCCCACGGCGCGGTGCCCGGCAAGCGCCGCCACGCAGTCGGCGATGATCCGCTGCTCCACCAGGGGCCTGGCGGCGTCGTGGAACAGCACGTCGCACTCGGCGCTGCCGAGCTCCGCGATGGCCCGCCGGGTGGATTCCACCCTGGTGTCCCCGCCGGTGATGACCTTGGTGAGCTTGCCGTAGCCGTCGCCCGCGAGCAGGGCGGCGGCCCGTTCGGCGTGCCCCGCGGCCATCACCACCAGGATGGCGTCCACGCCGGGGGCCCGCTCGAACGCGGTGACCGAGTGCTCGATCAGGGCCCGCCCGGCGAGCGGCAGCAGCTGCTTGGGCACGCCGGGGCCGAACCGCTCTCCGGCGCCGCCCGCCAGCACGACCGCGACTGTTCGCATGACGCGGACTCTACCGCGCCGCTCACCCGGCCAATTACGCTGAGCAAGGTAGCAAGTACGTTCCGTGAGAGGGGTTCCGGTGATCGGGATGGTGCTGGCGGCGGGCGCGGGGCGGCGATTGCGGCCGGACACCGACCGGTTGCCCAAGACGCTGCTTCCGGTGGCCGGCGCGACCACCATCCTGGACATCGCGCTGCGCAACCTGGCCGCCGCCGGGCTCGCCGACATCGTGCTGGTCGTGGGGCACGCGGCGGAGGTGATCGCGGACCAGGTTCCCTCGCTGGAGCGCGCCCACGGGGTGCGGCTCACCCTCGTGCACAACGACCGTGCCCGCGACTGGAACAACGCGTACTCGCTCTGGCTGGCGCGGGAGCACTTCGCCCGGGGGGCCGTGCTGGTCAACGGGGACACGGTCCACCCGGTCAGCGTGGAGAAGGCGCTGCTGTCCGCGCGCGGCACGGCCGGCGTGATCCTGGCCATCGACGACGTCAAGCAGCTGGCGGACGAGGAGATGAAGGTGGTGCTGGACGAGCGCAGGCTGCTGGCCAGGATCACAAAGCGGATGGACCCGGCGCTCGCGGACGGCGAGTACATCGGCGCCACGCTGATCGAGGCCGGCGCCGCGGCGAGGTTGGCCGACGCGCTCGAGGCCACCTGGCGCCGCGACCCCGGCCTGTACTACGAGGACGGCTACCAGGAACTCGCCGACCGGGGCGGGGAGGTCGCGGTCGCCCCGATCGGCGAAGTGGACTGGGTCGAGGTAGACGACCACGAGGACCTGCGCCGGGCCCGCGAGATCGCCGCGCGCTACTGAGGCCCGGCGCGCCCTGCTCAATCCGCTACTTACTATCTGTTGTCGATCGATCACTGTTAGTCTCGGCCCATGCCGTTGCTCGCCCGGCTGCTGCCGGCGCCGCTCGCCGTCGACGTGCGCCGCGGCGCCATCGCCAGCCTGGCGGCGCTGCTCGCCGACCGGCGGATCGCGACCGAGGGGCGGGTCGCCATCGCGCTCGGGCCCGGCCAGCACGGCGACCGGGTCGCCGCCGGGATCGACATCGGCGAGGCCGAGGTGTTCCGGGTCGAGGACGCCACCGTGGACAGCGCGGTCCGCCTCGGGAAGCGGCTGCGTGCCGGGCCCTACGAGGCGGTCGCCGGCATCGGCGGCGGCCGGACCATCGACGTGACCAAGTTCGCCGCGAACATGGCCGGCATACCGATGGTGTCCGTGGCGACGAACCTGTCCCACGACGGGATCGCCTCGCCGGTGAGCTCGCTGGAGCACGAGTCGGGCAAGGGCTCCTACGGGGTCGCGCCGCCGGTCGCGGTGGTGGTGGACCTCGACAGCGTGCACGCGGCGCCGCCCCGGCTAGTCCGGGCCGGGATCGGGGACGCGGTCAGCAACCTGTCCGCCATCGCGGACTGGGAACTCGCGGCGGCCGAAACGGGCGAACCGGTCGACGGGCTGGCGGTCATCCTGGCCCGCTCGGCGGCCCAGGCGGTGCTGCATCAGCCCGGCGGCGTGGACTCAGACGAGTTCCTCACCGTCCTGGCCGAGGCGCTGATCCTGTCCGGGGTGGCTATGACCGTCGCCGGCTCCAGCCGCCCGTGCAGCGGGGGGGACCACGAGATCCTGCACGCGATCGACAAGCTCTACCCGGACGCGGGCACGCACGGCGAACTGGCCGGGCTGGGCGCGCTGTTCTGCACCTGGCTGCGGGAGGACCGCGGCAACGCGGCGCTGGTCTCGGCCTGCCTGGCCCGGCACGGCCTGCCGCGGACCCCCGGTGACCTGGGGCTGTCCGCCGCGGAGTTCACCAAGGCGGTCATCTGCGCGCCGGCCACCCGCCCCGGCCGCTACACGGTGCTTGAACACTCCGGCATGACCGAGGCCGAGACGGCGGCGCGGGTGGATGAGTATGTCCGGTCCTTCGCTGGCTGAGGTCAAGGCGACCGGCCAGCCGCCGGAGATCATTTCCAGACTTAACGATGAGCACTGGGCTGGCCGGCTTTACATGCGGCGGCTCTCGCCCGGGGCGACCTGGATCTTCGCCCGCCTTGGCTGGCCGCCGAACGCGGTGACCGTGGCTTTCATGGTCTGTGGGGTGGCCGCCGGGGCCGTCGCGGCGCTCGGTGGCCTGGCATCCGCGGTCGCCGCCGCCCTGCTCGTCCAGGCGTATCTGCTGCTCGACTGCGCCGACGGGGAACTGGCCAGATGGAGCGGGCGGACCTCGGTCACCGGGGTGTACCTGGACGGGATCGGGCACTACCTGGGCGAGACCGCGCTGCTGGCCGGCCTCGGCATCCGGGCTCAGGGGCAGCTGGCCCTGTCCGGGGGGTACGTGACCGCGGGCCTGGCCGCGGCGGTGCTGGCGGCGCTCGTGAAGGCGGAGACCGACAACGTGATCGTGGCCAGGGCCAAGTGCGGCCTGGCCGTGGCGGATGAGGACGCGGCGCTGGCGCCGCGCGGGGCCGGCCTGGCGCGGGCCCGCCGGGCTGCGAGCGCGCTCCGGGTACACAGGGTCATCCAGGCGGTCGAGCTGTCCGGGCTCGTCCTCGTCGCGGCGGTCATCGACGCGTTCCGCGGCGGCCTGACAGCGACCCGCATCCTCATCGTCGCCTGCCTGGTAATCGCGGCGGTGATGGTTATCGCGCACCTGGTCGCCGTTCTTGCCTCCCGGCGGTTGCAATGACCGCGGCAAGGGGCGCCGGCCCCCCGGGTGACCGCGGGCTGGCAAGACACTGCTGGTGCTTCCCGCCGTCGGCCCGAGGCGCGTGCGGCAGTCGGCGCGTCGGCGCAACGCTACGCCCGCTCTTCACCCCAAGGGCCGTCGCTGCGGGGGCTGCGTGAAACTTTCGTGCGTGATCTTGACGATGGGGGATCGACCTGACGAGCTCGACAGGGCGATCGCCAGCGTGCTCGGGCAGCGGGATGTCGATCTGGAAGTCGTGGTGGTCGGGAACGGCGCCGACGTACCGTCGGCGCCGGCCGCGGCCACTGTGGTCCGCCTGCCGGAGAACCTGGGTGTGGCCGGGGGGCGCAACGCAGGCGCCGCGGAGTGCTCCGGGGACGTGATCTTGTTCCTCGATGACGATGGGTGGTACCCGGACGCCGGGCTTGGGGAGTATGTCGCCCGGAGGTTTGCGGGGGAGCCGGAACTCGCTGTGATCTCGTTTCGCGTGGCTGATCCCGACGGGGGACCCGGGGCGAGGTGGCACGTGCCGCGGCTGCAGGCGGGCGATCCGGGGCGGTCTTCGGTGGTGACCACGTTCGCGGGCGGGGCGTGTGCGATCAGGCGGGCGGCGTTTGCCGAGGCTGGCGGGCTGCCGGAGGCGTTCTTCTTTGCGCACGAGGAGACGGACCTGGCGTGGCGGCTGCTGGGGCTGGGGTACCGGCTGGAGTACGACGCGGCCGCGGTGATGTGCCACCACACGTTGCCGAACGCGCGGCACGCCGCGTTCCACCGGCTCGACGGGCGGAACCGGGTGCTGCTCGCCCGGCGGAACCTGCGCTGGCCGGTGGGCGTGTGCTACCTGCTGGACTGGTTCGCGCTGACGGTGCTGCGGGAGCGGTCGGTGGCCGTGCTCCGCGCCTGGCTGTCCGGGTTCGCGGAGGGCTGGCGGATGGACCGGGGGGAGCGCAGCCCCATGTCGTGGCGCACCGCCTGGCGGATGACCCGGGCCGGCCGGCCCCCTATCGTCTGATCTCCATCCGGGGTGCCGCACGGCCGGTTACCTGTTCAAACGGGGCATGCACGGGCGGTGACCTGCGGCGCTAACCCTGGTGCGGAACCGGCGAGCGGCTAGGATCGCCGTCAGTGGAGGGGTTATGTCCATGCTGACGCTGAGCCGGGTACCGCTGAGGTGTCCCGAGCCGCGCCGGTTTGACTGGCCGTCGCCGACCAAGGTCCCACGGGTCTGGCTGACGGTCACCTTCGCCGCGTTCGCTGCGTACGCCCTGGTGATGGCCCTCGTCACCACAAACCACCTGCACCGCCTCTGGGGGATCTTCGCGGCCTGCGCCTACCTGCTCGCCGCCATGGTGGTCCTGGCCTGGCGGCGGGCGCGCGGGCTCGACCTGGCCCTGGTGGTCAGCCTCGCCGGGGCGCTGATCACACCGCTGGTACTGATGGCCGGCGCGCGGCTGCAACAGCCTGAGGTGCGCGTGATCAACACGTCGGCTGCGATGCTCGTGCACCGGGGCACCCCGTACGTGGGGCCCGCGGCGCTCGCCGCCGCGCACAACCCGAACGTCTTCGATCCGTACCTGCCGGCGATGACGATGTTCGGCATGCCCCGCGCGCTGCTGGGCTTCTCCGTGCTGACCGACCCGCGGATCTGGTTCGGGGTGGGGTTCCTGGCCGTGTTCGCCGCGGCGCTCGCCGCCGCCGGAGCCAGGGACGTCCTGCGGTGGACCGTGCTGGTGACCGCGTCGCCGGTGATCGCGTTCTCGCTGGCCGTGGGCGGTACCGACATACCCGTGCTGGCCTGTATCTGCCTGGGGCTGGCGCTGCTCTGGCATCGGCCGCACCTGGTGCTGGCCGGCCTCTCCCTCGGGGCCGCCTCGGCGATGAAGGCGACCGCATGGCCCGCTCTCCTGGTGGCGGCGGTCCTGGTCGCGGCCAGGGACGGCAAGCGGGCGGCGTGGACGCTGTGCGCGACCGCCCTGGCTGTGGTCGCGGCCGTCGTCGGCCCGGTGGCCCTCCTGTGGCCGCGTGCCCTGGTCCAGAACACGGTGTTGTTCCCGCTCGGCCTCGCCAGCATCAAGTCCCAGGCGGTGAGCCCGCTGCCGGGTCATCTGCTGGCCGGGACCGGGCAGGGCGGGCACTGGGCTGCGGTGGCCCTGCTCGCGCTGGCCTGCCTCGGCATCGTCGTGTCGCTGGTAGTCCGGCCGCCCCGAACGGTTCCCGCCGCCACGTGGCGGCTGGTCATCGGGCTCAGCCTGATGTTCCTGCTGGCGCCCGCCACCAGGTTCGGCTACTTCCTCTACCCGCTCGGCCTGCTCGCCTGGCTGGGGATCTCCTGGCTCGGCTCGGTGCGGGCGGACCCGGAGTCAACGGAACCGGGCTCGGCGAAGTCGGCGAATTCCGCCGCCCAGGCGTCGTACCAGCCGGCGAACCAGGGCTCGCCGGCCGCCAGCGGGACCACGTACTTCACGGTCTGGGCGTAGTAGGCGCGCGCCCGGGCCTCGGGCACATTGCGCAGTCCCTGGGCGTTGCTGGCCCGGTCGGCCAGCTTGACCAGGATCGCGTCGTGCGGGGCAAGGCGGAGCCCGCGCAGGTACTCCTCCTTGACGCTGGCCCGGTCCTGGCCGGGCCGTGGCTCGGGGATCGTCACCCAGCCGACCAGTTCGGCGACCCGCGGCCCGAATGCCGCGCCGATGTCGTCGAGGGTGCCGCTGGTGTCCTCCACCACGTCGTGCAGCACCGCGGCGCACAGGACCTCCGGGCTGGTCACGGCCGCACCGGCGACGAGCACCTCCAGCGCCTCAAAGAGGTGGTCGGTGTACGGCGCCCCGGTCGGGCGCCGCTGGTCACCGTGGTGCGCCGCAGCGAAGGTCACCGCCTCGTGCAGCCGTGCCACGGTCTGCTCGGGCAGCCGCGCACGCAACGCCGGTTCGGCCTGCTGCCAGGTGTGCCAGTCCGTGAAGAGCCGCACGTCAGCCATTCGGGAACATCGACGGGTTGTCCGGCCCCGCGAAGGCGGACGAGTCATGGCAGATGTTCGTGCTGCCGCTGACCCCGTTGTACGCCGCGCTCTTGCTCAGCGCCGTTGCCGACTTCTTGGCCTTCTTGTGCTTATGCGTGCTGGTGAGACCGTTGAAGCTGGAGCCGAGAACGAGGTTCAGCGTGCCGCTCTTGAGGCTCGGCACCTGCTTGAGCCGCGCGCCGGCGACCTCATTCAGGAGCGTGCTCGCCGCGGGCAGCTGCGACGCCGACCCGTACTCGATCACGGTGCCAGTCGCCGGGGTCGCGTTGCCGGTCCCGGCCACCTTGAAGCCGCGCGTGGTCAGCTGGCCGGCCGTGGTGGCGGCCAGGCCCGCCGTGTTGGTCGCGTTGAGCACCTGGACGTTCACCTTGCCCGGGCTCACCGCGGGCACGCGCTGCGACTTGGCCTTCCTGGCCTCCTTGCGCGCGGTCTTCAGGATGTGGTTGTCGCGGGCGATCGCGCGGAACAGCGGGTCCGCCAGCGGCAGGTTGAACTCCACCTGGCTGCCCGGGTTGGGCGGGTAGGGCAGGACGGGCACGGTGATGAACTGCAGCGAGCTTGTGCTCACGCCCTTCAGGCTGTTGGCGATCGCGTACATGTCGGTGAGGGTCAGCCCGCTGTCGGTGGTGAGGGAACTGGCGATGTCATGGACCAGCGTGTACATCCTGGCCGGGTTGGTGAGGGAGCTTGACTGCTTGATCTTCTGCGCCAGCGAGGCCAGGAAGATCTGCTGGCGGTTGATGCGCTGCAGGTCGGAGCCTAGCCCGATGTGCCGCTCGCGGACGAAGGCCAGCGCTTGCGCGCCCTGGACGATGCTCCGGCCGGCCGGCAGGTTCAGCTTCGAGGCGCGATCCTTGATCGCATAGGGCAGGCAGACGGGAACCCCGCCGACGTCGTTCACGATCTTGCGGAAGCCCTCGAAGTTGACCTCGACGAAGTGGTCGATGTGGATGTGGGTGACCTGCTCCAGGGTCTTCCACAGGCATGCCTCGCCGCCGTCGGAGAAGGTCCAGTTGAGCTGCTCGAGCACGCCGGGCTGGGCCTGCTGGCCCGGGTGCCCGGCCCCGGCGGGGTCGCATTGGAGGACGGGCACCATGCTGTCCCGGGGAAAGCTCACCACGATCGCGCCGGTATGGGTCGGCGGGACGTGCAGCAGCATGGACGTGTCCGAGCGGGCTCCCTGGATGCCGGCGCCGTACTTGCGGCCGGCCCCGGCGCGGGAGTCCGATCCGATGATCAGGATGTTCGTCGATCCGTTCAGCTTCGGCGGGCGCTTGCCGAGCTCGCCGCTTGTGACGGTGATGTGGTGGATGCTGTCGTACACGTTGCGGTAGGCGCCGTAAGCGGCCAGCGAGAGGAACGTGACGGCCACCGTCGCCACGATCGCCAGGATGCCGAGCACCGGGTGACGGCCCATGATCTTGTGGATGCGGCGCTGCCCGCCGGTTGGCGGCGCACCGCCCCGGCGCCGGCCGCCCCGCGCGCGGGCCGGGCCGGGCTGGCGTCGCTTGCCGTTCTTCTGGTCTCCGCGGTTCGGGCTCCAGTCATCGTGGGCGCCGTTGCGCCCGGGGTCCCGGCGCCGCGTCAGCGATCCGGCGCGCCCACGTCCGGCGCTCGGGTAGTCACCGGGTGCCATCAGGATCCTCGTAGCGGCTCATAGCTGCTGCTCAGTGCTCCTCGGCATGCCTGGATAGTCCGCGGGGCTGGCCCCATTCTCCCCGGAGACGTCAGGGCATGCAGCGATAACAGGGTCGAATCGGTCACCGCGGTCCCGCCGGTCAGCGCCCGCGTCAGACGCGGACTCGGGCTGGCAGGCAGTTTCCCGTTCTAAAGTAGGGGACGTGCGCCTCGGACTCCGCCTCACTGCCCGGCAGACCAAGGCCAAGTCTACCGACAAGGCCGGGGACAGGCCCGCCAACACCGTCGATAAGCCTGAGAGCGACGCCGCTGAGCTGGGCGAAGGCGATCAAACGGCTGATAAGCCCGCCGAGAGCGACGCCGCCGAACTGGACGAGGGCGGCACCACGGTGGAGGACCAGGCCGACCAGACGGTCGACATGCCCGGCCTGGGCGCGGAGGCGGCCACCCCGGGCGCGGGGACGGCGCGCCCGGGCCGCGGGCTGCGGCGTCTCCGCCGGTGGACCGCCCCGGTAGCAGCGGTTGGCCGGCTCTGGCGGCCGGGGCCGGGGATACGGGAGGCCGCTGATCCCGGCGGGCGTGCGTTCGCCATGGTCACCGTCCTGCCGGCGCTGTTGCTCATCGCCTGGCTGGTGGCCGGGCTCACGCTGCTGCTGGCCAACAGCTTCTTGCCGACGCCCATGATCCTGATCTCGGTGCCGGTGGCGGCCGCGCTGACGATGCTCGCGGCGCGGCAGATCCCGGGCCGCTGGCCGGTGCCCGGCACCAGCGTCCCGGCGGCGGACACCAGCGACCGGGCCACGCAGCCCCAGGGCCGTCCCTGGGCGGCGTGGCTGGGACTGGCGGGCACGGTTGTGGTCGCCGCGACGTTCGCCGTCTGGCAACTGGCGGTGAACTCCCCTCAGTTCATCGTGAGCCGGGATCCCGGTGCTTACGCGCAGTTCGCCTACTGGATCGCCGATCACGCCGCGCTGCCCATCCCGGCGTCGCCAGCGGCGTTCGGGGGTTTCCACCCCGGCCTCGTCTTCAACAGCTTCGACTTCGCCAGCCACGGCGCGGCCGTGGTGCCCGGCCTGACGGCGGGCCTGCCGATCGTGCTCGCGGCCGGGATGTGGGCACACGGCGTCACGGGCGCCACGGTTGTGAGCCCGCTCCTCGGCGCGCTCGCCGTGCTCGCCGTCGGCGGCCTCACCGGCCGCCTGGCCGGGCCGCAGTGGGCCCCCGCGGGGGCCTTCCTGCTGGCCCTGACCATTCCCGAGATCTACACGGGCCGGTCGGCCTTCAGCGAGACATTGGCGCAGGCGCTGCTGTTTGGCGGCCTGTGCCTCGTCGTCGACTCGTTCTCGTCCCGGCGGCCGTTCCCGCTGGCCGCGCTCGGCGGGCTGGCGCTCGGCCTGTCGGTGCTGGCGGGAACGGGGTTTCTGCTGATGCTCCTGCCGGTCATCCCCGTGGCCGGGGCGCTGTTGGCGGGCCGCAGGCCCCAGGCCATCCCGCTGACCGCTGGCCTGCTCGCCGGCGCCGCCGGCGGGCTGGCCGCGGCGATCGGGCTCGGCTTTCCGGCGGCGCGGACCACGACGCCATCGTTCTGGATTATTGGTGTGATAGCGGGCGCTTTCGCGGCGCTGACCGCGGTCGGGGTGACCGCGGGGCTCGTGGGCCCGGTCCGGCGGCGCGCGCGAAGGCTGCTTGACGGGCGACCGCTGCGCTGGCTGCCCGGCGCTGCCGCGGCGGTGGTGCTGCTCGCGGCGGCCGGGCTCGCGGTGCGCCCGTACGTGCAGAAGGTGCGCGGCCCGGCCAGCCCGTACGTGGCGGCGCTGCAGCGGCTCGCGGGCCTGCCCATCGATCCGGGGCGGCTTTACGCCGAGAACAGCCTGTACTGGGTGATCTGGTACCTCGGGGTCCCCGCGCTGCTGCTCGGGGTGATCGGGCTGGCCATGGTCGCGCGCCGGTGCGTGCGCGCGCTGATCACCTGGCGGGACCCCGGCGGGGCGGCCCGGGCGTGGGCCCTGCCGGCGGCGATCATCGGCTGGGGGCTGTTTGCCGTGCTGTGGCGGCCGGGGACCGTGCCCGACCAGCCGTGGGCGAGCCGGGTGCTCGTCCCTGTCGTCCTGCCCGGCCTGGTCGTCCTGGCCGTGTGGGTGGCCGCCTGGCTGATCGGCCGGGCGCACGCGCGGGGCGCCGGCCCGGTGGCCGTGGCGCTGGCCACGGCGTGCTTCGTGGTGGCCCTGGCGGTGCCGCCCGTGGCGATCACGTTCGGGATCCAGGTGTCCCGGCCCGCGAACCCCGCGACCCGCACGGCCCTGTCGGGCCTCGCGTTCCGGCGCACCGGCGCGGGGCAGGTCGGCGCGGTCCAGCGGTTGTGCGGGGCGATACCTCAGCATTCGTCGGTGCTCCTACTCGACAAGGTCGCGGCGCGTGCGTTCGCGGAGGTCATCCGGGGCACCTGTGGCGTCCCGGCCGGGGTCGTGGCGGGCGCCGCGCCCAGCCAGGTTGACGCGATCATCGGCGGGATCGAGCGCGCGGGGCGTCATCCGGCGCTGCTCGCCACCCGGGAGGCCGAGCTTGTCCCCTACGGCGCGCCGCCCAGCGAGGTGGTCAACCTGGCTACGCAGCAGGATTCGCACCTGCTGACCCGGCCGCCGACGTCGACCTGGCCGGTGCGCTACATCCTGTGGATGTCCGCGCCCGGCGGTGGGGTCTCCGGCGGTGGGGTCATCGGGGCGTAACCGCGCCGCCCGGCGCGGGTGGCGGAGCGATTTGCCTGGCGTTGCGCGAGCCCCTACAGTGAAGTGACACCGACGCGGGGTGGAGCAGTTCGGTAGCTCGCTGGGCTCATAACCCAGAGGTCGCGGGTTCAAATCCCGCCCCCGCTACCAAGAAGTGCAGGTCAGAGGCCTGATCGCCAGGAGGCGGTCAGGCCTTCTTGATCGTTTGTCCGCCGCGCGTCCGCGAGATCCGGCCCGGAAGCGCGGTCGCAGCCAAGGGCTTTGACTCCACCGGCTCCAAGCTCACCGACGCAGTACGCGAGATCGAGGAGATGGCCGACGTCCGCCAAGCCAGGCAATTCATCATGGCGGTCATCGACGGGAGAGGAGATGGCCGACGTCCGCCAAGCCAGGCAATTCATCATGGCGGTCATCGACGGGATCGGCTGGAAAAACCGGAAGGCCGGCGCACAAGCGGAAAGGCTGGGCCGGGAGCCTGCAGGTGGGAGTGAGCGTGCCCGAGCCTGACGCAAGGGCGCGATGTTCTCCGCCGGGGATGGGCACACACCGCCTTCTGGGCGTCCTGGACGATCGTGACGGGCCGCATCGCCCCACACGTTTGGTGCCGTCGGCGAGGTCGGCCGGGGACAGGTGCTCCTCCCTCCGGCGGCGGAGGGCTTGCGGCGGGTACTCTGTATTGCATCTGCAGATGCAATACAGATACAATTTGTGGCATGACTACAACGACTGTCGGGTTCGCGGTGGCGGACGAGGATCAGGAGCGGCTGGCCCGCCTGGTGGAGCATTTCGGCGGCGGGAACCGGTCGGCGTACCTGCGGGCGACGCTGCCGGTGATGGAGTCGCTAGCGCGGGCGGAGCGGCTGCGTGACCTCCAGGCGCGTAACGCCGAGCGGGCCGCGGCGGCGGGCCAGGACTATGAGTCCCTGCTGGCCGAGATCCGTCGGGCATACAAGAGCGAGACGCGGGAGCGTTGAATCTGCCAGGACCGGTCCCGGTGCCGGTGGTGTTCGACGTGAACGTCCTTGTGCTGGCGGTCGCTGCCGGTGAGTCACCCTTCCGCAGCTGGCCGTCGCCGCCGCCGACGTCAGGGAACCCGAGTGCAGACTGCCTGGGCGTGATCAACGACACCGCGGAGTTCGCGCTGTGGCTCTCGCCGCACATCATGGCCAACACCGGCCGCGTGCTGGCCACGGTGCTAAAGACCCCAGACGAGGAGGTTGACGAGTACCTGCAGGTGCTGGCCGAGATGGCTGAGGCATCTGGGGGCGGGATCAGCGACCCGCCCCAGACCGTCGGCGACTGCCCGGACTGGGAAGACAACCGGATCCTCGACCTGGCTGCGGCGGTGGGCGCGTTCCTGATCGTGTCCGCGGATACGGATCTGACCAGTATGTCGCCATGGCGAGGCCGCCCAATCATTGAGCCATCGCAGTTCGTGTCACTGGTCGACGGCGCTCGCCGGGCGCGTCGGCGGCGGCGCTGAATCGTGTCGTCTGCGTCCGGCAGGTACCAGACCAGGTTGAACAATGCCGGCTTGGCTCATAACCCAGAGGTCGCGGGTTCAAATCCGCCCCGCTACTAGGAAGTACAGTACAGAGGCCTGATCGCCGGGAGGCGGTCAGGCCTTCTTGATCATCGGTGGCCGTGCGGCCCCGCAATGTAGGTGCGGACGGCTCAGACCCGAACATAGTGCATGCATGCGTGCTATCATGCAGGCATGGACCAGATGACGTGGCGGGCGCCAGCCGACCTCATCGAACGGGTCCGCCGCGCGGCCCGGCGGCAGCACCGCAGCATGAATGACTACGTGACCGCCGTGCTGGACGCCGCGACGGACCCGGGTCTGGCCGGGAGCGAGGCCGAGCGCCTGCGGGAACGCCTGGACCAGGCCGGCCTGCTGGCCGAGCCTGGTGATTGGCACGCCCGCCCACCGCACGAGGAGACCGAGAGCGCACGTAGGCGCGCAGGCACGGGGACGGCGCTGTCACAGCTTGTCAGCGAAGACCGTTGAGCACGTTCGCCGACTCCTCGGCGCTAGTGAAGCTTTATGCGGATGAGGCTGGCCACCAGCAGGTTCGTGGCATGGCGGGCATTGCGGTCGCGGAGTTGGCCAGGGTGGAGGTTCCGGCGGCACTGTGGCGGAAGCAGCGCATGGGTGAGTTGTCTGCCGGCGATGCGAGGTTGCTCACCGCCGATTTCGAGGCTGATTACTTCGGGACCAACTCTGCGCTGCCACGGTTCGCTGCCGTCGCGACCACGGGGAGACTCCTTGACGAGGCTGCCAGGCTATGTGCGTCGCATGGCCTTCGGGCATATGACGCAGTCCAGTTGTCCAGTGCTCTCGCCGTGCGCCGAGTCGACGCAACCTGCATGACGTTCGCCGCGTTCGACCGCCCTTTGCGGACCGCGGCAGCGACCGAAGGCTTCCAACTCCTGCCATCGGACTTGCCGGACCCTGCTGACTAGGCCGCCGGGGCGACCGCACGGACTCCGCAGCGGCGGACCGACGCGCCCGCTTGCGGACTGGAATCCCGGCAGTGCGGTGATGGCGCACACGACCTGTTCCCGCAGCCCCTTCAGGCCCTCGTCCGGCGCAGAACCACTCACATCGACCGACCTGGGTCACATGGGCTCGGTTTCCGCCGCGGCGTGATAGTCGAGCAGCACGCGGAGTACCTCCCGCTCGGCACCGGGGTCGGCGGGCAGCTGGATGGCGGTGGGGTGGAGGCCGCCGATGGTGCCACTGGTCTCGTAGAGCTGCAGGACTGCCGGGTCAATGTAGGAGCCGCGGGCCACACTGGGTGTGTCTCCGAGCCATCCGGCTGCCTGGCGGACGGCCGCTGCTGTTGCCTGGCGCCGCGCTCGCAGGGACTGGGCCGGTGCTGCGTTGCTGAGGGCCAGGGCAGCCAGGAGCGTTGCGTTCCAGGTACGGAACTCTTTGACGGTGAAGCCGCTGCCTGCATGCTGATGCAGGTAGGTGACCAGTTCGCCGGTGGTGAGGTGCCGCCAGCCTTGCCCCGTCTGGTAGACGAACAGCTGCGGCGGTGTGGCTGGCAGGGCGTGG
>Ga0207646_10002054_pt1:0-22500 | contig 24169 bp, 21 predicted proteins | sample KBSK5502metaG_FD_184343 | JGI IMG/M metagenome (GOLD analysis project Ga0207646, IMG submission 184343) | Corn, switchgrass and miscanthus rhizosphere microbial communities from Kellogg Biological Station, Michigan, USA - KBS K5-50-2 metaG... | ecosystem: Host-associated > Plants >... | reverse complement strand
CGAATAGTAACCGGTGGGAATCCGGAAGCGTAAGTCCCGCGACTGCCTATCCGGGGGTCCGTCCACTCCTTCAATCGTTAAGGTACGGCCGCACGTCCGCTCACCTGGCACCTGGGCCTTTAGCTCAGATGGTTAGAGCGCGCGGCTGATAACCGCGAGGTCTGTGGTTCGATTCCACAAAGGCCCATTCTTATCAGCCGCCGCTGGTGCCCCGAGCGCGATGTTGCCGGCCAAACGATAACGATCTCAAGTGAAGAGATCCCCTTGGGGATGTAGCTCAGCTGGGAGAGCACCTGCTTTGCAAGCAGGGGGTCGCCAGTTCGAATCTGGTCATCTCCATGTGTTAGAAAGCGCCGCCCGGTGGGTATCAGTGGATGCCCGGCCCCGCGCCGCGACATGTACCTTCAAAACTGAATAGCGAAGAAAGTAATTTAGGGTAACCAAGCAGAACACGCGCAATAGACCCTTGCGAAACTCGATGGCGGCCACACGTCCGCTATCGGCGTTGAGCAGTGTTGATAGATGGGTCAAGCTACAAAGAGCGCACGGTGGATGCCTTGGCACCAGGAGCCGACGAAGGGCGTAGAACTCTGCGATAAGCCTCGGGTAGTTGAGTGCAAACGTTAATCCGAGGATTCCCGAATGGGGCAACCCGCCTGGACTAATCTCCAGGCACTCCGGGCTGAACACATAGGCCCGGTAGAGGGCACCGGCCGAACTGAAACATCTTAGTAGGCCGAGGAAAAGAAACCATTCCCTTAGTAGTGGCGAGCGAAAAGGGAACAGCCTAAACTCGCATCGCGTGATAGGCAGCAGCCGTTGCGATGCGGGAGTTGTACGAGCCGCAGGCCATCCTGCTGGATGGCGTCGAAGTTACAAAACCAGCCGCTAGCCGAAGGTCCCTGGAAAGGGCCGCCATAGGCGGTGACAGCCCGGTAGGCGAAAGTGGACTGGACTTCGAGCGGAGTTCGTAAGTACCACGGAACACGTGGAATTCTGTGGGAAGCCGCGGGGACCATCCCGCAAGGCTAAACACTCCTGGTGACCGATAGTGAACTAGTACCGTGAGGGAAAGGTGAAAAGTCCGGCGGAAGCCGAGTGAAAGAGTACCTGAAACCGTGTGCTTACAAGCGGTGAGAGGGCTATGCCAGTTGCGCAAGCGGCTGGAATGCCTGATTGCGTGCCTTTTGAATAATGATCCGGCGAGTTACTTCAGCGTGGCGAGGTTAAGGGGTTCAAACCCGGAGCCGTAGCGAAAGCAAGTCTGAATAGGGCGAGGCCGGCGCAAGCCGGTGGTAGTCGCGCTGAGTAGACCCGAAACCAAGTGACCTATCCCTGGTCAGGTCGAAACGCGGGTAAAACCGCGTGGAGGACCGAACCAACTTCGGTTGAAAACGGAGTGGATGAACTGGGGATAGAGGTGAAATGCCAATCGAACTTGGAAATAGCTGGTTCTCCTCGAAATGTATTTAGGTACAGCGTCGTTGATGAGTCTGGCGCAGGTAGAGCACTGAATGGGCTAGGGGCGATCACCTCGTTACCAAACCCAACCAAACTCCGAATGGCGACAGATATTCCAACGGCAGTGAGACTACGGGGGCTAAGCTCCGTGGTCGAGAAGGAAAGAGCCTAGACCGACAGCTAAGGTCCCAAAGTACAGGCTAAGTGGTAAAGGATGTATTGTCGCTCAGACAACCAGGATGTTAGCTCAGAAGCAGCTACCATTTAAAGAGTGCGTAATAGCTCACTGGTCGAGTGATGATGCGCCGACAATGATCGGGGCTCAAGCCTGTTACCGAAGCTTCGGTACCGAGTCCGCAAGGACCGGTAGGTAGAGGAGCGTTCCGTCCGCAGTGAAGTCAGATCGTGAGGACTGGTGGAGTGGACGGAAGTGCGAATGCCGGAACAAGTAGCGAGAAACGCGTGAGAAACGTGTTCGCCGTAAACCTAAGGTTTCCTGGGCAACGTTAATCGTCCCAGGGTCAGTCGGACCTAAGTCGAGGCAGAAATGCGTAGACGATAGGACATCAGGTCATCACTCCTGAACCACCTCGTGTTCGTTATGAGCAATGGGGCAACGGAGAAGGGTAGGCCATCCGGGCGATCGGATGTGCCCGGTCAAGCAGGTAGGCGGTCAGCCAGGCAAATCCGGCTGGCATTCAACGCCGAGACGCGAATAGGAGCCTTCGCAAGAAGGTGAAGTGGCCAATCCCACGCTTCCAAGAAAAACCTCTAGCCAGAACACAGGTGACCGTACCGCAAACCGACGCAGGTAGGTGGGAAGAGGATTCCAAGGCGATCGAGAGAACCATGCTTAAGGAACTCGGCAAAATCTCCCCGTAACTTCGGGATAAGGGGAGCCCGGTTGGGTGTAGGGATTTACTCCCGAAGCCTGGCTGGGCCGCAGAGAATTGGGCTAAGCGACTGTTTACTAAAAACACAGGTCTCTGCTAAAGCGGAAGCTGATGTATAGGGGCTGACGCCTGCCCGGTGCCGGAAGGTTAAGAGGATAGGTGCAAGCCTTGAATTGAAGCCCCGGTAAACGGCGGCCGTAACTATAACGGTCCTAAGGTAGCGAAATTCCTTGTCGGGTAAGTTCCGACCCGCACGAATGGCGTAACGACTTAGCTGCTGTCTCGAGCATGGACTCGGCGAAACTGAAACACCTGTGAAGATACAGGTTACCCGCAACAGGACGGAAAGACCCCGTGGAGCTTTACTGCATCCTGTCACTGATCTGGGGCTTGCTATGTAGAGGATAGCTGGGAGACTATGAAGTCAGGGCGCTAGCCTTGGCGGAGTCACCCTTGGAATACCAGCCTTAGTTGGTCTTAGATCTAACGTGCGCCCTGATCGGGCGTGCAGACCGTGGCAGGTGGGCAGTTTGACTGGGGCGGTCGCCTCCTAAAGCGTAACGGAGGCGCCCAAAGGTTCCCTCAGCCTGGATGGAAATCAGGCCTAAAGAGTGTAAAGGCACAAGGGAGCTTGACTGTGAGGCATACAAGCCGAACAGGGACGAAAGTCGGGCTTAGTGATCCGCCAGCCCTGAATGGAAAGGCTGGCGCTCAACGGACAAAAGCTACCCCGGGGATAACAGGCTTATCTTGCCCAAGAGTTCACATCGACGGCAAGGTTTGGCACCTCGATGTCGGCTCGTCGCATCCTGGGGCTGGAGTAGGTCCCAAGGGTTGGGCTGTTCGCCCATTAAAGCGGTACGCGAGCTGGGTTTAGAACGTCGTGAGACAGTTCGGTCCCTATCCGTTGTGGGCGCAGGAGACTTGAGAGGAGTTACCCTCAGTACGAGAGGACCGGGGTGAACGGACCTCTGGTGTCCCGGTTGTCATGCCAATGGCAGTGCCGGGTAGCTATGTTCGGATGGGATAAGTGCTGAAAGCATCTAAGTACGAAGCCCACCTCAAGACAAGGTCTCCCACTGGGTTAACCAGGTAAGACCCCAGCGAGACTAGCTGGTTGATAGGCCGCAGGTGTAAGACGGGCAACCGTTTCAGCTGAGCGGTACTAATAGGTCGAGGGCTTGACCATCTATCTCCACTCCTCAGCGCTTTTTAGCGCCAGGGAGTTGATCGCGTGAACTGCGCGGTCCCTAAATACTTCTTCGCATCACGATCGAAGAGAAAGACTTCGGTGACCATAGCGACGGGGAAACACCTGTTCCCATCCCGAACACAGCAGTTAAGCCCGTCTGCGCCGATGGTACTGGGCTGGCAACGGTCTGGGAGAGTAGGTCATCGCCGAGGTCTTTTTCTTTTGCCCGGAAAACGGGACGGGGCCCGCAGGATTGCCGGGATAATGGGGTCGGATGGCTGGTTGGGCGTGGTTGCTGCGGCCCTCGATCAACTGGCTGCTCGTCTTCATCCCGGTGTCGCTGATCGCGGAATTTACCCATCAGCCGTTGCTGACCTTCATCACGGCGGCGCTGGCCATCGTGCCGCTCGCCGGCCTGATCGGGCGTGCCACCGACCAGCTTGCCGTGCACGTCGGGCCGCAGCTCGGTGGTTTGCTGAACGCGACGTTCGGCAACCTGACCGAGCTGATCGTTGCGGTCTTGCTGATCGCCGCCGGGAACTTCGACGTCGTCAAGGCATCCTTGATCGGTTCGATCGTCGGGAACCTGCTCCTCGTCCTCGGCCTGTCGCTCTTGGTCGGAGGGCTGCGCTGCGGCGAGCAAGCCTTCAGCGCACGCGCGGCGGGCGTCCATACCGGGTCGCTCGTCTTGGCGGTCGCCGGCCTCGGGGTGCCGGCCCTCCTCGTGGCGACGTCGCAGACCTTATCCGCCGGTAACCGCCAGATCGTGTCCGCCGGCGTGGCGGCCACGCTCATCGTGCTCTACGCGGCCGCGCTCGTGTTCATGCAGTTCACCAACGCCCATCTCTTTCGCACCCCGGAGCCCAGCGAGCAACCTGAATGGTCCCGGGCGCTGGCGCTCGGCGTGCTGTTGGGCGCGGCCCTGCTGGTCGGATTGGAGTCCGAGCTGCTCGTGTCGGCCCTCAACCCGGCGCTTCAGACACTCAAGATCTCGCCAATCTTCGTAGGTCTCATCCTCATCCCCATCATCGGCAATGCCGCCGAGCACGCGTCTGCGGTCTTCTTCGCGATCAGGAACAAGGTCGATGTCACGCTCGAGATCGCGGTCGGCTCTTCCACCCAGGTCGCGCTGTTCGTTGCACCGGTCATGGTCTTTATCAGCCTTTTATTAGGCCACCCGATGGACTTCGTCTTCACCGGTTTCGAGATCGGGGCTGTCTTTATCGCCACCCTGATCGTCGCCGTCATCTCACGCGACGGCCACAGCAACTGGCTGGAAGGCTTGCAGCTGATCGGCGTTTACGTGATCATCGCCTTGGCCGCGTTCTTCCTTTAGCGGGCGACCATCTCGCGCCGGACGGTCAGTCGCTCGACCAGGTCGACCTTGACTCGGACGCCCAGGCCCCATCGGGTCGGAACCGCGATCGTGCCACCGCGTTGGAGGATGAAGGGCGGCTCGACGATGTCCTCGGCCCAGTAGCGGTCGCTGGCGGAAATGTCACCGGGCAGCCGGAAATTCGGGAGGGTTGCCAGGGCGACGTTGCAAGCCCGGCCGATGCCCGTTTCCAGCATCCCGCCACACCAGACCGGCACATTCGCCTTGCTCGCGAGGTCGTGGATCCGGCGGGACTCGGCAAAACCACCAACCCGGCCCGGTTTGATGTTGATGACCCGGCACGATCCGAGCTCAAGAGCCTGCCGGGCCTCGCGGGCCGATTCGATGCTCTCATCGAGGCAGATCGGCGTGCGCAGCTGCCGCTGCAGGGCGGCGTGATCGACGAGGTCGCCGGCGGTCAGCGGCTGCTCCAGCATCAACAACCCGAACTGGTCGAGCTGGGCCAGGTGGGCGGCATCGTCGAGCGTATAGGCGGAGTTCGCGTCGGCCATCAACGTGATTTCCGGGTACCGCTGGCGGATGGCCGCGATCGTCATCACGTCCCAGCCCGGCTCGATCTTGACCTTGATCCGGCGGTAGCCCTGCGCCAGGTGGGTCCCAATGCTGTCGAGCAGCTCATCGATGGTCGCCTGGATTCCGATACTGACGCCAGTCTCCACGCGATCGCGGACCCCGCCGAGAAAGGTCGCGAGCGGCTTGCGCGCATGCTCGGCGAGCGCGTTGGTAAAGGCCATCTCGAGGCAGGCCTTGGCCATGTGATGACCCCGCACCGGCGCGAACAAGGTCTCGAGCGCATCGACGTCGGCCAGCTCTCGCCCGATGACGGCCGGAACGAGGTAACCCTTGAGGATCTGCCACGCGGTCTCGACCGTCTCGTAGGAGTACCAGGGCCCTTCGCCGGCGACGCACTCACCCCATTGCGAGCGGCCGTCGATCTCCAGGCGCACCAGCAGCGGGTAGCGGTCCTGCTGGACGCCGAAGCTGGTCCGAAACGGCTGCAGCAGCCGCATTTTCAGCACGCGAAGCTCGACGGCCTCGATCTTCACGACTCGACCTTCATGACGTGCGTGCCATCACGTAGGCACCCTGCCGCCGGAAATCGACGGCGATCATGCCCGCGTCAAGCGCCGCTTCGAGCGCGGCACGGCTCTCGAGGCGCCAGCGCAGGGCAAGCTCGAGACTCTTCTTCTTGATGGCCTGAAGATCCTCCGGCACGGCGATCAGTACGGCCGGCGCCACCGCGAGGTCAACCGGGTCGCGGATGGGCGCGCCATCAGCGGCCGCCCGCAAGCTCAATACCGGCTGACCCGCCGGGGCCGCGGGCTTTGGCCGATCCAGCCACCATTCGGCCTCGAAGCGGTCCGAGGGCAGTCCACGGTTGAGCTCGTCTTCCATTTCCCCGTAATGGTTCCGATCGTACAGGCGCGCGATGCATCCCAACCGATGGAGGTTGATGTACGCGTTGCGTGCCTCCAATGGATCGAAAGTCCAGGACACTAGCCGATAGCCGAGCCGCAGCGCGTCTTTCCGCTGCGCTTGCTTGAGCTCGATGCCGATCCCGGCACCGCGCAGCTCGGGGATGACCCCGAGCTGATGGGAGCAGAGGCGGAGCTGGCCATCGCGAACACCGGCAAAGCCAAAGCAGAAGCCGACCAACCGGCCGTCGGGAAGGAAGGCGCCGTGCACCAGGCCGCCATTCAGCTGCATCGTGAGCAGCAGCTCGCGCGGCACCACATTCCGCTCTGCCGCGCCCCAGATGTCCCGGCTCAGCGCCTCGCAGGCAGCGAACTCAGCATGGGAACGGGCCAGCCGCACCTCGACCTGCGGGCGAGCCCCGGACAACGACGGCGGCACGCGCCACATCCTAGCGTGGCGGCGGCCCGATCCGGTGACGCCTTACTTACAGGTCCAGGCGCTCTGGCGGCCGGCGTTGTAGAAGACGAGCGCGCCCCGCGCCTGCGCGTACGGGTCCCAGATGTTCTGGCCCGGAAAGTTGGCGTTCCAGGTCGACGGCATGAATTGGAACAGGCCGCTGGCGCCACTCGAGCGATTGACGGCCAGCGGATTGTAATGGCTCTCGCAGTTCGCCACCCGCAGCGCCCAGCTGAGGCCAGGGCTGTTGCCGAAGACTGCGTAGATGGCGGCCAGGCCGTCGCCGCCCGACCCGGGGGGCGGGGTAAAGGCGGCGGGTGCGCCGAGTTTGGGCGCGGCGGGCACCGGCGGTGCCGCCGGCACCATGACCTCGGGCGCCGGGCGCTCCTCCAGCGCGGACGCCTTGAGGACCTCACGGATCGGCGCATTGCGCGGGCGGGCTGGCGTTGTCGAGAGGACGTAGCCCGCGTATTGCGCCGAGACCGTCCGCGTGAGCGCGGGCCGGACCGTGACGACCGGAACGACCAGGACGAAGCCGAGGCCGAGGACCAGCGCATGGCCCGCCAGCGTGATGGACAGCTGCCGCCAGCGAATGCTGAACCGGTCGACGACCTGCCACGTTTGGCGCCGAAGCCGCCAGTAACGCAGGACCGCCCGGGCGGCCCAGTCGGAGACCACAAGATGGCGGATTCGCGCGTTGGTCAACCGCAAGATATAGGCCTGAGCCTTCGACAGAATAGCAATAACCCCTGTAACGTTCATGGAGCCTTCCCTCCGTCACCTGACGAACGTCAACCCTTCTGGCCCGTAGCGAAAACGAGAGGAAGGCGCTTGGCTACGACAAGGCGTAACGGACCGTCGTCCACCCTAACACAGGCGGTGGGCGGCGCGTCAAGTCGCTACAGCGCCTCGATCAGGCGTCGCAAAAGCTCGGTCCGATCGAGCCAGCTCGCGATCAGCAGGTGTTCGGAGTCGGCATGCGCGCCGCCACCGTCCGGGCCCAGTCCATCGAGCGTGGCGACACCGATGGCCGCGGTGAAATTGCCGTCGCTTCCACCCCCGGTGCTGGTCTCGTTGAGCGGGAAGCCGACCTCGCCCGCGAGCCGTTGGGCGAGCTGGGCCAGGCGGATGGTGCCGGCGCTACGCTCCATCGGCGGTCGGTCGACGCCGCCGCTGACGCGGAGGCGGGCTCCCGCGAGCTTCGGTTGCAGGTCGTTGATGGCGCCGACCACCCGCTCCGCCTCCGAGGCCCGCGCAAAGCGGACGTCGATTTCGGCGCGGGCGTGCGCCGCGACGACATTGGGCCGCGTGCCGCCGTCGATCACGCCGATATTGATGGTGGTCCCGGCGGCCGGGTCGCCCAGCGCCTTGAGGGCCAGCACCTGCTGCGCCAGCTCCTCGATCGCACTGATCCCTTTCTCCGGCTCGACGCCGGCATGGGCGGCGCGGCCCTCGACCTCCAGGATGAAATCCGCGATGCCCTTGCGGGCGGTCTTGATCGCCCCGCCGCTGGCGGCGGGTTCGAGCACCAGCACTGCCACCGCCTGTCGCGCCGTCTCTTCGATCAAGGCGCGTGAGCTGGCGCTGCCGATCTCCTCATCGGAGGTCGAGAGCACGACCACCGGCCGTTTCGGGCTGGAACCCTCGAGAGCAAACGCCGCCTCGACGATGCCCGCCTTCATGTCATAGCTCCCCGGGCCTCGGACGCGATCGCCGTCGACCTGGAACGGCAGCCGCGCCAGCGTGCCTTCGGGCCAGACCGTATCGTGATGGCAGAGGAGCACGATCGGCTCGGCGCCGTCCCCAATCCGGATCTCGAGGTGGTCGCCCCGGTCCTGCCGTCGATGCCGTAGGGCGGAGACGCCTGTTCGCTGCCGGAAGAGGTCAGCGACCTGATCCGCGCACGCGTCGCAACGGGCCTTGTCGAATGAGGGCGACTCGGCGAGCACGAGGCGCTCCAGGGCGGCGAGCATGGCGGTCCGGTCGGGCCTTTGCACCAGGGTGCCGTCCATGCTAAAACAGGCGGGAGTAGCACCACGCTGACGATTCGGACCACAGGAGGGAGAAAGCCATGAGCGTTCGCGCGCCCGAAGTCGCCAACCGGATCGTGCTCGACGAGCGAGAGATGCCGACGCGCTGGTACAACATCCAGGCGGACCTCCCATTTCCGGGGAGCCCACCGCTTCACCCTGGAACCCGTCAACCGATCGGCCCGCAGGATCTCGCGCCATTGTTCCCCATGGAGCTGATCAAGCAGGAGGTTTCCCAGGAGCGCTACATCGACATCCCGCAACCGGTCCAGGAGGCGCTGCGGCTGTGGCGGCCGACGCCGCTGATGCGTGCCACTCGCCTGGAGCGGGAGCTCAAGACCACGGCGAAGATCTATTACAAGTACGAGGGAGTCAGCCCGCCCGGTTCGCACAAGCCGAATACGGCGGTCGCCCAGGCCTTCTACAACAAGGCCGAGGGCACCAAGCGGCTGTCGACTGAGACCGGCGCGGGCCAGTGGGGGAGTGCCCTCGCCTTTGCCGCCAAAATCTTCGACCTCGAGTGCATGGTGTACATGGTGCGCATCAGCTACGAACAAAAGCCGTATCGCAAGAGCATGATGCAGGTCTGGGGCGCAACCGTCGTTCCCAGTCCGTCCGAGCTGACCAATGCCGGGCGCAAGATCCGCGCCGAACATCCCGACTCCACCGGCAGTCTCGGCATTGCGATTTCCGAGGCCGTCGAAGATGCAGCGACTCGGGATGACACCAAGTACTCACTGGGAAGTGTGCTCAACCATGTGCTGATGCATCAGACTATCATCGGCGAAGAGGCGCTGTTGCAGATGGAACGGGCCGGCGCGATGCCGGACCTCGTGGTCGGATGTGTCGGCGGTGGCAGCAATTTCTCGGGGCTCGCGTTCCCCTTCCTGCGCGACCGGCTGCAGGGGAGGACAAAGACGCGGTTCCTTGCGGCGGAGCCGGACGCGTGTCCATCGATCACGCGGGGCAAGTACACGTACGATTTTGGCGACACCGGTGAAATGACACCGCTGGTCAAGATGCATACGCTCGGCCACGGCTTCATCCCGGACGGGATCCACGCCGGCGGGCTGCGTTACCACGGCATGGCGCCGCTGGTCTCCGCGCTGGTGGACCACGGCTTTATCGACGCGGTTGCGTATCCGCAGCGCACGGTCTTCGATGCCGCCGTCCAGTTCGCGCGCACCGAGGGCACCATCCCGGCGCCGGAGTCAGCCCATGCCATTCGCGCGGTCATCGACGAGGCCATCAAGGCGCGTGAGCGCGGTGAGTCGCCGGTCATCCTCTTCAACCTGAGTGGCCATGGCCTGCTCGACCTGGGGGCCTACGACGCCTACTTTGCGGGGACCCTGTCGGACGTCGCACTCTCGGAGGCGCGCATCGAGGAACTCGTCGGCGCGCTCTAGCCGCCAATAAGGGAGGAGACCCGGCCGGTTTCCTCCCTATCGGTCAGTGGCGCCCGCCCTCGCGGCCGATGGCGGCCATCCGGTTGCGATCCTGGCTGGAGGCTTCGCCACCCTTGCGGCCGGCGGCTCGCGCCTCCTCGGAGGAAAACTCGTGTGCCGATCCTTTTTCGTGGGCTGCCTTGCCGCCTTTGCTGCCCGCGGAGCGGGCTTCTTCCGGACTGAACTCGTGGGCTGACCCCTTCTGGTGCGCCGCCTGGCCGCCCTTACTGGCGATCTCCCGCTGCTTTGCCTCGTCCATAGAACCGAAGCCCCGCTTGCCGCTGCCTGGCATTGTTTCGCCTCCTTTCAACTGGACGACGGCACGCAGGAGATCGTCAGGCCCGCGAGCCACTGATGCTATTGCCGCTATCAATTTAGCTGACACGGTTGGCTGGCTGTCAAGAATCGCGATGCAAACGGACGCGCTACCAAACCTCGCTTCCCGGGCGAGGCCGGTTGCAGCGAAGCTGCGACGCGAGGCCTCAGCCCGCTAGTAACCCGCGGGCTCGCGGCCGCTGAAGAAGGCGCGCACCCTCTCCCCAAAGGTCCCCTGAGCGCGGTTCGGCGCGGCGCGGCGCGGACGGTCCGGCGCATTCGTGGCGGCCACTGGCTCGCGATCCGCCGCTGTCGTCGCCCCGGCCGGCTCGCGGTCCGCGCCCTCCCCGGTGGTGTCGGCGACGCCGCGGTCCACGGACCGCCCGCCTTCCCACGCCGGAGCGGGCTGATTGCCATGGAGCTCGCTGCGAACCCGCGCGTTCTCCTCGCGCAACCGCTGATTCTCGCGACGCAGGTCGGTGATCGCCGATTCGCGGGTCGTCACCCTACGCCGCATCGAACCGACGCGCACGCCGTGCACCACGCCCGAGTAGATCATGTAGAGCAAGAACAAGCCGCCAAACACGGCCGCGGTGAGCACGACCGGGACCCAATCCGGGATCGCCGACCAGTGCCACTGCCAGAGCGTCACGTCATGCGTGCCGGCGTTCCCGCTCACGGCATAGACGGCCACGATGCCAGCGGCGGCGATCAGGAGCAGCAGGAATAGGATCATGGGCAATCCCTCCAGGATGTTAAGTTGACTGTCAACAATGCAGCTATCATGTTACCTGACAGCAGTTCCGCGCGTCAAGGCGGCGAATTGGCTGAGCTTGTGATTCGCCGCCTGTTGGCCGCCGAGTGGGCCGCCTTCCGTGAGGTCCGCCTGGCGGCCCTGCGGGACGCCCCCCAGGCCTTCGGATCGACCGCAAGCGATGCCGAGAAGCTCGATCAGGCGGAGTGGCGGCGCCGGCTCGGGCAACGGGCGGTCTTCCTGGCGGAAGTCGCAAGCCAGCCGGTGGGGCTGGCGGCCGGGGTTGACGGCGATCGGCCGGGGGAGGCTGAGCTCATCTCGATGTGGGTGGCGCCTGCCTGGCGGGGTCACGGCGTCGGGGATCGCCTGGTGGACGCTGTGCTCGCGTGGGCTGCGAGTGAACAATTCACGACGCTGTGCCTGTGGGTCGCGGCCGGCAACACCCGGGCGGAGCGCCTCTATACCCGCCATGGATTCGCAACAACCGGCCGGGTGCAGCCCATGGGAGGGGAGAGGGTCGACCTTCTCGAATTGGAGATGCGCCGCGGAATCGGCTAGCGCAGGTCGCGGACGGCGGCGGTGCCGAGGAAGCCGGTGGCCAGCGCCACGGTCGTCAGCCGCATCGAATCGACCAGCCACCCGCCGGCGGCGGTCAGGCTGAGGGTGAGCGCGGCACAGACTGAGCCGCACAGCCCAGCGATCAACCAGAGTGGCCAACGCCGGCGTCCAGGCCATGCCAGCAGGAGGCACAATAGAAAGGCGACCAGGATGAAACCCCCCACCATCCTGGTCGCCATCGGCGTGCCCCCCAGGTCGATTGGCACCCCCACTGGTCACAGCCTAGGGCGAGTTCGTCTCCACCGGTATCCCCCAGGGTGATGAAAGATCGGCCCGGGCGGTTCCATCCGGGGGAGGGCGAACGGGGGAGAGGGAGAGCCGCTAGATCAGATTCTGGCGGGAGGCGGCGGCCACGGCCTCGGCGCGATTGCGGGCATTGAGCCGGCTCAACAAGTTCTCGACGTAGGTCTTGACCGTGTTCTCGCTCAAATGCAGACGATTGGCGATCATGCCGTTGGAGAAGCCTTCCGCGACCAGTTCGAGGACCTCCTGCTCGCGCGGTGAGAGCCGGACGGCTGGAACGCTGGCGCTCGTGACGGGCGTGACCACCGCGCTGACGATGACCGGCGGCGTGGGAAGGCTCGATCCGTCCGGACCGAGCGCTGTCCCCTGGGGCAGCACCCCGCCGATGACGATCCGATCGTAGGCCGCCAGAATCGCTCCCGCGACCACCATGATGAGGCTCCAGAGCAACACGTCCCGGCCGTCGAATTCCAGGCCGAGAAAGGCCTTGAGCGCCGCGTGTAGCGCGATCATCCCGACGACGAAGATGCCGACAGAGAGCATCGCGCCCTCGGCGCCGTCGTAGGCCACCATCCACACGATCAGGAGGATGTAGGCGGCATAGATGCTGGTACTCGCGCCGACGCCGCCGAAGACGAAAAGCACCAGGAAGTAGCTGACCGTATCCAACAGGGTGAGGGCCCGGCCGATGCGCAGGATCGAGTCGTCGTCGGCCCTGGAGATCGCGATCATGCCCCAGGCGTTGTAACTGGCGACCCAGATGAGGACCAGCGCCAGCCCGATCGGTGAAATCGGTTTGACCGCCAGGGAGAGGATCGCCGCAAAAAGCAGGCCCGGCCAGCGAACCACCGTTCCGAGACGGGCCAGCCGGCGGAGCGATGCCGCGTTCAGACGCGGACGCTCGGCGGCGTCGAGTCCAAGGAACGACAGCGTCCGCATTTTCCCCGACCTCCGCCCTGACCCCCTCAGGGTGGCCCCATTCTACCGGCGAGTTCCGAGCCCGTAAAGGCGCGCGACGCGTCAGTCGCCGATGACGGTCCGAACCGTGCCGCTGGTCCAATCCGCGACCGCGATCCGGTGGTTGTTGGTGTCCGCTATGTAGAGGCCCTCGACGCCGGCACAGACACCGCCGGGCTCGCGGAACGCCGCCGATGGCCCGGCTCCGCCCGCCCGTCCCGCGGCGCCGCTCCCGAGCCAGCTGGTGGCGGCGCGGCGCCCCGGGTCCAGGCGCTTGATTTTGTTGTTGTAGCTATCGGCCACATATAGGGTGCCGTCGTGGCCGGTAATCCCAAGCGGATGCTGCAGGCGCACCGCATCGCCCTCGCCGTCCTGGTCGCCAAAGACGAACAGGTCCTCGCCGACCAGGGTGGTCACACGCGCGGTATGGAGGTCGATATCGCGGACGGCGCTGACCTCGGAATCCGCCACATACAGGTGTCCGTCGAGAATCGTGAGGCCGCTCGATTGGGCGAACCACGCCTCGCCCGCCGCTCCATCGAGCAGGCCCTCGCGACCGGTGCCGGCAAAGGGGGCAACCGCACCGCGGTCGAGGTCGAGCGTCCAGATCTGGTGGGTCCCGGCCATCGCGATGTACAGGAGGCGGTCCGCGAGTGCCAGGTCCCAGGGCGAGCTCAGCGGCGTCGACTGGCCGGGCCCGCGCGTGCCCGGTCGTAAGGCCTGCTCCCCGGTGCCCGCCAGCGTCGTGACGAGACCGGATTCGAGGTCGATGGCCCGGATCGCGTGGTTTTCCGTATCCGCAACGTAGAGCGTCGATCCCGATCGGGCCATGCCCTGGGGTTGCTGAAACGCGGCGCGCTCGGCCGGCCCGTCAGCAAACCCGGGCTCACCCGAGCCGTAGGTCCGCTGGATCGAGCCGTCGAAGCCGGTGAAGACAATGCGGTGATGGTTGCTGTCGGCGATGAATAGCCCGTCCTTTGTCGCCAGCACCTTGCCGGGGAAGCTCAGCGTTCGCGCCGGTTCGTGGATCTCCTCGAGCGCGATCGTCGAGGCAGGCGCATGAAGACCCCGCTCCTCGAACTCCTTCAGCATGCCGGCGACGAGAGGATCGAACTGCTCGAAAGGCAGTTCACCCTCGTGCTTTCCGATGACGCGACCCTCCGGGTCGATGAACATCAGCGTCGGCCAGGCTCGGCCGCCGAAGCGCTGCCAAACGGCAAAGTCCCGGTCATTCACCACCGGATGCTCGATGCGATACCGGAGCACCGCTTCCCGCAAGTTGGCCGTCTCGCGCTCAGCCGGGAATTTGGGTGAATGGACGCCGACCACGATCACCCGGTCTCCATACTTCTGTTCGATCTTCCGCAACTGCGGAAAGGTATGCATGCAGTTGATTCAACAGAAGGTCCAGAAATCGATGATTGCCAGCCGCCCGCGCAGGTCGGCGATGTGCAGCGGCCGGGATACGTTGAGCCAGTCGAGCCCTTGTGGGAAGTCGGGGGCGCGAACCGTGCCGGCGTAGGTGTGAACGGCCATCCCGATCAATGGTACCGACGCCGCGTTCGTGAGCTTCCTCCCAACATTACAATATGCCTAACACTATGTCTGCTAGCGGATGGTGGGGATCGCGCCCGGGCCGGCTGACCTGGCCGGCACGCCGGCCCTCCCTGCGCGCGGTGCTGATCGCCATCCTGGCCGCGGGGCTGGCGCTTAGCAGCCGGGGGGCGAGCGCGATCCTCCTGAATGGCCAACCGACCCGCAGCGCGACGGCAGCGCTCGCGAGTACGCCGGCCGCGGCGGAGGACGCGGCCATCCGGGCCGATTCGAACCGGCTGACCGGTGCGGTCCAGGCCGATCCGTACGCCGTGCGAGCCTCGGCACAGGTCGCGCTTGCGGCCGGCCGGAACGATGCCACGATCGCTACCTTTCTCAAGCTGCGCTGGGCGGGTCGACTGAGTGCCGCGCTCGAACGCTACGGCGCCATGCTGACCGTTCCTGAAGCGCAACAGCTCTCGTTGGCGGCGGCCGGTATCCAGCATTACGCGGCGCAACTTCACAACGGCCTGCTGCACGATGGGCCAGGCCGGATGATCATCGTCTCGGTGCGGGCGCAGCGGCTGACCGCCTACGAGGATGGCCGAGTCGTGGTGGATACCCCAGTCACGACCGGGCGCCCGGCGCTCGCGACCGATATCGGCGCGATGCAGGTGCTGCGCAAGGACGCGCCCTGGACCATGCAGTCACCCTGGCCCAAGGGATCGCCCGAGTGGTACCCAGACACGGTCGTCCAGATGGTGGTCTGGTTCACCAAAAACGGCGAGGGGCTGCATGACGCCAGCTGGCAACCAGCGGCAACGCTTGGACCAGGATCGCAGTTTGGTCCCTTCGCGAGCCATGGTTGCATCCACCTGCCGCTGGCCGCTGTCACGACGCTCTTCGATTGGGCGCCCATCGGGACGCCGGTCGTGGTGTACCCAGGCGACGGCTCGCCGCTCGTGAGCCAGGCGCTGCAGCAATCGGTCGACGCCATGGGCAACCCGGTCAGCGGCATCCGCGGCGCCTAGGCCCGCGCGGAACTTTTCGGACCGTTCGCCGTCGTAGTCATCAGAGGCCTGATGAAACGTCTGCTCGTGTCGATCATCGTCACGCTGGCGATCGCCGCCTGTGGCACGGCGGCAGCGACGCCAATTCCGTCCGGAACGGGCATTCAGGGCGTGGTGCAGTCGGGTCCCACCTGCCCTGTCGAGCGGATCAACTCACCTTGTCCGCCGCATCCTCTCGCCGCGACCATTGTGGTGCGCGACGCGGCTGGTCACGAGGTGGCGCGCACGCACTCCGGCACGGATGGGCATTTCAAAGTCGATGTCGCGCCGGGAACCTATACCGTCGTGGGCCTGAACATCAACTCCAGCATGCTGCCGCGGCCGATCGCGACAACCGTGGCGGTGACCTCAGGCAGCTATGCGAGCGTCATCGTCGAGTACGACAGCGGAATTCGTTAGTTGCCGATATGCGCCGCGGGAATCGTTCCCATCCGGCCGCGACGGAAGTCATCGAAGGCCTGGGCCAATTCCTCGTGCGTGTTCATCACGAACGGTCCGTACCAAGCCACCGGCTCACCAATCGGCTCACCGCCGAGGACGAGCACCTCGAGGTTCGGCGACCGGCTTTCCTGCGTGAGGTCGGCGGTCAGGCTGATCACGTCGCCCTCGCCGAAGGCCGCCAGCTGTCCGGTGCGGATGGGTGCGCGCTTGGCGCCCACTGTTCCGCGTCCGGCGAGCACGTACACCAGCCCATTGAACTCGCGCCGCCAGGGAAGACGGAGCTCAGCTCCCGGATTGACCGTGGCGTGGAGCAGGCTGATCGGAGTGTGCGTCACGCCAGGGCCTTTATGACCCGCGATCTCTCCGGCGATCACCCGCAGCAGCGCGCCACCGTCGTGTGAGGCGAGCAGCGTGACCCGGCTAGCGCCGATGTCCTGGTAACGCGGCGGCGTCCACTTCTCATCGGCCGGCAGGTTGACCCAGAGTTGGATGCCGTGGAAGAGTCCGCCGCTGGCGATCAACGCTTCCGGCGGTCGCTCGATGTGGAGGATGCCGGCCCCAGCCGTCATCCACTGGGTGGCGCCATTGGTGATCAGGCCGCCCCCGCCGGTGGAGTCCTGGTGCTGAAAGGTGCCGTCGATCATGTAGGTCACGGTCTCGAAGCCGCGATGCGGATGCCAGGCCGTGCCCTTCGGTTCGCCCGGTCCGTACTCCACCTCACCCATCTGATCCATGTGAATGAAGGGATCGAGCAACCTCTGGTCGAGCCCGTAGAAGGCGCGGCGTACGGGGAACCCCTCGCCCTCGACGCCCTTCGGCGCCGTGGTGATGGCGAGCAGCGGACGGTCGACGCTGGTCGCACCATCAAGTGCGGGCAGACGAGGCAACATCAGGATGTTTTCGACAGTGACGGCGGGCATGGCACTCGATATAACTCTCGCACCCGCGTTGCTATTCCGATAACGTCAGGGGCGTGAGGATCGGCGTGATGATCGAAGGTCAGGAAGGGTTGACCTGGGATCGATGGTTTCGTATCGCCGACCGGGTCGAGTCGCTGGGTCTCGACTCACTCTGGCGCTCGGATCACTTTTTCAGCCTGATGGGCCACCCGGAGCGGCCCGCGCTCGAGTGCTGGATCTCGCTCACCGCACTGGCGCAGCGGACGCAACGGATCGGGTTCGGACCGCTCGTCAGCCCCATGACGTTTCGTCACCCCGCGCTACTTGCGCGCATGGCCGCCGCCGTCGATGGGCTCTCGGCTGGCCGGCTCGTCCTCGGTGTCGGCGCCGGATGGAACGAGGCGGAGCACGAGGCCTACGGGATTTCGCTACCCCCGCTGAAAGAGCGGTTCGACCGGCTGGAAGAAGGCATCGCCGTGATCAAGGCGCTGTGGAGTGGAGGCCCGGTCGATTTCGATGGTCGCTACTACCGGCTGCAGGGCGCGGCCGCGTACCCGCGGCCGGTGCAGCAACCCGCGCCGCCGCTGCTGATCGGGGGCGACGGCGAAGTCCGACTGCTCCGCATCGTGGCGCGCGAAGCCAACGAGTGGAACAGTCACGCGCCCGGGCCCGACGCTTACCGCCACAAGCGCGGCCGGCTGGAGGAGCATTGCCGCGCCGTTGGTCGCAACCCTGACGAGATCCGGCGCTCATGGATGGGCGGCGCGCTCATCGGCCGTGACGACGCCGAGGTTCGCGAGAAGGGCCGGTGGCACCAGTCGTTTCTGGCCGCGCTGGCGAGCGTCGCGCCCGAGGCCGCGCCCGATGAGCTCCGCCGGCGGAGCTGGATCGTTGGAACACCGGATCAGGTCGCAAGCCAGCTAGCGGCCTTTGCCGCGCTCGGCGTCGAGCGCGTCATGTTCCAGTGGTACAACCTCGACGACCTCGACGGACTCGAGCTGCTCCCTCAGCTGAACCGGAACTAGCGAGGCGTCGCGCTCGCGCGGGCGGACGAAAGCGATGTCGACGGCGATCGCGTCAGCCGGAGCCGTAGTTGATCATGACGTTCTTGATCTGGGTGTAGCTGGCCAGCGCTTCCACACCCTGCTCGCGGCCAAAGCCGCTGCGCTTGTAGCCGCCAAAGGGCAGACCGATGCTCCCCTCGACGCTGTAGCCGTTGACGCGCACCTGGCCTGACTTGACCGCGGTGGCCACGGTCATCGCCTTGCTCAGGTCTTTGGTCCAGACCCCCGTGACCAGGCCATAGGGCGTGCCGTTGGCGATCGCGATCGCCTCGTCGAGCGACTCGAAGGTCGTGACCGTGAGCACCGGGCCGAAGATTTCTTCCTGCTCGAGGACCGATCCGCGCTCAACGTGGTCGAGCAGGGTTGGCTCGATGAAGTAGCCGGCCGCGAGCTCGGCGGCCGGCGCGCGGGCGCCTCCGGTGACCGCCGTCGCCCCGTCACGGGAACCGGCCGTGATGTAGCCGAGGACGCGATGCATCTGGCGCTCGCTGACCACCGGCCCCATATCCGGGTTGTCGAGGCCGCGCCCCAACCGGATGGCACCGATGCGTTTCGCCAGCAGCTCGACGAAGCGGTCGTGGCCTGCGCCCTCGAGCAGGAGTCGCGTTGGCGCGGTACAGGTTTGCGCCGCGTTCTGCATCAGGATGCTGGCCGAGGAGGCGGCGGCCCGCTCCAGGTCGGCGTCGGCGAAGACCACGTTGGGGGACTTGCCACCGAGCTCGAGCGTCAGGGGTACGACGTTGTCTGCGGCCGCCTTCATGATGGCGATGCCGGTGGGAACCGAGCCGGTGAAGGTGATGTGGTTGATGCCGGGATGCGATGCGAGCGCGGCGCCTGTCTCGCGTCCACCGGTCACGACGTTGCAGACGCCGGCCGGGATGCCCGCCTCCGCGGCCAGCTCGGCCAGGCGGACGATGCTCAATCCCGCCTCCGCCGCGGGCTTCGCCACCACCGCGTTTCCGGCGGCGAGCGCGGGCGCAATGCCTCGGGATGCGAGCCGGAGCGGGTAGTTCCAGGGCACGATCTGGGCCGAAATGCCGAGCGGCTCTCGAAGCGTGAAGTCGACGAAGCCCTGGCCGAGCGGGATGCTCGAGCCGAACACCTTGTCGGCAACCCCGGCGAAAAACTCGAAGTAGCCGGCGGCGGCGGCCACGTCGTCCTCCGCCTGGCGGAGCGGCTTGCCAACGTCCAGGCTTTCCAGCTCGGCCAGCTCCTTCGCGCGCTCGCGCAGCAGTCCGGCCAAGCGGTTCAACATGCGGACGCGTCGCACCGGCGGCAGCCCGGCCCAGCCCTGCTCCAGCGCATGGCGAGCCGCAGCCACGGCGGCATCGACGTCGGATTTGTCGCCCAGGGCGACGGTCGCGAAGACCTGTCCGTCAGCCGGGTCGATGGCCTCGAAGGTCGCGCCCGATCGAGACCAGGTCCGCTGCCCATCGATGAACATTCGCCCGTCAACCGCTAGCCTGGCCGCCTTGCTTGCCTCCGCCACTCCGCTAGCCTACTGGTGTTAGGGCGGCGTCATCTGGGTAATACCAACAGGTATCTGAGGGTCGGACTGCGGAGGAGCTCATCGGATGCGCACCATCGCCACCTACCTGACCGGTCGGCGGAACCTCGCCGGATCGGCCCTGGCGCTGCTGGCCGCCGCGCTCGTCGTGATCGATCCCGTCGGCCCGCAAGGCATCGTGCTCGTGATCGGTTTCTACCTGGCCGGGGTGCTCGCGGTGCGCGGAACCCCCAAAGTCCATCGCCTGGGCTTCGACCCGATGCAGGTCCAGCGATCCCTCTCGTCGGAGATCGCGGCCGTCGCCGGGCGAGTTCCGCCTGAGATCTGGATCCGGATCCAGCGGATCGAATTGACCATCCGGTCCGAAATCCTGCCGCGTCTCGATTGCCTTCCGCTGGGCGCGCCCGAGCTCTACCTGGTCGAGCGCACCGCGCGCGACTTCCTTCCGACGGCGCTCGAGAGCTACTTGCAATTGCCTGGCGGGTATGTGTCAGCCCGCGGGGCGACGGCCTACCAGGTCCTGGTTGACGACCTCGAGCTGCTCGAGGCGCAGATGCGCCGAGTCGCCGAGGCCGTCCACCGCGCCGATATGGATCGGCTGCTGGCGCATCACCGATTCCTCGAGGACCGGTTCAGACGCCTCGACCTATCAGGATGACGCCGGGCGACGAAGCACGGGCCGCATCGAAACCGGCAGCAACCGCCAGACGCCAAGGGCGAGCAGCAGCAGCAGGATGAAGGGCAACACGAAGCCCACCACGACCAACATCCCTCCGACCACGGCGACGAATGCCTGCCCCGCCGTCGCAAAGGACTGACCCAGCCCGCTGCGATCCCAGAGGCTTGGCTGCACGGGTACGGCCGCGACCGTGAAGAAGTGAACCGTGATGGTCGAGAAGGTGGTCCGCTGGTCGAGGAAGCGGATGCGCCCCTCGATCTGCTCGATCTGGCCGGTGACGCTCGAGAGCTGGTTCTGGACTGCGATGCTGTCCTGAATGTTCTGCGCCCGCCGCATCAGGTCGAGCAGGATCGCCTGCTGCGCCTGCTGGTTCTTGAGCCGGGACTGCAGGTCGACGTACTCGCCACTGACGTCCTGGCTGGTGACCTCCTGTTGGGTGGTCGTGCCGAGCTCGCGGAGCGCCGCGAGCGCCTCGCTGTAGCTCGAGGCCGGGACGGCCACCGTGATGGTGCCGGCGTTGGTCTCGCTGGCGGTGGCGTCACCAACTTGTGAGCTGACGAGGTACCCGTTGAATCGGGTGGCGACCGTGAGTGCCTGGTTGTAGGTATCCCAGAACACTCCCGACTTGATCCGAATCCCGAGCGAGGCGTCCTGGATCACCTTCTGGTTGCCCTGAGCGGACAGGACGGCGTTGGTACCCGGCTGGCTGGCCGGCCCGGCGGATCCGATTGCGCTTTTGTCTGCGCTCGTATAGTCCACCGAGCCCCCGCCCTGGGCCAACCCGCCGCTGACCGAGTGGGGAGCGGGCGCGGCGCTGTTGGTGGCGCCGGAGGCGCACGCTGCCAGCAACGCGCTGAGGCCAAGTGTTCCGACGAGTAGCGCCAGCCGGACGGGCGGGATGGTTTTCATTTCGACCCTAGGACGCGGACCGCGCGGAAAAGTTCCGGTCGCCCGAAGTAAGCTTGGAAGGTGAGCCAGCCCGTCGACCTTTCGCCGCTGCAGCGCGAGCTCGATAACCTCCGCCTGCAGCTGTGCCATTGCAACAACGCGGGCACCTGTTTAGGCTGCCAGGGCGTCGACATGCTCCGTCAGCAGGCGGCGATGGTGGTGTCCGCGGCTACGCAACCCGTGCTGCTGCAGGTCGCCCAGGAGAGTCAGGCAAAGGAGCTCGTCAAGCAGGTCCAGGAGATGCAGGAACGACTGCTTCGTGACCCGGAGGCCGCCAAAGCCCTCGAGGAGTTACTGAAGTATTTCCAGGGACCGACCGAAGAGACGAACCACTAGCTAGTTGCGGGCACGGCGGTCACGACCACCCGCTGGGTGTCGACCCAGTTGGGCCAGCAGGTGAAGACGGTCAGCCGGACATCATTGGTGGGCTGAAGGATCTGCACGGCGGTTGGGGCGACGATGGTGCGGGCCGTCACGTGATAGACGACCGGGTCGGCGCCCGCGACGGCGACCTGCAACTCGTCCCCGATCGCCAGGTCCTTGAGCCGGGCGAAGATACTGCCTTCAATGTCGTCATGGCCGTAGAGCACCGCGTTGCCGCTGCCGATGGGGGAGGAGTTGGCGTAATGCGTAACCGCGTAGCCCTTGGCGATCAGCATGTTGCCGCCGCCGTCGACGCCCCGGTCGAAAATCTGGGCGTTCTTGATACCCAGCTTCGGAATCGAGAGATAGGCGACCACCTGGCTCGGCCCGGCGCCGGTATTGCCGGTCCCGGGCAGGAATTTCGGATGCTGATGGGGGGGCGATAGGGGTTCGCCCAGGGCCGGAATTGGCTGGACGGCGACCTCAGGGGAGCCCAGGCGCACCAGGCCAAGTGCCGGCAGCGAGGTCGCCATCAGCACCAGGCCGCCGACAACCAGCAGTCCGGCTATCAGATTTCGTCTCATCGCTCCCATCATAGTCAGGCCAATTTGGAAGCGTGTCAAGAAACGACCGGGCGTCGCCCGAGCGAGTGGCGCCGGAGGTGCCAAACGAGCGTTTGAGACGTAAAGGGCGCCGGCTGTAAGCCCGGCGCCCTGGCGAGAACGACACGCGCGCCTTTCCACGCCGGGGCGCGCTATTTTTTACGCGCGCCTTTCCACGCCGGGGCGCGCTGTTTTTTACGCGGCCTTGCGGGCGGCGG
>Ga0207646_10002052_pt1 | contig 24187 bp, 25 predicted proteins | sample KBSK5502metaG_FD_184343 | JGI IMG/M metagenome (GOLD analysis project Ga0207646, IMG submission 184343) | Corn, switchgrass and miscanthus rhizosphere microbial communities from Kellogg Biological Station, Michigan, USA - KBS K5-50-2 metaG... | ecosystem: Host-associated > Plants > Roots >... | reverse complement strand
CCACCAGATGCTATTAAACAGGATCCCATTCAGCAGGAGAGTCGCACCATAAACAATTGCGGCCGTATGTTGATCTGTTGGGCTCGTGATATACTTCGTGAGCACTGCGGTGGCAAAGGGAATAAAAGCAATGCACATCAGGAAGAAAGCGTTGATGAGCAGTAAAGCGTAATCGACCTGCTGGATATGCCTGAACATATTGTGATGGTTGGCCCAAAAAAGATGATGACCAGGAAACTCGTGACATAACCTAAATAGTTTGGCCACTGACTCAGTAATGCTTGCAGGAGTCCTGTTTGCACATCTGGCACGTGTATATCCAAGATCAGCAATGTAATGGCAACAGCTATGACTCCATCGCTGAAGGCTTCAATGCGGCCTGTACCACGATCATCGTTGCTTTGTCTCAGGTGTTTTGTGTTCATTAGGGTTCCTTTCCTCGCTGCTTCCCCGGTCCCAATCTTGCCCAAATGTCATCTTCCCAAGGGCAAAAGGACTCACCCGCAAGTCTGCTGTTCAGCCGAGATGTGGCGGAATTTTCCGGTCGAAGGAGCGCAAGGAGCCTGGTTTGTTAGTCAGGGGAGAACAACGAGTCGGCGGTTGTCTGGCGTCTGCTGTTGCCAGGCCGCTTCGATCTGGGCGAGCGGCACCGGCTCGGTCTCAATGCGCAGTGTGCCACTGGCAGCCTCTGCTATGAGCTGGGGTATCGCTTCCCTCAAGCGCTCGATCGTGGTGAGCGCCACGGCGATCCCAGAGATCAGCAGCCCTGAACTGCGCAGAACGAAAGCTGGAAGGGTGATGGTTGGTCCAGCAATCTGGCCCAGATCGATCAGACGCACCGAGGGAGCACCCTGGGTCACGTCCAGGCGGGCGATGGCGGCAATCACCGCTTCGGTGGGTCGTCCCCACAGATAGTCGAGGATGACGTGGATGCCGCCGGGGGAAGCAGCGCTGGCAATCGCTTCAATGAGCTGCTGGTCAGGCTGGTTGAGGCTGATCGTCACGTCAGCACCAAGAGGCGGCAGTTCATTGAGCACCTGTGCGTTGCGCCCAAGGACGATGACTTTTCCTGCGCCCAAGCGTTTGGCGATCTGCACCGCCAGCTTGCCAGCAGCTCCCGTGGCTCCAACAATCAAGACGGTTTCCCCTTTTGTCAATTGCGCCCGTGTGAACGCAAGCCAGGAGGTCAAGCCCGGGTTGAACAAGGCGGCAGCGGTCAGATCATCGAGACGGTCAGGGATCGGGAAGATCCTCTCACGAAGAACGACGCAGCGCTCTGCCATCGTTCCGTAGGGTGGTCGAGCCTTGTCGAAGTAGACCCGCGTGCCATCGTCGAGAGAGCCCACTCCGTCTATGCCGGGGATCTGTGGGAAGACGTTGGGGCTCCCAGATTGAGAACCGCTCGCCTGTGCTCTGACAACAGGATGCAGCCCGGCGGCGCGAACGTTCACGCCCACTTCCCCCTCGCCCGCCGTTGGCTCAGGGAAGTCTTCAAAGCGAGGCGGTTGCCCCAACGCTTGGATGACAGCAGCTTTCATAAGGAAATCCTTTCTTCTCTCTTCAGATGCGATGCAATGGGGGCACAGGCCCCAGTCCCTCTTCTGATGCGGCGATGAGGAGCGGATGCTGGCCAGCATCCGCCTGGCGGTTGCGCGTTCGACGCGATCTGATCGATCGTGTCTCAGTCGTGGCTCAAACGATCGAGAGGACGACCTTACCGCGTACGCGTCCATGTTCCACCTGCTCCAGGGCAAGGGCGGCCTGCTCGAGGGGATAGATGTGGTCGACGACCACCTTGAGTTGTCCGGCATCGACGAAGCGCTTAATGCGCCCCAGCAGCTCAGCGCTCGGCTGCCAGGAGAGGAGGGCGGCGTTGATGCCCTGCTCGGCCAGCCTGGGAGCCTCGGCGGAATCGATGGTCGTGAGGAGTTTGCCACCGGCCCGTAGGGCCTGGCTGATGTGCGAGAGGCCCGCCGGATCGGTGGTGGCCACATCCAGCACGGCGTCGACTCCTCCCGGGTAGAGCGTGCGGACGGCGCTGACCAGGTCGCCCTGGGTGTAGTCGAGCGCCTGTGCCGCGCCCAGGCTGGTGGCGTAGTTCGCCGCCTCCGGGCGCGCGGTCGCCAGCACGCGGGCCCCGCGCAGGGCCGCCATCTGGATGGCGTAGGTGCCGATGCCACCGGTGGCCCCCACGATCAGGAGGGTCTCCCCGGAACCGATCGAGAGCGCGTCCAGGCAGGCCAGCGCGACCTGTGCCGGCATGGGTAAAGCGGCGGCCTCCAAGTAATCGAGCGAGACGGGTTTGGGGGCCAACGCCCCGGAGGCGGAGGCGACCACATAGTCGGCATAGGTGCCCCAGTGGAGCATGCGCTGTGGCATGAACTGGCCGAAGACGGCATCGCCCGGTTGGAACGCGCTCACGCCTGGACCGACCTGTTCGACGACGCCGGCGCCATCGAAGCCCAGCACTGCGGGGAATTCGGCCGGCCACCACTGCTGGTACGTGCCGTCGCGGGCCTTCCAGTCCATGGGGTTGACGCCGGCCGCGTGCAGGCGGATCAAGATCTCCCCCTCGCCCGGCTGCGGCCTGGGCATCTCTTGTAAATGTGGTTGCGTCTGATAGGCATCAATCGTAATGGCTCGCATCGTTAACTCCCTTCTGGTCGTACATCTATGATAGGAACCCCCAATGGGTCTCGGCTTTTTCCGAGACGCGGGTTGCTGCTGAAAGAGAAAGAGGGGTGAACCGACCCTCGCTCCACTGTATCACATGCTGGTGCTGTTCTATGCGCTTGTCGGTGAAGCGCGTATTCTCACTTCTTCCAGAAGCTAAGCAGAGTATAGCGAGGAGGGAAGCGGATGTCACTGTACAACAGGTGACATCACACTGCATATCCTGCTGCATATTACCTGAGCGTTGCCCAATCTCTTTGCGCAATTCGTGGGTTTTGCGAAGCATGGTGAGCTGCGTAAAGGCTGGAACCCGCTTGGATCGGCCTCGCTCCACAGGGGTGCCAAAACGCGCCTGCGCTCCTGGTGGGCCAGCCGCCGAGGTTAGAGCTGGGCCGCCTGATCGGGGCTGGGGCTCTGCTCATCCGCCTCATCCGCCACAGCTCCCAAGGCGCGCAAGGTGGCGATCTCGGCCTGGGTCAGGCCCTGGATGCCCGTGATAGTGAGCCGCTCGTAGGGCCGGTCAAGGCGCAGCGTGCGCAGATGCTCGCCACGCTCGAGCTCCCAGATGTGGATGGCGCCGTCATCGCCGCAACTGGCGATTCTTTTGTCATCGGGACTGACCTTGAGGGCCTGCACGATCCCCTGATGGGCTTCTCGCACCCGCACGCACGCGCAGCTCGGCAGGTCCCACCAGCACAGCCGACCGTCACTGCCTCCAGTGATCAGCAGCTGTCCGACCGGGTGCAAGGCGACGGCATAGACCGCCCCCGTCAGCCCCTGCAGAGTGGAGATGCGCTCCCCGCTGCGGGCATTCCACACGAAGAGTTCCCCGCTGTCCTGGCTGACACCCCCGGAGGCCATCGGGGCTCCAGGCCACACTGTTGACGGCTCCCTGATGCCCCGCCAGCCGCTGGAGCAGCGTCCCATCCGCTGCGTCCCACACATACACATGGCCATCATCACCCCCGCCGACCAACCGCGTCCCGTCCGGACTCCAGGCCACGCGGCGGAGCCGGGTAGGGAGCTGGCGGCTCACCCAGCGCCCAGAGCGCGCCGCCCCGTCCCACAGCAGTACACCCTGCAGAAGCGTTCCGCTGGCGAGCAGGTGCCCATCGGGGCTCCAGGCCAGCGAGAAGACCATCCCAGGATGGGGCAACTCCTGCAAGGTGGTACCCAGCTTCGGATCCCAGAGCCGGACGGTGCCCTCAAGTCCTCCATTGGCCAGCAGGCTTCCATCGGGGGCAAAGGCCAGCCAAACGGTCCCCTGCGTCTGCCAGCCTGACCAGAGCAGAGTGCCAGTCTCTACATCCCACAGCTTGACGCTGCCATCGAGGCTCCCGCTGGCGAGCATTCGTTCGTCCGGGCTAAAGGCGAGGCCATATGTCTGGTCGGTATGCGCCTGCCGGGCCAGGTGCAAGATCTGGCCTCCCTCGCGCCACACCCGTACTTCTCCCCGCTTGCTGCCCGCGGCCCAGTACTGCCCGGTGAGGCTTGTGACCACCGCGATGATGGCATCGAAGGTCTCAGTAAAGACGCACTCCTGCAAGAGTGCTCCTGAGAGACTCGCATCTTGCATCTGGACCCCTTGCAGATACGCCCCGCGAAGGGAGAGCCGGGAGAGGTCCAGGCCGCGCAGGTGCCCGCGCAGGGCGATGAGCAAGGTGATCACGTTGGCGGGACCATAGCCCTGGGTAGCCGTATGCTCGGCACGGAACTGTGCGAGCAGGCCCGGCAAGTGGGCCTCGACCTGTGCGTTGGCTCCCAGCTCGGCGCGCAGCCGCTCGAGGAGGGGCTGCACCAGCAGGCGCACCTGGATCTCTCGCACATAGTCTTTGGCCTGCGCCTGCGAGAGCGCCACCTGGCGCAGGTGCTGCGGGTTGCCCAGCACGATCTCCTTGCTGAACTGTTCGCCCAACTCATCGGTGAGGTACTCCATCACCACCGATTGCAGACCAAAGCTGGCCTGCTGCCCTCGCTCCAGCAGCGAGCGCCGCGAGAGCGCCTCCAGCGCCTCGAGCAGCTGTGCGCGCAGCACTCTGGGATGCAAGACCTGCGAGAGGGTGTGGAGCGTCGTCCGCTCGCGCAGCACAGCGAGCCAGGTGAGCAGCAGGTGCTCCAGGGGCGAGAGCCGCCCCACCTGCTGGCGCAACACCGGGCGGACGCCGTTGAAGACCAGTTCCCCCTCCTCGAGGAAGCGGTCGAGATCGCCACCGAAGAGGTCGGAGACCGCCCGCCACGATTTTGAGGGCCAGGGGATTGCCCGCGTAGCCGGCCACGAGGCGCTGCCAGGCCGCTGGCGTCCCGCTTAGCCCCTTGTCGGCAAGCAGCGCCTGAGCGGTCTGCTCGTCCACCCCCCCCCAGGCGCTGCGCGCGCACCAGCGCGCGCACCCCCTCCAGCGGCTCAATTTCTTTGGGCTTTTCGCGGGAGGTCAGCAGCACGCAGCTCTGGTGAGCCGACTCGGCCAGGCGCCCGATGAGCCGGCCGTAGCCCTCGTAGCCGGGCAGGTAGCTCCCCTCGCGGTCACGGCTCGACAGGAGCGTCTCCAGGTTGTCGAGCACCAGCAGGCAGCGGCTCGCCTGCAAGCGGGCCACGAGCTGGGTGATGCGCTGCTCCAGCGATGTGGGGAACTCCGCGGGGGGCGTCGCGGAGAAGAAGGTGAGCAGTCGGCGACTAGCTCCGAGCATGCGGGCGCGTCGCGCACCGAGCGCCAGAGCGCCGCCTCGAACTGGTGAGCCAGGCGGCTGCCCAGATAGGAGGCCAGCGTGCTCTTGCCGATGCCACCTATGCCCAGCAGCGTCACCACGCGGCAGCGCTCCTGCAGGATCCACTGGGAGAGCTCGGCCACCTCCACCTCGCGGCCCGTGAAGTGGCTGGTGTCGAGGGCCTCCACCAGGTCCACGCGCGGGAAGGCGGTAGGCTCCGCTCCCGCCGGGGCAGCGGGCGGCGCAGCCGGTGGGGAAGGCTGGACGGACGCGGGAGGAGCGAGCAGGTCAGCCAGCCAGGCTTCATCCAGCAGCACCTTCTGGTGCGCCACCTTCCAAAGCGTGCGGATCTCCTGCTCCTCGCGCCCGGCGGGAAAGCCCTGCTGCTGCACCCCCAGGGTAATCAGCTGTTTGAGGCGTTCCGCTTTGGGGTAGCTGAGGCCGGCCTCCCACTCCGCCACGGCGCGCCGGGAGACGCCCAGCCGCTCACCCAGCCCCGCCTGCGTCAGGCCGATGGTGGTGCGTAGCGTCAGCATCAGCTGGCCGAAGGGATAGTCTCGCTCACTGTACGGGTAGTGCTTCACGAGCAATCTCCTCATCTCGCGTGACCCGGCGCAGCGACAGGCGGTGAAGGGATGTGAAGTGATCCGTCAACTGCTGGACGCTGACTTGCCCAAGGCCCATCCCCTACACTGGTGACTGTCAGGTGTGCCCGCTGCGTGGGTGAACGCGCGAAGCTGCTTCTTTGAGTGATCCTGGTGTCTCATCACGGAGACGAAAGCGGTGATGGCTCATCCCTCTGCTTTTCTTCACGCTCCCCAGCATCCTCGACGGGCATGGGCTCCAGGCCCTCATGAGCGCCACGGGGAACCACATCAGATAGGAAAAACGAAAAGAGCACCATGAGCCTTTCCTGGAAAAACCGCTCTCCATCAGATTTCTTTCATCACCATTCTGTACATTGGCATACTTTGAGAAGAGCAAACGAGCTTTGCCGTGAACCGGGTTGCCAACCCCATGAGCCAGGTTATCTTTCAAACCACAAGTAAAGATGGCAATGATATAATGCTGTAGCAACCATAATAGAAAGAGATTCATATGGAAGACAAGTCTGCTGCTCAGCAGATAGATGCTATACTCAAAAAGTATGATGATTGGCGGAGTGAGATGTTGTCACGGCTGCGCGCTTTGATCAAGCAAGCTGACCCTGCCTTAGTTGAAGAAGTGAAGTGGAAAAAGCCCTCAAGGCCCGAGGGAGTCCCCGTGTGGTCTCATGATGGAATACTATGCTTTTGCGATACCCTCAAGAACGCCGTAAGGTTGACATTCCCCAAGGGTGCTCAGATGCAAGATCCGCAAAAGCTCTTTAACACGCGCCTAGATAGCAAGACGGTTCGTGCTATCGACTTTCACGAAGGTGATCCCATCAATGAAGCCGCGTTAAAAGCACTCATTCTGGAAGCTGTGGGACTGAACAAGTCAAAAGCAAATGAGCCCTCATTCTATGAAAGCCATCATTTATGATGACTTTTTCGATTGTTTATCGAGGACTACTTTTTGTACCGAAGGGCTTACTGCCTTATCCGTGCGGTGAATACAGCCATACCAACAGCAAGGTCGGCGCATGCCCTCTTTGAGTTCCGTGCGCACCCTTTCAACGTGCTGCCTTCTGGTTTCTGGTTTTTTAACGGAGATCGCCCAGCATATCCATTCATTGCGCGCAAGAGGCGTAAGATCCTCCCATGAGGCTCTCGCCTCCGCGTCAGAAGCGAGGGTTTTCCGTAAGTCCTCTGGCAATTCGTGGACAACACCACCGGAGATTTCATTTTTGGTCATAATCATAAGTCTATACTACTACAAAATAGCCCTCTCTCGCAAGGATTGCAGGAGCTAATGGCGTCTTCAATTTGCTTGTCTTCTCCCGTGCCGAATTTACAAAAATGGTGTGCAAATGTTCGCTTGTGGAGCGGCTTGATCTGCTGCCAATGGCTGTGCTGCTCACGATTGGGGGCAAACTGCCCGCTCAGAGGGCAAAATCTGCTCACTTCGTAGGGCATTTACCAGTACAATAGTAGATTCGGTCATTGGCCACTCGTGTGCGTGACATCCCCGACTGCTAGCTCTGCGGCTTGTCGTAGTTCATCAGCCAGGTGACACCGAACTGGTCGGTGCAGTGGGCGATGATGGCACCCCAGCCGCTGTCGGTCGGCGCAAACACCTCTTTGCCGCCGTCCACCAGCTTGGCGTAGAAATCTCGCAGCTGTTCCTCGCTGTCACAATTCAGCACCAGACTGGAACCGTTACCGCGCTCCAACCCAGCCTGATCGCTTTGGAGGTCGCTGCCCATAAAGTGAATACCGCCGGCTTGGAAGTCCAGATGTATAACGCGCTCGCCCTCAAACTGCACCTCGGCATCACCACCGAACACCCCCTTGTAAAACTTGATCGCCTCCTGGCCATTATTCGCGAAATTGATGTACGGTACAATGTTTGCCATAGTCTTTCCTTTTCAAAGGTATTTCCCACCGAAAAGCCAATGGGTTCTTCAAGAGGCATTCTGCCCAGGCACACCAAATCCGGTAAACAACCCAAAGTCGCACTGAGCAGAGAGTGGACTCTCGCTACCTGTATTGCAAAACAGGCTCTAAGAACATCTGCCAAAGGACGGTCGCGATTGGACTCGTACATCCAGGCATTGATTTCATCGTCTTCCCGCAGTTCTGGCGGGAAGGCGCGGTGAAAAGTCTGGTACATGATTCAGAAGCGCCTGGAAGCGCCGAACCGACCGGCGGCGCCAGCACGCTCGCGTGAGCCACGATATCCTTGATCGATCAGCCGCCGGCGACCTCTGGCTGCGTCATATGAGCTTCCCCAATCTCGTCGAGCAAGGCTTCCCAGGCCGCCTGTTCCTTGCGCAATGGAGTCGAGGAGTTGCGTTTTGCTGAGAGAAGTTCCCATGCTGCTTTCCTTTCATTCGAGACCGTGTGTGCCAATTTCCTACAGATTAGCACAAAAAGCGGGAAGAAGTCGCCCTCATATTGCGCTGGTGCTTGTCATTCAATTTACGGGGCCAGTCTCGATGGCGACTACCGTGGCACTGTGGCGCAGGCGTCTGCCATCGTGGCATGTGTTCTTGGCCCTGCTGCTGACACTGAGCGGCGTGGTACTGGTGACGGGTCTACTTGAGCAGCGTCTGGGGAGCCTGGACGTGATCGGGCTGCTGTTCTCGTTTTTCGCTCTGATCGCCTTTATTGCCTATTTAGTGCTGGGTCGCAGGGTTGGTGGGCAGCTGCACCCCATCGCCAGCACCGCGTACGGCGCGGCGGTGGCCGGGGTTTTCTGGTTGATTGTGCAGCCTCCCTGGTCGATTCCTGCCAGCACCTGGAATCTACATACCTTCATTCTGATGGTGTTCGTTGGCATTATCGGCATGGCTATACCGTTTTCGCTCGAAGTCGCGGCTCTGCGTCGCCTGGATGCCACGCGGGCTGGTATTGCCGCCATGTTCGAGTTACCGGCCTCCGCTCTCATTGCCTTCCTCTGGCTGGACCAGAGCCTGGACCTCTGGCAGATCTTCGGCTGCACGCTGGTGCTGACAGGCATTACGCTTGTGCAGTTGGAGAAACCGGGCAAACAGGATACATAAGAGCAGTCTGGCGAACAGCAGGAATCTGAGCCGCCATTGCAGCTTGTGGAATAGAGGATTGCTCACACCCCATACCCTCTGATCTTCTCATCTCCCGGGGGCTTCTTCAAGGGAAGCCTTGGACTGCACCGGCTTCTCACGGTGAAACAAACGGGTTACGATGGGTGGGGACGTGATGCCTGGTCGATGGCCGCGAACTCTTCATCGCTCAGTTCCCAGGTCAGCGCCTCAGCATTCTCCTGCACATGACGAGCGCTGGTGGCCCCCGGAATGGGAATGATATGCTCATCACGGCGCAACAGCCAGGTTAGAGCTACTTGAGGAACGCTCTTGTTGCGCTTGTGCACGATCGTGGAGAGCACTGTTTGGAGTGCCTCGCTTCCGCGCGTCGAAGAAGACGAGGTCGACGCGAGCCGTCCGCTGGCTAAGGGCACGTAGGCCACCAGGGCGACGCCCAGCTCACGGCAGGCATCGAGCACCCCGTCGACTTCTGGCTGGCGATGCAGCAGGTTATAGTGAACCTCATTGGCGGCCAGCAGAATGTCGTAACGAGCCAGGCGTGCTGACACCAATGGCACGGATTTTACCATCGGCAACTGCCTGTGCCATCTGATCCATCAGCTGTTCGATGTTGCCCCGAGGAAAATGGAGATAATACAGGTCGATGGTTGGTACACCTAGACGCTTCAGGCTGCCATCCAGGGCTGTCTTGAACGGATGCAGGGGCAACGGCATATATTTACTGGCGATGACTGCCGGTCGTGGGTCTTGCCTGAGACATGCGCCTAGCAGGCGCTCGGATTTCCCAAGGCCGTAGACTTCGTCCGTATCAAAAAAGTTTCCTCCCGTATCGACATACGCACGGAACGTCTGAGCAACTGCCTCGTCGTTCTTGCCGTAAGCCCATCTGTTGGTGCCAAGGCCGAGCGGTGAGACCACAAGACCAGTCGCGCCAAGTTGACGGACCTGCTTTCCTTGTGTCATGGGCTCAATTCTCCTTCTCTCTTGCTCAAGAGTATTTCACGTACCCCCAAGTGGGCAACCTTCTCCGGGTGTGAAGATGACGAAGCATATGAACACTTCTCCAAGTGCTTAAAACTATTCCTCAGCCGAGTTGTGTCATATAAAAGGGAGATGATAGACTCACATGTACCTTCCTCAAAGTCGACTTGGAAGGTGCCACAAAGGAGAAGAAGCATGGAGACAACGACCCTACTTCAGGCCCTCTTGACCCGGCTTGGACGCTTCCCTGAGCGGGTTCCTCTTAGATTAACAGTTGGTTCGAGGATCGATGAGGGCACCTCTACTCGAGCGCTCATCGCCTATGATGTAGAAGCGGGAGAAAGGGTTTCCGCGTGGTTGCTCATGCCACAAGGGACTCCTCCACCAGAAGGCAGGCCAGCAATCCTGGCGATCCATCAGCACGACAATCACTTTGACCTGGGCAAAGCCGAACCCGCAGGTCTGGCCGGCAACGCGATGTACGCGTACGGGCAGGAGCTATGCCAGCGAGGCTATGTCGTACTCTGTCCTGACCTGCTGTGTTTTGAGGACCGGCGACCGACACACGCGGTTCGTCAAACCAAGAGCGCGCTGGACGATGCTGGCTATGAACGCTTCGAGTTTACCAGGCGTGTGCTTGCTGGCTGCTGCTTGCAGACAAAGTATCTCCACGATCTCAGGTGTGCCGTGGACCTGCTCGCCTCCCTTCCAGGTGTCAATCGGGAGCGTCTGGGAGTGATCGGGCACTCGTTAGGCGGACTGGAAGCTCTGTGGCTGACGTGGTATGACGCACGTATCACTGCGGCTGTCTCTTCCTGTGGCTTCGGATTACTCCGCACCCTGGTGCGTGATGGCATCAATCATGGCTTCGCGACGTATGTCCCTGGCATCTTAGAGATCTGTGATCTGGACGCGCTGGTGGGAGCGTTGGCTCCGCGTGCCTTTCTGCTGACGGCGGGAGAAACCGATCCTCTCTTCCCCATCGATGGAGTGCGTTCCATCGTCGAGAAAGCGCAGTACCAGTATATGCAGGCAGGCATGCCGGAAAGGTTCGGGGCTATCGTGTTCCCGGCCGGACATAGCTTCCCGGATGACGTGAAAGCACAAGCCTATGGCTTTCTCGACCACTGGCTCACATGAGATCGTCCTGCTCGTTTCACAAGGGGCTCGATTGACTCAGAACTGGCCCCTTCACGCGGTGGGATCAGCTTGCGTCGCTTTCAAAAAAACGCTGAACGGAAAACTCCACTTGACAAGAGGTATATCCTGGGGAGCAAGAAGGTTCAAAGAACAACATGGCTGAGGAAGAAGGAGAAGGAGAAGTCTCTTTGATGGACCAAAAAATCATCCAAGATGCAAGCGATGAGGTGCTTGCTACTCAATCCCAATTCTGGCAGGCGTTGCGTACGAAGGACCAGGCCCTCTTCGAGGCCGTTCTTGCTCCAGATTTTCTCGCGCGCTCGCCCGGAGAAGTCAATCAGAGGCGGGAGTCCCTCATTGCCATTTTGCTCGCTTCGCCAGCGACCGTGAGCGAAGTTGCAGGAGAGGAGATGGAAGTTCATTTCGTGAGCGATCTGGCCGTCCTCTCAGGGGTCCAGGTGGCGCATCTGCATCTCCCATCTGGCGCGAATGCCATCAGCCGGGTCACGCTGACAAACGTGTTTCGTCGAGATGGGAAGGGTTGGCAGATGGTCTTTAGCCATGCCTACGAGTTGGTGCAGCCCGACCTGTCGTAGACATCTGCCAAACGCTTCCCGTCTCTTTCAGAGAGATACGCGCAGAAGTGGCCTCAAAAGAGTTCAGGCAACAAAAAGGCAGGAGAAACACGATGGCCCGGCGAACCCCCAAACCCGAAGCGCAGTTCACGGCTACCTTGAGGCCGCTTCAACGGACCTGCTCACAGTGTGGCAATCCCTTGTGGATCGCGTACAACTGCCGGCGGAAGGTGGTGACCTTGGAGGGGATTTTCCAGCTCAGGGTAGCCATCAGTCAATGCCACACCCTCACCTGTCCGCGCTATCATGTGCGCTCTCATCCTGAAGAGGAGGGATGTTGGGCGTTACCACACGGCGAATTTGGCCTGGATGTGATTGCCCTGATTGGCGCCTGGCGTTTCCGGGAACATCGCTCGGTTCCCGAGATGCATCAGCGACTGCAAGCCCGTGGACTGGTGATCTCCGAACGAGCGGTGACCCATTTGCTGCATCGCTATGAAGAACTGGTGAGCTTGCACATCACGGACCGCAAGCGGATCGCGGCTCGGCTGCAGGAGCAAAGTCAGGTGATCCTGGCTCTCGATGGGTTACAGCCTGACGTGGGCCACGAGGTGCTGTGGGTCGTGCGCGATTGCCTCTCCGAAGAAATCCTCCTGGCACGCCCACTCCTCAGTAGTACTCAGGGCGACATCACGGCCTTGCTAAAGGCGCGTCAAGCAGCTTCTGGAGCCTCTCAAGGTCCCCGTCAAAGGCATCATCTCCGACGGGGAAGAAACGATCAGAAGTGCCTTGGCCTTCGTGTTTCCAGGCGTTCCCCATCAGCTTTGCCAGTTTCACTACCTCAAAGACGCCATCAAGCCGTTCTACGAAGCTGATCGGCACGCCAAAACGGAACTGAAGAAGCACCTGCGCGGGGTGCGCCCCATCGAGCGAGCGCTCGAAGAACACCCTACGCTGGAAAACGAGGCGATCCGCGACTACTGCCTGGCCGTTCGCGCCTCTTTGACCGATGATGGACGCTCACCCCTGGAAGCGTCCGGCTTGCGCTTGCACGACCGCATCACCCAAATCAGCGACTCCATTGGGCGGGTCCAGGAAAAAAAAGATTGCCCCCACCCTTAAAGCAGTTGCAGCAATTGCTGACCAAAGGCTTGCAGGCCACGGCGGAACTGTGGCTGCCGCTTGAGCACGCCTACTGCTTCCTGGACCAGGCCAAAGCGATCCTGGCCAATGAGTCGCAGGACAGCGGTCAGCAGATCCAGGAACACTATCTGGCTCATCTGGCAAGGATGAGGGATGATCTTGCTTCTCTAGGGCCGCTTGCTGAGGCGTTTGAGCATTTTTGCCACATCACCGACAACTTCGCTGCAGGGCTCTTCCAGTGTTATGACATCAAGGGGTTGCCGCGTACCAACAATGATTTGGAGCACTGTTTCGGAGTCGCACGCGTCCATGAGCGGCGCGCCACCGGTCGGCGGGGAGCTATCCCTGGCGTCGTCGTTCGAGGCTCGGTGCGCGTCATGGCTGCCGTGACGAGCAAACAGCAGGTTTTTTCGGTGGAGGACCTACGCCCCAGGGATTATCAGCGCTGGCGGGATCTGCGGCGACAATTATGCCAGCGGGAGGAGGCCCGCCGGCAGCAGTGGCGCTTTCGCAAACATCCTGCTGCCTATTTGGCTGAGGTCGAAGCTCGCTTGCTTGTCCACCTCGACAGGCGGTGGGATTGACACCGGTTTCCTGGCATTTTTTCCCGCGATGTGCCATACTCTCCGCAAGAGAGGTGTGTCATCCACTTGGTGAACAACGCAGCATGAGAAGAGTCGAGCGCAAAGCGGAAAGCCAACCGCTATCCAGGCGCATTGCCAGCGACGTGACGCTGGAGCGTGATGTCCCGGTGCCCATGAGCGATGGCGTGCAGTTGCTGGTGAACGTCTTCCGCTCGTTCCCAGAGAGGCGCTCGCCGGTGGTGATGTCCGTCACGCCCTACGGCAAAGACACGCTGCCCGACCGGCGGGGGATGCTGCTCATGCGCCTGGCGGGCACGCGGTTCGGCCAGCTGGACTGTTCCGCGTGGACGGGGTTTGAAGCGCCCGATCCGCTGTTCTGGGTGCGGGCGGGCTACACCGTCGTGCAGGCGGACGTTCGCGGCATGCACAAGTCGGAGGGGTCGGCTTCCGTGCTCTCGGATCGGGACGCGGCAGACTACTCCGAGCTGACCGAATGGGCGGCCGGCCAATCCTGGTCGACAGGCGCCGTCGGGCTCCTTGGCGTCTCCTATCTCGCCATGTCGCAATGGCGGGTGGCAGCGCTGCGACCGCCGTCGTTGAAGGCCATCTGTCCCTGGGAGGGTGTGACCGACCTGCTGCGGGAGCTCGGCTATCAAGATGGCGTGCCGGAAACAGGTTTCGTCGGTGTGTGGTGGCGGTTCCGCATGCAACCCGGCCACAACAAGCGCTTCCCGATGAGCGAGAACTTTCCCGCGGATCGTGACCAGCATCCGCTCGATGATGCCTATTGGGAGGCCAAGCGCCCCGCGCTGGAACGGATTGAGGTACCGGCCCTGGTGTGTGCGAGTTGGTCCGACCATGGCCTGCATACTCGCGGCTCGCTGATTGGCTTCGAGCGGATCGCCTCAGCCCAGAAGTGGCTCTACACCCATGGCGGTCGCAAATGGGAGACCTTTTACTCCCCTGAAGCGCGTGAGATGCAACGTCGCTTCTTCGACCACTTTTTGAAAGGCGAGCCGAATGGCTGGGAGACGACACCACGCGTTCGGCTGGCCGTACGGCGCTCTCGCGAAGTGTACGATGTTCGCCCCGAGACGGAGTGGCCACTGCCGGAGGTGAAGTATGTCCCACTCTATCTGGATGCCGTGACTGGGACGCTTGTTCCCGAACTCCCTGCTAATGAGGGGGTGGCCCAGTACGACCCGCGCGGCGATTCTCGTGATCGGGCACGCTTCATCTACCGCTTTGAGCAGGAGACCGAACTCACCGGCTCCATGACGCTCTCGTTGTGGGTCTCCACCTCGGAAGGCGACGACCTGGACCTCTTCGTCCTGCTGCGGAAGTTCGACGCCACGGGCAAGGAGGTCTTCTTCTATGGATACAACGGGTTCGCCCACGATGGCGTCGCCAAGGGGTGGCTGCGCGTGTCCCACCGCGAGCTCGACCCGGCGCGCAGCCGTCCAGGCCGTCCCTGGCACACCCATCGGCAGCGCCAACCGGTCCAGCCGAACGAAGTCGTTCCCGTGGAGATCGAGGTGCTGGCCAGCAGTACCCACTTTGAGGCGGAGACCAAGCTGTGCGTCGAGGTGCTTGGCCATGATGCCGCCAGATATCCTGCGTTCAAGCATGACCGAAGTGTCAACCGCGGCATGCATGCCATCCATACCGGCGGGCGCTATTCCTCAGCGCTCCTCGCGCCGTTCGTCACCCGATGAGGGAGGAGTCATCCAACACGCTTGCTCAAGGCAAGATTGCCATTCAGCAAAAAACTACGGCGGTAATCTTTCCTTGCTGAGCTTTTCTTCCAGGGCGGCAAGATAATTTTCAGGAGACTTACGGAAGCGGTACTGCATACGCCGTGCTTCGTGGCGGTGATCCAGTTCGCTCGCGCCTCGCACGCCATCTGGTGAGATCCGGCGGGGCAAGCTCAGGTCCAGCAAAGGGATGCAGACGGGAAGCGACCGAGGCAACAATCCGCACGGCGCCACGGACCACCCCCCCCGGTGACGCCTGCTTGCGCCCCGTTGCTCGCCGTTCGTGGTAACGTGCCGAGCCGAAATACTGCTCTAACTCGTTGTTGGTGTGTGGGAGATCAGGCAAATCGTAGCAGTGAAAGAGGCCGGCCCAATAGCTGGTCGTCACTTTGCGAAACGTCGAGAGCATGGCGGTAAGCGCTTCGGATGAGGTTAACGCTTGCTCCATTTTAGCCAGGAGGTCTTCATATACCTGACGCACTTCTGCTGCCGTCTGCTTCTTGTCATTGTTCAACAGGTGCGCAGCCCGATGGACCCAGGTATATCCTTGCTCCACATCGGCCCATAAAGACGCTGTTTGGGTGAGCCCTTTGGTCAGAAAAGCGCGCATGCGTTCTAACTCACGCGGCAAGCCCCCTTTTCAGAGACGCGGGTGAGTGAAGCTGCAATGGCCGTGATCCGCTCGTAGAGCTTGAGTCCAGGAGAGGCTCTCGGCGGTCTGCCATCGTCTGTTAAGGCGGCTCTCGACTGCTAAGCAATAGCCATGGATCGCTTCGGCTTCTGTGTCGGTGCGTTGTTCGATAGCCCGTTCGATAGGACGAATACCACGCAGATGCTTTTTCAGTTCCTTTTTGGCATGCCGATCCGCTTCATACACCGGTTTGGCCGCTTCCCGTAGGTAATGGAAGTGGCACAACTGGTGCGGCACATCCGGCAACACCGCTTGCACTGCTTTGCGAATCGAGTGCTGTCCATCTGAAATGACCCCACGGATGGGCACCTCAAGCACCTGTTGGACCTCGCGTAGGAGATCGGCGAGTTCTGCTTCACACGCACTTAACAGACTTCGCGCAAGAAGCACCTCCCCGGAGAGACAGTCCCGTAACACGCCATCCGCACCTCGTGGCCTACATCTGGTTGTAAGCCGTCAATGGCAAGAATCACCTGTCCTTGCTCTTTGAGCCGGTTGCGTAACCGAGCTGTTTCCCCCAGATGAAGTGCCACCAATTCCTCGTAGCGCTGAAGCAGGTGGGTGACGGTCCGTTCGGCGATCGGCACGCCTCGATCACAGAGAGCCTGGTGGATTTCAGGCACGTTCCGATGAGCGGTATAGCGTAAGGAACCAACCAGAGCAATCACTTGGGCGGCCAAACTCACCATGGGGTAAGGCCCATCTTCCCTCCTCATTTCTTTCTTGCCATCCCTGTCCTTCCCTTTCTCCACTTCATGGAAGGTGTGTCAGGGTTCGGCAAAAAATCGGCGCAGTTCTTGTGCCACCGCTTCCGGCTTGCCGCCTGGGTTCCTTTGTTTGTCGTAATTCCATGAAGACCCATGATCGAGTCCAGGGAACTCAACACGTTTTGCCTGTGGCAAAACCTTCTCCAGGGCGTCAAGGTCTGCTTTCAAGTACGCCGGGCTTTTGCTGCCACCGAGCAAAAGTACTTCACAGTGGATTGCCCTGAAGCTCTCAAGCGTGCCATTCATCTCGGCGACCACTTGAAAGTCATAGCGCAGTGTTGGAGCGAGCGTCCTCATCGACAGGTACTCTCCTGATCCGTGTTTGTCCTCGCTCTTCATTATCCTGCTTATGAGTGACGAGAGGAGCCAGTGAGGCATCGCTTGGAACATCGGCGGCCCCATCTGCGCCGCTTTCATGCCGGTGATGAGTGCTGCGGCCAACTTGTTCTGGGTTATCTCCCTTTCATAGCGTGCAAGCAAAGCCGTCGGCATGCCATTGACGAACAGCGGTGGTTCGTAGATAGCGGCTTTCTGAATAGCGGGCAGAGTCAGGGCCGCTTGCAGCGAGATCAGGGCGCCTGAGCTAAGTCCGAAGACATTGTGAGTACCCGTCTTCGTCAGGAGTGCTTCGAGATCTTCCACGTCTCTTTGAATGGTGTGGTTCTGGCGATACGGGAGAGGACTAAGACCACGCCCACGGCGGTCGGGAACATAGACCGTAAAGGTATCGGAGAGCGCCTCAGCGAGCTGACTGAAGTTCTGGGTTGACCCCATGGCCCCCTGCACCAGAACAATACCCGGGCCGTAGCCGTATTGGCGGTAGCCAATGAGAGTACCATCGATAGAGGTGACGGAGCCAGTCGTGTAGCGCTCCCGTGCTGGTGTGATCGCTTGATGATTGCCGCTGGTTTTCATGTCCATGAGGCTATCCTTTCTTGTTCAGTTGATTGATGAGTCCTCCAGGTCTTCCCAGGCACCAGATCCAGTTGGACGCTCTGTCCGGCGAACAGCTCATCCGGAGTACTGGCAGAGCGTCAGGCGCTTGACCCGTGCGAGGGCCAGGTGTATGTTGATCCTAGATCGGTCAGTCTCGCTCGTGTTCCGTAGGCTCCCCAGGTTCGTTGTGCTTCTGCTCGGCTGTGGTACGATGGAAGGCAGCCCACTCGGCGATGCCCTCCACCGTCCCCGACCGGATCGCTTCAGCGAATTGGCGTGTCCAGGCAAGCTCCGCCTCATGCATCGCTAACAAGTACTCGCTCTCGATCAGATGCAGGCGTGCCACCCCGCGTTCCGCATCGAGCCGCAGGAGGGAGCGCTTCTGGACGATCTCCATCTCCAGGCGGGCGCACCGCTGCGTGAGGAGAGCGGCAGCATCTTCAGGCGGCAACACTGGAATGAGTGAGAGCCCCGCCTCGAACTGCGTATATTCCTTGACTGGCCTGCTGATGAGTTCGCTGATCCAGTCGATGAGCTCCAAACGACCAGTCTCGGTCAGGTGGTAGACGGTGCGCTCTGGGCGTCGACCCTCGCGCTCCGTTTCCTGCGCGACAATGAGTCCGTGCTGTTGGAGCGCCTCGACAACCGTATACAGCGCGCCGTAATTGAGCTTAATGCTCTGATCCTTGCCCCGTTCGCGCAGGGTCGTGGCCATCTCATACGGGTGCATGGGATGCTCCGTGAGACAGGCGAGGACGGCCAATGCAAGTGGATTATGAATCTTGCGCTTCGTTGTCATTTCTCCTCTGCCCTGATCTGCAATCTGGGGATAGTCAGGTGCTATCTCTCTCAGATTATTCTGTTACGAATATATCACAGAAAGTATTCGTTGTCAAGTGCTGGATCGAGGCATGTCGTTTGGATCTTCGGGATTGCGATATGGAGGAAGGCTTCTCCCAGAGAACGCTCGTGAAGACACCTTGCTCTTCTTAAAGAAAGCTCAGCAAGGAAAGATTACCGCCGTAGTTTTTTGCTGAACGGAAAACTCCACTTGACAGGGGGTGTACGCTCAGGTGGAAAAGCTGGCCTTTGTTGGAAAGAGGAGGAAAACGATGGCCCGGCGAACCCCCAAACCCGAAGCGCAGTTCACAGCTACCTTGAGGCCACTTCAGCGGACCTGTCCCCAGTGTGGCCATTCCGTGTGGATCGCGTACAACAGCCGGCGGAAGGTCGTGACTTTGGAGGGGATTTTCCAGCTCAGGATAGCCATCAGTCAATGCCACACCCCCACGTGTGCTCGCTATCATGTGCGCTCTCACCCCGAAGAAGAGGGATGTTGGGCCTTGCCGCATGGCGAATTTGGCCTGGATGTCATTGCGCTCATTGGCTTCTGGCGCTTCCGGGAACATCGCTCCGTCCCAGAGATGCACCAGCGGGGGCCTCGCCCGCGGGCTGGTGATCTCCGAACGAGCCGTGACCCATTTACTGCACCGCTATGAAGAACTGGTGAGTTTACACATCACCGACCGAGAGCGGATCGCGGCCCGTCTGCAGGAGCAGGGTCAGGTGATCCTGGCGCTGGATGGCTTACAGCCCGACGTAGGCCACGAGGTGCTCTGGGTGGTACGCGACTGCTTCTCCGAAGAAATTCTCCTAGCGCGTCCTTTACTCAGCAGTACTCAGGGGGACATCACCGCTTTGCTAAAGGCGCGTCAAGCGGCTTCTGGAACCCCTCAAGATCCCGATCAAAGGCATCATTTCCGATGGCGAAGAGACGATCAGGAGCGCGGTGGCCTTTGTCTTCCCCGGTGTTGCCCATCAACTCTGTCAGTTTCATTACCTCAAGGATGCCATTAAGCCGTTCTACGAAGCCGACCGGCACGCGAAAACCCTCTTGAAGAAGCAGTTGCGTGGCGTGCGACCCATTGAGCGAGCGCTCGAAGAGCATCCCACGCCGGAAAATGAGGCGATCCGCGACTACTGCCTGGCCGTGCGCGCGTCATTGACGGATGATGGGCGTTCACCCCTGGAAGCGTCTGGCCTGCGCTTGCATGCGCGCATCAAGCAGATCAGTGACTCGATCGAACGAGTGCAGCAAAAAAAGATTGCTCCCAGCGTTAAAGCAGTTGCACCAACTCCTGACCAAGGGGTTGCAGGCCACGGCGGAGCTGTGGCCACCACTTGAGCAGGTGTACCGCTTCCTGGACCAGGCCAAAACCATCCTGGCCAATGAGTTACAAGACACCGGGCAACAGGTCCGGGAACGATATCTGGCACACCTGGCGCGGATGAGAGATGACCTTCCTGTTCTGGGGCAGCTTTCGGAGGCATTTGAGCATTTTTGTCATATCACCGACAACTTCGCCGCGGGGTTGTTTCGGTGTTATGACATCGCCGGCATACCCCGCACGAACAACGACCTGGAACGTTGCTTTGGCGTCGCACGCGTCGGATCTGCGACGCGCCACAGGTCGGCGGGGAGCCATTCCTGGCGTGGTGGTTCATGGGTCCGTTCGCGTTATGGCTTCGGTAACCAGCAAAGAGCAGGTCTTTTCGGTGGAGGAGCTACGACCCAAGGATTAGCAGCGCTGGCGGGACCTGCGGCGACAATTACGCCAGCGGGAGGAGGCGCGCAGGCAGCAATGGCGCTTTCGCAAACATCCTGCCACGTATTTGGCTGAGGTCGAAGCTCGCTTGCTTGTCAACCCCGACAGGCAGTGGGATTGACAGCGGTTTACTGGCATTTTTTCCCGCGATGTGCCATACTCTCCGCAAGAGAGGTGTGTAATCCCCTTGGTGAACAACGCAGCATGAGAAGAGTCGAGCGCAAAGCGGAAAGCCAACCGCTATCCAGGCGCATTGCCAGCGACGTCACGCTGGAGTGTGATGTCCCGATACCTATGAGCGATGGCGTGCAGTTGATGGTGAACGTTTTCCGCTCGTTTCCAGAGAGCCGCTCGCCGGTGTTGATGTCCGTCACCCCGTACGGCAAAGATGTGCTGCCCGACCGGCGGGGGATGCTGCTCATGCGCCTGGCGGGCACGCGGTTCGGCCAGCTGGACTGTTCCACCTGGACCGGGTTTGAAGCGCCCGATCCGCTCTTCTGGGTACGGGCCGGCTACACCGTCGTGCAAGCGGATGTCCGCGGCATGCACAAGTCGGAAGGGCACGCTTCCGTGCTCTCGGATCGCGATGCCCAGGACTATTACGAGCTGATCGAATGGGCAGCCAGCCAATCCTGGTCCACAGGCGCCGTTGGCCTTCTTGGCGTCTCCTATTTGGCCATGTCGCAATGGCGGGTGGCCGCGCTCCAACCGCCATCCTTGCGGGCTATCTGCCCCTGGGAAGGGGTGACCGACCTGCTGCGGGAGCTCGGCTATCAGGATGGCGTGCCGGAGACGGGCTTCGTCGGCGTGTGGTGGCGCTTTCGCATGCAACCCGGCCACAACAAACGCTTCCCGATGAACGAGAACTTTCCCGTCGATCGTGACCAGCATCCGCTCGATGATGCCTATTGGGAGGCCAAGCGCCCCGCGCTGGAACAGATTCAGGTGCCGGCCCTGGTGTGTGCGAGCTGGTCCGACCATGGCCTGCATACCCGCGGCTCGCTGATCGGTTTCGAGCGGCTCGCCTCGGCCCAGAAGTGGCTCTACACCCACGGTGGCCGCAAATGGGAGACCTTCTACTCGCCCGAGACGCGTGAGGTGCAACGTCGCTTCTTCGACCACTTTTTGAAGGGCGAGTCGAATGGCTGGGAGACGACGCCACGTGTGCGACTGGCTGTGCGACGCGGACGCTCGGTGTGCGATGTCCGCCCAGAGACGGAGTGGCCACTGCCAGAGGTGAGGTATGTCCCGCTCTATCTGGATGCCGTGACCGGGACGCTTGTTCCCGAAGCACCTAGCAATGAGGGCGTGGTCCAGTACGACCCGCGCGGCGGTGCTCATGATCGGGCACGCTTCGTCTACCGCTTCGAGCAGGAGACCGAACTCACCGGCTCCATGACGCTCGCGCTGTGGGTTTCTACCTCGGAAGGCGACGACCTGGACCTCTTCGTCCTGCTTCGGCAATTCGACGCTGCGGGCAAGGAGGTCTTCTTTTATGGATACAATGGGTTCGCTCACGATGGCGTCGCCAAGGGGTGGTTGCGCGTGTCCCATCGCGAGCTCGATCCAAAGCTGAGCCGGCCAGGCCGTCCCTGGCACACCCACAGGCTTCGCTAACCAGTCCAGCCCGGCGAAGTCGTGCCCGTGGAGATCGAGGTGTGGGCCAGCAGTACCTGCTTTGGAGCGGGGACCCGGCTGTACGTCGAAGTGCTCGGCCACGATGCCGCCAGGTATCCCGCGTTCAAGCATGGTCGCAGCGTCAACCGCGGCACGCATGCTATCCATACCGGAGGGCGCTATCCCTCAGCGCTGCTTACGCCGTTCGTCACCTGATGAGGCGAGAGTCACCCAACACGCTTGCTCAAGACAAGATTGCCATTCAGCGTTTTTTTTCATCAACAATGGAAAGAGCGAAGCCGGCAGTTGCAAGAACTTCCACTGGAGGAAAGCCGACTGAGATGGGCGTCAGATACTTGTCAAAAAACTACGCCATTGAATTATCACATTTACAGGCTAGATAGGATATCCAGCGAGAAAAATGATAGTTTACCTCCTCTTTACGTTCGATCGAACAAGAGCATCTCGCTCGCGCCATCGAGCTGGGTGGGGAAGTGCCATGCCGACAGACCACCGTCTGCTTTGCCATCCACCCAAACGTTAGGCTTGCGCAAGCCGCAGCAGTCGCTCCGCGTTGAGATGGCTGATCTTCTCCTTATCCGCTGGGCTGAGGGAGGCGTGATCGAGAAAGGCGCGCCCCTGCTCATTCGTGCTGAAGGGATAATCGACCGAGAACATGATGCGGTCGACCCCCACGACCTGCATGGCGAGCAGGAGCGGTGGATCGGTGAAGAAACCGCTGGTCGTCATATGGAAGTTGCGCAAAAAGTAGTCCGGCACCGGCCGCTGCAGCTGCTTTGCCAGGGGCGTGAGCGTGTCATCGATGCGCGCCAGCATAAACGGGATCATCTCTCCCATGTGCCCGATGATGATCTGCAAGGTGGGCAGGCGATCGAACACCCCGGCCAGGATCAGCCGCAGCGCATGTATCCCCGCCTCGGAGTGCCAGCCCCAGCCTGAAGTCGAGAGGACAAACCCCACGGCCGGGTCCAGGCCGGTGTAATAGGCTTCTCGTACGGGTGCAGGTGGTGTCGTAGGGTGAAGATAGAGCGGCACGGAGAGCGCGGCGGCCTGCTCCAGCACGGGCAGGAAGGCCGGGTCGTCCAAAAAACGTCCGTTGGTCGTGCCGAAGAGCATCGCGCCTTGCAATCCCAGTGAACGCACCGCTCGTTCCAGTTCACCGGCGGCGACCTCTGGCTCCGCCATCGGCAGGGTAGCAAACCCGGCGAAACGATCGGGATGTGCGGCACAGGCGGCGGCTACTTGTTCGTTGGACTCCCGCGTCAGCCGCACCCCTTCGTCACCAGAACGCGGCGCGAGGCTTGACCCGATGTCGGAGATCACCTGGAGATCGATCCCGCTCGTGTCCATGTCCTGCAAACGCAGGGTCTCCAGATCAGCGAGCCTGGCCTGTCGTTCTGCTGTCATCGTTGGCGGTGGCTGCCAGCCGCCTCCCTGGTTTGCGGCATTGTTCTGTATGAGTTCCCTGAATCCCCTAGACAGACAGTGCTCTTCTAGTGCAATGGTTCGCATGCTGGCTCCTTTCCCTCTCGTTCCGTGATCATACGACGTAAAACACACATTTGTTACCCTTCCCTGCCCCAGGGAAAGGGGGCTGCGAGGTTGTTGGGTCTAAGGAGGCCGAGGGGTTAGGTCGCCAGCGCCGCGCGCACCCGATGCGGCGTGAACGGCACCTGACGCAGCCGCGCCCCCGTTGCCGCGTAGATCGCGTTGGCGATCGCCGCCGCCACCGTCACCGTCGCCGGCTCGCCCGCGCCCATCGACGGTTCGTCGGGCCGGTCGAGGAGCGTGATGTCGATCTCCGGCATCTCGGAGAAGGTCAGAATGGGGTACGCCTCCCAGTCCAGGCTGGTTTGTCCGCGCACATCGAAGTGCACCTCCTCTTTGAGCGCCCGGCTCAGCGCCTGCAGCACGTTGCCCTCGATCTGGTTGCGCACCCCGTCCGGGTTGATGATCAGCCCGCAGTCGTGCGCCACCGTGATCCGCCGCACGCGCACGGTGCCGGTCGCTGCATCCACTGCCACGTGCGCCACCATCGCCACGTAGGCCTGGTCGTTCTCATAGCGCGCGAACGCCACGCCGCGCCCCTCGCCGGTCGGCAACGCCGTGCCCCAGTCGGCCGCCCGTGCCGCCGCTTCGAGCACCTCACGTCCGCGCGGATCGTCGAGGTGACGCAGGCGGAACGCCAGGGGATCGGCCTCCGCGGCGGTGGCCAGTTCATCCATGAATGACTCGTTGGCGAAGGTGTGGCCCGCGGCACCCAGGCTGCGCATCGAGGACGTCCGCAGCGGCGGCTGTGCGATCCAGTGCACCGTCACCCGCTGGGCCG
>Ga0207646_10002051_pt1 | contig 24190 bp, 15 predicted proteins | sample KBSK5502metaG_FD_184343 | JGI IMG/M metagenome (GOLD analysis project Ga0207646, IMG submission 184343) | Corn, switchgrass and miscanthus rhizosphere microbial communities from Kellogg Biological Station, Michigan, USA - KBS K5-50-2 metaG... | ecosystem: Host-associated > Plants > Roots >... | reverse complement strand
ATATTTTGCCTCGGCCGGGCGCGGCGTCGCGGTCTACACGCACGTCTCTGACCTATGGATTCCGTTCTACACGCAGGTCATTACCTGCCACGTCCGACAAGCGCCTTTCATCCTGGATGGCCTCTTGCATCACGGCACCTTGCTCAATCCCCGCGAGCATTACACCGATACACATGGCTTTATGGTTATGTGGACACTTTCAGACGGGAAAACTAAACTCCTGACCTTGGGACATCTCATTTCAGGAGCCAGCACATTATGCGTGTCAGACCTCTGCAAAGTGATCCGGGTAACTCTCCTTCGTTTGAGCTGCTGGATGACTACGAGCAACCCATTACGGTGGTCTCTGGCTTCATGCGTCATCTGGCTGCTCGCGGCTATTCACCCAACACGCTCTCGGCGTATGCGTATGACCTCCTCCATTTCTTTCGCTTCCTTACTGCACAAGAGCTGACGTGGGCTGATTTCACTCCCGCACTGTCACTGACCTTCCTGGAATATCTGCGCCATGCCTCCAGTCACAAACGAGTTCAGCGGCTGAGTCTGAACCTCTGCGCGACTGACACTCAACCACCGGCGACACATCTTTCCTCGGCGACGATCAACCGCATTCTGGCTGCTGTTTCCTCATTTTATGAATACCTGATTCTTTCCGGTCACTGGCAGAAAACCGAGAATCCCATCCTCAAGGAATTCGACCACGAAAGCATTCGGGTCAGAGATCGTCATCGTCCGGCACTCGGCAGTGCCAGCCGCCAACAGCCGGTGCGTCGCGTCGTCCGCGTGCGAACGGTGCAGCGCGTCCCTCGCCCACTGACAGATGAGCAGATCAGCCTGCTGTTCGGTTCCCTTGATTCACTTCGTGACCAGGCGATTTTCCTGCTCATGCTGCATGGCGGATTGAGACCCGGTGAAGTGCTGAACCTGCGCCTGGAAGACATTCAGTACGGACGCCGTCGCATCATTGTTCGTTGTGCCGACGATCATCCCAAAGGAGTGCGCACGAAATCGCGAGTGGAGCGCCTCGTGGATCTGCACGACGCGGAAACGCTGACCACACTCAGCGCTTATGTCATGCAGGAAAGACCGCCAGAAGCTGACAGCTCATTCGTCTTTCTCGTCGGTGGCAAAGGGACCAGACGCATTGAACCGTTGAGTTACTCCGCGCTGGTGAAAACCTTTCAGCGCCATTGTCAGCGCCTGAACATCCGCACCCCCTGGATGACGCCACACGCACTGCGGCACACGCATGCCACGCAGATGTGGGAAGGCGGCATGCGTGAACTGACGTTGCAGAAACGACTCGGTCATGCCTCACCGGAATCCACGCGGATTTATACCCGTGTCTCGGATGCCACCGTGGTCGCTGAGTACCTTCAGGCGCTCGGTGGAAAGGAGAAAAAAGCATGAACCAACCGGCTCTCGATGCTCCGCTGCTCCCACGGCCACCGCGTCACATCAGTGCGGAGGAATACGAGGCTTTTGTTCACTCCTACTATCAGGATGAGATGTGCGCTCAACATTTCATCCTGGCACGCAGGCAGTTCGTTGAAAGGTATCCCGATCTGGCTGAGTGGATGCGTGCGCCGCTCATTGAAAGAATCGGGCGGCTGGTGATTGAAGGAACGGAGCAGTTCGTTGAACCGATCTCTTATCGTGCGCGCTCCTATCTTTTTTATCTCGCTTTGCGTGGCTGCCTATATTTTGACTGGGAGTGGCTGATTGCCGTCGCCAGGCTGAATATCTGGAATCTGTTTCGGTTTCTCGGGGTGGAGATCAATCCGAACCTGCTGGCTGATGAGGCCGTGCAGTATGGTTATGCCAGAGAGCCTGTCCTGATGGGGCTGAAGAAAGTTCTCTGTCGGATGATCCTGCATACCGGCAAGCAAAGCCTCAGCAGCCTCACTGACGCCGATGGTCTCGACTACAAACGAGCCTTGCTTGAATTCGGGCAACGCCGCGATGTCAATCTCTTTCACGGGTCACTGGAGCAGTATCGCGGGCTCGCCAAAGACTACGGCACCGGTCTGCATTGCTTACACGTCCTGCTCTACCATCGCGGGCAGGCGGCCACTGAACCGCGGCGTGTCATGCCCTTCTGGAAAGAGCGTCCACCCATCCCGCCACGAATGGAGACTGTGCTCAAGAAGTATGAAGCCACGAGGCGATTGACTGATATGCCGGAGACGGCTGACAGACTGTCGGTGAGAGTCAGGCGGTTCGTGGTCTGGCTGATCAGTCGTGATCCCCAAATTGAAACTTTCGCCGCAGTCAACCGGGAGCATATTCTGGAATTTGCTGAGGCACTCAAAACCATGACCGGTGAGCGGACCGGCACGCCTTACACGGCGCTGACCAGACGCGGATACCTGTCCGCTTTGAGCGTCTTTTTCAGAGATGTCGCAAGCTGGGGCTGGGAAGATGTGCCGCCTCGTCCATTACTCGGAATTGGCGACCTACCCAAAACGCCTCACCGCATCCCGCGCTTCATTCCCGATGATGAGTTGATGAACCTGATGGCCGCGATCCGTGAGTTGAAGTGCCCTTATCAGCGAGCTGCCTTATTGATCGCCCGCTGGAGCGGTGCGCGACGTGAGGAAATTCGGCGGCTGGAAATGGACTGTCTCGACAGCTATCCGGATGGAACCCCGCGATTGCGCATTCCCGCCGGGAAAACAAAAAAGGAAAGAATGATTCCACTCAATGAAGAAGCCGCTGAGTCGATTCGTGAATTGCAATCGCGCCGTCGAGCACAGCGTGGCTTTCGTGACAGTCACACTGGAGCCTTGACACATTACCTGTTTGTCAATCACGGCAAGCGTCTGTCGAGCTTTTACCTCTTTTCTTCTTCACTCCGCCAAGCCTGCCAAGCGGCGGGGCTGGTCACTGCTGATGGTAAGCCAACCATCAGTCCACACCGCTTCCGTCATACTGTCGGAACGCAACTGGCAGAGAAGGGGGCGAAACTACATACGATCATGAAAATTCTCGGACACAGCAGCGCCAGTATGTCGATGGTCTACGCACAGATCAGTGACCGCGAAGTCCTCCGTGACTACCAATCCGTTCTGAGTCCGGGAGCAATGATCGCCGGGCCATGTGCAGAGGCGTTGCGCGGGGGTGAAATGCCACAGTCATCCGTTGACTGGTTAAAGACCAACTTCTTTAAGACGGAACTGGAGCTGGGCCACTGTCTACGGCTACCACAGGAAGGCCCCTGCGAGTGCGACCTCTATCTGAGTTGCGCGAAGTTCGTGACCACACCTGAGTATGCGCCCCGTCTGCGTCGGCGGCGCAAACAGGAACTGGATCTAATAGAAGATGCGCAACAGCGAGCATGGGGCAAGGAAGTTGAACGTCATCGTTGCACCGTGCAGCGGATTGAACAACTGCTGAAAGAACTCGGAGAGCCGATTGAAGGTCAGGAGGCTGTGTATTGAGCCGAAGGTTGGTTACGAGTGAAAAAGTGGTGAAAAACTTGATTTGTCCACATAAACACAGACCTCATCTTTGGGATCACTCATTTGCTCGGCATTCGCTTTGCCCCACGTATCAAAGACCTGCCTGACCAGCGGCTCTGGCGACTGCCGGAGAGCGCGCCCTATCAACACATCGAGCCCGCCGTCACCGATAAACTGAACATCAACTTGATCCGCGACACGTGGGATGAAATGCTGCGGCTGGTGGCCTCGCTCAAATATGGTGAGGAGAAAGCCTCGCTCATCGTCGGCAAACTCGCCGCTGCCAGTCATCGCAACAAACTCTTTCGTGGGTTGCAGGAACTGGGGCGGCTCGTGAAGACGGCGTATCTGGCGGAGTATTTTCGTGATCTCGAATTACGCCGCCGTGTGCTGCTCGGTCTCAACAAAGGGGAGAGCCTGCACTCGCTGGCGCGCAAAGTCTTCTTTGGCAGCCTCGGTGAAGTGCGCGACCGCACGTATGAAGATCAACTCAACGCGGCGTCTGCGCTGAATCTGCTGCTGGCAGCTATCGTGTGCTGGAACACAGTGCATCTCCAGGCGTGCATCAAAAAGCTGCGCGCCGATGGCGTCGAGGTTAAGGATGATGACCTGCGGTTTCTTTCACCGCTGCTACGACATCACATCGGCATCTATGGGCAGTACAGCTTTGATTTCCGGCGTTACGAAGATATTCCGGCTCCCGAAAACCTCAGCTATTAAAGGTCTCCGCTGTAAACCGACAATTTTGTCGGGCTTAGAGTAAACCGTTTCCTACATGTCAACGCAACGCCCAACCCTCCGAAGACCTCAGGCAAAGGTGGCGGCATTTGACGAGGCAACCCACACCCACGCGACGCCCGGCACGCACCATGATGACCTTCAAGTTCCGATGCTCGACCGCCGACGATCGTCACTACTTCCCTGCCCCGCTTCAACCAGATCGCGAGCGTGATCACCACCTCCCCTCGACCCCGGCGAAGGATCTGAAGCGATGGAAGATAATTACTCCTTACTCCGTCTAATTACCAACGGTGTTGCCTCACTGCTCACCCCACAGCGGCGACGGACAGCAAACATGCGGAGGAAATTGATCATGAAGACTGGTTTGACCTCGATTCTGCTGGCAGTCATCTTATCGGCGATACTTTCCTCTGGAACCGATCAAACCACGCCCCTCCGCAGTCTCCACACAGTTCAGTACCACCAAGCCGCGGAGCAGACTCGGGAGGTGATTCTCGTCGCCCAGCACTACCCCAGCCCCCTCAATCATCTGCTCTTCGCCTTCGACGCTGAGTCTCTGGGGCCGCTCGGTTATTTCGCCCTCCACGGTATTCCTTATTCGATCACCATCAGCACCGACGGCCACAGGCTTTTCATCGAGGAAATCCCCGATGGCGAAAATGGATGCTGTACCTTGTTCGCTCTCGACCTGGCCACCGCCAAAGAAGAACGGCTGATCTTTCCCTCGTGCCCTGCGGTCGTGACACCTGACGGCCAGTGGCTGTTGACCCAGCGGGGGAACTGCGGCATCGAACTCTTCGACGCCAACTCGCTTACCCGCCGACCCCAAATTGATGCCCCCGGTCTTTACGAACTTTTTCCCGGTAGTGGTCAAAAAGTAAGGCTCGGCCTTTGAAAAAGAGGAGCGACTCGCTGTAATAGAAGTGTCCAAACTTTTGTTACAAGGAGTCACCCCATGAACAGCCTGCGTTGTCCACAATGCGAATTATCGCACATCAAGAAGAACGGTCACACCCACTACGGCAAGCAAAATTATCAATGCTTGGAGTGCGGGCGGCAGTTCGTCACTGACTCCCAGCGGATTGATGAAGCCACCAGAGCACTCATCCAGAAGCTGCTGCTGGAGCGCATCCCGCTGCGTGGCATCTGCCGCGTGCTCGACATCAGCCTGGAGTGGTTACTCGATTTCATCGCTGAGGTCTATGACCAGTTGCCTGATGATCTCTACGTCCAATCCACTTCCCCGAGCCGGGACGTGCAACTGCTGCGACTCGAAGCTGAGGCCGATGAGCTATGGAGTTTCGTCCAGCGTAAAGAGAACAAGCAATGGGTCTGGCTCGCCTTTGATCCGGCGACCAAGCAGGTGCTGGCCTTCTATAGCGGTTTGCATTTGCGTGTTCAGGGGAAATGAGTTTCAATCTTAGATATGAAACCCTACCCATTAGAGTTACGCCAACGAATCGTGAACGCTGCCGATCAACAACTCTGGACGATTGCAGAGATTGCTGAGATCTACCACGTCACTGAACGCTACGTTTACAAGCTGCTCGCCTTGCGCCGCGAAACAGATGATCTCACCCCGCGACCGCACGGTGGCGGCGCCGTCGCCAAGCTCGATGAGGCGCGGCTGATGAAACTCGCGGAGTTGGTGGCCAAACATCCTGATGCGACCTTGCAGGAACTCTGCCAGATGGTCAATCGTCGGGCGCGCCGGAAAGTTACCCTCAGCACGGTCTGTCGGGGCTTGCAGAACTTGACTTCCCGCGAAAAAAAAGACCCGGCTGGCCAGCGAGGCCGATCCTAAAGAACGAGCTGCTTTTCGGCGCAAGCAAAAGCGGTGGTCCAGCGCCCAGCTCTGGGTGATTGATGAATTCGGCATTCATTTGGCGATGTCTCGCGCCTCTGCCCGCGCTCCACGCGGTGAACGAGCGGAAATCATCGAGCCGTTTGAGACTGGCGTTAACATCTCGGTCATCAGTGCGCTCACCCTCAGCGGGGTGCGCGCCCCGATGATGATCGAAGGCGCGATTGATGGAGAAGTGCTTGTGTCCTACGTCGAACATTTTCTCGCCCCGCAATTGCGACCTGGTGACATCGTCCTGTGGGATAACGTGCCGACACATAAGAATCAACGGGCCAAGGCTCTGATTGAGGCGAGAGGGGCAGGTGTGGAACCGTTGCCCGCCTACTCACCCGACCTGGATCCGATTGAAGAATGCATTTCCAAAGTCAAAAACGAGTTGCGCCGCGACAAAGCGGGTACGGTCCGCAAACTGAAGAATGCCTTGAAACGTGCCTTTGCCAAAGTAACGCAACAGGATATTCGCGGCTGGTTCCAGCATTGCGGTTTCGCTGTACCCTGAACACGCAAATGCAAACCGCTATATGTCGGTGACCGCAGCCGCAAGAGCGCCCGCCGACTCTGGAGGCGCATCCCGCGTGCTTATCGTCGGCAGGCGACTTTCTACACCGATGACTGGGAGGCCTACAAAGGCGTGATCCCCGAGGCGCAGCATCAAGTCTGCGCTAAAGGCAGTGGCAGGACCAACGCGGTCGAACGGTTCAATTGTACGCTGCGGCAGCGCGTCTCACGGCTGGTGCGTGATGCCCTCTCATTTTCAAAGAAACTGGTGAACCACATCGGGGCGATCAAGTATTTCATCTGCCACTACAATCAGGAGGTGATTCGCCATGCTTGAACGGCATTACTTTTTGAGCACTATCGATGGGGGGAGCTGATTCGAGGTGTTCATTGCATTGGCCCGTGGTGGATCACCCTGGCAATTATTACTTGCTCCGGCAACAAAGGCGTAGCGGCGTCTTAAAACAACGCCGCTACGCCTTCTCTGTGACGACGCCCTTTGGCGTCGTTAATTCTCAATCTTATCTCACATTAACCACAACGTTGGCCGCAGATTCACCAAACCACTCGACGCCGTCCTGCACCATCTGCCATTGGAAGTTGTAGGAGCCCCGTGCGGTGGGGGCCGTGACCGTGAAAGTGAAAGTCACTGTGCCGTTGGGCGCCACCGGCGCCGGGAGCTCAACCCTGGAGAATCCCCAGGTGGTGTTATCGCGCGGATTCTGTGAGCCAAGCCGGTAATTATTGGCCTGTCTCCACCCCGTCTCCCCGGTGTTCTGCATCGTCACCGTTACGGTGTAATGTTGGCCGGCAACCATGGAATTGGGGACAGATTGCCGGAGGAACTTGGCCGCGTTGGTCCCGCGGATAATATTGAGGGTGCCGGTGCCCGCCGCCGCGTTGTAGTCACCATCTTCGGCGAACTCGGCGGTCACATCATTCTTGCCCTTGCTCAACCCTTTCGGGACCAGGTAAGCCAGCGAGGCTACTCCGTTAGAGTCGGTGCGGGCCGTGCCAGCCACAGCGCCACTAACTTTGAAGGTGATGGTTCTGCCGGCCAGCGGGGTGTTACTCGCCGCGTCGCGGAGAGAGGCGCTCAGAGCCACGGTCTTGCCAATCTCGCCTGAGGCGGCAGTGACTCCGACGACGGCGTCGGCTTTGGTCACACTGAGCGTGCCGGTGCCGGCGCAGGGAAGGAATTGGCCGTCGCCGGCGAATTCGACCGCGATGGTCTTGTTGCCGGAACCCAGACCACTGGGCAGGGTGAAGGCGAGGGAGGCTCTGCCTTGGGCGTCTGTTGTCGCGGCGCCAGCGCTGCCTCCATTCACTTTGAAGTTAAGTACCTTTCCAGCCACCGGGCTGTTTTTCGCATTCTCGGTTAAGTTGGCACTGAGCGCGACGCGCTGGCCGATTTTGCCGAAGAGAGGGGCGACCGTCAGACTGGTAGCCGCCTTCCCGATGCTTAGAATATTGTCGCCTCGGGCAGCGAGGTAGGTCTCATCCCCGTCGAAGAGCACACTCACGGGTTTATCGCCTACCCCCGCATTACCAGGCAGACGGAAGTTGATGGCCGCCACCCCTTCGGTGTTAGTCTTGGCTGAGCCGACCGCCGTCCCGTCCACCAAGAAGGTGAGCATCCTCCCGTCCAGGTTAGCGCCGCTGTTGGCATCAATCATTTTCGCGCTCAGCGTGACCGTCTGGCCGACGGCGCCCGAGACGGCAGGGACTGTGATCTTCGCGAGGTTCGGGTACAGGAAGATCAGGATGTGGTCCAGGTCAAAGAAGAAGGCCGGCTGGCCGTTCTGGGGGAATGGCAGATTCATCGCCGGGTAATAAAAGTGCAGCGCCGAGTAGCTCGCGTTCTCCAGCGTGTGGCCCAGCCCGTCGCCGATGATGCCGCCCCAGGACCCGAAGCGCCCTTCGTTGTTATTGCCTCGGCTAGTGGGCAGCGGGCTGATTCTGTTGTTGGGGTTATCGTTGGGAAGCTGGGGCGGGATTTGCGGATCGGGGTTGTAGTCTGACCACACCAAAACCGGCCACTGCCTGAAATTGGGGTCAGTCGCTGAGGCGCAGCAAATGCCTCCGATCCAGGTTATGAAATAGCGCTTGAACATCGGGCTCCATTTGATGTCCCCGCCATAGCCGTATAACAGCGGCTGGCGCAGCGCCTGCACGTAGGCGTCCGGGTTCTCGATCTGGCTGACTGGGATGCGAATCCTCCAATTATTAAGTGCGCGGCTGCAAGTACCCGGTGGGTAGTGCGCGCCGTCAGAGGCGACTGAGTCGTCGGTGAAGTAGAGTTCGAGGTAGTCGTCGCGCACTAGCGCACCGGGGTAGCCTGAGCCGTAGGCCAGGCCCGCCAAATCCCACCACCGCGTGTCAGGGTTGCTGTCACAAGGGTTCGGGTATTCGTTCGTCACCTCAACCTGCGGCGCGACCATGGCCCCTCCTCTCGCAGCCCCCCTAACCCGCATCCAGGTGATGCCATCAGTGGAAGTGGCTAAGCACACGCGGTTCTGATTGGCGCCCACCATGTCCGGGCTGGCGACATCGGCCGGGGCATAGCCCAAGAGTTCGACCAAAACCCGCCCTTCAAAATTGGGGTCGTCTGTGACAAAGGTGTTGGACCAAGCTGGGTCAAAACAGCTATAGAGGGCTTTGCGCCCAGGACCAGGGTTGTCGTAGAGATAGAAGACCGGGTCGCCCTGATTGGGGAGGGCGCCGACGTTCAAGGGGCGCCACCTGCTGCCGTGCTCATCAGTTCTGGCCGGTACTGGAGAGGTGGTGAGGAAGCGGTTGATGTTGCGGCGCCCAAATCCATAGGTCACTTCGCCGGAGTAGATGGGGTGCGTCCCGGCCTTGGGGAAGATCGGGGCGAAGCCGAGGGCACGCTCAAACCGGTAGCTGCCTTCCCAGTCTTTGCTGCGGGACAAAGCGCCAGTGACCCAGTTGTCAACGCGCGTGGGGCTGTAGAAGCGGTCGATGGTGGTGACCCAGGTGCCGTAAGCCTCATAAAACATGTAATACTTGCCGTTCAGCTTCAGCACCGAAGGAGCGCCGACCAGATGATCGTCCGCCGCGTCATATCCTCCCGAGCCGCCTTGCCCTTTGAGCACGACCCTCGGCGTGCTCCACCTTCCGCCGTCCGGGCTCTCGCTGTAGTAGATGCGGTCGGTGGCTCCGAGGTTAGCAGGTGGCAAGTCCGGCTCCCCGTAGCCGTAGCTACTACACCACCACATTTTGAACCGGCGGTTCGGGTTTGGTTCATCCTGGTCATACAAAATAGTAGGGTTGTTACTTCCCAGGTATTGATTGTAGCCAGCGGGAACGGTCACTTTGCCGCGGGAGATCGACGTGCCGAGATAGTCGGCCGTAGATTGCCGGAACGGGACTCCCTGAGCTTGGGCCAACTGCGCGACCAATAAACCGAATGCGAAGATCCCCAAGATCCACTTCAGCGACTTTGTAGCACTGTTCCATAACTGCATGATTGAGTCTCCTCAGTTAAAACGTTGCTGGACATTGGAAACTACTCCTGTATTGTCGAACCATTTACCATAGGTCTTTACGCAGACCTGGGGCTGAAAATACTTCTGGAGTACCCTCCTGTTGGTAGGCCACTTTAGGTGATAGTCGAGTATGCGCATCGACGCCACAGGGTGGAGCAATACCATAGAAGCACCTGTCACTTAATCTTTCCGACCGTGACAAATTGATACTCCTTACCGACTTCACCAAGCGCAGTTCGTGTATGAAGGATGAACTGGCCGAATGAACGGGCGCCGGAGAGAATGTGGACCTCGGTCGCCCCGCTCCCGGTTGCCTTTTTGGCAATGCCTATCAAATCGGGGCGCCCATCCCGATTCCAATCAGCGAGGATAAACTCCCAATTACCATCGGTCTGATGAAGTGCGGTCCCTGTATGTAGGATGAACTGACTGAAGTTGCTCTTGCCTGAAAGGACGTGCACCTCAGTAGTGCCAGTCCCTGTGCCTGCTTTTTTGATCATAAAAAGATCGAGATGTCCATCCCGATCCCAATCGGCCATGGCAAAGGCATAGTTAGAATCAGTGAGAGAGAGTGCCGTCTTCGTGTGAAGAACAAATTGGGTAAACTGGCTCGCGCCTGAGAGAATGTGGATTTCGGTGGTTCCTGAGTGAGTGCCTTGTTTCTTAATCCCAATTAGGTCTGGGTGTCCATCCCGATCCCAATCAGCCACGATGAAATCCCAATTATCAAAGGTTGGTTCGAGCGGCGTGGCTATATGGAGAATATAGTCGGTAAACCCGGAGGCTCCTGAAAGAATATGCACCTCGGTTTTTCCTGAAGGAGTGCCATTCTTATGGATCCCGATCAGATCCAGATGGCCATCCCGGTTCCAATCCGCCAGTTGGAAGGTCCAATCGTCGCCAGTATAAAGAAATCCTGTGGGCAAGTCTTTCGCGGAGAAACCATTGTATGTGGATAGCGCGGAGAGCGCACTGAGTTCTGTCATGCCGGACATCCCGCCAGATTTTTGTACCATTACGATATCATTGGCATCGGGCAGTGGATCGCCAGGCTGCTGGGTAAAAATGAAGGGTGTCCCCGCGATCTTCACCGTCGCAGTACGTGAAGTGGTCGTTTTATTGGCCAGCACATTGCAACTGAATGTTTGGGTTCCCTGGCCGCTGATAATGGCGAACGAAATCCATTCTGGAGCGCCATCAACTGACCATTGGCAGGCAGGATCAGAAGTAGTTACTGTCGCACTGCGGCTCCCACCATCTTTGGTGAACGAAAGAGAGGAGGGATCGACTTTTACTGAGAAATAGCAGGGTTTGCCTTCTTGCCTGATAATGTAACAAGAGTGGGCTGCACACACCAGTCCGGTTCGTTGTACCCCTGTATTAGCACTGACGGTGAACCCGACAATGCCATTACCTGTCCCGGTCTGCCCTGAGTTAAGCGTAATCCATCCGGTCGACGTGCTGGCGGACCAAGGACAATCGCCCGCATTGGTCGAGACAGAGATACTCCCCGTACCACCTGGCACTCCAAAGGACTGATTATTGATTGTGGCCGAGTAAGAGCAAGCTGGTGGTTGAGTGACTAAGATAGGGATGGATTTATTGCCGGCACTGACAAGTATGGTTGCTGCCCCCGGCTGCGCATATTGGTTTGCGCCCACCTTAGTAATGAAAGACGCTGTGCCAACGAAAGAGGGGAAGGCGCCATTTATCGGGTACATCAAAGTATTGTCATTGGGGTTTCTCAACTCCAAATCAATTGCGCCTTGGTTGGTGACACTCAAGCCCCAAGCACAATAATTGTAAGTCGTTCTGACGGTAAACGCCTTTTGACCGCCCTCTCTCGAAGTGTCAAATCTGGCATCAGGCTCAATGCTGTATTGTTCGATTGGGCAAGGTGCTGGCACTCTTTCTTGGAAGACTTCAAACCTGAGTTGGGTCCCCAGGTTGGTGATGACTTTGATGTGGCCGGTTCGCGTGCCTAAGCGATCGAGCGCGTCAACTCTATAATCAACCCGTGTCCCTGTTTGATTGACACTGGTGATGTGGAGCCAAGAGTCTTCTGGGGCTGCTGATCCGAACTGCTCTTCTGGGCAACTTTCGTAGAAGATGCCAAAGCTGCCAGTACCCCCAGGGCCTCCAAACGTGGCGCGTTGTGGCGGATTGATTGCTGTCGGAAGCCCCCAAAGGCAGCCTTGGGCTAACGTCCCCTGTGTGCCAATCGAGAGAAGAAGAAGGCCTACCAATGATAATGCGGTGGCCAATCTGCTAACTTGGATTCTCCTCAGGCTAATAGACCAAGTTGAAATCGCTCTCAAAAGGGCGTTATTGGGAATTGACCTGATCTCGGAGAAGTGACCGACTGATTGATTGAGTTTCATAGATTCCTCCTATTAAGGGTATTGCTTGGGTTGCGTGAAGTAAGTGAACATCCCCTTGCTTGCCTCCCGATCATCGTGTTCACCCAAGCTGTCACGCCTGGGCAAATTGCGAGAAGAGGATTAGCCCCAGGTGAATGGGCGCTAGTCTCGGCGGTTGACTTGCCACCACGGTTCACCGTCGCGGCCAGCGCGTCTCTTACCTCGGCCCTGACCCTCACTCAGTTAAGACAGATCGGGAAAAACATTATGGTTTGGGTTATTATTTGATCTTCCTGCTTTCCGCGATCTGCCGTTCCAGATCGCGGTCTAAGGCATCCAGTTGCTCTTGCATCTCCGCCAGCCGCACCTGCTCGGCGCGCAGCATCGTTTCCAATTGCTGCTGGCGCTGGCGCTGGCGCTCGGCCTCCTGCTGCGCATACTCTTTCTGCCGCGCGAACGAGCGTTTGAGGCTGGCGTAGCTTTGCGCGAGCTGTTGGCGGACTTGCGGATCGGGCGTCTCCTGGATGGCCGTCTCCAGCTCCTTGAGTTCACCTTCTTCGCGGCTGGTGTCCTGTGACTGCTGAATCAGGGCTTTGAGCTGTTCGATCTCTTCGCCCAAGCTCTCCACGAGGCTCTGTTGGCGCACCAACCGTTCGGCCAGCATCTGCGCGCGGTGGGTGTTCACGCTGGTGCGTTGCAGCTCAGTCCGCAGTTGGCGCACCTCTTCGAGTAAGGCGCGCAGCAGTTGCGCTTCCGGCGATGTGACGGCCGGCGACGGCGGCGCGGCGGGTTGCTGCGCCAACGCCGTCGGGCCGAGCAGTAGCGCGACGAAGAGACAAGTAAGTACGGTCAATAATTTGAGCTTCGCCATGATCTTCTCCTTTCGGGACGATTGGTTGCGCGATGAGGCTGGCCGGAGAGTCATGACCGGCAGACGCCGCAGACTCTCACGGCCAAAGCGAGTAGGGGCAGCTATCGCAAAATGTAGCTCAGTCTGAAGCCCGCCAGCGGCACGGCATCACAGATCGTGCCATTGACGCGCAGATTCTGATTGTTGGTCCTCCCGCTGTAAACGCCGTGCTGATAGCGCACCAGCAACCGCCCCGGCCCGCCGTTCTCGAAGGTGATCTCCACGTCAGCGTAGCCGATGGAGTAAATGTTGGTGCCGTTGAGATACTCTTTGGCCTGGACTTGGCTGATGACAAGCTTCTTACCGTTGCTGAGATTGTACCAGCGGGCGGATGGGGCCGACACGTTGGAGCCGGGGCGGTAGTTTATCGTCAGCAGGCGAAGCCGGTGAGGGCCTTCCACATCCGGGTTGATGCTGATGTGGAAATCGGTGAGCGCGCCATTGCGGATCATTCCGGTGACATGGCCCGACATCGTCCCCTGAATTACCACTCCGGTTCCACCCGACCTATATCTGGCGCCGGGCGAATCCCTGAAGTCCATATTCGGCAAGGCTCCCTGCGCCAACGCCGCGCTGGTCAACACACTCAGCATGATCAGCAGCAGTAAGGCTCGCGTGACGGGCTGGGAAAGATAGGCCAAGCGTGTCTCATGGTTTCCGTGAAATTTCATGGCATCTCCTTTTTCTTCAAAGTTGTACCGGTGTTATCGAAATGCCGGCGGACAGAAGCGCAGTCGGCTCGCGTCCCCGTTTGTGGTGCTCATCCGAGCCATTACGTTTTCAATTATGGAGAGCGGCTGAGCAGACGGTAGAAAATTCGGTCTCAACATTTGACTTCGTCGCCACAGTTCCTTGTTAAGAGCAGGGCGCCATTCTCCAACCGCTCAAGCTTCTCACTAGAAATAATGTCAACTGGGCGGAATCAGTCTGCTGACCAACTGCTTCGTCGCCACTTGAAATCAGCACATCGCTGCTTTCACCCCCTAAGGCGGAAAATCCGCCGCAAAAGGGTAATCATCCCCGAAAAATTTTCGACCTGTGCAAGTGACCTTGGGCTGAAATGACTGCGGCCAATCCCGCCGAGGGGAGTCGGCGGATACTTTAAGTTCAGCCTCAGCGCCGACGAGATTAGTTCGGACTTGAAGGATCTCTCAACGGCCGTTGGGGGACTCAGCAGTAGCAGGTGCCGGTGTAGGTAGGGCTTGAACGATCCCGCCGACCGGAGTCAGTGGGATTGAGCATAGCGCGCGCAGTACTGAGTTGGGCGGCAGCCGCACGGGGCAGGCCTTGATGCGCCTTAGTTTCTGACCACGGCGCTGAGTGAGGGCCGCGCAGAAAAAGCGGGACGATTCAAGCTGATCGCCTGAGCCGCCCCGCTCGCCGTTACTAATGGCTGAGGTCGGGCCGCGCGCTAGAAGCCCGCTGCCGCTTGCTCGATGAGGATATCTTTGTCCCCGATCGGGATCAGCAGGCGGCGGTAACGGCCATGGTTGGGCGGCGCGGTAACGATGATACCGGCATCGCCGAAGCCTTCACTTTTCGAGAACGTAAAACCGAAGGCGTTGTTCGAGGTCCGCAGCTTCCAGTGACAGTTGCTGTAGATTTGGAAGAACAGGGAACCGCCACCCGAGGTGAAGGTCAGTGTGTCAGGATCAACCCGGTAGTTGCAGGGATTGCCGTCCTGAAAAACCGTGTGGACAGCGTTACTCGTCTTCAAATCGGCCCGGCGCCCGCTGGAGCTATTGTTGGGTAGGACTTGGTACACCAAGCGGCGAAAGCCCGTGCCGCTGGTGACTGACAGCCCGACCCAGTTCGGGATGTTGCTAATCGTCCATCGGCAGCCGTTGCCCGTCCGCAAGTAGGTGTTGGCCGACCCGCCTTGCGAAGTGATGTACCGCAGGGGCGGATTAAAGCTGAAGGAGCAGGAAACCGCAGCCGCGGTCCGGAGGCTGTCGTCTGCAACCGCGGCTTCTGGCTCCGCCGTACCGCCATCAGGCGAGCTGGACGTGCCCAACCGCATCACACAGATGCCGTGGTCGGCAGCAGTCTGTCCCGCAACCGTTGTGTACAGCGGGCAGGCCGCGGCATCCGGCGCAAGCAGGTACCACTGCCCGTCGCTGGGCCGCCACCCCGCCAAGTCAATCGTCGGCTGGCCGCGGTAGCGCGCAGCGACCGGCACGTCGCTCGGCAATCCCAACGGCAGGGCGAAAAAGACGTGGCCGTCCGCCGTCCATTGCCGCGGTAGGTCCGGTACACTTGACTCGCCGGCTGACGGCAGCACGTACCATCGTGCCTCGGCAGGCCGCCAGAGCAGCAGGTCGGCATACCGATCACCGTCGTAGTCAGCCGCCAGCGGCAGATCGCCAGGCAGGCCCCAATAACGCACGAAGAGCGGGTAGCCATCCGAGGTTACGCCCTGCACCGCCGTCTGCAACGGGAAGGTGCCAGTTGAAGGGGCGATGTACCAGGCGCTTTCTTGGGACCGAAAGATGGCCAGGTCAATCAATCCATCGCCGTCATAGTCAGCCGGGACAGGGATGTCACCGGGTAGCCCCAACCGCCGGACGAGAGTGGGACTCGACAGCGTAGGCGCCGCCGGCCCCCCGCTCGGCCTGGAGTAGAGGGTGGAAGGCAGAATGAGCCACTCGCCGGTCGTGGGCCGCCACACAGCCGGGTCGGCCACCCCGTCGCCGTCATAATCCGCCGGCACTGCCACGTCACCCTCTTGCCCCAACGCGAGTACGAAGCAGGCGCAGTTCTCTGAAGTCGCCGGCAATGCCTGGTTCTGCTGCGGCTGTCTGCCCGAAGAGGGCAGGAAGTACCACCGGCCCTCGCTGGGCCGCCACACCGCCAGGTCTACTATGCCATCGCCGTCATAATCGGCCGGGACAGGCACGTCGCCGAACCGGCCCAACTGCTGTGTGACGATGCTCTCGGGCGCTGAGCTTTTGATGATGTACCAAACGCCTTCCGTCGGGCGCCAGACGGCGCGGTCGGCTTGGCCGTCGCCGTCGTAATCCGCCGGCACGGGCACGTCACCAGGGAGGCCGAAGCGTTCGGCTTCGGCTTCACGGTTGAAGTCTCTGGCGATGGTGCGACCAGGCTGGCCATTGCGCGCCGTCTGAGTGACCTCGTTGGCGGCCCGCGCCTGGCCATCAGGTTGCTGAGGGGTAGTCTCATTAGCGCGGTCGATCAGCGCGGCTGCGGCAGCGCGAGTTCCTGGCCCGGTGGGGCGCAGTAGCAACGCCACATCGTTCGTCGTGTTAGTGTTGATAGTTTGCGACCGGCCGGCGTAGATGTTATGGAGTGCGCCCATAAGGCCGCTGTTGATGTCAAGTTTAGTCACGGTGAAGACGCCGCTGCCCGGCAAGCTCACCGTCGCCTGCCTGCCGCCTTGCAGGAAGATGGCGTAGCTGTCACCGAACTTGCCAGCTTGTCCGTGGCTGAGGTGGATTGTATCTGTCGCCGGTGGCTTGTCTGCTGTCGGGAAGTCGCGCATGTCTAGGCCGCGGTAGAAGTCGGCGAAATGTTTCATCCGCCTCATCCCGGGATCACCGTTTTTAGGGTCCGTGAGGTAATTGTAAAGGCTCTGACCATGTTGTCTGGCCTTGGTTGGCGGGAAGTCGGGGTCATCGGAGTGGGCACGCATCAGGCTGCCCATAGTCGGAAAGGCGAGTGCGGCGATGAAATTGCGGTGCGTATTGCGAATGCCCAGCTCTGGTGAATTATCATCAAAAGGTTCGTACCAATACTCCTCGAACCAGACCGGCTTGTGGTAACTGTCGCGGTAGCTTGCCGCCTTGCGGTACTGAGTTTCGTCATCTGGGCATTTGCAGCGACCGATCTGCACCTCGATGTAGTCAATGTTGGATTTGTCTGCGCTACTGGTATCCACGCTCGTGTGGTGGCTGCCAAGGGGGTGACCATACGGGTCTCCAGCTTTGACCAGCTTGGCGTAATCGTCAACGAGCTTCTTCCAATCTCCGCCCCAGGGCGGCCGTTTGTCACCTTTAGGTGACAAACGCGCCTCGTCCACCTCGCCGAATAGCACCCAGCGGACATTGTAGGCGGCGTAACGTGCGATGCAGTATTCGAACCAGCGGTCGTGTCGGTCTTTAGTGCCAAACTTGACCAGCCAACTGCTGTTGCCCGGAAACGAACCGATCATCAGTCCCATCATGATTCCATGCTCGTTGGCGTAGCTGACCATCTTGTCGAGGCGTTGGAAGTAAGCTGGGTTCAGGTGCTCATCGGTCTTGGGATTGCAGCTCTTGGAATTGCAGTGAAGGAAGGGGGCAATATTGGCTCGGGTATATTGGGCCAGCCAGATCGTGCCGAGAAAGGTGTTGTAGCCGCGGTCGTGCAGCACGTTGACCCATTCTTTCCACTCCGATTCGAGCAACTCTTCCGAGAAAGACCACTGCGTATCGCCTACCGGCAGGAAGGGCGTGCCGTCGCTCAGCTTCCACGCCTGGCCAGGCGTGGAAGGTGGGCCGTCGCGCTCCAGGAAACCGTGCCGCAACGGATTGTCGGCCAGTTCGGCGGCGGTGTGCGGGACCGCCGTCAAGCTCCCAGTCACGCCGTTCAAGCGAGGGTCGGAAGATGACGTGCTGTAAGACCAGTCGCCTGCTGCCGTGGGGGCGAAGCGGATGCGCCAGACCTTCCCGCCGTCCCAGAAGCCGTCCACGGTGTAGTGCTTCCCCCTCGCCGCGTCTGACATGCCGGTAAAGGTCGCCATGACCGTAGGGCCATCGACGTATGGATTGCTCCCCGCCGCTTGCGCTTCCAAGGTCAGCTGGAAGACTTCGAAAACTTTGACCTGCCCCCGCACGCCCTGTGCTGTCGCGGTCGTCAGGGATGGGCTTGAAGGTCGCGAATGTGCGCTGACTGTAGCGATGCGCATGAACCAGGCCAAAGCCAAACAGGCTAGAACAATTATCGAAAAGGCGCACCGGAACTTTATCTGCTCCCGAGGACAACTCTCCAAATACATAACGTCTCCTTTCAGATTTGATGCTGCGGTCACTGTGCCGTTCACGGTATTTTGTCACTATAATACATCTTCACGCACGCTTTCAGTGTAATGAGGGCCGCTTCCAGAGCTCAAAGAGATTTCCCTGGGTGCCGATCCAGAGGGATCGTTAAGGGGGTAGTGGCAGTCTTACGACCGACTGCTCCAGTACTCTATCACCCTGGCTTCCTCCCGCTCTCGCCTACTCACGCAAGAATGAGGGCCGATTTCTCTCACCCCGGGCGAAAATGAAATAGGGCCAAGTTCTTGATTGCCGACGCGAAAGAGGTTTGCTGTTTCGTAAATCCTCCTTAAGGTACTGATGAGCCAACTGAGAAAGCTGCCGGGCCTCTACGGTGTCAACTGAGCGGAATCAGTCTGCTGACCAACTGCTTCGCCGCCACTTGAAATCAACACATCGCTGCTTTCATCCCCCTAAGGCGGAAAATCCGCCGCAAAAGGGTAATCACCCCCGAAAAATTTTATTATTTTTATAAGAAGCCGCCCGCCGGGTGGAGAGTTCTGGTTAAATCTGATACTTTCTAACCTTCGCCGATCTTACCTGATAGAGGACAGCAGATGACAACCCACTCCCCGCGAGATGTGACACGGCTGCTCGACGCCTGGAGCAATGGCGATCAGGCCGCGCTAGAGCAGGTCATCCCTCTAGTCTATGCGGAGCTACACCGGCTGGCGAAGCACTACATGGCGCGGGAGCGCCCCGGCCACCTCCTTCAAACCACGGCGCTGATCAACGAAGCCTACATGCGGCTGGTGGATTGGAAGAACGTGCGGTGGCAGAACCGCGCCCACTTCTTCGGAGTGGCCGCCCAGATGATGCGCCGGATCTTAGTCGATTATGCCCGGAGCTGGCCTCACCCGAAGGGCAGTGGGAGGGTAGAGAAAATGTCCCTGGACGAAGGTATGATCGTGGCTAAAAGTCGGAGCACAGACCTAGTGGCACTCGACGACGCGCTGACCGCCTTGGCCACTATCGACCAGAGGAAGAGCCAGATCGTAGAGCTGCGGTATTTCGGCGGGCTGAGTGTGGAGGAGACGGCCGAGGTGCTGAAAGTCTCTCCCGAGACGGTCAAGCGTGACTGGCGCTTAGCCAAAACCTGGCTCCTGCGCGAGTTGAATCGTAAGGATCGAGATGACACCTGAGAGATGGAAACAGATTGAGAAGCTCTACCACGCCGCACTTGAGTTGGAGCCAGCCCGGCGGGCGGCCTTCCTCGCCCAAGCTTGTGCCGGCGACGAGTCGCTGCACAAGGAAGTGGAATCCCTGCTCGCCTATGACGGACAAGCAGAGAGCTTTATTGAGGGAGCGGCCTTAGCCGATGCGGCCAAGCTCTCAGTAGGTGAGCAGGCCAAATCAGAGGAGGGTAGGGCCAAATACTGCCCACAGTGCCAGGGGCAATATTCGAAGACGCAGCGCTTCTGTCTGGAAGATGGCGCACTGCTTTCCCTCAGAGACCCTTACAACCTAGTCAGCCGCACCCTCGCTGATAAGTACCGCCTTGATGCACTCGTGGGCGTCGGCGGGATGGGCGCTGTCTACAGTGCGTATCAGCTCGGGATCAACCGGCGCGTAGCGTTTAAGATACTCCTCCCGCATCTGGCGCTGGCCAACGACCGTGTGGTAGAGCTGTTTGAACGCGAGGCGCAGATGGCTGGCAGCCTGAGCCACGAGAACATCGCGGTCGTTTATGACGCCGGACGCACCTCGGATGGTCTCGCTTACATGGTGATGGAGTGGCTGGAGGGGCATACCTTGGAAGAAGCGCTCAACGTATCAGGCCCACTCAGCCTCACTCGCATCGCCCACATCTTGCGGCAGGTATGTGCAGCCCTTGATGCGGCCCACTCAAGGCACATCATCCACCGCGATCTCAAGCCATCGAACGTGATACTGGTGGAGCAGCCGGATTGGGGTGAGCAGGTGAAAGTGCTCGACTTCGGCATCGCCAAGGTGATCACCGATGCAGTCGGCTCCTCGGTCTCGCAGGCGATGGGCACACCGCACTACGCCAGTCCGGAGCAGTTCAATCCCGGCGCACACATCGACGGGCGGACCGACATCTACTCGCTCGGGGTGGTGCTCTACCAATTACTAACGGGGAGGCTGCCGCTCGACGCCCCGTCGCAACAGGAATTGATCCAGTTGCACTTGATGGCTCAGCCGCCCTCAATACGCGAACTGCGGCCGGATGTTCCAGTGGACATCGAACAGTTGGTGCTTCGGATGCTGGCCAAGGATCCGGAGCGACGACCGCAGCGAGTAACTGATATCCCTGCCTTCTTTGAGGGTGTTTTAAATGGACGCGATCTGGGACAAGAAGAATATTCTTCGGGAACTACGACTGCCGAGATGCCTGTACCGAGCAAATCGCGATCTGTTTCCACAGGAAAGCGGGTAGCCCTGTTATATAAGCGCCACGCCCAGCCCGACGAACAGTTGCTAAAGTTCCTGGAGACGTGGCTGGCAACACATGGCTATCAGGTCTTTGTGGATCGCCACCTTGCGATTGGAGTGGAATGGGCCAAGGAGATCGAGCGCCAGATCCGCACCTCAGACACCGTCATCCCGCTCCTTTCTGCTGCCTCAGTGGCGAGCGAGATGCTAGCTTACGAGGTGAACATTGCTCGCGAGGCCGCAGAGCAACAACAGGGCAAACCGCGTTTGCTACCAGTCCGGATCAACTATGAGAAACCACTTCCCGAACCGCTGGCCGCTATCCTGAATCCGATCCAGTATGCTTTATGGAATGGTCCGCAGGACAATGGGCGACTGGTCGCGGAGTTGCTCAATGGGATGATTACTGCCCCCATCGTTCAATCATCCCTGCCCCTGAAGAAGCTGGAACCGGTGGGCGGTGCTGTTCCCTTGGATTCGGAATTTTATATCGTGCGGCCCACCGATGAAAAGTTCCAGTCGGCGATTGCCCGGCAAGACAGCATTGTGCTCATCAAGGGAGCGCGCCAAGTAGGCAAGACCTCTTTGCTGGCCCGTGGGATTCAACAAGCGCGTGAAGCAGGGGCCAAGGTTGTCCTCACCGATTTCCAGGCCTTAACCGCCGCCAGTTTGGCATCGGTCGAGAAACTGATTCTGATGCTTGCCGAATCGTTTGCTGATCAATTGGGCCTGGATGTCTTTCCCAGTCAGATGTGGAATCCCAATCTCAGTCCAGGCATCAACTTCGAGCGGTATTTGCGACGCGAGGTGTTGACTAAGGTCTCGTCTCCGATCGTCTGGGGATTGGATGAGGTGGATCGGCTCTTCACCTGCGATTTCGGGAGCGAGGTCTTTGGGCTCTTTCGCTCCTGGCATAACAAACGGGCGCTCGATCCAACAGGGTTGTGGCAACGGCTCACGCTCGCCATCGCTTATGCGACCGAAGCCCATTTGTTCATCACCGACCTGAATCAGTCACCGTTCAACGTCGGTACCCAATTAGCGCTCGAAGACTTCACCTTTGAGCAGACGGCCGAACTCAACCGCCGTTACGGCTTTCCCTTGCGGGAGGCGGCGGGGGTCGCACGTTATTTCCACCTTGTCGGTGGACATCCTTACCTCGTGCGCCGTGGCCTTCACGAAATAGTTACTCAAGGCATGGGGCTCACAGCCTTCGAAGCCTTGGCTGATCGCGACGAAGGGCCTTTCGGCGACCACTTACGCCGGATCCTGGTTTTGCTCGCCCAAGACCCAATCCTCTGTGATGTGGTGCGGGGCGTGCTTCAAGGCCGACCTTGTCCCACGGCAGAAAGCTTCTACCGATTGCGCAGCGCGGGCGTGATGGCAGGGGATTCAGCGCGTGACGTGAGGCCACGCTGTCAACTCTATGCAACTTATCTGGAGAGGCATCTACTATGATTGCAACTGCGCCTGGCCTAGCAACTGACTTCTACGTCATTGGCGGAACGTTGCGGCGCGATGCGCCTTCCTATGTGCAGCGGCAAGCAGATAGAGATTTGTATGACGGCCTGATCCAAGGCCAGTTCTGTTACTTACTGACTTCACGTCAGATGGGCAAATCCTCGCTGATGGTACGCACGGCGGCACGTCTGCGCGAAGAGGGGATGGCTGTTGCCATTCTTGATCTGACGGCAATTGGGCAAAACCTCACAGCCGAGCAGTGGTATGGCGGCTTGTTCATCCAGATGGGGCAGCAATTGGACCTGGAAGATGAACTGATGGAGTTCTGGCAAAAGCATACTCTATTAGGCCCGCTGCAGCGGTGGATGCAAGCGGCCTGTGAAGTCGTGCTGCCGCGCTATCTGGGGCAGGTCGTGGTCTTCGTGGATGAGATTGATGCCGTGCGCAGTCTGCCGTTCTCGACCGATGAATTCTTTGCTGGCATCCGCGAGTTCTACAACCGGCGGACTGAGGATGCGGAATTGGCTCGGTTGACTTTCTGCTTGCTGGGAGTGGCTTCGCCCTCAGACCTGATTCGGGATACACGCACCACGCCCTTCAACATCGGACGGCGGATTGAGCTGAATGACTTTAGCGAAGATGAGGTTGCTTCCCTGGCGAGCGGGCTGGGCCGGGAAGAGAAGCTAAGCCAGAGGCTGCTGAAGCGGGTTCTCTACTGGACGGGCGGGCACCCATACCTGACACAGCGCCTCTGCCAGTCAGTGGCTGAAGATGGCAGTATAAATGATCCTGGCGGCGTAGATTGGCTTTGCGAGGAATTATTCTTTTCCACGCGGGCACGAGAGCGGGATGGCAATTTGCTGTTTGTGCGGGAGCGGTTGTTGCGGAGTGAGGTGGATTTGGCCGGCCTGCTGGACTTGTACACAAAGGTGCGGGGTCATAAGCAAGTGAAGGATGATGAGACAAATCCGCTCGTGAGTGTCCTGCGGCTGTCTGGGATCGCACGGATAGAGGGGGGCCGCCTCAAAGTGCGCAATCTGATCTACGAGCGAGTGTTTGATCGTGAGTGGATTAGGGCTAACATGCCGGATGCGGAACTGCGACGGCAGCGTGCAGCCTACCGTCTCGGTTTGCTGCGTGCTACTGCCGTGGCCGTACTGATTCTCACAATCCTGTTGAGCTTGTCAGTCTATGCCTTCAAGCAGAAAAAGCTGGCCGAACAGCAGCGGCTGGCATATCGCAGATCTTTGTATGTGGCCTATCTTAAACTAGCACAGTCAGCGTGGGAGGAGGCTAACGTAGGGAGAGTGGTAGATCTATTGGAAGCACACCGGCCGCAAGCAGGGGAGGAGGATTTGCGGGGTTTTGAGTGGTATTACCTGTGGCGGCTAACACACAGGTATATGTTTGACCTGAAATTTAACAGCCCGGTCTCGGCGGTAGCCTTTTCGCCGGATGGGAAGAGGCTAGCGACTGGAAGCAGGGATAGTACAGTGAAGCTGTGGGATGTCAGCACCGGCCAGGAGTTGCTTACACTCAAAGGGCATTTATATGAGGTCCCTTCAGTGGCCTTTTCGCCGGATGGGAAGAGACTAGCGACTGGGAGTTGGGACAAGACGGTGAAGCTGTGGGATGCTAGCACTGGCCAGGAGTTGCTCACACTCAAAGGGCACGCGAACGTGGTCTATTCGGTGACCTTTTCGCCGGATGGGAAGAAGCTGGCGACTGGAAGCAGGGATAGTACAGTGAGGCTGTGGGATGCTAGCACTGGCCAGGAGTTGCTTACACTCAAAGGGCATTCATATGAGGTCTATTCAGTGACCTTTTCGCCGGATGGGAAAAAGCTGGCGACCGGAAGCGGGGACAAGACGGTGAAGCTGTGGGATGCTAGCACTGGCCAGGAGTTGCTTACACTCAAAGGGCATTCAGGTCTGGTCTATTCAGTCGCCTTCTCGCCCG
>Ga0207646_10002050_pt1 | contig 24191 bp, 29 predicted proteins | sample KBSK5502metaG_FD_184343 | JGI IMG/M metagenome (GOLD analysis project Ga0207646, IMG submission 184343) | Corn, switchgrass and miscanthus rhizosphere microbial communities from Kellogg Biological Station, Michigan, USA - KBS K5-50-2 metaG... | ecosystem: Host-associated > Plants > Roots >... | reverse complement strand
GACATCGCCGGCGAGGTCGAGGACCTCAAGTCCAGGGGCGTGACCTTCGAGGAGTACGACTTCCCCGGACTGAAGACGAACGATTCGATCGCCGACGCCGGTGGCGCCAGAGCGGCCTGGTTCAAGGACAGCGAAGGCAACCTGCTCAACATCGTCCAGCCAGCGCAGGTTCCGGCCGGCCGAAGCGCCTGACGCCAATCCCGGGTCTACGCGAGGCGCGGGTCGAAGCGACCCTTCCCGCGCAGGATCTGGAGCGGGCTCGAACGTTCTATGCCGAGAAGCTGGGGCTGACGCCGACGAGCGAAGGGCGCATCGGTATCAGGTATCAGCTCGCGGACGGCACCCGGTTCAGGCTCTTTCAAAGCTCAGGCGCGTCCGCGGCCGCGTTCACCCAGATGGCCTTCATGGTGGACGATCTCGCGGCGTTGATGACGGACCTAAAGTCTCGTGGCGTGCGATTCCAGGAATACGACGGCCCCACCCTGCGGACCGTCGATGGCGTGGCAGACCTCGGGTACGCGAAAGCGGCGTGGCTCAAGGACAGCGAAGGCAACCTGCTGGGGATCGGCCAGCTTTACTGACCGTCGGGCTCGAACTCGGACCGAAGCGGAAGGTCTTCGCCTGGGTGACCGAATGGCCCGGTTGGTGTCGGGCCGGTCGCGATGAGCTCCGAGCGCTCGATGCACTCGTCGCCTACGGGCCTCGCTACCGACCCATCGCATCCCTCGCCGGACTCGACCTGGTCCTGCCCGATTCGGCAGACGGCCTGCGGATCATCGAGCGGGTCCGCAGCTCAGCGACAACGGACTTCGGCGCGCCGGCGCGGCTGGCCGTCGATGACACGCGGCCGCTGACGGCGCCGGAAATCGATCGACTCGCCAGGTTGCTGGTGGCTTATTGGTCTTTCTTCGATGCGGTGCTGTGCGAAATCCCGGAGCCGGCACGCTCGGTACAACCCGAGGTCGGAAGATCGCCGGCTCAGATGCGCCAGCATCTGCTGGACGCCGACGTGATGCACCTCTCGGCCTTCGGCCCGGCTTACCGCGAGCCGCCGGCCGAGGCCATCGATCGGCTCGAGCCGGTGACCAGGTCGCGACTCCTGGCTGCCTTCAGGTCGGTGTCTCCCGGCCAAGCGCCCGCGCCGGTTCGCCGCTATGGCTTTGAGTGGACGCCTCGCTTCGCGGTGCGCCGCTCTGCCTGGCATGCGCTGGACCACGCCTGGCAGCTGCAGGACCAGTTCCCCAATGCGGTTGTGGCTACGCGGCCAGGTTAGCTTCCATCGGATAGCCCGCCGCGCGCCAGGCCGGCAGTCCGCCGACGAGCATCCAGGCATCGTAGCCTTCGTTCCGCAAGACGCGGGTCAGCCGGGCGCTGGCTTCCTCATCCGGGCAGGTGCAGTAAGCGATGATGGTCTTGTCGCGCGGCAGATCGGGCAGGTCTTTGACCAGGTCCGCGGTGTGGCGATTCCGGTCGAGCACCTCTTTCGGCGATACCCAGAGCGCTCCCGGAATCCGCCCCTTGACGGCGGTGCCGATCAGCGGCGAGGTAAGGTCGATGACGACCGCATCACCAGCTTCGATCGATTGCAGCGCGGTGGCCGGATCGATCCGGTAGGGACGTGGATCCATGGCGTTACCTCCAATGGTTGTCAGGGTCATTGAACCATTCACATACTGAGTAAACCATCGGCTGGGCGGGTATATTCCATTGAGTGAGCACGAAGCTCGACCGAGAGCCGGCACAAGCGCTGTGGGGGTTGCTGCGTGACAGCGCCTTCGCCAGCCTGCGCGATGACTTCACCAAGCGCGTGTCGGAATGCAGTCTGACCCTTTCCCAGGGCAAGCTGATCCGAGAGCTAGCCCGTCCGCAGTCGCAGCGCGAACTCGCCCGGCTGCTGCACTACGACCCGTCGAACATCACCGCGCTCGCCGATTCGCTCGAGGCGCGCGGCTTACTCGAACGCCGCGCCGATGCCTCCGACCGGCGGTTCCGCCTGCTGGCGCTGACCCCTGACGGGGAGCGCCTGCGGTCGTTACTGGAGGACCGATTGGCTCAGCCGCCGGCATTCCTGAACCGGCTCACGCACGCCGAGCAGGAGCAGCTGCTCGACCTGCTGGGCAAGCTCTTCGACAGTCCGCCTCCGCAACCCCACTAGCGCGAGCGAGCCTCGAGGTCACCCGGGTAGCGCCCACTCGGCCTCTGCTCGCAGCCGTTCTTCATTTCTTCGGAGGAAGACGAAGACGGCGATCACGACCACGACAGCGGCAACCAGCAGCGCGATCTCGATTGGGCCCGACAGGCGTTCGAGTTGCGTCCCCAGTACGTAGCCGCCCAATCCGAACGTCGTCGCCCAGACGGTACCGCCCAAGGCATTGAAGAACAGGAAGCGACGCCAGGGCATCAGGTTGGCACCCGAGAGAAAAGCCGCAAACGTCCGCAGAATCGCGACGAACCGGCCGAAGAAGACGACCTTGCTCCCATGCCGGCGAAACAGGTACTGACCGAGCTTGAGGCGGCTCGCGTCCAGGCGGATGTAGCGCCCGTAGCGTCGCAGCAATGGATAGCCGCCGACCCGACCGATGGCATAGCTGATGTTGTCGCCGACGATCGCGCCGATGGCCGCCGCGATGATGACCAGGACGATCCACAGCCGATGCGTCCTTCCGGCATAGATCGCGGCCGTGGTCAGCATCGCCTCGCCGGGGAGCGGAATGCCGAGGCTCTCGGCCCCCACCAGGGCGAATACCGCCAGATATCCATAGGCGGCCAGCAGGTGCTCGAGGTTGCCCGTGATGGAGCTCAGCACGCGGATCGAGCGCGCCTCAGCGGCCGAGGTCGTGCCGCTGGAAGCTCAGCAACCCGATGGCCAGCGCGACGACGATCACCGCCAACAGAGTCCACAGGCCGGTCCAGTAGACGCCGGTCGTGAGCGGCGTCCCATAGAGATAAAAGACGGAAAGGTTTTCGGCCCATGCCGGCCATTTGAACAGCGGCGCCAGTTGGATCAGAAAATATGCCACTACGGCGTACGCGGAGAGCGCCACGACCGTCGCCCGTGGGATGAGCCCGGACAACGCCGCACCCAGCGAGCCGAACGTCAGTCCGAACGGGAGCAGCAGGGCGGTCGCCAGCGCCATCGGCCCGACGCCCAGGCCGATGCCCTGCAGCTGCGCGACCCACAACGTGACCAGGCTCCCTGCGGTGGCGAGCAGGGCGGTGGCAATCAGCAAGGCGCCTTCGCGCTCGAGCGCGACGCGCCACCGGGGGACCGGTTCGCTTAACACCATCTCCAGCCGCCCATCGGTCTCGTCGCTCGTCCACCGGCCCACCTGAGTGATGGCATAGATGGCCAGCAGCAGCAGTAAGGTGCCGAACCAGAAGACGCTGATGACGGCGCGGTTGAGGTCACCCTGACCGCTGAGATACGCGCGAAAGGCCGGGATGCTGCGAACGACGTCCGCCAGGGACTTCGCCAGCGAGGTCTGAAACACCGCCAATAACGCAATCGAGACGCTCCACGCCAGCAGTCCGACGCGTTGCTCATAGATCGTGGCGAGGATCGGGGCACGCAGCAGCGGGTTGCTGGATGGTACCTGCATCGGGCGGTGCTCGACGGGGCGGCGCCGCACCAGCCCCGACCCGAGGTCGCGCCGGATGAACGTGAGACTCGCGAGCCCAGCCACGGCCACCGCCGCGATCGCCAGGCCGATCATGCTCGACCAGTCGACATGGCCGCCCGGGCTGAGGCCATCGGTCCGGTCGTAATAGAAGAACGGCGAGATACCGCGAAAACGAGCCGGACCCTCGAGCGTCCGACCGAGGCTGTTGAGCAGGAAGAGCCCGAGGAGCAGAATCGCCCCGGCTCCAGCCGCCGCCCGACGCGAATCGGCGAACTGCGCAACCAGCAGTGCGATAGCAAAACAAGTGGCACTCAGTGCCAGCAGCGCGGCGCCGTCGGCGAGCAGACCCGCAACCGGCAGCGGCGAACCCGCCGCGTTCGAACCGAGCTCCGTAAGGATGCAGACGACGAGGATCGCACCTGAAACCGCAAGCACAAAGGCCGCGGAACGGTTGGCCATCAACCGCGCTCGCGAGATTCCGCTTGCGAGCCAGAGTTCCAGCAGGCCACGCTCCTCGTCACCGCGGATCACCCCGGAGCCTGCCATCAACGCCCAGAAACCGAAGACCAGCGGGAGGAAGCCAAAATTTCGCCATTGGACGTAGCCCGCCAGCGTGTCGGGGTGGAGCGGCAGCGGCACCAGGTAACTGACCTGCCGCCCGATCACCTGCATCTGCAGGCCGAACTGCTCGCGTGCCGCCAAGCCGGCGCCGGTGATCGCCCTGAACCCGAGCGACTGCAGGATGCCATTGAGTCCGCCGAAGGCGGCGGCCGCGATCAGCCCGGTGCGATGAAAACGCAGCCCGATGCGCAGCATCATGTCGGTGGGGATTCGAGCGGTTTCTCGTCGCGGTAATAGCTGAGGAAGACTTCCTCGAGGCTCGGCTCCGTGCTGACCAGGTTGACCACGCCGTGGCCGGCGATGGCGCTGAGCAGGGGCTCGAATCCGCCGCGGACGTTGCAGCGCACGCGAGACCCCTCGACCCGGACGTCCGAGACGCCCTCGGCCGCATCGATCGCCTGGATCGGAGGCTGGGCGGCGAATTCGATCTCGACGTGATGGATCCGCAGGTGGTGGAGCTCGTCGAGGCCGGCGACACTGACCAGGCGACCTCGGCGGATGATGCCGACGTGGTCGCAGACGTGCTCCACCTCCGACAGGACGTGGGACGACAGAAAGACGGTCGCACCGTCCGCCCGCGATTCGAACAGGAGGTCGTAGAAGCTCTGCTGGTTCAAGGGGTCGAGGCTGGCCGTCGGCTCATCGAAGATCAGCAGCGCCGGCCGGTGCATGAAGGCAAGCACCAGCCCCAGCTTCTGCTTGTTCCCCCGCGAGTATTCCCGAAAGCGCCTGCCCAAGTCGAGCTCCAGACGCTGCGCGATGGCCCTCACGCGAGTCGGGTCAACGCGGCCGCGAAGACCGCCCAGGTATGCGACGATCTCGCTGCCCCGCAGCCCACCGAACTGCGGCAGTTCGCCCGGGAGGTAGCCGACTTTCGTCTTGACGACGACCGACTCGCGCTGGCAGTCGAGGCCAAAGATCTGGGCGCTGCCCCGCGTCGGGAAGATCATGCCCATCAGCAAGCGAATGGTCGTCGTCTTGCCGGCGCCGTTGGGGCCGAGGAAGCCGAAGATTTCACCGACGCCCACCTCCAGGTCGAGGTCGAAGAGGCCGCGTGCCATGCCGTAATCCTTCGTGAGCCCAAGGGTCGCGATCGCAGCTGGCACGTTACCCCACCTCCTCGACTCCCCGCGCTCGCCCGAGGCGCAGCCTACCACCGACCTCGAGCAACACCTCTGCGGGGCGGGGACGTCCGTTGTAGCGCGAGGACATCGAGGACGCGTATGCGCCGGCGTCTACGATGGCGATCAGGTCGCCGCGAACCAGGGGCGGAAGCTGATGCGCACCCAACCGGTCTGTCGACTCGCAAATGGGGCCTTCGACCAGCGTCACGCGGCGCGGCGCGGGATCGCCGGCTGAGACCGGACGGCCCAGCGACGTCAAGGCGTCGATCTCGTGGCGAGCGCCGTAGAGCGCGGGGCGGATCAGCTCGGTCATTCCAGCATCGATCACCGCCAGCGGCTCACCCGATGGGCCGCGGCCCTCGCGCAGATGCAGCACCCTCGCCACGATCCAGCCCGCGCGTGCCATGAGGAACCGTCCCGGCTCGATCCCAAGGGTGGCCGGCCGCCGATCGATCGGCACGGTCTCGAACGCCGCGCGAAACGCCTCTGCGAAATCCGCCGGGGCGGGCAGTGCGTCCCCGGCCGGGCCGACCGGGAATCCGCCACCTACGTCGAGGACATTGAAATCGGGCAAGCGCTCGTGCCAGCCGGCGAAGACGGCGAGCGCGCGCCGGACCGCATCCTGCCAGACGCGCACGCCGGTCAGCTGCGAGCCGACATGGAGGTGCACGCCGCGCCAGCACAGCGGACCGCTGGAGCCCCCACCCATCTCGATCGCCTGGGCGAACTCGTCTTCGCGCAGGCCGAACTTACTCGTCGCGGAACCCACCGCCAATCCGGCGTGGGTATCCGGTTCGACCTCGGGGTTGAGGCGAAGCAGGGCGTCGATCCGTACCTGCTTTTCCCTGAGCCGAGCCTGGCTCGCCATCGCTACCAGCGCCGCCGCCTCCTCGGCGGATTCGACCGCGATCCAGCGCAGCGGGCGGCCCTGCTTCGCCGCGTCGACGGTCGCCTGGAGGTCGGCGTCGCTCTTGCCGACGCCCTCGAGGGTGATTCGATCATTCGATAGCCCGGCCCTCATTGCCAGTGACCACTCACCCAGGGAAACAACATTCGCGCCAAAACCCAGGGCGCCGATCGCCGCGATTATCGCCGGCACGTCGTTGGCCTTGACCGAAAAGTTTCGGACCCATGGATCGGGAAACGCCTGCCTGAGCTCGGCAGCCGAGCGCCGCAACGCCGCGAGGTCGGTGACGTACACGGGAGTCCCAAAGCGCTCACCGACCTCCGCCAGCGACTGCATCAGGCGATGGTCCGCGTCCACCCTTGCAGGGTAGACCGACGACGGTGTCTGCCGGCTAACGCCCTGCCGGGACGACAGCGGCGACCATCCGGTTGCGCAGCCGTCCGATCGAACTGACTTCGGTGTCGATCACGTCGCCCGGCTTGAGAAACTCGGGCGGAGTTCGAGCGAAGCCCACCCCGTCCGGTGTTCCGGTGGCGATCAATGTCCCGGGCCGCAGGGTCATCCCGATCGACAGCCAGACGATCAACTGCGCGACGGGATAGATCATGTCGCGGGTGTTGCCATCCTGCTTGAGCTCGCCATTGACCCGAAGCATGACGGCGAGGTTCTGCGGATCCGGGATCTCATCGGCGGTTATCACCCAGGGACCAACCGGCGATGACCCGTCGAGACTCTTGCCCTTGAAGAACTGGCCGCCCCAGCCATTCTGGATATCGCGGGCAGAAACATCATTGATCACGGTGTAGCCGAAGACGTGCAACATGGCATCCGCGGCCTTGATGTTGGCGCCGCCGCGGCCGATCACCACGCCCAGCTCCGCCTCCCAGTCGATCTTGTCGCTGACCGCGGGGTTGATCGGAATGTCGTCGAAGGGACCCGTCAGTGAGGTCTGGGCCTTGGTAAAGACCGTGGGTGGCTTGACCTGTTCCCCCCAGGCGCGAGCGCTCTCGGCCGCGTGCCGCTCGTAGTTGCGACCAATGGCGAGCACGTCGCCGCGCGGTGGGTCGAGCGGCGGTAGGAGCGTGAGGTCCGACAGGCGGCGAGTGAAGGGGGCGCCGCTGGTCGCCTTGGGCGACGCCAGTAGTTGCCGCACGTGGTTCAGACCGATCTCGCCGAGCTCGATGAGGCTGAGCAGGTCCGGTGGCACCGATCGGTCCGACGCGGCGAGCTCGACGAGATCGACCACCTCATCCTCTTCGGATCCCGTGAGCACTCCCAACCGCCGCTCGTCACCCTGCCGGAACATCAGCAGTCTCATGCCTTTTCCTCCTCTACGCCGGTCGGTCGGGTCGGTCCGCTTCCGGCTCCCAAAAACAGTTCCTCGAAGTCCTGGCGCCCGAGGAGTTCGCCGGGACGCCCTTCCAGCCGGGTAGCGCCGGAGACCAGGACGAGGGTCCAGGCCGCTACCTCAAGAGCTGCACGCGCCCGCTGTTCAACCAGCAACACCGCCTTATCGAGATTGGCCAAGCGACGAATGTGATCGCGGAGCAGGCTGTCGGCGAGTTTTGGCGACAGGTTGGCGGTGGGCTCATCGAGGATGAGCACGGCCGGGTCCAGCATCAGCACCCGGGCGATGGCCAGCATCTTGCGCTCGCCGCCGCTCAACTTGTCAGCCCGCCGCTTCAACATCGGCGCCAGTGCGGGAAAGACCAGCGTCACCTCATCGACCCGCTCCCCGATGCGGCCCGCGGCCAGCAGGTAGCCACCCATCTCCAGGTTCTCCTGGACGGTGAGCGGCTCGAAAATATCGTTGACTTGGGGGACGTAGCCAACGCCCCGCCGGGCGAGGTCTTCCGGCGCATGGTTGGTGACGTCGTCCGAACCGACGAAGACGTGGCCGCTGCTGGCGCGCAGGATGCCGACCAGGGTCTTGAGCAGCGTGCTCTTGCCCGCCCCGTTGGGCCCGATGATGGCCACCACCTCGCCCGGGCCGACGGCAACCGAAACATCCCGCACCACCGGCTCGCCGCCATAGCCCGAGGTCACCCGCTCCGCTCGCAGCAGGGGCGCCGGCCGGCCGTTCGCTCCAGCCCGGTCATCCGACAAGGTAGGCCTCTACGATCTCTGGTTGGCGGCGTAGCATCGCCATGCCGCCCTGGCCAATCACCTTTCCCTGGGCCATCACGATCACCGGGTCGCAAAGCCGGTCGACGATGTGCAATTCGTGTTCCACCATCAGGATGGTCAAGCCCTCGTCGCGCAGCGTCTCGAGGTAGCCGGCAATTTCGTCCACGATCGACGGATGCACCCCTGACATCGGTTCATCGAGCAGCAGCAATCGCGGCCGCAGCATCAGCGCCCGCATGATCTCGACCAGCCGCTTCTGGCCTCCACTCAGGGTGCCGGCGTAATCCGATTCTTTGGCTGACAGGCCGAAGCGCTTCAAGAGCCCGCGCGCCTGGGCGACCAGCCGCTCCTCGTCGGGCATCCAGTGGCGCTTGCCGAGCAGTGCGCCCAGCAACGATTCGCCGCGGTTGTCGGGGGCGGCGACCAGCAGGTTCTCGAGCACCGTGAGCTGGGCGAATTCCGACGGTAGCTGGAAGGTCCTGACCATCCCGCGTCGCGCACGCTGGTAGGCGGGCAAGCGGGTGATGTCCTCGCCCTGGAAGGCGATCGTGCCCGAGGAGGCGGGCAGCGTGCCGGCGAGGACCGCCATCAGCGTCGACTTGCCGGCGCCGTTGGGCCCGATCAAGCCGGTGATCCGCTTCGGCATCACCTCGATCGAGACGCCGTCCACGGCATGCATGCCCTCGAAATGGCGATGAATGTCGCGCGCCGTCAGCATGGGCTCGCTAAGAGGCACGCCGTCCTTCCACCCAGCGGGTGTCGTCCGCCGCGACCGGTGCGCCGGGGAACAGATGCCGCGGTTCGGGCAGCACGCCCTTCGGCCGGAACCACAGGAACCCGAGGATGAAAAGGCCGATGCAAACCCATTCCAGCGCAGGGATGAGGTTCGGCGGCCCGATGTTCAGCCGCCCCAATAACCGCGTGATCTCTTCGAACCCGACCGGTACGAGGAGGGCGCCGAGCATGGCGCCGACGTTGTTGCCTCGGCCACCGACGATGACTGCGGCGAACAGGATGATGGTCTCGGGATACAGCCAGGTCGACGGCGCCCAGACCTGGAGGAAGCCGACCAGGATCGCCCCCGACAGCCCGGCGATAACGCCGCCGACAATGAAGATCGTCATTTTCAACGAGACCGCGTTCTTCCCCAGGGCGCTCGCCGCCAACTCGTGCTCACGCATCGCCCGAAGCGTGCGACCGTAAGGCGAGTTGACGATCCGGGCTGCGATGAACCAGACGATGGCGACGCAGATCGCCGTCAGGCCGATGTAGAGGTACTGATAGCTGTTGGTGTTGGTGTTGACCAGGCCGTCCAGCGGCTGGGGCACCAGCGCCAGTCCTGCTGCGCCGTTGAGCAACGGCCGCGCGTTGTTGATCACCGTGTTGGCGATGATCGAGGTCACCAGTAGCGCGATCGCCTGGTAATCGGCACGGAGCTTGCGCAGGGCCACCAGACCAACCGGGATGGCGAGCAGGCCGCCCACAATGGCCCCGCCGATCCAGGGAAGGGGAAACGGCAACTGGTAGCCGCCGATGTACGTTTGAAAGCTGTAGTCAGGCGCCGTGGCCGGTGGCATGGACAGAATCGCCGCGGCATAGGCGCCCGCCGCCTGGAAGATGATGAAGCTGAAGTTGACGATTCCCGACACGCCGAACTGCAGGTTCAGTGCCAGGCAGGCGATGATGTCGACGCCGGCGAAAATCAGCAGATTTGCCGCGTAATAGGTGTTCATCCGGCCGCCGCCAGCGCCCCGCGCCTGGCGAGCAGGCCCTGCGGGCGCAGGACCATGACCAGCACCAGGATGGCGAAGGCAACCACCTGCTTGTAGTCGGGGGCCCAGACGGCAGCGCTCAACTCGGTGATCAGGCCGATGATCACCGCGCCGATCATCGCCCCGTACGGCTGGCCGGCGCCTCCCAACACGGCAGCGGCCAGCGCCGTGATTAGAAAAGCGGCCCCGCTCGCAATGGTGAAGGAGTCTGAGTCGAGCGCTGCCACGACGCCGGCCAGCCCGCACAGCGCTCCGGTAATCAGCCACACCGTGTCGATCACGCGCTTCGTAGGGATGCCGCAGTTGCGAGCCAGGGTTGGGTTTGCCGCGGTCGCCCGCATGGCCTTGCCCAGACGGGTGTAGCGCAGCAGGGCATGGACGGCCAGCATCACCAGCAGGGCAAGGAGGATGATGGCGATCTGATTGACGGTCAGCGCGATGGCACCGACGCGCAACAGGTGACTGAACCGCTCGCGGTATGAGACGCTAAAGTACCCGACGATCGGCAGCATCGCGTTGGAGATCATCAACGACACGGCGAGCGACACGATGACCATGCCCAGCAGTGCCGTCCCCTTGCGCTGAAACGGCGCGTAGACGAGCCGGTTGAGCAGGTAAGAGAGCACCGCGCCGAAGGCCGCACCACCCAGCATCGCGATCCAGATGCTGACGCCCGCCTGGTTGATGTAGTAGGCGAGATATGCCGAGGCGATCATCACCGTGCCGTACGCGAGGTTGATCATGTTGGTGATCCCGAACTGCATCGTGAATCCCACCGCGGCGAGCGCGATCACCGACATGCTGACCAGGCCAAAGCCGAACGCCGCGATAAATAAGCTCACGGCGTCCGGCCTCCTCCCCTATAAGCGATTCCGACTCTAGATACCGCCCGCGGCACTCAGCGTCTTGGTCTGCTCGGCCGTCAACGACGCGACCTGGACCTCGCCGCCCTGCGGGTCGTACTTGACCAGGATGTAACCCGACTGCGAGTTGTTGTATTGGTCGAAGTTGTTCTGACCCCCGGCGCCGACGTACTGTATTGACTTGCCGGCATGTAGCGCGTCGAGTCCTTCCTTGTAGGTGTGCACGACGGTCGCGCCCGACGTGCCGTTGGCGATCTCCTTGATCTTCGGGTTGTAGACGGTCGGGTCCTTGCTGTTGGTTGCGACCATAGCCAGCGCGGTCATGATGATGCCGTCGTACAGGTGCAGCGTGGACCCACGCTGCTTGTACTTCGGCGCGTCTGCAAACGTCGATGCCGCGGCCTGCAGGTTCGCCGTGAATTCATCGTAAGCGGTACCGGAGAAGGTGTAGCCGAGGTCGACGCCGCGGTAATCCTGCACAACGTCGTTGGTGCTGATGGTCGAGGTCACATCCTTGAACCATGCGGGGTCAATCGTCGCCGAGGTTCCGATAAAGGGAATCGTCTGCCCGCTATTGAGCTCTTTCACCTCTCCGAGGTAGGTGCCGGCTGAGCCCAGCGCCTCGGTGAAGATGACGTCCGGCTTGAAGTTCAGCATGCTCTGCACCTCGGTCCGGAACGAGGACGCCCCGAGGTGAATGGGAAAGTTCTTGACGGTCTTCCCAAAGTGTTGCAGCGCGTTGGTCGCGGGCTGGACGAAGGTCTGCGAGCCGATGTCGTCACCGAAGACGAGCGCAACTTTGTTCCACGCGGGGTGGTTGGGACCGTACTGCACCCAGCCGACCATGGCATAGGCGTCGTAGATATCCGCCGGTACCAGGCGGTGGAAGTATGGCAGTTTGGTCTTGTTGAACTCCGACTGCCCGGTCATACAGAACATCGGGATGTGCGCCTTGTCGACAATCGGTGCCACAGCAGACGCTTCGTCCGACGTACAGCCGACGACGGCCATCAAGTTCGAGTTGCTGGCAACCATCTGATTGGCCGCAGGCGCCGCGTCTGCCGGCTCGCCCCGGGTGTCGAACTTCTGACACGTGACATGGCGGCCGCCAACGCCCCCATTGTTGTTGATCGCGGGCGCCGCCGCCAGGCAGGCCGCGTAATAGGCGGGACCGAGGTTGGCGTCCGCGCCGCTGAAGGGCGCTAGCACGCCCACGAGAAGATCCCCCGAACCCAGGCCGCCGCCCGTCGAGCCACTGCTGCCGCCGCATGCTGCCAGCGCGAGGAGCAGCCCCACCGAAGGCACCGTCAGAACCCGACGCCACCGCCCACCTGCCATGGCCTTCCCCTCCATCAGCTCGATTGTTTAACGGATTGTCGACAATATTAGGGATAATCGCATACGCAGGGGACAAATGAAAGCCGCCGCCGGGGCCCCGCCCGGCCCGCCATCGACCACGAGCCCGTCGCCGGTCAAGCCGGACGGCCCGGCTGAGCGCGGCGCTGACGCCTACCGGCAACTGCGCAACGAGATCGTCAGCGGTCGCTTTCACCCCAACGAGCGACTGGTCGAGGCCGACCTCGCCCGCCTGCTGGGCGCCGGCCGGAACGCGATTCGGGCCGCGCTCGTCCGTCTCGACCAGGAGGGTTTGGTGGCACTGGAGCCGAACCGCGGGGCGCGTGTTCGGCTGGTTTCCGACCGGGAAGCCCTCGAGATCGAGGAGGTCCGAGTGATCCTCGAGCAGATGATCATCCGCCACGCCGCCGTCCGGGTGACCGCCGCGGATCTCCGCGATCTGCGGCGCTCAGTAGGCCAGATGCGCGAACGACTACGGGAGGGCAACCCCCTCGGATACTCGGAGCTCAACGCCTCATTCCACCAGCGAATCTGGTCCATCGCCGACCACGGGACCGCCAGCCGACTGCTCGCCAACCTGAAATCGCAGAGCATTCGCTTTCAGTTCCGCACCATCTTGCGGCCGGGACGGACCGAACAATCGCTGCACGAGCACGAGCGGATCGTCGAGGCATTGGCCGCTCGCGACCCGGATGCGAGCGAGGCCGCCATGCGCCAGCACCTCAGTCAGGTGGTGCAAACGCTGCAGTGGGCGATCGACGTCCAGCGCCATCAGCCGATCTGGCTGCCGCGCTGATCCTCGCCGAGCAGGTCTGAGCCCCGGTGGCGCCAGCGCCTCAGCTGGGTGAGTCGCGCACGCCGATCTCGTCGAGGTGGACCAGCAGATCGGCCGGGTCGTCGTACACGCGATAGGCCCCCGCCTGCTGCAGTTCCTCGCGTCCGTAGCCGCCGGAGAGCACGCCCACGCCGAGCGATCGCGCCCGCTGCGCGGCGAGCAGGTCCCAGACGCTATCGCCCACGACGATCGATTGCAGGATGTCAACGCCGAGTCGGTCGGCCGCCGCCAGGAACAGGTCAGGATCGGGTTTGGCATGGGCCACATCCTCGCGCGTGATCACCACCGGCGGATCGACCTCGAGCATCGCGATCGACGGCCCGGCGGTCGCCGGACTACCGCTGGTCGCGATGGCCCACGGCACAGAAAGGCGGTTGAGCCGGCTCAGCAACTCGCGGGCTCCGGGGAGCGGACGGACGTCACCCATGCGCCGTACGAAGGCCTCGGCGTGTTGAGAGCGAAGTCGCTTCGCCTCCTCCGCGCTGAGCTGCGTCCCGGTCTCGCGCAGGAGCGCGTTGACGAACAGGCCGCCGCTCATCCCGATCCGCCGGTGGATCCGCCAGACCGACAGCTCCATCCCGGCGCGCCCCAACACCTCGTGCCAGGCGAGCACGTGCTGATACACGCTATCGACCAGCGTCCCGTCGAGATCGAATAGCAGCGCCGGCCGGCTATCGCGCATCCGCATCGTCTTTCACCGACTAGCGGACCGGGACCTCCTCCCCGTCCTGGGCCCAGCGCGTGTGGAAGGATCCCTCCCGGTCGATCCGCTTGTAGCTGTGTGCCCCGAAATAATCGCGTAAGCCCTGCACCAGGTTGGCCGGGAGGCGCTCGCGCCGGTAGGCATCGTAATAGGCGAGCGATGAGCTGAACGCGGGCATCGGGATGCCGCGGCCGACCGCGACCGCGATCACGCGCCGCCAGGCGTCCTGCGCCGCCGCCATCGCATCGCGGAAATACGGCGCCAGCAACAGGTTCTTCAAGCCGGGATCTTCCGCATACGCGTCCGTGATCCGATTGAGGAATCGGGCGCGGATGATGCACCCGCCACGCCAGATCCGGGCGATCGACCCCAGCTTCAAGTCCCACGAGTACTCGTTGGATGCCGCTTGCATCTGTTCGAATCCTTGCGCGTAGGCGACCATCTTCGATGCATACAGCGCGCTCCGCACGTCGTCGACCAGTGATCCCGGCGCGGCCGCGGGCATGGCGCCGTTGGGGCCGGCCAGTGTCCGGGAGGCGAGCTGGCGGTCCGCCTTGAGCGCCGACAGGAATCGAGCAAAGACGGCCTCGGTGATGGCGGTCACCGGGATCCCGAGATCGAGCGCCGACTGCGACGCCCACTTGCCCGTACCCTTCTGCGCCGCCTCGTCGAGGATCACGTCGACCAGCGCCCGGCCGGTCGCGCGATCGCGTTTGGCCAGGACCTCGGACGTGATCTGGATCAGATAGGACTCGAGGTCGCCCTTGTTCCACTGGGCAAAGATCCGCGACAGCTCGTCCGCTTCCAGGTCGAGCGCGTGACTCAGCAAGTCGTACACCTCGGCGATCAGCTGGATGTCCGCGTACTCGATCCCGTTGTGGACCATCTTCACGTAGTGGCCCGCACCGCCGGGACCGATGTAGGTGCAGCATGGCTCGCCGTCGACGTGAGCGCTGATCGTGGTCAGCATGGGCTCTACTTGCCCGTACGCCTCCCGGGCCCCACCCGGCATGATGCTCGGCCCAAGCAATGCGCCTTCCTCGCCGCCGGATACGCCGGTGCCGATGAAGCGAAGACCCCGAGCCTCCAGCGCTTTGGCACGACGCACGGTGTCGAGGAAATAGGAGTTGCCGCCGTCGATCAGGATGTCGCCCGCCTCCAGGTACGGCGCGAGGTGTTCGATGGTCTCGTCGACCGGCGTCCCGGCCTTGACCATCATCAGAATCCGGCGCGGCCGCTCCAGCTGCGCCACCAGCTCCTGCGGCGCGTGGGCGGGCGTGAACGCGCCCTCCCTGCCGTAGCGCTTCATGAAGTCGTCGACGCGCGACGTGGTGCGGTTATAGACCGAAACCCCAAAGCCATTTCGCGCGAGATTGCGCGAAAGGTTCATGCCCATCGTCGCCAGGCCGACGACGGCGATCACACTCATCGCGACGTCCGGCTCGCCCGCCGCAGACTGACGCCGAGCATCAGCACGACGATCACCGGGATCAGCCACCAGGCAACGATGTGGTTGACGTTCAGGATCGCCGACAAAATCAATCCGATGCCAACCGCGGCCGCCACGGTCCAGTCATCGCCGACGATGAAGTCGTACAAGAAGCGCGCGATGGCCACGATCCACGAAAAGGGCGGGGGCATCGGCTAGGCCGCCGGACGCAGGCCGAGGGCCCGGTTCCGCTCCAGGGTGATGTAGGTCACGGCGGTCGCCACGTAGAGAACAAGCAACCCGGGGATCGCGGCGTCACCACCTGGCCAGTCCACCCCGACACCTTCGAGCGCCCAGAAGGTGCCGAAGGTGCTGAGCAGAATCCCGACGATCAGCTGGAGCAGGCTCCGTGGAATCCGTCGGACACTCTGGTGAAGGGCAAGCCCAACCCCACCGACGACGATGACCGCCCCGACGCCCCCGATCACCGCGACGCCCAGCTGATTCGCACCGGCGCCGAAGGTGACCACGATGAAGGCAACCTCGAGCCCCTCCAACACCACGCCTTTGAAGGCCAGGAACCAGGCGGTCCAGTCTATGCCGGGGCCCGTCCACTCGGCGGCTTCGTGCGGGTCCTGGCCGCCGATGCCGGCCAAGCCTCGAGCCGCGACTCGCATGATGCCCTTGCGAAACCACTGGAGGCCGAACGTGAGCAACAATGCGCCGACGATCAAGCGCAAGGGTCCGATCGGCACCTGGCTGAGCGCGGCGCCCAGCACGACCACGATCACGGCCAGCACACCGAAGCCGGAAGCGGCGCCGATCAGGGTCGACCGCCAGCCACGGGTCGCGCCCACCCCAACCACGATCGTCACCATCTCGATCGCTTCCACGGCCGATGCCAGGAAGGTCGTGATCAGGACAGCGACAAGCCCCGTCATGTCTTGTCTTCTGCCGGGTGAGACCGGACAATCGGCTCCGAGACCGCGATCGGATCGCTCGCCGGAAAGGTTTCCATCAAGGCTTCGTCCAGCGCGTCGTACTCGTCGCCCTCGTCCGTACCCATCGCGTCCGGCCGGCTAGCCCTCGACCGCTACCTGGTCCAGCTCGGCCAGTTCGGCCGGCGCCAGCTCCAGCGCCACCGCGCCGAGGTTTTCCTCCAGGTGCTTGACCTTCGAGGTCCCCGGGATGGGCAGCATGACCAGCGAATGCGCGAGCAACCAGGCGAGCGCGACCTGCGTCGGCGTGGCCCGGTTCCGCATGGCGATCTGGCCAAGCACACCTCCGGCGCTGATCACCTCGCCCCCTTCGACCGGACGCCAGGGGATGAACGCCACCTCTTCCTGCGAGCAGTCCTCGAGCACCGGTTCGGAAGAGCGGTCGAATAGGCTGTATCGATTTTGTACCGAGACGATCGGTGTGAGCTTCTGGGCCCGTTCCAGCTCGTTGAGCGTCACGTTCGAGAGACCGATGTGCCGGATCTTCCCCTCGTTCTTCAGCTGCACCAGGGCGCCCACCGATTCCTCGAACGGAACCTGCGGGTCCGGCCGGTGGAACTGGTAGACGTCGATCCGGTCGACTCGGAGTCGTCTGAGGCTGCCCTCGCAGGCGGCGCGCAAATGCTCCGGGCGTCCGTTCGGGATCCAGCGGTTGGGACCGGGACGGGTCAGGCCGCCCTTGGTGGCGATCACCAGCTCGTCGGGGTAGGGATAGAGCGCTTCGGCGATGAGTCGCTCGCTGACCTCCGGCCCGTACGAATCGGCCGTGTCGATCAGGTTGATGCCCAGCTCGAGGGCGCGGCGCAGGACACGCTTGCACTCATCGGGGTCGTCCGGTTCCCCCCAGATGCCCTGTCCGGTGAGCCGCATCGCCCCGAACCCGAAGCGATTGACGGTGAGGTCGCCGCCGATATCGATTGTTCCCGCGAGTGCGGCATTGATGGTGCCGGTCGTCTGCTGTGCCATGACGTCCTCCTCCAGGATCCGGGCTGCGGGCCTCGTCCCGCACGACTGGACGCTGTACTCTGATTATCTCGTTATCCCGCGACGGCGTACGATGCCACGGTGAAGCTCGGACTCATCCTCCCCTACGAAGGCAGCCTCTCGTTCGTCGATGCCCTGGAGCTGACCCAACACGCGGAAGCGCATGGATTCGACTCGGTGTGGGTGCCGGAGGCGTACGGAGCCGATGCGATCTCTACCCTGGGAGCGTTGGCCGCCCGCACCGAGCGAATCCGCCTCGGCACCGGCATCGTCAACGTGTTCAGCCGGACGCCAGCGCTGTTGGCCCAGACCGCGGCGACGCTCGACCTGATTTCCGGAGGTCGCTTCATCCTGGGATTGGGAACGAGCGGGCACCAGGTGATCGCGGGCTGGCATGGCGTCCCCTTCGAGCGACCCGTCCTTCGAATGCGGGAAACGATGGCCATCGTTCGCCAGGTGCTGCGGCGCGAGCGCCTCGATTTTCAGGGCGAGGTGTTCCAGCTGCACCAGGGGCTGAAGCTGCTGGCTCGTCCGGTCCGGGCCACCGTACCGATCTTCCTGGCGACGCTGACGCCCGCCGGGCTCCGCCTGACCGGCGAGCTGGCGGACGGTTGGATGCCCACGCTGTTCTCACCTGACCACTTCGATCTCTTTCGCGAAGACCTCGAGGCGGGCGCCGCCCTGGCAGGCCGGTCGCTCGACTCGCTCGAGATCGCTCCTCATGTCCCCGTGATCATCGATGACGACCGCGGTCTCGCCCGCGACGCGGTGCGGCCGTGGGTGGCCCTCTACGTGGGCGGCATGGGGTCGCGGACCAAAAATTTCTACAACGACGTCGTTGCGCGCTACGGCTACGCGGAGGAGGCCCGCGCGATCCAGGACCTCTACCTGACCGGCAGGCAGCGCGAGGCGATTCGGCTGGTCCCCGATGCGTTGGTGGATGCGATCACGATCGCGGGACCGCCGGGCTACCTGCGCGAGCGCCTCGCCGCCTGGTCAGCGGCGGGCGTCACGCTGCTGGTGGCCGGCGTTCAGGGGAAGACCCAGGGGGAGCGGCGGCGAACCGTCGAGATCCTCGCGGCAGCGACCGCCGCCGTCCACTAGCATCAGTTCAGGACGGCAACACTTTCAACTGAGGTGACGTGACATGCCTGTACGCACCGCGGAAGCCATATGGCAACGCTCGCTGCAAGATGGATCGGGAACGATGCGGGTGGGAAGCGGCGCCTTCGAAGGATCGTATTCCTTCAAGAGCCGGATGGAGGACGGGCCCGGCACCAACCCTGAAGAGTTGATCGGCGCGGCACACGCCGGCTGCTTTTCCATGGCGCTCGCCAACGGCCTCTCGGAGGCCGGCCACAAGCCGCAGGAAATTCGAACCGTGGCCAGCGTGCACTTCGACAAGACCGATCAGGGCTGGAGCATCTCGCGTATCGATCTGGCGACGGAGGGCAATGTCCCCGGGATCGACGAGGCGACCTTCAAACGGCTTGCCGAGGACGCGAAGAAGAATTGTCCGGTCTCGAAGGCGCTGGCCGCGACGCCTATCACCCTGAACGCGACACTGAAGAGCGGCGTCACCGCCTAGCGGCGGCGCGATGAGGGCAATGCAGCTGCGGGCGGCGAAGGAGCCCTTGCGCCTCGAGAACCTCCCCGCCCCCAGCCCGGGTCAGCGTCAGGTGCTGATCCGGGTCTCGGTTTGTGCGGTCTGTCGCACCGACCTGCACATCGTGAGCGGTGAGCTGAGCGAGCCGAAACTGCCGCTCGTGATCGGCCACATGATCGTAGGGCGTGTCGAGACCGCCGGTGAGGGGGCACACCGGTTTGCGCCCGGCGAGCGCATCGGCGTTCCCTGGCTCGGTTACGTCGACGAGACCTGCCGCTTCTGCCGTCGAGGCCTCGAGAACCTTTGCGTGAACGCGCGGTTCACCGGCTATCACGTCGATGGCGGCTATGCCGAGTACTGCGTGGCCGACGAACGCTTTTGCTTTTCGCTACCCGAGAGTTACGCGGACTTGCACGCCGCACCGCTCCTGTGCGCCGGCTTGATCGGCTATCGGGCGCTGCGGCTCGCGGGTGATGCGCGGCGCGTCGGTCTGTACGGCTTCGGCGACTCGGCGCACATCATCGCGCAGGTCGCCCGATACCAGGGTCGTCGGGTTTTTGCCTTCACCTCGCCGGGCGATACCAAAAAACAGGCGTTCGCGCGAAGCCTCGGCGCCGAATGGGCGGGCGACTCGCTCATGCCGCCGCCCGAACCACTCGATGCCGCCCTGATCTTCGCGCCGGTCGGTGCCCTGGTGCCGGCCGCGCTCAAGGCCCTCGATCCCGGCGGGGTTGTCGTCTGTGCCGGCATTCATATGAGCGACATCCCGTCGTTTCCCTATGACCTCTTGTGGATGGAACGGCAGATCCGCTCGGTCGCCAACCTGACGCGGCGGGACGGCGAGGAATTGCTCCAGATCGCGCCGAAAGTGCCGGTCCGGACCGAAGTCCATCCATATCCGCTGGCCGATGCGAATCGGGCCCTGGACGACCTCGCTCACGGCCGCTTCGAGGGCGCCGCGGTTCTTACCGTCGCCTCATAACGCGGGTTGTCAGGTTGGCGGGATTTCCCGCTGTCATCTCCGGGTGGCGGGATCTCCCGCCTGTCATGCAACTGAAAGGTAACCGCCGTCACCATCAAGGCATGTCAGCAAGGAGGCGGTGCCTATGCGCTGAAATGGCGCCCGCCGCACGAATCCGCGTATTCCCAAGGAGTCAGCATGGATCGAGATTCGCAACCGCCCGTCGTTGAGCCGGTGGCAGGGCCAGCCGGCGATGCGCTGGCCATTTTGCGGCGCCCGGTGGTCAGAGCTCTCTTGGCCCTGAGCCTGGCGGCCGGGGCCGGCGTCGGCGGCTTTGTGATGGCAAACGCCGCGACGGCGTCCCCGTCACCGGCCGCGTCACCCTCGACAGCGCCGGCGCCGGCGCACACGAACTGTCCCAATATGTAAAGGACAGCGGGCGAGACGGCGGCCCGCGGCGGGGCTGCCGTCTAACACCAACTTCCACCAATGAAGACGTTTTTCAGCCATCGACGTAACCTGATCGGCGCCGCCCTCGCCGGCCTGCTCCTCCTGGGGGCACTCGGGTGGGGCCTCTTGTACGCCGTGGTTTTCGCGGGATCCGTGCCGCAGAGGCTGGCGTTGAGCTCGCCGACGCCGTCAACCTCGGCACCCACGGCTAGCCCAGACTCGACCTCTGTAGCGGGCACCTGGACGGTCGCCTCGGGCTCCGTGGCCGGCTATCGCGTCCGCGAGCAGCTCGCCTCCCTCGCCGCCCCGAGCGACGCCGTTGGACGCACCTCGTCGATCACCGGCGCGCTCACGCTGACCCAGCCGGCCAGCGGCTACACCGTGACCGCCGCCTCCTTCGCCGTCGACGTCAGCACGCTCACGAGCGACCGGGCGATGCGGGATCAGCGGATCCACAGCCAGGGACTCGAAAGCGACCGCTACCCAACCGCGACCTTCCAGCTGTCGAACCCGATCGCGTTGCCGACCGAGGCCGCGAGCGGCCAGACGATCCACGTTTCAGCGATCGGGGCACTGGCCATCCACGGGGTGACCCGAACGGTCACCATCCCGATCGACGCCCGGCTCACGGGGTCGAAGATCGAACTGGTCGGCTCCATCACCTTCCCGTTCAGCGAATTCGGGATGACCCCTCCCAGCATCGGCGGCTTCGTCAGCGTGCAGGACAATGCAACCATGGAATTCCAGCTCGTGCTGGCGCGGCAGCCTTAGCGATGCGGATCCTGGTGGCGGAGGACGATCGCGGCCTGCGCGAGGTCCTCGTGCAGGGCCTGCAGGACGCGGGGTACCTCGTCGATACGGTCGACCGCGGCGACGATGCCATCGAGCAGCTGAAGTTCTATGAATACGATGTCGCGATCCTCGATTGGAGAATGCCCGGCGTGCCCGGTGTCGAGGTGGCGTCCTGGGCCCGGCGCAACGACCGGCCGACCGCCATCCTGATGCTGACCGCGCGCGATACCCCGCCTGACCGCATCCAGGGCCTCGATGCGGGCGCGGATGACTACCTCGTCAAACCGTTTGACTTCGGGGAACTCGTCGCTCGAGTGCGGGCCCTGCAGCGGCGCCCTCGTGGTGTCGACGCACCGGTCCTCAACCGTGGCGCGCTCTCCCTGGATCCAATGCGCCGCGAGGTCACCCTGAACGGGAAGCGGCTGAACCTGACGACCGCCGAACTCCACATCCTCGAGCTGTTGATGCGGCGCTTTCCAGCCGTCGTCGATCGCAAGGCAATCGCTGAGCATGCCTGGCGCGATGAGACCGAGCCGCTCGGGTCGAATGTCATCGACGTGAAGATGAGCCGGCTCCGCGCCAAGCTCGTCAACTCCGGCGTGCGCATCCTCACCGTCCGTGGTTCTGGCTTTCGCCTCGAAGAATCCGGCGCGCGAAACGCGTAAGGATCCGGCGTATCGCGTCACGGTTTTGACAGGTTGCCGGGCGCATCATACCTGCGTCAGAACGCAATTCCATTCGGGAGGTAGACAACGATGACAGACGAGGTTCGGCGGATGGTTCGAGGGGCGATCGGCGGTGCGACGCTTGGTGGCGGAATCGGTGGGACACTGTTTGGCCTGTTTGCCGCCATCATGGTCGGACTCGAGCCCGTCGTGTTCCTGCTCTGCGGCGTCTACGCAGGCGCCGTCTACGGCGGGATCGTCGGCGTGCTGTGTGGGGCACGCGACCAGCGGCGCGACAGCCGGACCGCGTTGGTTCCCGTGCTCAATCTCCGCCCCGGACTGGTTCTCGCCAGGGTGCGATCACGAGTGTCCTGATCGGTCACGCTCTCTCCCCCCTTCCCCGTGGTCTCGGCCTCTCTGGCCGGGACTTTTCTAACCCGATCTGCTCACCCGACACGAAGCAGGGCCAGCGCGATGGCAGCCAAAAGGGCGAAAGCGGCACCGAGCACAAAAGGGGCAGACGGCGATATCGTCTGCCAGAGCACTCCGGCAATGACGCTCGCCGGCAGAGTCGCGATGCCTAGCACTCCGTAGTAGACGCCGTAGGCGGTCGCTCGGCTGCGGCTCTGGACCAGGTCGGCGACCAACGCCCGGCCCACTCCCTCAGTCGCCGCATAGTAAAGACCGTAGCCAACGAAGAGTGCCGCGGCCAGGACTGGCGACGGACCGGTGGCGTAGGCCAGGTAGACGATGGCGAAGATCACCCACCCCGTTATCAGCAGAACTCGCCGGCCGACACGGTCCGAGATCACGCCGGCGGCGTAGCTGCCGGCCGCATAGAGAAGGTTAAAGGGGATCATCACGCCGGCAATGGCGAGGAGTGTCAGTCCCTGGCGCTGCATCCTGAGAACAAGGAAAGCGTCACTGGAGTTGCCCAGGGTAAAGAGAGCGATCGCGCCGAGATAAAGATAGAAGCGCCGATCGGTATCCGCCCGGAGCCTCGCAAGCGCTGCCGGCTCAACCGCTCCTGTTGTCTGCTCCTTGCGAAGACGTCTGGCTCGTAGCTCCCGGACAAATAAAGCGACTGTGAGCACTGCGAGCACTCCCGGAATCGCCGACAGTCCGGCGAGCCATCGGAAAGTAGCCGGCTGCATCTTCCAAGCGTTCCCCTGAATCAACAGGATCAGGACGAAGGCGAGGATCAGGGAGGCGAAGGACCCCAACGAGTCCATGGCGCGGTTTAGCCCAAAGGCTCTGCCTTTTGAGGCGGCCGGGGCGGAGTCGGCGAGAAGCGCGTCTCGCGGCGACGTCCGGATTCCCTTCGCGACTCGGTCGCCGAACCGGATGAACAGGGCCGGAGGCCAAGACGCGATAGCGGCAAGCCATGGGCGAGTGGCCGTGCTGAGCGCGTAACCCAGCACGACCAATGGTTTACGGCGATCCAGGCGATCGGAGAGCCAGCCCGAGGCTAGCTTTGTGAACGTGGCCGTGGACTCGGCCACTCCCTCGACGAGGCCGACGGCAGCTGTGCCCGCGCCGACCACGTTGAGCAGGAAGAGCGGGAGAAAAATGTTGGGGGACTCGCTACCCAAATCCTGGAAGAAGCTGGCAAGTGCCAGAAGTTGAACGTTTCTCTTAACGCCGACCTCAGGCCCCTGAGACCCAGCGAGAACCGAAGGCGAAAGCGGCATGTCCGAGGAGCCAGTCCCACCCCGTATTGGCTCTTCAAACGGGTTCTCGGCCAACGCTCCTTCAGTCTAGCCAGCCTCCTGCAATGCGGGTGGCCGCCAGGTCGGCCGTTCACCGGCGGCGTCATCAACTTTCTAGCCTGACCGCGATCAGGCTGACGGTCGCAGACCTAAAGGCAGTCGCTGTACTCGGCGGTCGTTAAGAAGCAATGAAGACTTTGTCCTGTGGCGCGGTCATCCGGACGATCGCCGCGGTGGCAAGACGTAGGCCGAGCTTGGAGCGAAGGGCACCATCGAGGACCGAAGCCACATCGGGAATGACGTCCGCCACGCTCCGTCTCGGGTTGCGCGTGGAGCTCCCGTACCCCGGCCGCAAGAAGCGGACTATCCTCAGCCGCGCACGGCCTCTGCCATGCTAAGGACATGACGATCAAGAGATTGGACCACGTCAGCGTCGTCGTCGACGACCTAGCAGCCGCTATCGCTTTTTTCACCGCGCTCGGCATGACGCTCGAAGGCGAGGCGCCGGTCGAGGGCCCGTGGGTGGACCGCGTCAACGGGCTCGAAAGTGTCCAAGTCGACATCGTTATGATGCGGACCCCAGATGGGCAGGGGCGGCTTGAGCTGACGAAGTTTCGCAATCCAAAACTGGTCGAGATCGAACCGGCGATCGCACCGCCGAACACGCTG
>Ga0207646_10002049_pt1 | contig 24194 bp, 20 predicted proteins | sample KBSK5502metaG_FD_184343 | JGI IMG/M metagenome (GOLD analysis project Ga0207646, IMG submission 184343) | Corn, switchgrass and miscanthus rhizosphere microbial communities from Kellogg Biological Station, Michigan, USA - KBS K5-50-2 metaG... | ecosystem: Host-associated > Plants > Roots >... | reverse complement strand
ATCTTTAACGATGCCGCCTTTACCAACTTCGCCTTTGCCAACTTCAAACTGAGGTTTGATAAGGGTGACGATGCGGCCGCGTTCAGTCAGCAAAGGAACGACAGCGGGCAGAATTTTGGTTGCCGAGATAAAGGCGACATCGATCGTGACCAGGTCGAACTTCTGGTCGAAGTCTTCAGGTTTCAGATAACGAGCATTGACGCCTTCGCGGACTTCAACGCGGGGATCGCTGCGCAGTCGCCAATCAAGCTGATTGTGGCCGACATCTAGAGCCACGACTCTGCGCGTGCCTTGCCGCAGGAGGCAATCGGTGAATCCGCCGGTCGACGAACCGACATCGAGACAGGAAAGTCCGTCTACGTCGATCTGGAACTCGCGCAAAGCGGCCTCGAGTTTCACACCGCCACGACTGGCATATCGCGAAGCCGGATCATCATCGCCTTTTAGGCGGACATTCGCGTGGAGATCGAATTTTTCGGAGGGTTTGTTAACGAGTTGTTCATCGACCAGGACGACGCCCGCCATTACCAGCGCCTGCGCCCTGGTGCGCGACTGAGCCAGTCCGCGTTCGACGAGAAGAGTATCGATGCGCTCGCGCTTCATCCGGGATACTCTATCGTAAGGCGAGCAAGTGTCAGAGGCCCGACCGTAAAGGGAAGGCTTGGCAACGTGGGCGGCCCTTCGTTACGGCCGGGCTTCTGACACTAACGGCGAGCGCTTTGCAAGACGGCGCGGGGAGCATCGCTGATGTGTAGTTCCCCGGCGCACTCCTTACACAGCCAGACGATGACTCGCGGAGCGTCGACCCAATAGAATGGGCTTACCTTCTGGGCTATCTTCACCGCGTCATTGCCTTGCAGACGCTGCAGCGCCTGGACGAAAAACATTCCATTATAGAAGTCTCCGTCGGCTGAATTGTCCCGATGCACGCATTCTCGTTCGTAGAAGAATTGCTTTTTCATACAGGCTGACCCTTCCCCTCGCGCCGCACCGCGCGAGCATCCATTCAGGATCATAGTAATCCTTAGTCGGGTATATTTTGGTTGGAGGAGTTTAACAGGGCAGGGCGAATCAAGATGAATTTAACCTTCTGAGACGCCTCAGGCGCATGATGCCATGCCTGACACGCGAGGTCAACAATAATTCCCATCTTTTGTTACCTGAACGACAAACTTCAGTTTTAGGTCGATTAGTTTGATTGTCGCCCGGTCGCAGGAGCTGGGCGTTATGCAACAGACATGGGGATCAAAGGCGTGCGTTAAAAGGGAAAGTGTTCAGCGACAAACTGAAGTTTGTGGGTGATTCCAGCGTTATTGGGGATTCGGTCCGGCGAATATTTCCTGTATCCGTCCGGCACCGCGCTTGTCTTTGGTCGGATTATCAGTTTTCCTATCGTTTCCTTGAGTTTGCGGATGGACCCTTCTTTTCCTGATCAGCTTGCCAGGTTCAGGCGAGCTCCCACTGTTTGGTTGAGCGGCAGCCGTAGGTGGCAGAGCCTTGTTGTCCCCGGCCTTTGATTCGACGGTCGCTTGACCAGCGGTTGGGTCAGTTGTTTGGCCTTCGGTTTGGCTTTGTGTCGGGGCGCCTTCCGACCCGGGAGATGATGACTCAAGAGGGGCCGACGCACCCGCGGGCGGCTCAGTCCCCGAATTTAATGGTGTCTCGCTCTGAGTTTGCGATGTCGGAGCTTGATTTATCGGCTGGGTAATTTCTGACCTCGGGGCTGAAACTAAAGCGTTGCCTCGCTGACGATTCTCGTAGTAGTTAACTCCGAGCGCACCGAGTGCCCCGAATACAGCGGCGGCCAGCAGAATAGGAACTATCGATAGCAGAGCGCGAGACCGCTCGACGACCCTGGCTTGGGCGATGGGCACCACCTGACGCGCCGAAACAATTGTGGCTTCATCATCGAAACGAGGCGCCGGCAGTTCGGGTGGCGTTGTGGCAATTTCTATTCGAGTTCTGTTCATTTTCCCGCAGGGAGAGCCGTTCCTGATCAAGATCCAGTGGCGCTCAATCCTTGCACCAGGCCTTAGATGCGATTTTGAGGTTCAGCGTTTGAGCCCTCTTGCTGATTTTGAACCGGCTCTGAACTTTGTCACCTGAGCACAATCAAGAATCATGCCCCGCCGCAGGGCAATTCGCTCGGGTCGGGGCATTTACTGATCAGGAGCCGTGATTTCGCTTCTGACGGAGCGAAGGTCTTTCGTCGATCGCTTAAGCCGGAACTCTCTGAGGCTTGGCGCGCCGGTCTTCCAGAACGTCGACGGCTTCTTTTACTCGGGTGTAGATGCCGTCTCCGTCCAGCCCGTACTTGGCCAGCAGGAGTTTGGGATCGCCGTGGGTGACAATCCGGTCAGGCACACCCATGCGCACGACGCGCACCTTGTCCTGCAAACCGTTTTCTTCCAGCAGCTCCATAATTGCAGCGCCAAAACCGCCGGCCAGATAAGCTTCCTCTACCGTAACGATCAGACGTTTAGTGCGCGCCAGGGCCAGCAACAATCCACTATCGAGCGGTTTCACAAACCGGGCGTTCACGACCGTCGTTTCGATTCCTTCTTTCGCCAGGTTCTCGGCCGCTTGCCAAGACGGATGAACCATCGAGCCATAGGCGACAATCGCAATCTCGCCGCCATCGCGCAGCAGCTCGGCTTTCCCGATGTCGAGCAACTGCGGATCCACGTCAATCGGAACGCCGATACCGTTGCCGCGCGGATAACGCATGGCTGCCGGGCCCACGTGGTCGATCATGGTCAGCATCATGTCGCGCATTTCCGCTTCGTCTTTCGGGGCCATCAGAATGATGTTCGGAACAGCGCGCAGGTAAGCGATGTCGAGCAGGCCGTGATGCGTCGGTCCATCACCGCCGGCAATGCCGCCGCGATCCATGCAGAATTTGACGTTAAGATTCTGAATACAAACGTCGTGAACCAGTTGATCGAATGCGCGCTGAAGAAAGGTTGAATAGATCGCGCAGACCGGTTTCAGACCTTCGACCGACAACCCCGCGGCGAACGTCACGCAATGCTGCTCGGCGATACCTACGTCAAAGGAACGTTCGGGAAACTTCTCGAGCGCCTCGCACACGCCGGTGCCATCGGGCATGGCCGCGGTTAAGGCGACCACCTTTTCATCTTTCTCCATCAACTGGCACAAGGTGTCGCCAAACACCTTGGTGTAAGTTGGCGCCTTTGCCGGTGACTTGATCGGCTTACCAGTTTTCAGATCGAACGGACCGGTGGCGTGCCATTTGTAGTAATCGCTCTCTGCCGCCGGATGGCCTTTGCCTTTGGTGGTCAAAGCGTGAACGATCACCGGGCCGTCCTTGATTTGCTGGGCCTCGCGCAATGCCGCAACCAACGCGCGCACATTATGCCCGTCGACATAGCCGATGTACTTGAAGCCAAGCTCGTTGACCAGAGCCCCCGGAAGAACCGCGGCCGCGATCGCATCCTTCACGGCCTTCGCGGCATGATGTAGTCGTTCGCCGACCGAAGGAATCGCCAGCAGTGTTTCTTCCACTTCATCTTTGAAGCGATGATAGCCGTGTGCTTCGCGGATGCGATTAAGATAGCCGGTGAGCGCGCCGACCGCGGGCGCGATCGACATTTCGTTATCGTTGAGTACGACGATCAGGCGCGTCTTTAGATGACCGGCCTGGTTGACTGCTTCCATCGCCATGCCGCCGGCCAGTGAGGCATCGCCGATCAGCGCGACTACGTTGTGATTCTCGCCTTTTCGATCGCGCGCGATAGCCATGCCCAGCGCCGCCGAAAGCGAGGTCGAAGCGTGACCTGCGCCGAAGGTGTCGTATTCGGACTCGTCACGCCGCAGGAAGCCGCTGATCCCGCCATACTGTTTGACTGTCGCTAATAAGTCGCGCCGGCCGGTTAGAATCTTGTGCGCGTAAGCTTGATGACCCACGTCCCAAACCAGACGATCGTGCGGCGTGTCAAAGGCATAGTGCAGCGCTACTGCCAATTCCACTGCGCCCAGCGAAGCACCAGTGTGGCCGCCGACGCGCGACATGGTTTCCAGAATGTATTGCCTGATTTCGTCTGCGACTCCCTGTAACTCTTCATGTTTTAGTCGGCGGAGATCCGCGGGCGAGTTGATGTTTTCGAGAAGTGTCATGCGTGCGGCATTGTAAACCCAGAACCAGTGTTTTACTACCTCACAATTTGTTCACGACCGACAGTTTAGCCTTCCCGGAACCTGGCCAGCCCAACATCCGCAATTCGACCTCAGCTCATCGCCGGGTGAAATTCTCAAGATAACCGTAGGTGGCCATCACCACTAACAAAGAAACACTTATCGTGACGACCACCAGATTGGACAGCCTGCGCTTCGGCCTATTTTCGGCACGATGTCTAATGACGGCGTAGAGATTAAGCCCAAGGGCGGCCAGCGATCCGCCGAAGAAGAGAACCGGCGTCAATACGAAGTTAAGGAAACGAAGTTGCTGAGGCTCGGCGAAAAAAGCCGCCAGCGGATCAAAGAATAGTCCTACGCCCAACCTGTATTTCAGAATAGCCGCGATCACAAAATAGAAAGGAGCCACGAGAAGAACGAAACCCGCGCCAACTTTCTTCGTGAAACTTGTTGCCTGAAGGTAAACATAACCTCACTCCTCTCGCAGTTATCTGTTTTTCGGAGGCGTGCTTTGCCAGGCAAAGTAGTTTGTAGCCCAAAACGCAGCTGCGAGTCAAGAGTTATTTAGACCATGCAGGCCAGCGCTATGTCTAAACCCTCACAGGAGCGAAATTTCGAGACCATCAGGTTAAGTTCTCAAAATCAAGAAGGAGTGAGACGAATAATGTTTTTACGGATTAAATTGACACTGGCCGGTCTGGTGCTGCTGACCGCGCTGGGGGCGGCGGTGCAGGCGCAACAGCCACAGTCGTCGACACAGAATCAGACACCGGGAAATGAAACACGCAGATTCGGCCGCGGCGAAGAACGCCGAGGCCTGCGGCACTTTGGCCGGGGGCCTTTGGGCGCGTTGCGCGAACTGAACCTGAGCGAGGATCAGAAAAAACAGGTTCGCGCCATCATGGAGCGAAATTTCGAGAGCACAAAATCGTCGCGCGAAGAATTGCGAGCCCTGGGACAGAAGCGTTTCGAAGGATCGCTGACTCCGGAAGAACAGGCTCGCGCTAAAGAACTCCATCAACAGATGGCGCAATCAATGCAGAACGCCATGACCGAGTTGACGGGAATTCTCACAGCCGAACAGAAGGCCAGGCTTGAAGAGTTCAGGAAAGAAGAAGAAGGCCGGAAAGGTGGGCGCCATGGCCGCCGATTTGGCGGGCCGGATTCCAACCAGAGCAGAAATCCGCCCAAGCCTTAGCGCTGCCCTTTTAGATTTCGCAGAATGAAGAAGTGGCCTCGATCAAGATATCGATCGGGCCGCTTCCTCTTTATTATTCCCGCCCCGAGATTTGCACGGCTGATACCTGGTCGCTACCGCAACAAGCGCTGGCCTGCGGAAGATTGTCTTCGAGAACTACAAAGGCCTCCCATTCGTTGCCGTCGGGATCGCGCACCCAGATCTTATCCTGCAGCGCGTAGCAGCAATCTGTCTGCATTTCATCGCGAGTTAATAAACCGGCCGCAGCCCATTTTTCGCGCAACGCGAGCACATCATCGGTTGAGGAAACCTGGATCCCCAGATGAGACAGCGCGCCACGACCGGCCACCACTGATTCGTTGAGCGTCAGGTTCAACGGTGGATTCTGCACGTCGAACTTGGCGTATCCGGTCCTGACTTTGCTCGGTTCAATTCCCAGCAGCCGGCGGTAAAACTCAAGGCTCCGGCTGACGTCGCTCACGTTGAGCGCCAGATGAGCTTTCAGGGCCGTAACTTCCCGATTCTCGTTTACGCAGGTATTGCTTTCCATGTCTCCACTCCTTTAGAATCACATTCGTCAAAGCGAATATGAGCCGCAGCATAGCAAGCGGATGTCATATTCGTCAAGGCATATACGTTGGCGGCGGAGTTGAGAGTCCCAACCTTAATTGGGTCCTCTTTCGCTCGAACAAAAGCCCGGCTAAAGCCGTTACGCTGAACGCGTCCTGATCGTCAGTAGCCCATGAGTTTCGTGATTGATCGAATGCGGCCGTCGGACTGGGATGACGCGCGCGCGATTTATTTGCAGGGAATCGCCGCCGGCCAGTCGACGTTTGAGACTGAAGCGCCGTCCTGGGAAAGTTGGGACGCAAATCATCTCGCCTTCGCGCGGCTGGTGGTCCGAGACGACGAGAGGGTTATCGGCTGGGCCGCGCTGAATCCGGTTTCTGCACGGCGCGCCTATGCGGGCGTGGCGGAAACCAGCGTCTATGTTGCGTTCGATAAACATGGAGTGGGTGTCGGCCGGCAGTTGCTCGAGGCGTTAATATCAGAGTCTGAGCGAAACGGGATATGGACCTTGCAGGCAGTCATGTTTGCCGAAAACCAGGCGAGCGTAGCTTTGCACCAGGCCTGCGGCTTTCGTGAAGTCGGCCGCCGCCAGCGGATAAGCAAGCTGAACGGAGTCTGGCGCGACACCATCCTGCTCGAGCGGCGCAGCACGGAAATTGGAGTTGAGTAACAGATGAGCAGAAAGAGTTACGACATCGAAATTCTTTTCAAAGCACTGGCTGACCGCACTCGGCTGCGGCTTATTAGCCTGATCGGCGATTCGGAAGTCTGCGTTTGTTTTTTCGTCGCGATTTTAAAAAGCAGCCAGCCCAAGATTTCGCGTCACCTTGCTTACCTGCGGCGCGCCGGCATCGTCGCGGCGCGGCGCGAGGGGAAATGGATGCACTATCGGCTGACTGAGCCACCAGACGAACACGCGGCGCGCATCTTTCGCGAGGTGCGTGCGGCCCTGGCTGAACATCCCGATTTGCATCGAGACCGCGAGAAGCTTTTGCAGGTTTGCTGCGCGCCCCAGCTTCCCGTTCAGTTGCGTCGCGCTCCACGACCGTTGGGTCTAGTGGCCTGATCACGCGCGTCGCGAAAATTTGCGGCTTTGCCGCAGCCGGAGTGCGGTAAGCCTTTGGCTTACCGTCGACTCTTCATTAAATGTCTTTGAGGCTGCCCTCCCGTGCTTGAGGCGCAGCCTCAAGCATTGTTCAAGGAAGGGCTGTGCCGGAAAGGCATAGCCTTTCCGCAGTGTGCGGTGGCGAAGCCACATGACTACGCTGTCCGAAAAATCTCTACGGCGCGCAGAGACGATACGCGCCTTGACTTTGCCCACTCTGCGCTTAGAATAACTTTTCGACTTTGCTGCGGAGATGTGGCCGAGTGGCTGAAGGCGGCGGTTTGCTAAACCGTTAAGGGTCAAAAGCCCTTCACAGGTTCGAATCCTGTCATCTCCGCCAGAAAGGCAGGGGTCAGAGGTTAGGGGTCGGAGGTCGGTGAAGAGCGGGCTCGTTCTTTTTTACTGACCCCCGGCCCCTGATCCCTGACCCCTGATTTTATGATTCTATGGTTCGCGTTCGTTTTGCTCCATCACCAACCGGTTATCTGCACATTGGCGCAGCGCGCTCGGCGCTTTTCAATTGGTTGTTCGCGCGCAAGGTGGGCGGTAAGTTTCTGCTGCGCATCGAAGATACCGATCTGCAACGCTCGACTGATGAATCGACGCGCTCGATCATTGAAGGCCTCGAGTGGCTGGGACTTGATTACGAAGAAGAGATTGTTTTTCAGTCCGACAATGCGGAGAAGCATCGTTTGGCGGCACGACAACTCGTCGATGGAGGCAAGGCTTACCGCGATTTCACACCGAAGGAGCAGCGCGAAGACAAATCGGTCAAGCAGGACATAGTCGACCGGGCGCGGGCGCATGCCGCCGAAGGCGTGGATCATCGCAGTAATCCTTTTCGCGATCTTTCCAAGGATGAATCGGACCGGCGTGCCGCCGCGGGCGAACCATTTGCGATTCGTTTGAAAGTCGCAGCCGAGGGCGCCTCACGGTTTACTGATATAGTCTATGGCGAACAGGAGCGCGCGCTTTCTGAGATTGAAGACCTGGTGCTTCTGCGCTCTGACGGGCATCCGCTTTACAACCTCTCGGTCGTGCTTGACGACATTGAGATGCGCATCACGCACGTCATTCGCGGACAGGATCACCTGACGAACACGCATAAACAGGTTCTGCTGTACCAGGCTTTCGGCAAAGACGTGCCGCAGTTCGCACACCTGCCGCTGATTCTGGCCCCGAACAAGGCCAAGCTTTCCAAGCGCAAACACGGCGAAGTCGTTTCGCTGACGACTTATCGCGATCGCGGATTTGTGCCGGCGGCATTTCGGAACTTCCTGGCATTGCTGGGCTGGTCGCCTGACACCACGCAGTACGCCGCTGAGATAGCAGTCGGGGATTCTGAGGTACAGCCGAACCTTGAGCCTGGAGATGAGATTTTTTCTCAGCAAAAGTTAATTGAGCTCTTCTCGCTCGACCGCATTCATAAATCTCCCGCGGTTTTCAACTTTCATGAAAACGATCCACGCCATTGGACCGATGACAAAGCGCTCTGGATGAACGCCGAGTACATTCGCACGATGCCGCTTGCGGAATTGCTGCCGATGGTGAAAGCCGAGCTGCGATCTGAGAAGCTCTGGCGGGAAGAATACGACGATGACGAACGCGAATGGTTTGAAAGAGCAGTCGATCTGATTCGCCAGCGCTTTTTCACCCTCAAAGACTTTTCTGCGCAGGGCCGCGCCTACTTTTCGGAAGACTTCGATTTTGAAGAATCCGCCGTGCGCAAAAACATTCTAAAAGAACCAAAGCTGCAGGAACTTTTGCCCGCACTCGCCGATCGATTGGAGGCAGTCGAGCCGTTTACCGCCGCAAAGGTCGAGGAAGCGCTGCGTGCATTCGCCGACGAAGCGGGCGTGAAGGCTGGACTTTTTATTAACGCCTCGCGCACCATGTTGACTGGCCAGGCCGTGGGACCGTCAATGTTTGAAGTTTTCGAGATTCTCGATCGCGAACGTTCGGTGATGCGTCTGCGCAGCCAGCGCCCGTGGCATGAATTCGGTTAGGAGATTGCCACGGAGACACAGAGAGACAGAGAGACAGAGAAGACACCAGGGAAGGTAATCGCTTCCCTTTCATTTCTCTTTGACTCTGTGCCTCCGTGTCTCTGTGGCCAACTTTGAGGAGCTATGTAATGTTGAAAAGATTTCCGTTCATCGCTTTCGTTGTACTCGCAAGCACTGCTTTCGCTTTCGCCCAAAACACAAATTCATCAAACCCACAGTCCACGCGGACTCGAGTAGTAGCCCCTAAGCCTACGCCTACTCCAAAGACAGTAACCAAGTCCACGGACACTGAAGCCTCTCCGAACAAAGCGCCTGGTGTACAGAAGCCGAAGGCCACGGGCGCCGCGGGCCAGGTTTCACCATCGAGCGGAGTGCTGGCAGCGTTCAATAATTTGCTCGACGGTATCCGGCATGCCGACGCGAAAGCGGCCACCGGCGCCTATCAGAATACTCCCCGGCTGGTGCTGTTTAATTACAACGGCACAGTCACCCGCGGTTGGGACCAGCTAAAGCAGAACCGGGAAGCGTCATATCCGCAAATGAAAGACGTGAAGCTTGAAGTGAAAGATCTGCGCGTGACGATGCTGGGGCGCGACGCCGCGTTGATTACCTGCCTGTGGACTCAATCAATGACGTTTAAGGGCACGCCGGAAACTGACACAGGCCGCATGACGATCGTGTTCCGAAAGATTGGCAAGGACTGGAAGGCAATTCATCTGCACACCTCGAACGACAATCCGGATCCTTCGCGGATTCCGGCCTCTGAACAGCCGACGCCAACCGTAAAGCCTTAATCATTAGCCACAGATAGACACGGATTCACAAGGATAGGATAAGACTATTAGTCAGTCCTATCAGTGCGAATCTGTGTTCATCCGTGGCTGATTAGAAAGTCTCGGCACGCGCGCGACTGCTATGCCGCCAAGTATTGCCAGGAACGGAAAGAACTCAACCAGGTAACGCGGCTCGGGATTCTCCATCGAGGAAAACAGAACCAAACGCAATAAGATCGCCAGCGCTGTCAATAACAACCACCTGCGGGCGTCAAACTCTTTCGAATCCCACAGAAGCCAACCGCCCGCCAAACCGAGAAGCGTGTAGATAGCCGTCAGTCCCGCGAACAGCGGCAGCCAGAACTGCTGGTGATGTTCGTAATCCAAGTCTTCGAGCGGCAGCAAATCGCCTTCGAACGGCCAGTACTGCGAATGCGTGTCGAACCACATGGTGTGCGCGCGTTTGAGGGGCAGCCAGACATAAACGCGAAACTGATGACGCGCGATGCGCTCGCGGGCCAATTGGCCAAAGCCGGCGTCGATATCCGGCGTCATCTCCACTGGCCCGTGTTCCACTGTTTGATCCGCTTGTTCCGAGTCGCCATTATCGCTTTCGTCGCCCTGGTCACTGCTGTTGTCGTTCTGATCGCCCTCATCGCCAGTGTCTTCTTCGGCGGGACTGGCGTTGGCATTTGCCGGCGGCTTAGCGTTTGAGTTTCTTGACGATCGGCCGGCGAAGCTTGGCAATGTCGCGATGTTTTTTGACTTCGAAGGTGTTACAGTCGGCGGGGGTAACGGTGTCGGACTTGGGCTGGGCTGCGATTGCGCCTGGGCCTGATCTGCATTTGGGACCTTCGATCCGGGAGGGTGATCGTATTTGTCCAGCAGTGCGGCGACGCGATCTTTCTCTGCCGCTGAATCGAATGCCGACGCCGGCACGTCGCCAATGTCGATGCGTTGATCGCCCAGTGACCAAAGGAACGGTCCGATGTAACGTTCATCGTCCAGCCAGGTCCGCAGCCAGAGCTGATATCCGCGCGGCACGAATTCGTCGGGCATCTCGCCGTGAGAGGGCGCGAGCGGCTGGAATAAATGAAAGACCCGCGCGTTGCGAATCGTCCAGGGCAAGAGGACGAGAATGAAGGCGAACGAGAAGAGCGCGCCAGCGGCAATGGTGCGCGAAAATTCGGAGTGCGCCGGCAGAGCGAAGATGTGAGGCTTCTCGTTTGCAGTTCCGCCTTCAGGCGGGTCTTGTTTCTTACTCATCAGGCCGTCTAAAGGCGGAACTCCAAACAAGGCAGTTACCACCAGCGTGATTCCAATCGCAGCCAGGAAGAGTCCGCTGTCGGGCCGAAACATAACCGCTAATCCACCTAACAAACCCGCTAAGCCCCACCACAGAAGCGCATGCCTGAAACTTTTTCTTTTCCCAAGGTCTTTCTCTGTGTCCTCTGTGGTGAAAGTCTTCCGAAACCCGATCGTCGCCGCCAGAAACATTGTCATCACCAGGAATGTCGTCGGTACTTCAGTGAGAATCGTTGCCGAGTAGATCGTCGTGAACGGACAGATCGCCGCCAAAGCCAGCGCGGCGATCGCGGTGGCCCGCTTTCGCTTTTCGTCCGGTTGCCAGTAAAATGCGAGCAAAGCGATTACTGCGCAGGTGGCTGTATCAACCAAAGCCTGCACGATGCGCACAGCGCCGTTGTTCGTATGGCCGAAGATTGAATAGATCGACGCGAGGAACAGCGGATAACCCGGCAGCCGGATCAGCGTCGGGTCGTAGGGTGCTTCGGTCGCGTGCGAATAAACGTGCTGCTCGAGTGTGTTTCGCGCGATTTGCGCATAGACGCGTCCATCATCCGGCGCATCGTTCGGAAGCCAATGCGCGACGGCAAGGCGAAAAGTCGCGGCCACTATGAGCAGCGCCAAAAATAAGACCCACTGCTTTCGCTTCGACATTGACCGACAGTATAGACACTTTGTCGCGGGAGAGAATCGGGATGACACTCTAAATCTACGGTTGCGCTTCCACCGTCGCTTTCCGTTCCAGCTTGCCCCAGCCCACCACGGCGCCGCGCACGGCGGTGGTGACTGACTTGACCATTACGTAGTACATCACCTGGCGATAACAGAAACGCTGGAGGAACAGCCACCACAGCAGACGCCAACGCTCTTTACGTTCCAACACGAAAGCAAAACAGGCGGCGCACCAATCGACGGCCAAAAACAACGCGTAATAAAAGAGGACTTGCTGCACGTTGGTGAAGCGGTAGCCGCTGGGCTGCTGTAACCAATCGAGCACGTTTGAGACAATTGTGTAAACCAAAATCAGATCCATGATCGGCGAGATCAGCGGGAACAGAACCTGGAATATCCAAACGTTCGGCATGGCCACAAACCCCAGCGCGCCGTAGCGCGGGCGAAACAACGCGTCGCGATGTTTCCAAAGACATTGAAGCGTGCCATAGGCCCAGCGAAAGCGTTGCCGCGCCAGCATCCTTAGTGATTGCGGTGCTTCGGTCCAGCCGATGGCCGCCTCTTCATATCCAATCTTGTAACCAAGTTTGCGTATGCGGAGCGTCAGGTCCTGATCCTCGGCCAGGGTGTCTGAACTGAAACCGCCGCAACCTTCGATCAAATCTTTTCGCCAGGCGCCCACCGCGCCGGGAACGACGGTGATGCAGTTCAAGCTGGCAAAGGCTCGTCGATCCATATTCTGTGAAGTGATGTATTCCAGGGCCTGCCAGCGTGTCACGATGTTGACGCGATTGCCGACCTTGGCATTGCCGGCGACGGCGCCGATTTCCGGATCGGAAAAGCGGCGCGCCAGCGCGCGAATTGTTTCGGCGGGAAACTGGGTGTCGGCGTCGAGCGCGACTATTACGTCGCCTTTAGCATGGCGTAAACCCAAATTCAGGGCCGCGGCCTTACCTGCATTGGGTTCAGTGAAGAGCTTGACCAGCGGCTCATCGCCAAAGCGCTCGCGCATGACTTCGCTGGTGCGATCCAACGACCCGTCATCGACCACGATGATTTCAAAGTTATCGTAGTCTGAATTCAACAGGCTGCGGATCGTAGCTTCGATCACGAACTCTTCGTTGTAGGCCGGTACGATGATCGAAACAAAAGGCTCGTATTGCTCGCCGGCGTGCTGTCTTTGACGGCGCCGCGAGCGCAGCCATTGCGCAAAGGCCAGCGCGCCAATCACCACCAGCCTGGCCAGCCCCAACACGATGCCGATGATGAAAGTCCATTGCAGCAGCCAGCCGCCGGTCGAAAGAAACAGAAACGCGAGCGTGTCCGTGCGGGTGTAGAAGCTTTGGCTCGGCGGTAGCAGGGGCATTACCTGATCGCGCGTCCACCCGCCCAGATCGGAAACCTGCACGAACTTGAATCCGCGCGCGCGCAGCTCATGTATCAAGCGCGGCAACGCTTCGACGGTGGCGGCGCGTTCTCCGCCCGAATCGTGCAGCAGTACGACCTGGCCGCGTGTCTCAGGATTCTTATCCAGGGCTTTATCGACAGTGCGTTGGACGATTTCATCCGGCGTTACAGCCGGCTTCCAGTCGCCGGGATCGATGCGCAGCCCGACCATGATGTAGCCCAACTTTTCCGCGCGCATCGCCGGTTCAACTTCTTCAGGTTTGTCGGCTTCGGCGTCGCCAAAGTATGGAGGTCGAAACAGCACGGTCGAGCGCCCGGTGATCGATTCGATCAAGCGCTGCGTGGCGTTGAGTTCGAGGTCCGTAATCCGGCCGGGAATCTCACCGAGGTTCGGATGGGTGAAAGTATGATTGCCGAGCTCGTGGCCTTCGTTGACGATGCGACGCAGCAGGTCGGGATGCGCCTGTCCATTCTTGCCAATCACAAAGAATGTCGCCGGAACGTTCTCTTGTTTCAGGATGTCGAGGATCGCCGGCGTGTATTTAGGATCGGGTCCGTCGTCAAAGGTCAAAGCAATCCAACCCGGATGATCACCGGTGCGCTCGATGACATAGGAAGATGGAATCTTGGTATTGTCGTAGCTCTCCGAACTGATGAACCCCGTCTTTGGATCGACATTCACTCCGCGCTCGCCGTCATGCGGACTGGCTTGAACCCGCAGCAGCTCGCCCGTTCCTTCAAAGTCTACTTCGTAACCATAGAGAATTCTTTTCAGCGCATCGGCCGGCGGATTCGGCGCAGTAGTTCCAAATATCGACCAGATGGACGGGTCTTCAGAGCCCAACCGCCACAAAGCAAAACCGGCGGGGTGGTAGCCGCTGGCCGCGCGCATCTGATTGAAGGCGGTCACGCCATCAAGAAACCAGACGGTGTGGTGAGAGTTGTCATCTTCGTCGTATTCGTAATGCGGATTGCGTGTATTCAGATCGAATTCAATTTGAGCTTTCGAGTCACGGGCGTCGATAACGGCCTTTTGAAAGCTGACTTCCTCCGCGCTTGCGCCTTCCGTCCAATCGTAACCATAGTTGCCCAGCGCAATGATTGTCTTGGCCGGATTCAGCTCGCGCATTCGCGTCGCGAGATTCTTTTCGTACCAATCCTGGGAAGCAACCGAGCCCGCTACTTTGCCGGCCCAATGCTCGTCGTAGGCCATCAGCATCAGATAATCCGTGGCCGCGGCATACTCGCGATAATTCCATTCGGCGTCGTCAAAGGGAACCGCCTGCACGACAATCCAACCGCGCGGATGGAACGCTGCATAGAGCTCTTGCATAAAACGCAAAAGGTTCGGCTGGGTGTCGGCCGTTGGCTCTTCAAAGTCAATGCAGAGGCCGGCAAATTTGTTGTCAGCCACGAACTGCGTCAGCGCCGCGATCAGCCTCTGCCTCGATCCTTCATCGGCGACTGCGCGTGAGAGGATTTCCTTTTCCCACTTTTCATCGCTCAGGTTTTGGACCATCGGCAGAATTGAAGTCTGTGGCCGCTTCTCGCGAATCAGATTCAACGCGGGCGCGTTCAGCTCGGTTTCAATCGGGCTGCTGCCATTCTTTGGATCCACGATATGGACCCACTGAGGCACCACCCAGTCGAGATGATCAAGATTGCGCTCGAGCGAGGCATAACTGGATTCATCCCAATTGATATAGAAGCCAATGGCCAGTTGTCTGGCGCCAAAACTCGCCGGAGCGGGCAGAGGTGTGTTTGCCGGCGGCGGTATTATGGGCATCAATTCAGAACGCTTGGCGGGCACTACTCGTGTTTGCGACAGGGCCTTTTGCAATTCGGCTTGCGCTTTCTTAGCTTTAGCTTCGCGGAGGTTGGGCAGAATAACCCGCGGCTGTGGTTTGATATCCGAGCTGCGAGGTAAATTCTGCAGTGGCCGCAGATTCAGATGCGGCAACAAAGGATTGGCCAGCACGCTGGCGATAAAAACCGCCACCAGTGCCGTGATGATTACACCCAGCGCCAGATAGGTTCGACGCACGTGCCGCCACCGCCGGCCACGTGGGTCGTAAAAAACAGGCGAAGTGGACTCTAACTTCTCAGACACTAAGACTCTCTTTTCCGGCAACCAGAACGATTTTTTGAGTTGCGGATGGTATCTGATGTCTATAACGGTGCGCGGGTTGATAAGTCAAGAAGAGAGAGTGGCACGAGGCGAATTCGCAAACGACTCCCTTCTCCCGTTGGGAGAAGGGCGGGGGATGAGGGGCGCAGCCAGGCGACGAAACTTACAGTCCCAAGATCTGTCTTTGATGCCACACTCCGAACCCACAAAGCCAAGATTAATGAATAAAGACATCGTGCCCCGGAGCTAAACCCTCACCCCAAACCCTCTCCCAAAGGGAGAGGGAGTAAAGAGAAAAGCCGCGCGCGATTGCTCACGAACGGCTTTCCGGTGAACTGTTGGGATTGACCTGTGTGCTGGCTGTGACCTTCGGAAAGAAGGTGTCACAGTGAACTATCTCAGGAAGACAATCCTAACAATCAGATTATCGATCCTGAGGCTAGGTCTCAGCCACCTCACTGTGATTAAAACTCATATACGTTAGATCACCTCCTTTCCAGTGTTGAGGCGATAATAAAAGAGAAGCGCCAACTCGTCAATCAGTTTTTTCGAATTAATTTAGCAACTCTGTGAGTAAAGCCGCGCAGGTGAAGTCAAGAAAAGAATTTAAGATGAAGTATCGGCTTCTGGCTTCTTGATTTGGTAGACGACGTTTTCGACGGTTTCCCCGTTAGGATTCGTTTTCGTCCGCCGCTCTGTCAAAACGCCACCGATTTTTTCCAGGGCTTTTTGCGACCGGACATTCGTTGGGCCTATCAGGAAAACAACGCTCTCCACAAACTTAAACGCCTGGCCCAACATGAGGCGTTTCAGCTCCGCGTTGTACTTTCCGCCCCAATGTGAGCGGGCCAGAAAAGTCCAACCAATCTCAATTTCTCTTTTGCCGGAATCAAATCCAAAATACCGCGACGAACCAATGATCTTTTGAGTCCTTCGGTCCATGACCACAAAGGCGCCGCCCGATGCCAATGCCTCGTGAAAAAATTCTCTGAAAACTTCTTCCTGATAGCGATCGCGAGCCGGGTGTTGCTCCCAAATCAACGGGTCAGAAGCTACTGCGAACAGGCTTTCCCAGTCTTCCGGCCGCAGAGGCCGAAGTTCAAGAAGATCGCCAACAAGGTGGGGTTGCAGTTCAAAACTTTCGATGTTCTTCATTTGGATTGAACCGGCTCAACCGAGTCATCGGAATACACTTTAGAACGCACTCATCGCAATCTCCGGGCGGTCTTACCGGCGGAAGTTGCTTCGAACCCCTGCTTGCTCAGACGGCGGCCTGGTGTGCGGGCGACGGCTTTTTCGAATTCGGCGTGCGCCGCGTCTTTTCGATCGCGTCGGAGCAGGAATTCTCCCAGGAGTTCGTGGCTCGGCTTGTCAATCGTCGGGGGGCCGAAGGCGATCGGAAGCTTGTCCTCCAAACCCACCGCCTGGAACATTAGACGTTCGGCGCCGGCGAAATCTCCCTCTTGCTCAGCCAGCAGGGCACGGACTTCCAGCAGGAAGATCTCGGGCCGGACGCGGTAACTTGGATCGGGGTCGCCACTCTTTGTCTTGAGGTCGGCGACCTCGCGGCCTACAGCCTCGAGTTCGGCCAGGGCTTGGCGCGCCGCATCGCGGTGGCCTTGCATGATCTCACTCAGGGCCCGCGCGAACGCGAAGTCGAGTCGCGCGCCCGCGCCCGCGGTCTTTGGCAGGGTCCAACTCGCGATCTCACCTGTCCAGTCGCCGGTATCGAGCAGGTAGCGGAGTCGCATGTTGGCAAAAGAGCCGGTCAGGCTCGCATCGGGATCCATCGACATGCCGGGATGATCCATTGCGGCCTGCGATTCGACTGTGGCCCGGCACAATGCGACCGCCCTCCTGGCTTTGTCCTTCTGTCCGAGTTGCAGATACGCGTATCCGAGCCAGCTCGGGTAGTGTCCGCAGCCCACGGGGCCCTTCCTCGCCGCTTTGCGAACCCGATCCACGTCGGCGATCGCAGCGATGTTGGCCTGCACAACTTCCTGCCACATCCCCAGCGCGAGAAAAATATGCGAGGTCATATGCTGGGCGTGCCCCGCGTCGGGGGCGATCTTCGCGTAGATCCGCGCCGCGCGAAGACCGAGCGGCGCGTGCGCCGGATCGTCGTAACTATGAATCAGGTAGTGGACCAGTCCCGGATGTTCGCGATGATTCATCCACGCTTCTTCGAGCACACCTGCCGCGCGCATGTAGGTCGCGATGTCGCGTCCGGCGTGCGCAGTGCCGAGGATCGCCAGCCCGTAGAAAGCGGCCGCGTCGATGTCGTCCGGATAGCGCGCATGCAGTTTCGCCATCGCAGCTTCGTAACGGAAGTCACGCTCCTCCTTGCTTCCGTCACCGTAGAGAATTTCAAGCGCGTCGAAGTAATCTTTCTCGCGTTCGGTCTTTGCCTTGGCACGGCGCGCCGCCGGAGTCAGGGCCAGTTTGTTGAGCGCGTCGCGGGCGGCCTTCAGATCCTGCTGCATCCAGATCGGATGGTTGAAGGTCATCGCCTCTCCCCAGTAGGCCATGGCAAAGCCGGGGTCCGCGGCCTCGGCCCGGCGAAAGGCTTCGGCGGCGGCCGGATATTCAAAGTCGTGAAGCAACGCCAGGCCAGCGAGGAAGTCGGCCTGGGCCGCAGGTGAGCCTGAGTTTGCGAAGTCGACGTGACCATACCCGCCGTCGGCCGGTGCCGGCGAGCCGGCGAAGAGCAGGCTAACAGTGAACACGATTGCGAGCATCAGAATCCTCCTCGGAAAGATGGCGAGCGTGCCCTTTGGCTTCGAATGCCTGATCGAAGACTGCGCGGATTTTTGGGTCCAGACGCCGCGTCAGACTGTTGTGCAGATTGTTAACAGGCGAGGTTGACAATCGCAAGTTATCAACTTGCCCTAACGTGCCCTCCGTCACGGTCGGGCTTCTGACACGCTGCGCGAAAAAGCGGGCTTGCCGGAGGTATAGACGAGCGACGCATGTTCGACGCCAAAAAAATAAGCCAACTCACGATAGTCTTCGCAATCATGAATTACGAAATCGGCGCGCTTACCTCTCTCCAGCGATCCAATCTGGTCGCCGCGTCCCAGCGAATACGCGGGGTTCATTGTTGCGGCGGTCAACGCTTCGGCAGGCGTCATCTTCATCTGCGTACAAGCCAGCGAAAGGATCATCGGCATTGAAGGCGTCGGTGAAGAGCCGGGATTGAAATCCGTGGCAAGCACCACGCCGAGCCCCGCTTCGATCATCTCGCGGGCCGCAGGATATTGCTGCGAACCGAGGGCATAGACTGAGCCGGGCAAGAGCACTGGCTGAACATTCGCAGTCTTTAAGGCAGCTATGCCTGCGGCATCAGTGTGTTCCAGATGATCCGCGGTCGCGGCATTAAGCTCCGCCGCCAGCTTTGCGCCCCCCGAAAGCGTTAGCTGATCTGCATGCACGCGCAACCCGAGCCCGTGACAACGCGCGGCCGAAAGAATTTGCCAGGCCTCTTCGGTCGTAAAGACATCCGCCTCGAAAAAAACGTCGCAGTACTCAGCCAGCTTTTCCGTAGCCACGCGCGGCAGCATTTCGTTGATGACCAGATTTATATAAGTAGCGCGGCGCGATCTGTATTCCGAAGGGATGTCGTGGGCGCCGAGAAAAGTCGGAACATAACTCAGCGGCGTCTCCTCGGCGAGTTGCTTGATCGCGCGCAAAATCTTGAGCTCATCTTCAATCGTTAGACCGTAACCCGATTTTGCTTCGATCGTCGTCGTGCCGCCCCGGAGAAACCATTCGCTGTAGCGCTTGCTTATTTCGACCAGATCGCTCAGCGAAGCGTTTCGGGTAGCTCTGACGGTAGATCTAATGCCGCCGCCACGGGCGGCAATCTCGCGATAGGTTGCCCCGCTCGCGCGCTGCTCGAATTCGTTGGCGCGCAGACCGGCAAACACGGGATGCGTGTGCGCGTCCACGAATCCCGGCATCACGACCCGACGCCCGGCATCGATCACCTCACAGTCATCGTTAATTAGACGCTCGACTTCGCGCCGCCGATCGGCGATCTCGATCCGATCGCCGCGAACAAAGAGCGCGCCGTCTTCTATGATTGAGAGTTGGCGTAGCTCAGCACCAACACGCGGCCGGCGCGGGCCGGCGAGCGTCACCAGTTGCGAACAATTAATGACGGCCAGATTTTCAGGCACGGGCTTTACGGCGCGCGCGCCAGGAAAGCAGCGCGTAAACGACTGCCGAGAAGACAACCAGATCGATCAATCCAGCCGCGGCTACCGCAAGAAACGTCGGGCCGCCAAACGTATCACCGGGCGCACGAGGAAAGATGTGCTGCGTAAGAAAAAGCGGCCAGGCGTCGAAGTAAAAGAAGGCGGCGACCATCCAGCCAGGCGGATGGCTCGGCCGATAGAGACGATTGACCAACATTAGTAACACCCCATCGGCGATCATGATAAGAAAGCCGAGCGGGATCGAGAACAAAAGTCGTTTCCAGCTCATGCAGCCCTTCCGCGGCAGACCTTCATTGGCGAAGAGCTCAGGCTTCTTTGTACAGCCAGGCGCCCGCCAGCGTAGCCAGGAGATACTCTACTATCTCCCAACCAAGCACCAAGGCAAACATATTGGTCGGAATAATTCCCAGCCCGAGTGCGATGACGTTGCCGTAAACCACAACGCCGAACCATGCGAACAGCGCAGCAATAATCGCTGTCTTGGGGCCGGGTCCGAACCGAGGCCTGATCGCTGCATAGCCTGCGACGATGACAATGCCGAGGACGAAAGTAATAACCACGGCTATCACTATGAAGGTCGTTCCCGGCAACGGGAAACCACACTTCTTAAAGAACTGGCCCATCTCTTTGGCGAGAACCTTATCGTTCAGCAGATACTCGCCGATGTTCAGAATCAGACCTGCAAGTAAACCGCCGAGCAGGACGCGACCAAAGTTGATCTTCATTTTCTTTCTCCTTCCGGGGTAAAGAGTAAGACTTGCCTTTGTTGAGTTCAGATTCTTATCACAGGGTCGAGATGAAAACCAGTTTTTCTAGTACTGGGGTCGCCGCTGCCCAGTCTCATTAGCACCATGGCTTCAGTCCGGTGAAAGTAATATCCGACATAAACCGGAAACCGTTTCAGACGGTTTCTCCATTCGAATCCCAGTAACCACCGGCCTGAAGCCACGGTGCTAATGAGAACGACCGCCAGGATTCAAACTGCACCGCTAAAGTTATCTTTGGGGCCAACCAGGATTGACATTTTCTTGTTCGCTTATTTCTCCGCGCGCTTCCGGCCTAAAACGAACAGCAGAACTCCAATAGCGTTTGCAATCACGACCACAATGATGATCTTAAGCGCAAACATCCGCGGGCTCTCGACTTTAGTAATCGGGATCATCGTATAAAACCCGGCAATCACCGAGACAATAAAACCTGAAGCAGATGCGATCTTGAGCCAGAGCGGAGCTCGGACACCGAACCGTTTGATCGCAATCAGCGGAATTGCGAAGAGCACCATGTACATCAAGGCATAAAAGACCGTGGCGGCGTTGTCCTGAATCTGAAAAGCTTCCTGCTCTTTCACGCCGATCAAGCTCGCCAGGCTGAACGCCAAAGTGATCATGCCAACGAAAAGAATTGAGTTTACCGGAGTCTTATAGCGCTTATGCAGACGAGTGAACCACGCCGGCAGCAGGTTGTCCCAACCCGCGACCATCGGCAGACGTGTATTGCCGGCAAAATAAATACTCATCAAAGCAATTTGTCTGGCGGCCACTCCAAAAATAGTCAGCGACACCAGTATCGACACCCAACCAAATGAACTGAATCCACGACTGAGCACTTGCGGGATCGGACCGATTAGATCAACTTGATCGGGCGTGACAAAGGCCAGCACTGAAGCGGTGCCGAGGATGAACATCAAGGCAATAATAGGCGCCGAAATCAAAACTGAGCGGCTGATATTTCGCGCGGGCGCGCGGCATTCGCCGGCCAGGATCGCGATGTATTCAAAGCCTGAGAGCGCACCCACGGCGAGTTTGCTGAAGACGTTGATGTTGTACGAACTGAACTCCGGCAAGCTGGTCGAGAACGGATGATAGTTCGCCAGCGTCCCGCGCCCGGCGGTAATAAACGGCAAAAGGATCAGCGTCGCAAAAGTTACCAGCAGGAATATTCCGCCGACATTCTGCACCCACTTGCCCAGGGCCAGGCCCCGTCTGGACGCAGCGATGATGCTTAGCATCAAGGCCACGCAGACGAACGTGGTCATCAACTTATTCTCGTGCATCCAGTTGGCGCGGGGCCCGATCGCGTAAGCGATGTTCTTCTTGATAATCAGACCGATGCCCGACATCACCAGGATGCCGAACACCCAGAGGTTCCACGCCACCATGAACGCGACAAAATCGTTGAAGGCCAGCTTGGCCCACTGATACAACCCGCCCTCGAGCGGCAGGCGGTTATTGAGAAAGATGACGACGGCGGCGAGTGGCAGATAAAAAGTGATTATCGCCAGCAGCCAAAAAGCCATCTGATTGTTGCCCAGCTTGGCTGCCCAGCCAACCCAGATTGTACCGACAACAAAGACGACTTGTGCGAGGACCAGATCGAAAAGGCCGAGTTCTTTTTTAAAGACGGCGCTGCGTGACTCAACCTCGCGTTCGATCGCGGCGAGATCTGAAGGCCCCGGGTTGTGCGAATCAGCCATAGCAGCAAGCAAGTTAGAAGATAGTGGCTACCCAATGCTGGGAACGCGGGCGTCCTCGCCCGCACGCACGAGCGCAGCTCGCGTAAGGCTTTCGAATGACTATGTTCGCGCTTCGCGCTCAATGCGGACGAGGACGTCCGCGCTCCCGGCATCACGCAGAAGAACTATGATCGTGAACGATGCGCCAACCCGCCTTCGTTTTGCGAAACAACAAAGAGAAGGTTCCATGCGGCTCGTCACTGGCGCGCTTCAATCGCCAGCGACCTAACACCAGCGCCGCGTCCCTGCTCAACAACGTGATTTCGACTTCTGAGAATGTCAGGGTGCCCATCTTCTCGCGCGAGTTGTAGTTCTTCTTATAGCGATCAAGCACGGTTTGCCAGCCGCGACTGATGCTGTCGCCGCCGACAAACTCGGTCTTCGGTGAGCGGTCATAGCCGTCCATGTAGCCTTCGATGTCGCCGCGATTCCAGGCGTCGCGCTGCGCGTCGAGCACCGAGCGAATAGCAGCTTTGGTTTTGGCAGTGCGGTTTGATTTTGTCTGCGTCGCGGGTTGGCCCATTGCCGAGGCAACGCCCGCGATTAAGAAAATCACGACGGTCGGGTGGCGAACGTTGAGTTTCATGGCTTCCCTCAGTTTGATCTCAAGACTCCGGAGGAGCCCAATGCTGATAGCCGTCTCAAATACAAAAATTATCCGTCGATTGGCGCGGCAATTTATCATGCTCTGCCAATTAGCACTAGCAGGCATGAAGCCGGAGCGCGGGCATCCTGCCCGCCAGCGTGCGTGGCACGCTAAGTTTTGCATTGCACGCGACAGGTGAAGGTTCGCGCTTTGCGCTCAGGCGGACAAGGATGTCCGCGCTCCGGCTCTCTGCTCTTATGGGTCAGAAGTATCGATAGTGCCCCGTGATCTTCCACGCGAACAAGCCATCTTCCATTCGCGTGCCCGCGCCGATGTTATGCACGATCAGGTAGCGCTGCGAAGGCTTGTACCAGACATTGACGACGAAGCCGATGTGCTCTGTTCCGAAACCAAGGTCCCACGTGACGATGTCGCCTGGCAGGAATGTCGCGCTGTCGCCTTCGGTTGAAAGCGATTTGGCGCGGCGAGCGAAGTAAGTCGTGAGGTTTCCAACTCGGCGATGATCGATGTTGGCATCGGGCCCGCTTAGCCCCCAACGAGCGGGATACGCCGAAAAATTATTCTTCATGTCCTCATGAACTTCCTTCTGCAAATCAATCCCGGCTTTGCGTAAGGCGCGCACGATGACATCAGAGCAAACACCCGTTTCGATCGGCACGTCACCATTGGGATAGCCGATCTTCTGATATGAAGGGTCGTAACCCGTGGTCTTCCCGACCTGTTCAGTAGCGCCTGCTATTGCAAGCTTGAGTTGCGGTGAACTGTTGGGGGACAGTTCGTGAATTTCCGTCTGTTGCTCGGGCGGTTTGAGGGGTTTAAGAGTTCGCGCGACTTGTTTTTGGCAGGCCAGAACAAACAACGATGCCAGGGCCAGCAGAATTAAGGTTGAGGGATTTCGTTTCATCGATACGTGGCTTAAGACGCTGCAGCAGTCCGGCAAGTTCCGGACCTTGTTTAGACGCCCAACCTATCCGGTTTTTGCCCAGACCGCATAAATCTCTCTAAGCCTGCGATTTCTGTTGCAACCACGAACGTAGGTCATCTCGCATCGCCGGAACAATTTCGTGGGCCGCGTCATAGGTTCGAAATTCAACGTCGCCAGCCCGCGTGCTTAGTTGTGCGGCGTAACCGCTGGTGCGCTCCGGCGGATAGAACTCATCGCGCTCACCGCTCAGATGAAAAACTGCTGCTTCGGTGTGCTGGTAAAAATTGCTCGCTTCCCAATCGCCCGGCAGGCCGCCGCAAATTCCAATCACGCCGCGCAGAACGTCCGGATGCGTGAAGGCAAAACGGTAATTGAGCGCGCAGGTCTGCGAGAAGCCCAGCAGAAAAATTCGTTCTGAATCGACGGTGCGTTGGGCGGTTAACGATTCGATGATTTCAAGCAACGCTCGATGATGCAGGGCCACAGATTCTTCCGGATGAAAGTTTGTCAGCCAGCCAAACCCGAAGCGCAAAGGTCCGCCAGTCTCCTTCGGCTCTTTCAAATGTTGGTGCGGTCCCTGCAGCGACGCAATCGCGAAACCTTCGGGCGCTATT
>Ga0207646_10002048_pt1 | contig 24209 bp, 20 predicted proteins | sample KBSK5502metaG_FD_184343 | JGI IMG/M metagenome (GOLD analysis project Ga0207646, IMG submission 184343) | Corn, switchgrass and miscanthus rhizosphere microbial communities from Kellogg Biological Station, Michigan, USA - KBS K5-50-2 metaG... | ecosystem: Host-associated > Plants > Roots >... | reverse complement strand
CGAGCCATCCGGCAGTACCCGTCAGGTTTCGGTCCTTCGCGTTCAGGACCCACGGTGTCCTCGAATGAGCGTAAAAATACTCTTTCCGAAATCTCGGCTGAAAAAGGTGTTGCTATGCTTACGGCAATGTCATGGACTCATGAACTTGAGCAATTCGTTCCTACCGGATCGTTGAAGAAGGGGCGAAGTTACTTTCAATCGCGCGCTGTGCTTATCCGCGAGGCCTCGGCTAGTCGCGTGGAGGCGATCATCAAGAGGGGCGGCGCGTACTCGGTTGTGATTGAGACGCACGAGGATGAAACGATTGTCGTCTCATGTACGTGCTCTTATTACGATGACTCCAACATTTGTAAGCACATCTGGGCCACACTGCTGGAAGCAGAATCCAAGGGGCATTTGAAGCAGGTGGCGAAGATGGCGCAGCCGTTCATCGAGACGGAACTAGAACATACGGGCGTTTCGGACGATAACGGGGACACATTTCGCGAGCACGGCGATGAAGACGATTCCTACCACTACAGCTACCGCCGCACTCCACAGCCGCCAAAGGCGCCGCCGGTCCAGCGCTGGAAAGAGCAACTGAAAAACCTGCGGTCGTCGATCCTTCCGGCGCAAGCCGTGCCTGAGATGGAGGCGCCGCGCCGTATCATCTATATCGCGGATGCGGCGGGTTCTGTCGAGGCGGGCGCACTGGTCATCGACGTCGGCGTGTCCCGCCGCAAGCAAAACGGCGAATGGGGAAAGCCGTCGAAGAACCAGTTGATCCGGAACGTTTCGCAATTGGATTCCGACGATCAGAAGCTCCTCGCCCTGCTCTCCGGTTCGGCCGACAGGTACGGCTACACATATGGAAATTTCGATGAAGCACGTCCTACCCACCGTCTTCGCCCCGGCGCCCAGGATGTACAAGTTTCGATGCTTTGCGAGACGGGCCGATTCTTACTGAAGCCCGCGAATCCTACTGAACCGCTGCTTCCGATGCGGTGGGACGCAGGCGCTCATTACTCGTTCAAGATTGAGGTCCAGCGGGCGAGCGACCGCGAGTACGTCGTCAAAGGAATTCTTTTGCACGACGATAAGAATATTCCTCTGGCCGAGGCTCTCCTGCTGACGCCGGGCCTGGTCTTCTTCCGTGATCGTGTCGCCCGCTTTGATGATCGCCGGGCTTTCCGGTGGGTCCGTATGCTGCGAACTGCGGGAGAACTGACTGTGCCGGCGAGCCAAATCGGCGATTTCATGAAAGAGATCGGACAGTTCTCGTCGCTACCTCCGCTGGAATTGCCGGAAGAACTGCGAGTCGAATCGCGACTGCTGCGGAAACCTGCCGAGCTGACGATCCGGCCGCTCCAGGCCTCATGGAGCACGCAACAGATACTCGGCGCTACGGTGACCTTTAATTACGATGGCGTGAAGGTCCCGCAGACACACAGCCCTGCAATGGTTCACGACCCTCGTACGAACTGCTACTTCAATCGTGACCGTGATTCTGAATTGGCAATATTGAACCGGCTGCCCGAACTCGGATTCCGCCCGACTGGGACATGGCAACAACATCGATGGGAGATCGCTCCCTCCCGACTGGGCTCCGCCGTGCGCGCGCTGGTCGCCGAAGGTTGGCTGGTCGATGCCGAAGGTAAACTTTACAGGCGGGCCGGAAGTTTTCAGATGAGTGTGGCTTCCGGTGTGGACTGGTTTGAGCTGCATGGCAAAGCCGATTTTGAAGGCGTGCCCGTCGAAATGCCGCAATTGTTGAAGGCGATCGCCCGCGGCGAGCACACGGTCCGGCTGGGTGATGGAACCTATGGCTTGTTGCCCGAGGATTGGCTGAAGCGCTACCGGATGGTGGCCACACTTGGAAAATCCAGCGATGGACAGTTGCGATTCGACAGGCATCAGGCCGGGCTTCTCGATGCTCTTCTGGCGGAACAGCCGGAAGTCACATTTGATGAAGGGTTCGCCCGCGTTCGGCAGGAAATCGCCGGCTTTGGCGGCGTTCGGTCTGCCCAGTCATCCCCGAATTTCGATGGACAACTCCGGCACTATCAGTGTGAAGGATTGGGCTGGCTTCAGTTCCTACGGAATTTCGGCTTCGGCGGTTGCCTGGCGGACGATATGGGCCTCGGCAAGACGGTTCAGGTTCTCGCCTTGCTCGATGCCGTTGAGCGTTCGCGCCCGAGCTTGATCGTAGCTCCTCGTTCTTTGATTTTTAACTGGAAACAGGAGGCCTCGCGGTTCACGCCCAAGTTACGGATTCTCGATCACACCGGAGTTGGGCGCGTGAGCAACTGGGGCAGCATTGAAAGCCACGATGTGATCCTGACGACATATGGAACCTTGCGCCGCGACGCACCCCGGCTAAAAGACATTCATTTCGACACCGTGGTTCTCGACGAAGCCCAGGTGATCAAAAACGCAACCACTGAAAGCGCAAAAGCGGCGCGGCTGCTGAAAGCCGATCACCGGCTGGCGCTGACCGGCACACCGGTGGAGAACCGATTAGGCGATCTGTGGAGTTTGTTTGAATTCCTGAATCCGGGCTTGCTCGGAAGTGCATCGGTCTTTCACGCTCACCTTGGTGGAAACGGCAGCAAGGCGTCTGGGGATCCGGACAGCGGGTCGCTGCGCATCATCTCGAAAGCCCTGCGTCCGTTCCTGCTGCGGCGGACCAAAGCGCAGGTGGCTCGCGAGCTGCCGCCCAAAATGGAACAGACGATCTACTGCGAGCTCGAATCGGAACAGCGGAAATTATATGACGAGCTGCGGACCCACTATCGCGACGCGCTTCTGGGACGCATCGATAACGTCGGGATGGAAAAATCGAAAATGCAGATTCTTGAAGCGCTCTTACGACTTCGCCAGGCTGCCATCCATCCCGGCCTCATCGACAAGACTCGCGCCGCCGATTCCAGTGCAAAACTGGATAGTCTGATTCCGCAAATCTCCGAACTGGTCGAGGAAGGGCACAAGGCGCTTGTGTTTTCACAGTTCACCAGTTTTCTGGAGATCCTGAGAAAGCGGCTCGATACCGAAGGAATTCTGTACGAATACCTCGACGGCCGGACGCGCGATCGCCAGGCGCCCGTCGAAAGATTCCAAAATGACGCTAGCTGCCGTCTTTTTCTCATCAGCTTGAAAGCCGGCGGCCTTGGATTGAATCTCACGGCCGCCGAATATGTGTTTCTCATGGACCCCTGGTGGAATCCTGCAATCGAAGCTCAAGCCATCGACCGCACTCATCGCATCGGCCAGACTCGGAACATCTTCGCGTATCGTTTTATCGCGCGAGACACTGTGGAAGAGAAAATCCTGGAATTGCAAAGAACCAAACGCGAATTGGCCGACGCCATCATTACTGCCGACAACGGCATCCTGGCGAGTCTCAGCCGCGAGAACCTGGAACTGCTTTTGTCTTAGGTCTTCCGACTGGTTCGCCACCGACAAGGTCCGACCGGCTTATAGTTCTTACATCCCAATCCGAAGGCGCGACGAGCAGTTTCCAGCCGCGAAATGATTCCCTTGCTGCCTGAGGAGCCTTTAACTAATTGAAAAGGCTTCGATCCTGAAAACTTTTAGGTCGACTTTATAAAGATCGACCCACGGTCTGATGTATTCGAGGCCGCGACAATGGTTGCGCTTCGAGTCCGCTGGACACCAGCACATGCATGTTTGCCGGATCGCCGCGATTTGTTGATCGACTGCCGGATGGTTGCAAAGCAAGATGCGCTCCCTTCAACAAACGCCAATCGGTCGCTAAGCAGGATCCAATCCAGTTATCGATCGCGGGACAACTGCTAAACAGGATGCGGTCCGTTCATCGACCGCTGGCCGGTTACTCAACCGGACGCGTTCCGTTGATCAATCGCCAAACGATTGCTGAACGGGGTGCCATCCGGTTATCAACCGCCCGACGATGGCTCAATAGGATGCCTTCCGTTCATGAACCGCTGGGCGGTTGCTCAACCGGACGCGCTCCGTTGATCAATCGCCAAACGATTGCTGAACGGGGTGCCATCCGGTTATCAACCGCCCGACGACGGCTCAACAGGGTGCCTTCCGTTCATGAACCGCTGGGCAGTTCCTCAACCGGACCCGCCCCGTTGATCAATCGCCAAACGATTGCTAAGCAGGGCCCGATGTGCTCATCAACCGCCGGACGGTCTTTAAACGGAATGCGATCCGTTCAACAACCGTGAGACGGTCGGGAAACCTGACGCGAACAGTTTTTCAATCGGCCGATGGATCAAAAATAGCGTTGACGTACTGCGTAAACGCGCGTATAGCCTTCCACCCACAACTCAGTAAATAACCCGTGTCCTGCAACGATCTAACCCGGCGGGGTAAACCCGCGAAGGAGGATGTGTGTCCAACCTGAACGGACGAATCATCGTGCCATCCTTGACATTTGACGGCTTGAGCGACGACGCTTTTATGTCACGTGTGAATGCCATCGATAAAGGAATGGAAGGCAATCCGGCGTATGACGCGTCGCCTGTGCCGCCAGCCGTCTTCAAAGCGGGCATCGCCGCCTACCTCGCCTCTCATGCGGCTGCTCTGGATGGCGGCAAGAAAGCTATCGAGGACTGCAAACAGAAGCGTGCCGACCTGACCTTGATTTTGCGTGTTCTGGGCCATTACGTCGAGTCCGCATGTAGCGGCGATATGGTCACGTTTCTCTCGAGCGGTTTTTTGCCTTTTACGCGTACCATTAAACCGCCTCAGCCGCTTGCGCAGCCAACGATCCGCATAATCAATCAGGGTACAACGGGTCAACTGTTCGTGATCATGAATCCCGTGCCGGATGCTCGGACTTACGACCTGCAGGACGCCGTCGTGAACGGCGGAATGCCCGGAGAGTGGACAATGATCACGCTTTCCAAGGCGAAGAAAGCAGTACCGTACAACGGCCTGATCCCCGGAACAATCTATGCATTCCGCGTTCGCGCGTACGGCGTACTCGGGTACACGGACTGGAGCGACTTCGTAACGCGCATGTGTATCTGATGTGCGGGAGGTGGTTTTTCACCGGAAACCACCAGTCGCGATGGATGAGAACAAACATGACGGCGTAGCGAAGCCTGGAAAAAAGATAGGTTAGGTTAATAGTATCGACCGGTCTCGAATCGATAACCTCCTGCGTGTGAAGCAACTCCCGGCACGTTGCTGGCGGCCAAGGATTTCTCCGAAGGATTGGCGCACGCAGGCATCATTGTCGCAGTCCCGCGACCCGCCGCTGAAATTGTGGCGGTTCCCAGGCGGTTGGGAGCAAACGTTTCCTGGCCCATATTCCCACGCCGCTGACGCTCACAATGATTAATTCCAAACTCCGGGAATTTGCCGTGAGCACTTCGGGCAGGCCCCATTCCTGATCCGCATCGCTCGAATGCGATAGCCGGAACGTTCGATCAGCGTGTCGCCACAGCCGGGACAAACCGTGTTTTCCCAATTACCGACGCGTCCCGGAAGATTCCCGGCATAAATGAAGTTCAGACCTTCCGCCTTGCCGATCTCGGCGGCGCGAAGCAGCGCGCTGGCAGGCGTGTTATCCGGATCCGTCATCTTGTAATCCTGATGAAATGCCGTGATGTGCCAGGGAATGTCGTGCGAGATGTTCGCGAGAAAGCGCGCCATATCGCGAACTTCTTCGTTGCTGTCGTTGAATCCGGGGATCACCAGGGTCACGATTTCCAGCCAGAATCCCATCGCATATAGCCGTTGAATGGTGTCGAGGACATTCTTGAGGACTCCGCCGAGCGTCCGATAGCTTCGATCCTGAAAACTCTTCAGGTCGACTTTATAAAGATCGACCCACGGTCTGATGTATTCGAGGACTTCGGGCGTGCCGTTGCCGTTCGAGACATACGACGTCTTGAGGCCTCGCCCTCGAGCCACTTTGAAGATTTCGACAGCCCACTCGCTCGTGATGAGAGGCTCGTTGTACGTGCTGGTCACGATGCGGGCACCGTGCTCGACCGATAGTTCAACGAACTGCTCCGCCGTCAGTCGATGCGGTGGCGCAATCGCATTGGGATCGCGCAGCGCCTGTGACGTGACCCAGTTCTGACAATAGCCGCAATGGAAGTCGCAGCCGAGCATGCCGAAGCTCATGGCCGTCGAGCCCGGCAGGGCATGGAAGAACGGTTTTTTCTCGACAGGATCCAGTTGGAGCGCGCCAACGTATCCGTGCGGGACGAGCAGCCGTCCGCCGCGATTGAAACGAACGCGGCAGATGCCGTCGAGTCCGTCGAAAATCACGCATCGGTGGCCGCATGCGAAGCAGCGCAGCCGGCCATTTTCGAGCTTCTCGTACAGCTCGCCTTCTTTCGTGTAAGTCTGCAGGATGTCCTTGAGTGTTGATGTTTCTGTTCCCATGTTGCACTTAACTGTAGCGGCGCTCATAGAAGATGTGAACGAATGTGGAATCGAGCGCATTCCCCTCCTTGCATCACCGCAAGGAGGGGTGGCCGAGCGACTAAAAAGATTTCGCGAAGCGTCCGTTGATCGCGAGGCCGGGGTGGTTTTCCGATTGAGAACAAAAAGGAAAACCACCCCGTCTGCGCGGAACAAGGTAGCTTCGCGACTTCTTTATTGACCGCGCAGCCACCCCTCCTTGCGGTGATGCAAGGAGGGGAATAATGCTCCCCCGTAATTCATTCACACCTAGGGAACGACCTCCGACGCCGCAGCCGCGCCAGGGAGTTGCACTTCCATTTCGCTCACAAGCCGATCGATATTCTGTTGAAGGGCGCGGTTCATTGCGGCCACGACGGAGTTGACGTTGCTGGTTTCGACGTTTGAAGTCGTCGTAGCATCGCCGGTCCAGACCGTACTTCCCGTTCGCAGGTCCACCAGCTCAGCAGATAATTTCGTCTCGACTCGAACTATGCCCCCGTAGTCGATTTCGTCCAGCCGTTCCAGCCGACCCGTCATGAGATAGTCCGGCTTATCCTGACCGTCGTATGGCTTGACGAAGGAAAACAAACGTGCGGAACGGATTGAATCGATCACAGCGGTTGTTACTGTTGGACCGAGTTCGGCAGCCCAACGATGATACTCATAGAAATCGAGCACTTCCGGAGCTTCCCGGTATACGATGCGCCCCTGTCGGAGATACGCCGGAGTTTCGAACCGGCGGACTGCAACTGCCAGTGGCACACGCGCGCTGTTGAGCGCGGGTTTCAGCGAAGGCGGAATCTCCAGCATGTAGTACCTCGGATACCGGACGCTGCCCGCACACCCTGCGATCAACAACGCCGCTGCACAGAACGTTATCTTTGTCATCTTCGTCACTGTCTCCTCCCTATTGGGGGACTTGCCGATCTTTTGGCTGCTTGATCCGTATCAGGCTCCACGGCCGCTCTTTTACCGACTGCGTCAAGTCACTCAGGTTCTCGGTCGCTATACGCACGTTCTCGAGCGCATAAGCGATGTTTTGATTGTTTCCCCGAACGATCACCTGCAAATTACCGATCAGGGCGCGTGCCTCGCCGATGGTCCTGTGAAGCTCGTCGAGATTGGTCTGCAGGGGCTCGCGGAGATCTGAGATGGTTCCGTTAGCGTTCAATACAGTCGTGTTCACGCTGTCAACAACCGGTCCCATCTTGGTCACAATCCCATTTGCATTGCTGGTGAGTCTCAGTACTTCGTCGCTGATCTGGTCGATCTTCGGCGATATCCGGGCGACCATCGTGTCTGCGTTCGTCAGAATACCTGCGAGACGGTCTCGATTCGTTTCACCGGTGATCTCGTTCACGTTGGCCAGTACACTCCGGGCATCACCGGTGAGGTCGTTCAGGTTCATCTGTACTGATGCCAGCAATGTGCCAGTCGAGTCGGCGAGGGTCACAATCTTGCGCTGCAGGTCGTCCAGGCTCAGTGTCTCTTCCGAAGCGATCACCGCGCCTGCCGGCAACCGGGGTGCGTCGTTCGAGCCGGTAGTGATAGAGAGTACCGGCCTGCTCATCAGACTCACCGACCCCAGTTTGGCGACGGATTTTGCGTTCAATTGAGTACCTTGTTTCACGTCGAGCAGGATCTCAATCCGTGTCGGATCCGCCGCGTCAGGTTTCACAGCTGTTACCTTTCCCACGGCGATCCCGCCAAACAACACTTCGGTTCCGGCCGCCAACCCGCCTGCTTGCCGCAGGTAGGTTTTGTATGGGATGCGAGTCGCACCGAACTCTGCGTTGCTCACGTAGTAAACGGTCGCGCACAAGATCGCTACTGTAACGATCACAAAGGCGCCTACTTTAGCTTCAAGATTCATGATGTTGTTTCCGTCAGGCCAGCCAGTTCTCGAAAGCGCTGCTGAACGGTCGCGCTCTCGGCCATTTGATCGGGACACCGATCGAGAAACTGCCGGATCCTCGGATCCGTGCTGGACTGAAACGACTCCTTTTTATCTACTGCGATCAGCGCTCCCTGGTAGAGCATGGCTATGCGATCCGCGATACGGAATGCGCTAGCCATCTCATGCGTGACGACAAGAATCGTCATGCGAAATGCACGCTTTAAGAACAGAATCAGCTCATCCAATGCCGCCGCGACGATCGGATCGAGACCGGCGGAGGGCTCGTCAAAAACCAGGATCTCCGGATCGAGCGCGATTGCTCGGGCAACGGCCGCCCGTTTCTTCATACCTCCCGACAATTCCTGCGGCATCTGCTTGCCCGCTTCCCCCAAACCCACGGCCGCAAGCGTCATGTAAACCATGATTTCGATCACCGGATCCGCCAGCGTTGTCAATTCGCGCAACGGAAGAGCGATGTTTTCTTCGATGGAAAGCGAATTGAAGAGGGCGGACTCCTGAAAAGTCACGCCCATAGTCCGGCGTACACGCTTCAGTTCCTGCGCTGAGCAATTGTTGATGTCGACGCCTTGCACATGCACCGTGCCCGAGTGCGGACGATCGAGTCCGATAATTTGCCGAAGCATCGTGCTCTTGCCGGAACCACTGCTGCCAAGCAGCACCATCACTTCGCCCCGTTCCACGTCCAGATTCACACCATTCAGAACAACGTGACTTCCATAGCGCACAATCAAATCTCGAACGGAGATGATCGGTGCCGGCATACGCTACTCCACGCCCAACATGTAGAAAACCGCCGTGAACAGCAGATCGGCGAGGATAACCAGGAAGGTAGATTTCACGACGGCCGAAGTCGTCGATCGGCCGACTGCTTCCGGTCCTCCCCGAACTTTAAAGCCCTCCATGCACCCCACCTGCGCAATGATGGTGGCGAAAGCGACGCTCTTCAACAACCCGAGGAACACGTCGCGCAGGACTATCGAGTCTGCGACGTAGGTCAGATACATCCGGAGCGTCATATCTGTACTGAGGTACATGAAGCCGGCGCCGGCCAGGATTCCAAAAACATTACTCATGACTATCAGGCAGGGCACCGCGATAATCGCTGCGAGATACTTGGGAGCCAGCACGAACTCGATGGGGTCGATTGCCATCGTCCGCAACGCATCGATCTCATTGGTCGCCACCATCGTTCCGATCTCGGCTGAGAACGCCGATCCGGACCGGCCGCTTACGACGATAGCGGTCACCAATGGGCCGAGCTCGCGTGTGAACCCAACCGCCACGATACTGATGACCAACTGAAGCGCTCCAAAACGCCGCAATTCGGCCGCAGTCTGGATCGCGACAATAAATCCGATGCAGGCGGACAATATCGCGATCATCGGTAGCCCTTGTACACCGATCGAGATAATCTGCCTCATGGCTGTCTGCCAGCGACCGCGTTTGCCCACGACGGGAAGCACGCGGCTCGAGGCGCGCAGACTCGACCAGAACTGCATCGTTAATCCGCCAACATAAGCCAACTGCCGGATCACACTGATACCCGTAGCTTCGAGAGCTTTCACGCCCCTGTCTCTCCTGCTTCGATCTCGAACAGGTGGTTAAGACCCGTGATTTCGAAAAAGTAGCGCGGCTGACCTTGAATGCCTCTGAGGATGAGCCGCGTGTTTTGCTTACGTGCGGTTCGCACCGCCTCCAATAGAGTTGCCAGCCCTGAGCTATCGATATAGCTGACCTTCGTCAGATCTACCGTCATCTTTACCGGCTTCGAGCGTAGAACGTTGCGCAACGTGCGGCGCATGTCGCCCGAGGTGTCGACAGTGACCCGGCCTTCAATCGATACGACGTTCATTGATCCTCTCCGTCAACTCTCACTGAGGCATGCCGGTTGCCAAAGCGAACGAGTTAGAAGTGAATGAGTCTGCAGGAATAAGGGAAAGCTAGCGTGTCGAGGGCTTAAGACAGTTGTCGAAGCCGGCCGACAGTATTGGGTGTCTATGCCGTAACAGCCGCGGCCGGTTTATCGTGGGCGTCTTCCTGGCGGAACTGCAATTCATAGAGCCTGGTGTATAGACCGCCGGAAGGGAGCAGTTGCTCGTGCGTTCCGCTTTCGACGATCCTGCCGTCTTCAATGACGAATATTGTGTTCGCTCGCCGGATGGTTGAAAAACGGTGCGCAATCACGATCGCAGTTTTGCCCTCGATTAACCGATCGAGAGCTTCGAAGACCAGTTCTTCAGAGGCGGCATCGAGACCGGAGCTCGGCTCATCCATGATCAAGATGGGTGTGTCGCGTATGATGGCGCGGGCGATCGCGATCCTCTGCCGCTGTCCGCCCGACAGCGTGGTCCCTCGTTCTCCGACCATCGTGTCATAGCCCTGTGGCAGCTTCGAAATGAACTCGTCCGCATTCGCGAGCTCGGCGGCGTGACGGACCTCTTCGAACGTTGCTCCCGGTTTGCCGTAGCAGATGTTCTGGTAAATGGAAGCGTGGAAAAGGACGTTTTCCTGAAGGACGAAGCTGATCTGATCGCGCAGCGATTTTTGTTCGAATGCACGCAGGTCTACTCCGTCGACCATCACACTGCCGGACTTGGGGTCGTAGAACCGCCCAATCAAGGCGGCGATGGTTGACTTGCCGGAACCGGTAGGACCCACCAGCGCCGTCATGCGGCCGGCCTCGGCCTTCAAACTGATGTCGGTGAGCACCGGACGGTCCGCGGCATAGCTGAACTCAACGTGCTCGAATTCGACTTGTCCCTGGAGCGGCGGAGCGCGGCGTGCGGCGGGGAGGTCTTCGACGGTCGGATGAGTATCGAGTACTTCGCGGACGCGCTCATAGCCGACGGAGGCTTTCGTGAAGGCGTCCGTCATTTTGGCGAAGTCTTGCATGGGTTTGTACATCTTGCCGAGATACCAGATGAACACGACCAGCGAACCGGCAGACAAAGTTCCGCCAACGACGAGCGCGCCGCCGTACCAAAGAACAAGAGCAGTCCCCAACGCGACGACGATCCCTACCAGCGGCGACAGTTTGGCTTTCAGGCTCCGGGCATGCAAGGCAAGTTGCACGCTTTCCGCACTCTCGCGTTCGAGGCGCTGTTGCTCATAGTCCTCGCGGGCGAACGCTTTGACGACACCGATTGCAGCCAGGACCTCCTGCAGCAACGATACAATCTCGCCTTCCTTGCGTCTTACGTCGCGCGAAGCCTTCTTGCTCCGGCGCGTATAAAAGTAGGTGACCGCAAAAAGTAAAGGAGTCACGGACAGTGCAATTAGTGTGAAGCGCCAATTCAGATACAACATGACCGCCGCCATGCCGGTCAGCGTCAGGAAGTCGACCACGAAGCCCAACAGATCGGAGACGATGAACGTTTCGATGGCCTCAACATCACCGGTGATGCGGCTGATCAAATCGCCTGTCCGCTTCTGCGTGTGAAACGCGAGCGAAAGGTGTTGCACGTGGCTGTAGAGCGTCCGGCGAAGATCGTGCATGATCCACTGGCCGGCGCTGGTGGTTGCATATTTCTCGACGTACGAAAAAACGGCATCGAGGATCGCAATCGCGACAACGCTGATCGCCGCAAGCTTCAGGATGGCCATCTTATCCGAGGTGAGACTGAGTGGGAGGTGGCTGGCGAGCCAGAGTGGAATCGGTTTCGAGCCGCTTACGCTGTCAAAGACAATTTTGAGCGGCCAGGGCGTCAGTAATCCCGTGAAACCTTCTCCGATAACGGCAAGTAAAGCGATCCCAAGTGAGCCGTAGTATGGCCTCAAGAGCTTGACGAAATTCACGCCGTCCTTCGATCTGATTCCTGGGATGGCCATATACAAAGCTACGCGTGCGCTGCCGTTTCTTTTCGGACAATGCCACAAACGGCATCTTCCACAGCCTCTTTTACCGCTTCCGTGAGGTTGCGTCGCAGTTGATTGCCGCGCAGTTTGAAATCCGGAATCTCGCCAACGGCGTGCTCCAGGGCTTCCTGCACAATTGGCGCAAGGGGGAGTTCCCTGACAATAGCCTTCACTGCCTTTTTAACTACTTTGGCGCCCTCGGCGGTCTCCTTGCCGGAACTCTCGCGGGCCGGTGCTAACCCAGCCCAATCACTCTCGAAAACTTTGACTAACGAGTGCACGATATCGTGATCTCGAACAATCATTCCCAGCTCGCGGCGCTTGTCGAGTTCGGATTCATGCAAGCTTTGGCTGCCCAAAAAGGCTTCGCGGCGGTCACGAAGGATGGCTCTCGTGTGAAATCTCATGCGCATGAGCCGGCCGGCATCGAAATCATCGGACGGTTTCACTACACGCCCGATAATTCGAATCTCCACGCCGTCGCGTGCCCGGTCGCGCAACAGGCGGATCATCTCGCGGTCGCTAATCTCAGGATCGTAAATCAGCAACTGCTTCTCGGCGCCCTTGATGAAGTGGGACAACTGCTGTCTTGCATTGATCGGGCTCACCACGAAACTCTTCAGTTCGGGCTTGTAGGGCTGACGCCGGACGTCGGCGTAGAAGAGTCTCACGGCCTCCTCGACGGCTTCAGGATCATCGATAACGAGTCCAAAACTACGGCTGTGTTCCACATCGAGATGGGTGTAGTTGAACGTCAACACATATAACACTCGCCGATCCACGATCATGAACTTGTAGTGATGGCGCCGAAGATCGTCCGCGGTCCGCGAGACCTCTACGCCCGCGGGGAGCAGATCCATTTCAAGTTTCCGCAGATTCTTCTCCTCCCCATGATTTATGTTCGCGATGAGAGCGTGAACAGAAACGCCTCGATCTACGGCCCTCTCCAAAGCTCGCTGGATGTCCGCGTGATCAAATCTGAAGATCGCGATCTCAATAGTCTTCTTAGCTCCGTCGATCTCTTTGATTAACGAGCCGACTCCGTGTTCGGGTTGGATTAGAAGTTTCATTTCACCGCCTTCTGTATCGTCCCGGACTCCGAGATCCGTTGCAGTTGAAGAATTCTTTCTCGTATCAACCGGGTAAATTCTCGCGCGACCGGAGCCGATGCGCCGCTCGCGGTAAGGCCAGCTTCGAGATGTTCGTCGGTAATTCGAGACAAGTAAGGCATGAGCCAGCGAACGTCCGCCACACCCACACCTGCCGTGATATCCCCATCATGCTTACCCTTGAATCCCCAATCAAGAACGCCATTCGAAGTGATCCGGGCAAAGTTGGGCGTCTGCGCACGATAACCATTCCAATCCCATCGGTCGCGCTTGAGGAAGCCGCCTGACTTTCCAAACGAGGCGCCCCAATCCGTCACGGCAAACCAGGGCGAAGAGTCGACTGCAGAATGCGCCTGAATAATCTTGTTATTGCTGCCCTCGCCGTCGCGCGCATCCTTCGCGTCCCAGTTTGACGTCAACATGATCAGGATCTTGAGTCCGCCCAGCTCTCGCGATGTCACGAACGGATTATCCACCCATGACCACGTGGCCTTGTCCGGGTCTGGCGCAGTACTCTCCTCGCGCAACTTGAAACTCGCCCCGCGAAACGAACCGTCTTTGGAAATGAAATGCTTTGCGCGCTTCAGATCATGGACGCCGCTGATGGATCCGCTCCGCACAAAAAAGGCAGGCTCGGCGGCGTAGCCAAGGGCGCTCAGCAATCTCGGCGCGAATGTATCCGAGTGAACTTCGGAGCCAAACTTCACAGTCCAGAAGTGGCCCGCGGCATCCGTGACTTCGACTTTCGGATTGGTGCCGCCCATCTTCTCTTTCACGAACTGAAACGGAGGGCGTGGGGCGATTTCCTGTCCGCCCGGACCCCACGTCCAGGCGGAGATACCGGCCGGCTTTGGTTCGTTCCAGAGCAACTGCGCCGATGCGGACGCACTCATCAAGACGTACAACACAAGTATCGTGGCGTAGCGTTCGTAATAGCTCATCGAGTTACTCCTATCGATGGCGTTTCAAGCCTGGTGCGAACTCGCGAAAAATATTCACAGCAATATCGGTGCCCATCGTGACGCCAAAACTGACGGCGCCATCTCCTGCGCTGGTGCTGCTTCTCGGCTGCCACGCTCGCGAAATGAAGGCCGAACCGGCGGCGCTACCGATGCGAGAAAATGACAGAGATCGGTTGCCATTGTCGTGACGCGCGAGCAACGCGCTCGCGATGGCGTACTTCGTTCGCCGAAAGAAGCCAGTTTGACCGGAGACGAAGTAGCGATTGTCCTCGTGCAGCGCGGCGGATATCCCATATTGCAAAGTCCTGTGAATCACGTGTTCGGCGTAAGCGTTTCCAACGCGCTTGCCATACCCTTCGGCACGCCCGCCCCATTCCTTCGGCGTATTCCTGGCTTGAGCGATTCCCGCCGAGGCCGCCGCTCGGAAGACGGACTCGCTATCAACTAACCCGCCAAGATATCTGCTGAACCGCTCGCTGCGCGTCATCGGCGCAAACTCGGGCGGTGGTGGACTGGCGACCGCGGTCGTAGCGTCGTTGTCAGGCCGATCATCTGCCACTGCGAGCATTGTTGAAATTGTCGCGGAAACCAGAAGGAACGCTGCAACTCGAGCAACCTTCCGAATTCGTTTTCGAAGCGATTGTGCTGCGGTGATCATATGCCTCCTCTCGATATGGGATTGCTTTCGCACAACGCCTGCCAAACCGAAACGAGCTGTAAGTCACTGTATAGGTGGTGCGATAAGAGTAAACGATGTGTCGGGGACCTTTTGACAATTGTCGAAGACCTCCGACACTCATCGGGGCCTTACGCTTTCAAGAAGGTCAGCAGGTCGGCGTTGCCCGAGCGGCCGTGGTTGCGGCCCGCATCCCCACATCGCTACGATCGTAAATCGTAAATAGTCAGTCGCTCGAACACATCACGAGAACTAATGATTTTTTGCTACCACTTCGTCAGGATGAGGACGTAACACGATCGTGGTAGTTCCCCTCCTTGAAAAGGAGGGGAATCTTCGCGCTGATACCCATTTGGATTCTTAACTGAACATTATTGGGGCTGGGCGTGGGCCAGGCGCAGTCCAATCTGAGATTTTGGGATTTGAGATGCAGGAATCGTCCGATTTCAAGATTCCCCGATTTAAGGCGCACACCTTCTCTCCGCGCGCACGGATAGCATGAGTACAGCCAGATCGCGTTTCATCAAAGCAACTCGCCCGCTCACGTCGGCCAGCATTGCCATCCGATCCGAGAGATCGTCGATTGAGAGCTTGGTTTTATCGTCCAGGCTCGAGGTGAGTCGCGTGATCTTCTGATCGGTTTCTGCAGAGCCAGGCGCGCCCAGTCGCCCAACCTGTCTCCACTCAGCCATGAGTTGGTCAAGTCGCGATCCGCTATCTATGCCTTCGCCCGGCGGTACGCTCCGCAGGTACTCCAGGACTTCTTGCGGATAGTAGCTGTTCAATGCCGGTTGTCTTGCAAACAACGGCGCGAGCATGTTGGGAATTCTGCCTACGCTGCGCTGCGGACCGCGCTGCTGCCGAATCCCGATGATTGAGAGCACGGTAGAACCGATTCCGGAACCCACTCCAAGACTGTTGCCGGCGTTCGCAGTGGAGCTGCTGAACTGCATGGCATTCACAGCGACGCCTAACCCGGTACCGGTAATCAAGCCGGCTATATTGGTGAGATTCACGGCTCGGTCTCTCCGAGCCTGCAAGACCATACTTAATTCGGACAGATTGGCACTCTCGTTGTTTAACTCAGCGAGAACCCCATCAACCTCAAATGACGTTGCCACCACCGTCTCCAGAATGTCCTGTCTCATCGAAAGTTCTTCGACTGTGGCGGCCGATTCGCAAGGAGTCTGCGTATGCATCAGGCGTGCATTGCTGATCAACTGAGATATCCCCAGAATCTTCGCCACCTGCTCAGCATTCTCTGAGGCATGCGGATTGTTCTGGGCGAGCGCGGAGGGAACGATTGCCTTGAGTACAACGGCACAGTAGAGCGACAACCACCGGAGTGTTTTCGTATTCATGGTGGTTATTATGAGGCGAGTCGGAATGTCGGCGCATCCGACGACTGTCTCAGACGATGCTGCGGCTCATTGCTATCCGTTTGATTAGTGAGACAAACACAATGATTCAGCGGATGGGAGTGCGGAATCTTCTTCCGGCTCCAGAAGTGCGAGCGGCGCCAGCAAATCATAAACCGCACCATCCTCAAGGATGGAGCCAAATTCGCGATCTACAAGTTTGAACGTCCGGTTGTACGCATCGTATTGGACTCTGATCCGCACCATATTTGCCTCCTGGCTCTCGGCAATCCTGCTTGCAATCACAGTGCCAATTGGTTGGCGGTGGTCGTGTCAAAACCTGCAAGTGCTTATTCGCTCGAGCATCTCTCAAGCCTGCGTTATTCTTTCGAAGGCGACGCAGCCTGGGACGCTCAGTTCGACTTCTGTACCACCGCTGGCTCTGCTCAAAACGCGGATTCGTGCGTGGATCCGTTCCAAAGATGCTGACAACGTGGACAACGCCAGAACGTGTCACCGGCGTCGAAGATCAGCTCTTCGCCACAGCAGTCGGAGGTGTATAACCCTAATTCATGGACATGTTCAGAAGTTCCCATACCTGTTCCCCTTTCATTGTTATGAAGCAACGATGTAGTCAGAAGACTCGCCGCGCTCCGATTCCAAGTTTCTTCATTCGCGTAATCAGCGTGGTTCGCTTGAGTCCCATGCGGGCAGCAGCTCCATTCGGACCTCCGACACGGCCGTTGGTGTCTCTGAGGGCGCTAAGAATCATGCTTTGTTCCTCGGAATTGGCGGCCCGCGGATAACCGACGGGTACGCTCTCTGCGGAGGTCATCGACTCGCTCACTAAACTTGACAACGTCGTGTTGCCCTCCATAATGGCGCGGTCGAAGAGCCTTCCAAGGATGCGCACGACTCGATCTTGTTCGTCGGACCCCTCAGCTATTGCTGCCGTCGCCCTTGCGGCGGGACTTGGCGGATCGGGAGACGAGATCTCGAGTGTCGTACCACGTGTGAGAATGACGGCGCGCTCGACAAGATTTTCCAATTCACGAATATTGCCGGGCCAATGCCATCGCATCAACTGGCGCACGGCGGCGCCGGGAATCGTTCGGATTTCTTTCTGCATCCGGTCTGCATACTTTCTGGTGAAGTGCTGCACGAGGAGAGGAATGTCTTCACAGCGTTCCCGCAACGGAGGAATTCGGATGGGAAACACATTCAGCCTGTAATAGAGGTCGCTTCGGAATTTTTTCTCAGCCACCATCGCGCTGAGGTCGCAGTTGGTCGCAGCGACCAAACGAACGTCGACCTTCCTGGTGCGTGTACTCCCGAGCCGCTCGAACTCTCGCTCCTGCAATGCGCGCAAAAGTTTCGGTTGGAGCTCGAGCTGGATATCTCCGACCTCGTCCAAGAAAAATGTGCCCTGGTCCGCCAGTTCGAGCCTTCCCGTTTTTTGCGTGATGGCACCTGTGAAAGCACCCCGCTCGTGGCCGAAGATTTCGCTTTCCAGGAGGCCGCTTGGAATAGCAGCACAGTTGAGCTTCACCAGCGGGCGCTCCCTGCGGCGGCTGAGTTGATGAATCGCGCGGGCAATGAGCTCCTTGCCGGTTCCTGTTTCTCCAAGAAGGAGAACCGTTGAATCAGTGGCAGCGACCGTTTCCACCAGGTTCAGCACCTGCCGGAGAGCGGCGCTTTGGCCGACAATGCCCTCAAAAAGCACCTCGTCGCACGTTTCCTGGCTCAGATCCATGTCCTGTTCCGCGAAGGTGGACATCGTGAATCTCAGACGCGCATGCCTGGAATCGCACTCGTTGACTTTAAAAAAGGAAACATTGTTCAAGCTCATCACAATCCTCCCAGATGAAGTTCATATCTATCGTTCTGAGACACTATGCCGACAGCCAGCGCTGAACACATCACGGGATAGAATGGTTTTTTACTACCACTCTAGCCGGGTGAGCAGATACCACGATCGTGGTAATCACGCGCATCAACATCGTTACGTGTGAATGAATCGATTAACCGCGTAGCGGCGAAAGATCGCAGCCCAGGGCGTAAGCCCTGGGTCGACGATGCCAGAACGCCGAAGCCCCGAAAGGGGCGGCAGAACCGTTTGATCTGTCGCCCCTTCGGGGCTTGTTCGATGGAAGACAACTTTCCCAGGGCTTACGCCCTGGGCTATGTTCTAACGAGTCCCTCTCGGGGATGTCTTAAAGTTGAATAATTCCTCGGCGCACTCCGATGGCGAACGCCTGAGTTCGGTCCGCTGCACCCAGCTTTTCCATAATGTGTTTGATGTGCACCTTGACGGTCAATTCGCTGATGAAGAGCTTTTCGGCAATGTCACGGTTCCGCTTACCGCCGGCAATCTCCCGGAGAACCTCGATCTCGCGCTCGCTGAGAACTTCGTCGCTGTAATGATCCGCCAGATGCACAGCAATCTCAGGCGGGATTTGCTTCTTACCCGCATGCACTTGACGGATGACTTCCAGGAGTTCCTGAGGCGGCATGCTCTTGAGCATGTAAGCTCGCGCTCCAGCTTCGAGAGCTCGTTGAATCTCGACGTCGGCCACAAAGGTTGTCAGCATCATGATGCGGGCGTCGGGAAATTCCGAGCGGATTGCGATCATTGCATCGATGCCACTCATGTCGGGAAGCCGAAGATCCATGAGTGTGACGTCGGGCGTGTGTTCCCGAAACCGTTGAATGGCTTCTCCGGCATTGGATGCCTCTGCTGTCAGGCGCATGTCCGGCTGATAAACCCGGGAGTGCCTCTTGAGCTACATGGGACGCAATATCCCGGCGGCAAGATTTTCAGTCCCGCTGCTTTTAGTGCGGTGCCCGCTGGGCAGCAAGGTAATTTCGGGCGCAATGTGCTTCGGGGTTTCGGAGCTTCGCAAGCGGATTTTGGGTTGCAGCGGCAATTTCCTGTTGCCGAGAAGGTGAGGCTTCGTTTCCGAGCCGAGTTCTTCAACATCTTTAATCACCCCGACTTCGGAAGTCCCAACAACAACCTAACGAGCCCACTTTTCGGCCGCTCGACGCAAACGCTGGCAAACAGTCTCGGGTCCGGTGGCGCGAATGACGGTTTCAACCCGCTCTATCAGATCGGCGGACCGCGCTCCATCCAGTTCGCACTCAAGCTTCAATTTTGAGCTTGCCAGCTTTGCCCTGCGAGTGTCGGCGACACCCCGACCATTGTCGAATGTTCGACATTCTTACCTAAGCAAGGCAATCAAGTTATTGATCGCCAAACGGATTCCGCGGCCTCACAATTGCAGACTCAGACCGAACGCGGCAACAGCACGGAGAAAATAAAGGAGGCCTCATGGCAACTACAAACGTCGCAACAGCAACAATGAAGGTGGCGCAGATTCCGAAGCCGGGAGCAGATTTCCAGATTGTCGAGCGCGAGATTCCAAAGCCGGGTGCAGGACAGGTGCGTATCAAGGTTCAGGCCTGCGGTATCTGCCACAGTGACGTGCTCACAAAAGAAGGCATGTGGCCCGGCATTCAGTATCCCCGCATTCCAGGACACGAAGTCGTAGGCGTAATCGATGAGCTGGGTGAAGGTGTTTCCGAATGGAAAGCCGGACAGCGCGTCGGTGTCGGTTGGCACGGCGGACAGGACGGCACATGTCTGTCTTGCAGGCGCGGAGATTTTCGAAATTGCCGGAACCTCAAAATTCCGGGCATCAGCTATGACGGCGGGTACCAGCAAAACATGGTGGCGCCAGTCGAAGCGCTGGCGGCGATACCTGAAAGTCTAGATGCCGCCGAAGCAGCGCCTTTGCTCTGTGCAGGACTCACGACGTTCAACTCGCTGCGGCACAGCGGCGCACTCCCCGGAGATCTGGTTGCCGTCCAGGGCATCGGCGGTCTGGGACACCTTGGAATTCAATACGCGAACAAATTCGGCTACAAGGTCGCGGCGATCGGACGCCGCTCAGAAAATGCGGCTCTCGCCGGGAAGCTCGGAGCGAGTATCTACATTGATAGCAATGCGACGAACGCAGCAGAGGAATTGCAGAAGCTGGGCGGCGCGCAAGTAATTCTGGCAACAGCCCCGAATTCCAAAGCAATGTCCCAGCTGATCGACGGTTTGGCGCCGAACGGAAAGCTGATGGTCATCGGCGCGACATTCGACGCCATCGAGGTCACACCGATACAACTCATATCCGGAAGTCGAGCGCTTCAAGGCTGGTCAGCGGGAACGCCGGCCGATTCCGAGGACACGCTGCACTTTTCCGAATTGACCGGCGTGCGGCCGATGATTGAAACCTATCCACTCGAAAAAGCGGCGGAGGCTTACGCGCGCATGATGAGCGGCAAGGCGCAGTTCCGCGTCGTCCTGACGATGTGACGTCGGCTTGCAGGTCTCCGAATAAAATGAGGAGCCGCACGACGGCAGCAAAGGAGATTCAAGAAATGAGTACGCCGGAGGCGAGGTCGTGAGCCGCGAGCCGGAGCTCGCCGGGCAGACGGTCGTCGTGATTGGCGGCAGCTCGGGGATCGGGCTCGAGACGGCCAGGCGAGCACGGTCCGAGGGCGCCGATGTCGTTCTCGCCGGCCGCAACCCCGAACGCCTCGAGCACGCCGCACGCGAGCTCGGCGCGCTGAGCACTGCGGCGTTCGACGCCGCCGACTTCGAGCGCCTGGAGCGCTTCTTCGACGAGCTGCCGACGCCGATCGATCACGTAATGGTCACCGCCGGCGGCCCGTACTACGCGCGGCTGGCCGACATCGACTTCGCACAGGCGCGCCGCAACGTCGACCAGGTCTTCTGGCTGCCGCTCCACATCGCTCGACGCGCCGTCGGCAAGGTGCGCCCGGGCGGAACGCTCCTGTTCATCGGCGGAACCGGCGGGCGCCGGCCGGCCGCTGGCGCACTCATCGCGGCGTTCACCGCCGCGATGCCGGCGCTCACCAGGGCGCTTGCGCTCGAGCTCGCACCCGTCCGCGTCAACCTTATAGCGCCCGGCTTCGTCGACACGCCGCTGTCGGCATCGCTGCTCGGCGATCAGCTGGACGCGCGTCGCGAGCAGCTCCGCACGACGCTGCCGATCGGGCGCGTGGTCGGCCCGGCCGACATCGCCGCGCTCGCCATCCACCTCATGACAAACACAGCGGTCACCGGAGCAACGTACGACATCGACGGCGGCCAGCAGCTCATCGAGGGGTGAGCCCGCGATCTGGTAATTGCGATCGAGCAAGTTTGCCTGCGCTAAATGGGCCGCGCGTTATGGCACGAGTGTCGGCCACCGTTCGACTAGTGTCGAACGTTCGACAGTCGTGACCGGCGCGCGAAGTCAAGTTGTTAGTTTCAGAAACGCATTTCGTGAGGTCTCACAATTGCAAATCGACCGGCATCGCTTCCGACCAAAATCGAATGTCTACAAGGAGCACGCATGTCCACAATCCACCTCCACCAGACAACGGCCTCGACGCCCGAGCAGTTCGTCGCCGGGCTCACCGACTTCGGGCCGGGCCGCTCGAAGCTCTTTGGCAACAGCGCCGACGAATACCTCAAGGTGCATCACCGCGGCCCCTCTGAAGCCGACGTCACGGAGGGCTCGGGCGGCATCTGGGAACGCCTGCACTACGACTGGTCCGATCCCAACCGCGTCGTCATGACAACCACCGACTCCAACCTATGGGGAGGCGGCTCGGGCCACACCTATACCTTCACGCGGCGTCCCGACGGGACGACCGACCTGGACGCCGTCGTGGTACGCGAGGGCAAGAACATCAAGGGACGGCTGCTCGGGTTCGTCCTCGGGATCTTCGGCGAGCGCGTCCTGGGACGGCAGTTGGAAAGAACCGTCAAGGCCATCGAAGCCCGGAACGACGGGGCAAGAGGGGCGAAACTGGCTTAGTACTGCGTTTCGTAATTACCGTACCTGAAGTCCAGCCTCCATGTCGGCTTCGGCTTGCAGGTTCTGACGATCTCGCGAAATCGTTGCGACCGCGAGCCTGCGCCCATTCAGTTTGTACGTAACGGCACAATCCTTCGCTTGAAGGCTTCCGTCGACCTCAATGTCATCCCATTGTTCGGCATGGCCGATGTACTTCACGGAGACGCCGAATTGACGTGTCCAGAAAAACGGCACGACGTCGAACCGCTCACGGCGTCCGATCATGTTCCTTGCCGCGACTTGCCCCTGCCGCTCGGCAACGACCCAGTGCTCGATGCGAACAAGCTGACCGGAAAATCGATCGGGCCAGCGTGCCGCGTCGCCGGCAGCAAAGATTCCGGGCGCGCTGGTTTCCAGGTACTCGTTGACGACAATGCCACGATCCACTTTCAACCCCGCTTGCTCGGCTAGCGCGACTGACGGCCGCACTCCTACGCCGGCAATAATGAAATCCGCTTCGACTGTTGCGCCGCTCGTGAGAATCGCTTTCTTTCCGTCGATGCGGACGACCGTCTCACCCAGGTGGAAGACGACGCCGTGCGCTTCGTGTAGTCCGCGTATAAAACCTCCGATCTCCGAACCCAGCACGCGTTCGAGGGGCTGCTTCTCTCGGCCGACGACGTGCACTCCAATGCCGCGCTCACGCAAAGAGGCCGCCACTTCGAGGCCGATGAAACTTGCGCCGATAACCACGACCTGCTTTGCCGCGGCGGCTTTTTCCACGAGGACTTTGCTGTCGGAGAAAGTGCGCAAATAGTGAAGCTGCGAGTCGGACGCACCGGGAATGGATATCTTGACGGGGTCGGCTCCGGTCGCGAGCAGGAGCGCCCCAAAGTTGTATGTCTTCCCGTTTTCAACCTGGACCCGCTTTTGATTGACATCTATAGCCGACACCCGTGATTTGAGCACAAGATCAATTTTCCGGTCGGAATAATAGTCAGGCGATCGCAGCGGTATCCATTCCTCCTGCGCCTGGCCGGCCAGATATTCCTTGGAAAGATTCGGACGATCGTAAGGAGCGGAATCGTCGGCGCTGATCATGGTTATGGGCTCTTCGTAACCTTCGCGCCGCAACATATCGCCGGCAGCCAGGCCCGCCCCACCTCCTCCAACGATGACCACCGATTCGGGTGTTTTCTGCATAGCCGCCGCCTTTCCAGCAGCGGCTGGCAGCTTTTCACGCACAAAGACGTTGCCGCCCACCTTTTCGACGCGCCAACACGGAATCGCATCGAATGCGGGCGCGCGTAAGGCCTCTCCGGTACGCAAACTGAAGCACGCGTGATGCAATGGACACCGCAGCTCGTCACCCACGATCAGCCCTTTGGCGAGCGGTCCGCTGTAGTGAGTACAACTCGCTCCGACCGCGAAGAATTGATCGCCGCGGCGTGCAATGATCACATCGTCTTCACCGGCCTTTCCCTGAAGCATCCCCTCATCAGGGATTTGGCCGATCGGAACTCCATTGGCGAAGTCCAGTCCTGCAGGGCTTCCCATAGTTGCCCTCCTTGTGAAGTGATAATGCTCAAAAAAGACGGTCAGTGCATCACAGGATAGAATGGTTTTTTACTAAGACGCCAGGAGGAATCCGTTAAGGAGGATTTTTATGCGATCTGAAATTGTTCCAGGGGCTATCTTCCCCGACTATGAGCTTTCCGAGCATACCGGAAAACGCCGAAAGCTTTCCGAACTGCAAGGACAAGATCCGATGATTCTCGTTCTGAGCCGTGGTGGTTACTGCCCCAAGGACCGCCGGCAGCATGAAGGGCTTGTTCAACTCCATCGTGAGATCGAGGTTGGCTATTGCCGGCTGGTCACGATCAGTGCCGACAACATCACCGAGACGAATGAATATCGCAGCGGAGTCGGAGCCCACTGGCCATTCCTCTCCGACGCGGCGCGTAAAATCCAAAAAGATCTCGACATCGCTGAGTACACCGATCCGGTGCACAATCCCATGATTCCGCACACGATTGTTCTTGAGCCTGATCTTGTCGTCTACAAGATCTACAACGGCTACTGG
>Ga0207646_10002045_pt1 | contig 24234 bp, 21 predicted proteins | sample KBSK5502metaG_FD_184343 | JGI IMG/M metagenome (GOLD analysis project Ga0207646, IMG submission 184343) | Corn, switchgrass and miscanthus rhizosphere microbial communities from Kellogg Biological Station, Michigan, USA - KBS K5-50-2 metaG... | ecosystem: Host-associated > Plants > Roots >... | reverse complement strand
GCGCCTTCACGCCGTCGAGCACCTCGGTCGTGTTGATGACGTCGAACACGGCGCCGGCGACTGCGCAGGCAAGCGGGTTGCCGCCGAAGGTCGTGCCGTGGATGCCGACCGAGAACGCGCTCGCGATCTCGCTGGTCGTCAGCATCGCTCCGATGGGGAACCCGCCGCCCAATCCCTTGGCGCTCGTCAGAATGTCCGGTACGACGCCCTTCTGCATGTACGAGAACAGGGCGCCGGTGCGGCCCATGCCGCTTTGGATCTCGTCGAAGATGAGCAACGCATCGTGCTCGTCGCAGAGCCGTCGCGCGGCGGCCAGGAATTCCGGCGTGCCCGGAATCATGCCGCCTTCGCCTTGCATCGGTTCCAGGATCACTGCGCAAACGTCGTCGCCACCTTCCTCCGCGAACGCAGCCTCGAGACCGGCGATGTCGTTGTAGCGGATGTGGGTGAATCCGGTCGGAGGCGGCCCGAAACCCGTCGAGTATTTCGCCGTGCCGCCCGCGGAGACGGTGAACAGCGTCCGGCCGTGGAATGCGTTGAGCGTCGAGATCACCCGGAATTTTTCCGGCCCGCAGTGATCGTGCGCGTAACGGCGCGCGAGCTTGAGCGCGGCCTCGTTGGCTTCGGCGCCGGAGTTGCACAGGAACACGCGTTCGGCAAAGGTCGCGTCGACCAGCTTTTTCGCGAGCCGCAGCGCCGGCTCGTTGGTCATCCAGTTCGAGACGTGCCAGAGCGTGTGCGCCTGTTCGGTCAAAGCCTTGACCATCGCCGGGTGGCAATGGCCAAGCGAAGTGACTGCGACGCCGCCGGCGAAGTCGATGTACATCCGGCCCTGCTGGTCCCAGACGCGCGAGCCGGCGCCGCGGACGGGCACGAAGTCCGCGGGTGCGTAGCAGGGAACCATCAGTTGGTCGAACATGGTGCGCGCGACGGGAAACGCGGCGGCGTGGCTCTCTGCGGCCGGGCGACGGATCGGCTCGGTGGAAAGCGCGGTGGCGGGGGAGACGGACATGGGACTTCCGGTGAGTGAGAGTGCCATTGTAGACGAACGCCGAGCGACAGGCAGTCGGCGCGCCCTCCAAAAAACGGCCGCCGGTTTCGCGCCGGCGGCCGTCACGTCGGCGTGTTGCGGTCAGTATCTCGGTTCGTGTAACAGCGATTTGACGATATGCGGGTCGGGCAATCAATCGACCTTCGCACCCGACGCCTTGACGACCTTGGCCCATTTCTCGGTCTCGGCGCGGATGTGCGCGGCGAACTGCTCGGGCGTGCCGCCCGCCGCAATGGCGCCCTGGGCGAGCAGCTTCTCCTTGACGTCGGGACTTTGCAACCATTGGTCAATGTCGGCGTTGATGCGCGCGATGATTGCCGGCGGCGTGCCGGCGGGAGCCACGATGCCGAACCACGACGACGCTTCGAAACCCGGCAACCCGCTCTCTGCGATGGTCGGCACGTCGGGCAGCGCCGGCGCGCGCTTCGCGGAGGTCACCGCGATTGCGCGCAGCTTGCCCGCCTTGATCTGCTGCAGCGACGACGGGAGATTGTCGAACATCACCTGTACCTGGCCGCCCATCAGGTCCGTGATCGCGGGGGCGCTGCCCTTGTAGGGCACGTGCGTCATGTCGATGCCCGCCATCGTCTTGAACAGCTCGCCCGAGAGATGGATCGAGGTGCCGCTGCCAGACGACGCGAAGTTGATCTGACCGGGCTTCTCCTTCGCGAGCTTGATCAGATCAGCCACTGAGTTTACCGGCAGCGCGGGGGTAACCTCCAGCACATTGGGGACGCCCGCGACCAGGATCACCGGCGCGAAGTCCTTCACGTGATCGTAGGGGAGCTTGGCGTACAGATTGGGATTGATCGCGTGTGTATTGACCGTACACATGAGCAGCGTGTAGCCGTCCGGAGCGCTCTTGGCGGCGAGCTCGGTGCCGATGTTGCCGGCGGCGCCGGGCCGGTTGTCGATCACGACCGGCTGTCCGAGCGTCACCGAAAGCCTCTGACCGACTTCGCGCGCAAGGATGTCGGTGGTGCCGCCTGCGGGAAACGGAACGACGAGCCGGATCGGCCTGGTCGGATACGCCTGTGCCCAGGCGCCGGATGCGCACACCGCCACGAACACGGCGAGCGCTGCACGTTGCAATCCGCGGATCATGTTTCCCTCCATCGCCAGTTTCCGACGGCAGTTGGCAAAGTCTCGATTAATCCACTTTGGCGCCGGAATCCTTCACGATCTTCGCGTACTTCGGGATTTCGCTCCGGATCAACGCCGCGAACTGCTCGGGTGTCGTCGGCGCGGGCTCCGCACCCTGCTGCGCGAAGAACGCCTTCATCTCGGGCGTGGCCAGAATGCGCGTCACCTCGGCGTTCCATTTGGCGATGATTTCCTTCGGCGTGCCCGCGGGCGCCACGAATCCCCACCAGGTGTAGATGTCGAACCTCGGCAGCCCCGTCTCGGCGAGCGTCGGTAGCTCCGGAGCGAGCGCGGAGCGCTTCGCGGTCGTGACCGCAAGGGCTTTCAATTTGCCCGCCTTCAGTTGCGGCGTCGAGTTTGCGAGATTGTCGAACATGAGCTGAGTGTCGCCGGCGAGCAGCGCCTGCAGCGCCGGCGCGCCGCCCTTGTACGGGATGTGCACCATGTCGACGCCAGCCTCGGTCTTGAACAATTCTCCGGCGAGGTGGCCCGCGCTGCCGTTGCTGCCGGACCCGAACGACAGGGCACCGGGATGGGCCCTGGCGTACGCGATCAACTCGGGCACCGAATTCGCCGGAAACGACGGATTGAGCACCAGCACATTGGGCGTGATCGCCACTAATGTAATCGGTGCGAAGTCTCTGACGGGGTCATAGGGCATTTTGCTGTACAAGCTCACGTTGACCGCGTGCGTCGACAGCGCGCCTTCCAGAATCGTGTAGCCATCCGGCGCGCTCTTGGCGACCAGATCCGCACCGATGTTGCCGCCCGCGCCGGGCCGGTTGTCGATGACGACCGGCTGACCCCACGCCTCGGTGAGCTTCTGTCCGATCGCCCGGGCGACGACGTCGAGCGAACCGCCCGGCGGAAAGGGAACGACCAGCCTGATCGGCTTGGTCGGATACGCCTGTGAGCAGGCGGGCAGCGGCGCAAAGCCGACGCCGCCGGCAAGCACGCACGCGATGGCAGCGATGATGACACGGCGAAGTACGTGCACGCGCAAATCGAACTCCCGGAGGACCAGACGAGCGATGATGATACTAGGCTGACCGTAGCAACGCCGGAACGGTTTGCGGCGCCCGACAGCGCGGCGCATAATCCACGGTCGTTTCAGCTGCCCGAGCCGCACAGGGAGACCCCGTTTGCAATAGAATCGTCACCGGGCAGGCCTAGGATTCGCAATTTATCCAACGAGGAGGAAACCCATGCAAAGCCGCATCCCCGGCGTGGCGCGCGCGATATTCGCGGCTGCGCTGCTCGGCCTCACCACGCAGGCGCAGGCCGTCACCGAGATCCAATGGTGGCATTCGATGACCGGCAAGCTCAATGACATCGTCGCCGACATCGCCAACAAGTTCAACGCCTCGCAGACGGAATACAAGGTCACGGCGATCTACAAGGGCCAATACGACGAATCGATGACCGCGGCCATCGCCGCGTACCGCAGCGGCAATCCGCCGCAGATCGTCCAGGTGTTCGAAGTTGGCACGGCGACGATGATGGCGGCCAAGGGCGCCGTCAAGCCGGTCTACCAGCTCATGGCCGAACAGCACGAAAAGTTCGATCCCAAGGCGTTCCTCGGCGCCGTCTATTCGTATTACTCCGATACGTCGGGCAACCTAATCTCGATGCCGTTCAACAGCTCGACCCAGGTGCTCTATGTCAACGACGACGCGTTCAAGAAGGCGGGCCTCGATCCAAACAACCCGCCGAAGACCTGGCCCGAGGTCGAGCAGGCCGCCGCGAAGCTGAAGGCATCGGGAGCCGCATGCGGGTTTACCACGGGGTGGCAATCGTGGGTCCAGCTCGAAAGCTTCAGTGCGTGGCACAACGTCCCGTTCGCGTCGCAGCAGAACGGCCTCGGCGGGCCGGGTACGCGGCTCGAGTTCAACGGCCCGGTGCAGGTCAAGCACATCCAGAATCTCGCCGACTGGGCGAAGAAGGGTGAGTTCACCTACAAGGGACGCAAGGACGAGCCGCTCGCAGCATTCACAAGCGGCGAATGCGGGATGATCACGACCTCGTCCGGTTCGTATGCCAACATCAAAGCCAACGCCAAGTTCGCGTGGCGCGTGGCGACGCTGCCGTATTACGCCGACGTCAAGGGCGCGCCTCAGAACACGGTGATCGGCGGCGCAACACTGTGGGTTCTGAACCAGAAGAACCCGGAGATGTACAAGGGCATCGCGAAGTTCTTTACTTACCTGTCCTCGCCGGAAGTGCAGGAAAAGTGGCACGCAGACACCGGCTACGTGCCGATCACGGTGACTGCCTATGATCTGGCGAAGAAAAATGGCCTGTACACCGAGCGTCCGGGCTTCGACATCGCGATCAAGGAGCTGACCAACAAGCCGCCGACCGCCAATTCGAAGGGCCTCCGGCTGGGCAACTTCGTGCAGATCCGCAACATCATCGACGAGGAGCTCGAAAGCGTCTGGAGCGGTCAGAAGAACGCCAAGCAGGCGCTGGACGAGGCCGTCAAGCGCGGGAACGAGCAACTCGACAGGTTCGACAAGGCCAACATGTAACGCCGGCCTGGGCGATTTCGTCCGGGCCCCGACGATCCCTCGCCGCGACCAACGCGGCGGGGTATCCATGGCGAGCGAAGGATGGAGAAGCGCGTCGTCTTCCAGTCGCGGTGGTTGCCGTACGCGCTTCTCGCGCCGCAGCTCGCCGTCACGCTCGTATTCTTCTTCTGGCCGGCAAGCCAGGCGCTTTACTGGTCGCTGCTGATCCAGGATGCGTTCGCCGCGCGGACCCAGTTCGTCTGGTTCGATAACTTCCGCGACTTGTTCAACGACCCGCACTACATTGCGTCGTTCCAGGTCACGGCGGTGTTTTCCATCCTGGTCACCGTCATCGGGCTCACCATAGCGCTGCTGCTCGCTGTGTTCGCCGACCGCGTGATTCGCGGCGCCAGGCTCTACAAGACGCTGCTGATCTGGCCGTATGCCGTGGCGGCGGCGGTCGCCGCCGTGCTGTGGGTGTTCCTGCTCAATCCGACGCTGGGCGTCCTGACGCATTTGCTGCGCGCGCTGGGCTACGACTGGAATTACCTGCTGAATGCGCGCCAGGCGCTGATCCTGATCGTGATCACTGCCGTGTGGAAGCAGATCAGTTACAACTTTCTGTTCTTCCTCGCCGGACTGCAGTCGGTCCCGAAGTCCCTGATCGAGGCGGCGGCGATCGACGGTGCCGGACCGGCCCGCCGTTTCTGGACGATCGTCTTTCCGATGTTGTCACCGACGACTTTTTTCCTGCTGGTCGTCAACATCGTCTACGCATTTTTCGACACCTTCGCGATCGTCGATGCGGCGACCAGCGGCGGCCCGGTGCAAGCTACCGCCATCCTGGTGTTCAAGGTTTACCAGGACGGCGTGCAGGCGCTCGACCTGGGCGGCTCCGCCGCGCAATCCGTGGTTCTGATGGTGGTCGTCATCGCGCTCACCGTCGCGCAGTTCCGTTTTGTCGAGCGCAAGGTTCAGTACTGATCCCATGGTCGAACAGCGCCCGCTTGGAGCCGTTGTCAACCACCTGGTGCTGATCGCAGGCGTGGCCATCGTTGCGCTGCCGCTCTACGTCGGCTTCGTCGCCTCGACGCTGTCGTTCGACCAGGTGACCTCGGTGCCGATGCAGATGACGCCCGGCACGCACCTCGTGGAAAATTACGAAGCGGTGCTGTTGCACGGAAGCACGGCGGCGTCGAAGGCGCCCGTCGGGCAGATGATGTGGAATAGCCTGGTGATGGCGCTCGCGATCGCCATCGGCAAGATCACGATTTCGATGCTGTCGGCGTTTGCGATCGTCTATTTCCGCTTTCCACTGCGGAAGACGTGCTTCTGGCTGATCTTCGTCACGCTGATGCTCCCGGTCGAGGTGCGCATCCTGCCCACGTACAAGGTGGTCGCCGAGCTCGGCATGGTCGACACCTATGCCGGGCTTACGCTGCCGCTTATCGCGTCGGCGACGGCCACGTTCCTGTTCCGGCAGTTCTTCCTCACGGTTCCGGAGGAGCTGGCGGAAGCCGCGCGCATCGACGGCGCCGGCCCGATGCGCTTCTTCATCGACATCCTGCTGCCGCTCTCGCGCACCAGCATCGCCGCGCTGTTCGTGATCATGTTCATCTACGGCTGGAATCAGTACCTGTGGCCGCTGCTGGTGACCACGCGCGAGGAGATGTATACGGTCGTGATCGGCATCAAGCGGATGGTGGCCGGCGGCGATGCCCTGATCGAATGGCAGTACGTGATGGCAACCGCGATGCTGGCACTGCTCCCGCCCGCGGTCGTCGTGCTGCTGATGCAGCGGTGGTTCGTCAAGGGATTGGTGGATACTGAAAAATGAGGGAGAAATGAGCCCACCATGGCCAAAGTCCATCTTCGCCAGGTAACCAAGCGCTACGGCGATGTCGAGGTAATCCACGGCATCGACCTGGACGTCGCCGACGGCGAGTTCATTGTCATCGTCGGTCCGTCGGGTTGCGGCAAGTCGACGTTGCTGCGCATGGTGGCAGGCCTCGAGACGATCAGCGGCGGTGAAATTTCGATTGGCGATCGCGTCGTCAACGCGCTCGAGCCCAAGGACCGCGACATCGCGATGGTGTTCCAGAATTACGCGCTGTATCCGCACATGAGCGTGTACGGCAACATGGCGTACGGGCTGAAGATTCGCGGAGTGTCCAAGGCCGACATCGACGCCAAGGTCAAGCGCGCGGGCGAGATTCTCGAGCTCGGCCCTTTGCTCGAGCGCAAGCCCCGGCAACTTTCGGGCGGCCAGCGCCAGCGCGTCGCGATGGGCCGAGCGATCGTGCGCGAACCGGCGGTGTTCCTGTTCGACGAACCGCTGTCGAATCTCGACGCGAAGCTTCGCGTGCAGATGCGCTTCGAGATTCAAAAGCTGCACCGGCGTTTGTCGACGACGAGCCTGTACGTGACGCACGACCAGGTCGAGGCGATGACTCTCGCGCAACGGATGATCGTGATGAATGCCGGACGCGCCGAGCAGATCGGCACGCCGATGGAGGTCTACGAGAATCCGGCGACGGTGTTCGTCGCGGGCTTCATCGGCTCGCCGGCGATGAATTTCCTCGCCGGCAAGGCCGAGGCGGACGGCTGGGTGACGCTCGACGGCGGCGGTGCGGTCGCAGCGAGCGGCAAGCTGGGAGCGGGCCGCAGGATCACGGTCGGCGTCCGACCCGAGCATTTCACGCCTTGCGCGCCGAGCGCGGCCAATTTGGTCGGTAGCGTCGAGATGATCGAAGCCCTCGGTGCCGACACGCTTATCCACGTCGCTTTCGGCGGCGCCTCGCTCATCGCCAGGCTCCCGCACGGCGCGCCCGCGACGGTCGGCGAACCGATTGCACTGGCGGCGGCGCCCGGGCGCGTGTATCTGTTCGATGCCGAGACCGGAGCAAGGGTAGCCGCGTGAGCCCGCGGCGAGGGCCCACGCGCACGGCGCCTGTGAAGGCTTGGCCGTATCCGCGGTATGCGGCCCATCGCGGCGCCGGCAAGCTGGCGCCGGAGAACACGCTCGCGGCGATGCGCATTGGCCAGGCGCACGGTTACCGAATGGTCGAGTTCGACGTCAAGCTCTCCGGCGACGGGGTGCCGTTCCTGCTTCATGACGACACCCTCGACCGCACGACCGACGGCCACGGGCGCGCCGACGCGCTCACCTGGGCAGAGCTCTCCAAGCTCGATGCGGGTGGCTGGCACTCCGCTGCCTTTGCCGGCGAACCGCTGCCGACGTTCTCGGCAATCGCGCGCTGGGCGATCGCGAACGGCGTCGCGTGCAACGTCGAGATCAAGCCTATGCCCGGACGCGAACGCGATACGGGTGCGGCGGTGGCGCTCGACGCCGCCGCGCTGTGGCGCGCGGCACCGGTGCCACCGCTGCTGTCGTCGTTTTCCGAAGAAGCACTCGACGCCGCCCGCGCCGCCACGCCGGACCTCAGGCGCGCACTGCTGGTCGAGCGCATTCCCGCCGACTGGGCGGTACGGCTGTCGCGGCTTGCGTGCACTGCGCTCGATGTCGACCATCGCGAGCTCGATGCCGACATCATCGCCGCCGCGCATCAATCGGGCTACAAGGTGATGACGTACACGGCGAACGATCCGCACGCAGTCACGCAACTCGCGGCCTGGGGCGTCGATGTGATCATTACCGATGCGATCGACGTTATAAACCCCGCGTAAACTACCCCTTGGGCTAATCGGTGTTGCGCCAGGATCGCATCTAATCGCGACAAACCTTGACTCTAAAGACTTCGAAGGCCATCGGGTCCTTTGCGCGCATAACGTGGATCGAGTTGATCTTCTTTGGCTCGGGATTTGCGGCTCTGGCATATCAAGTCTGCTGGCAGCGCGTTCTTTTTGCATCGTTCGGCATCGATATCGAGTCGGTAACGATCATCGTTTCCACCTTCATGCTCGGCCTGGGTGTCGGTTCGATCGGCGGAGGTTGGGCTGCAGACCGGTATCCTCAACGCTTGTTGGGATTGTTCGCCTGCTGTGAAGCTGCCATCGGGGCGTTCGGGTTGGTCAGCGTGGGCCTTATCCGACATATCGCGGATTGGTTCGTTCTTGCTCCGCTGCCGGTAATCGCTTCGGTCAATTTTATCCTCCTTGCCTTGCCGACCAGCATGATGGGTGCAACATTGCCAATGCTCGTCGCGCACTTCGTGCGTCGCAACGGCAATGTCGGCGCATCCATCGGTGGTCTGTACTTCGCCAACACGCTGGGTGCGGCAGCCGGCTGTATGGTCGTCGGCTTCTTTTGGTTTCATTCGTTTGAGCTAACTTCGGCGGTCAACGTTGCCGCGGCAATTAATTTTCTCGTAGCCTTCACCGCGGCCCTGGTGGCGCTGCGAATGCGATGAGCTCGCTCTGGTTTCCTCGTGTACTTTCGCTTGGCGTGGGTTTTTTAAGTCTGAGTCAAGAGATCCTGTTGGTCCGCCTGGTCAGCTTCGCGTATAACGGCACGCCCAAAGCGTTTGCATTCGTCCTGGCGTTCTTCCTTGTCGGCGTTGCGGTTGGAGCGCATATAGGCAAGCAGCTGTGCCGCACTTCGAAGTCACTATATGGCGCGGCCGCCATTGCTCTCGCCCTTGCGGCGCTTCTCGACACACTGATCCCCTTCGTTATAGACAAGGTGCTTTGGAGAGTCGGGGCGCTGGTTCTACTCGCACTTATGATTGCCTATGCCGCGGCACTCAAGAGTGTCGTATTTCCCATTGCGCATCACTTGGGCTCGGCGAGCCGAGGACCAAATGTAGGTTCGTCGGTGTCGAAGGTCTATTTCGCCAATATCATCGGCTCGACGCTCGGACCGGTAGTCACCGGGTTTGTACTGCTCGACCATTTTTCGCTCGCCCAGTGCCTGCTCTTCATAGCGACAGGATCAGCCTGCCTGGCGATGTTATGTGCCGTCATCGCCAAGGCAAATCCGATCGCCGCGACGGCTGGCGTCATCGGCCTTTTGACCACAGTATTGATCTGGTCTCCTCCGCCGCTGATTGAAAACATGATTCGCGCCGGTGATCAAGCCCTCACAATCCGTCGCGTCGTCGAGAATCGAAGCGGAATCATCCATACGATCAGGAGTCAGGATGGAGACGACGCCACATACGGGGGGAACGTCTACGATGGCAGGATCAACACCGACCTTCGTGTCAATTCGAACGGCATCAATCGCGCATACCTTCTCGCTGCCCTTCATCCTGCGCCCCGACGAGTGCTGATCGTTGGCTTGAGCTCCGGCGCGTGGGCCTGGGTTGTGAGCAGCATTCCAGGCGTGGACACGATCGATGTTGTGGAAATCAACCCCGGCTACCTCACCGTCATCAACGATTACCCGCAGCTGTCGTCGCTGCTGCATGACGCGCGCATAACGCATCACATCGATGATGCGCGGCGCTGGCTGCGTCGCCATCCCGAAGCGCGCTACGATTTGATAGTCATGAATACCACTTTTCATTGGCGGGCGTACGCGACGAATCTCCTGTCGATAGAGTTTCTGGAGATATTGAAATCGCATCTCGCTGCGCAAGGCGTGGTTGCGTACAACGCGACAGGATCTCCCGACGTCTACGAGACGGCGGGTCGAGCGTTCTCCTTCGTGCGCAAATACGACAGCTTTGTCTACGCATCAGACCATGATTTTCTTGCCGGATTGACATCAGGAAAGCTCCGAATATGGACGATGTCACATGATGGAAGCAGGTTGCTCGATCCGGATGTTGCGTCGGATCGAATCGCGGTAGCAAAGCTGTTTGCTGTGCCTTTCCAAACCGTTGGCCAGTTGGAGCGGGGCAGCAAACGCCCGTTGCAAGTGATTTCGGACGACAATCTTCTGACCGAATACAAGTATGGCCTGCCTTATTTTCTGATCCCGCAATTGGATTAGCGATTAGCGTAATGTCTTCGCGCGAAAGTCTCGTTTCTCTGAGGCGCCGATGTCGCAAGCCATGTGTAGACGCCGCCGCGCGCGGACGCCCGCATCATAGGCGGACAATGCGCCACGCCCAGATTCGTTCGGTGACTACCACCTTCGGCGTGTGCCCGCGCCTGAAGCAGCCAAGGAGAAGACGAAAGCGAAAGCTAAGCGCGAGCATCGTCTTTAGGCTGTCGTGGCGGCCTTCGGCCGTGCAATTTCACGCTCGTCGATGGGAAGGTTGATCAGCCCCGCGACGACGCCCAACGCGATCGACAGATACCAGACGAGATCGTAGCTGCCCAGCCGGTCGAACAGAAAACCCCCGAGCCAGGCGCCGAGAAAGCTCCCGATCTGGTGGCTGAAGAACGTCACGCCGGTCAGCATGGCCATGTAGCGAACGCCGAAAATCTGGCCGACGATGCCGTTGGTTGGTGGCACGGTCGATAGCCAGAGCAGGCCCAACGCCATGGCGAAGGCATAGACGCTCCATGCGGATAGTGGCAGCCAGATGAACAAAGCAATCACCACCGCGCGTCCGAAATAAATGAAAGACAGAATGTAGCGCTTGGGCATCTTCGCGCCCAGCCAGCCGGTGGTATACGTCCCGATGATGTTGAACAGCCCGATCAGCGCCAGCGCGGTAACGCCAAGGTGCGCGGGCATGCCCTTGTCGAGCAGATACGAGGGCAGGTGCACGCCGACGAACACGACCTGGAAACCGCAGACAAAGAAGCCCAGCGTCAGGAGCATGTAGCCGCGGTGGCCGAGCGCCTCGCGCATCGCTTCGCCGGCGGATTGCTTGAAGGCGTGCGCATGGTGCTCGCGCCGCTCGATCATCACCGCGGCGAGCGGCGCCATCAGCAGACCGATTGCGGCCAGCGTAAGTAAGGCGCCGTACCACCCAACGTGCGTGAGCAGCACCTGCGTCAGCGGCAGTAGCGCGAACTGCCCGAACGAGCCGGCCGCTGCCGAGATGCCGAGCGCCATGCTGCGCTTCTCGGGAGGGAAAGCCCGGCCGAGCACGCCGGAGATGACGCTGAAGGTGACGCCGGACAGTCCGACGCCGATCAACACGCCGGACGACAGCACGAACATCCACGGCGCTCCCGGATGCGCCATAAGCGCGAGTCCGAGCACGTACAGAAGCGCGCCTCCGAGCACCACGCGCCCCGAACCGTACTTGTCGGCGAGCATGCCGGCGAAGGGTTGCGTCGCACCCCACACGAGGTTCTGGATCGCGATCGCCAATGCGAATGTCTCGCGGCCCCAATGCAGGTCCGCGCTCATCGGCTGGAGGAACAAACCGAAGCCGTGGCGAATCCCCATCCCAAGCGTGAGAATCAGACCGCCGCAGATCAGCACCATGTTGGGCGAACGCCAATCGATGCGGGCGAAGGAAGAATCCACGGAATCCCTTTTGCGAGTCAGTATTAGCGGGTCCGTCCGCCGGGATCCGGGTGCAGGGCCTCGATTTCGCCTAAGGTGGCGATGAACGCTTCGAGCCTGTCGGAGCCGAGCTTGTTCGCAACTTGTATCTGCGCGCGCTTCCAGTGCGGCAGCGCGGCGCGGAGTGCCTTCTCGCCCGTACGGGTCAACGATACCTCGCGCGTACGCGCATCGCGCCCCGACACGATCGAAACGAGACCGCGCTCGAGCAGCGGATCGAGGGTGCGCGAGAGCGCCGTGCGGTCGAGCAGCAGCGCATCCGCGAGATCGGATATCCGTGCCGTGCCGTCGCGCGCGAGCGTGCTCAGGAGCGAAAACTGCGCGATGCGCAGTCCGGACGGGGCTATCAGGTCGTCGTAGAGCTGCGTCAGGGCGCGCGTGGCGCGGCGCAGGCGGCCGCAGGCACAAGCCGGTGATGGTATGGAGGCACTCGACGGCATCGATCTAAGGCGAGGAGGAGATACAAGCATATGCACGCAACTAGGAGTATATGCACCTTTCCCCGCCGACACAAGAGTTACTCAAGATTTCCGTAGCTGGACCACAGGTGGTCGTCGCCCCGGCGAAGGCCGGGGCCCAAGTTCAGCGTTAACGCTATGTCACTTGGATCCCGGCCTGCGGTGGGATGACCTGATATCGATACGCGCTGCGTCCTCAGTCACAAAAACCTCAGGACGCCCAGGCTTTGCTGCGCAGTACCGCCTTGTCCCACCCCGCCGTCAACGCCGCAACCTGGTCGCGAGGCATGGCCGGCTCGAAGCGCCGGCCAACCTGCCAGTTGGCCGCGACATCGCGGCTGTCGCGCCAATAGCCGACCGCGAGCCCGGCGAGGTACGCCGCGCCGAGCGCCGTAGTTTCTGCAACTTTCGGCCGCACCACGGGGACGCCGAGCAAGTCCGCCTGGAATTGCATCAACAGATTGTTCGTGGTGGCACCGCCGTCGACCCGCAATTCGGTCAGCTTCAGTCCCGCGTCGGCCTCCATCGCGCGCAAGACCTCGGCGCTCTGAAACGCAATGGCTTCGAGCGCGGCGCGCGCGAGATGCGCACTGGTGGCGCCGCGCGTCAACCCGAAGATCGCCCCACGGGCATAGGCATCCCAATGCGGCGCGCCGAGTCCGGCGAACGCGGGGACCAGATAGATACCGCCGTTGTCGGGCACGCTCGTGGCAAGCGCCTCGACTTCGGCGGCGGAGCGGATGATCTTGAGTCCGTCGCGCAGCCACTGGACGACGGCGCCAGCGATGAAGACGCTCCCCTCGAGCGCGTAGACGACGCTCTTTCTCCCTTTCGGGAATTCCCATGCGACCGTCGTCAACAAATGGTTCTTCGATGTCACTGCAGTACGGCCGGTGTTGAGCAAGAGGAAGCAACCGGTGCCGTAGGTGTTCTTGGCTAATCCCGGCTCGAGGCAGGCCTGGCCGAACAAGGCTGCCTGCTGGTCTCCCGCGATGCCCGCAATCGGGACCGCAGCGCCGCCGAGGGTTGCATGCGCGCACACGCCGGAAGACGCGACCACCGCCGGCAGGACTGCCCGCGGCACGTCGAGGAGCGCGAGCAGTTCATCGTCCCATTCGCCGCGATGGATGTCGAACAAGAGCGTGCGGCTGGCATTCGACGGATCCGTGACGTGCGTCGTACCGCCCGAGAGATTCCAGATCAGCCACGAATCGACGGTGCCGAACGCGAGCTCGCCGCGTTCCGCACGCGGGCGCGCATCCGCTACATGGTCGAGAAGCCATTTGAGCTTCGTGCCCGAGAAATAGGCATCGAGCACGAGGCCGGTCTTGCGGGTGAACGTTGTTTCGTGGCCGGCAGCACGCAATGCATCGCATAAAGGCGCCGTCCTGCGGTCTTGCCAGACGATGGCGTTGGCGACCGGCCGGCCGGTCGCGCGTTCCCAGAGAACCGTGGTCTCGCGCTGATTTGTGATACCGATCGCCGCGACGTCGGTCGGCGCAATCGCCGCCTTGGCCAGCACTTCGGCCATGACGCCCGATTGGCTCGCCCAGATCTCCATCGGATCATGCTCGACCCACCCCGATTGCGGGAACAGCTGCGCGAATTCGCGCTGAGCCGCTGCGTGAACCGATCCCGCGCGGTCGAAGAGGATCGCGCGCGAGCTGGTGGTGCCCTGGTCTAGGGCGAGCACGAAAGCCATCGATGCTTCCTTCGAGAGACCGAAGTCGTTGTTTGTTATAGCGCCGCCGCGTAAAATGGCGCGCGTTGCGGCGCTGCTATTCTAGCAATTCGCGTTGCAGGCCCCTCCCGAGTCAACCCGCACCACCATCCCATGCCCCTCGCCCAACCCTCGGCCGCCCGCACCCGCCTGCATACGCGACGGGTCGTCTACGAAGGATTCCGGCGCGACGACGACCTGTTCGATCTCGAAGGCCATCTGACCGACATCAAGGATCACGACTACGCGCTGCTCACGGGCGTCCGGCGTGCCGGTGACCCCGTGCACGATATGTGGGCGCGCGTGACGGTCGGGCGCGATTACATCGTGCGCTCGATCGAGGTGCGCACCGATGGCATGCCGTACCCGGACGCCTGCGATCTGATCGAGCCGGCGTACGGGAAGCTCGTCGGGGCAAGCCTGCTGCACGGTTTCCGCAAGACGCTTTACGACACGATGGGCGGCGTGCGCGGCTGCAGCCACGTGACCGAGCTCCTGGCGCAGGCGCCGACGGCTGCCATCCAGATGTTCGCAGGTCTGCGGCGCGAAATCGAGGAGAGCGAGGACAAGCCCTTCCAACTCGACCGCTGTCACGCACTCGAGACGACGACCGACACGGTGCGCAAGTACTATCCGCAATGGTACAGAGGCGCCGCCTGACGCGCGCGGACAGAGAGGGAGGCATGAAGATCCACGAATACCAGGGCAAGGAAATCTTTCGCCGCTTCGGTCTGCCGACGCCGCGCGGCATCCCCGCGTTTTCGGTCGATGAGGCAGTGAAGGCCGCGGAGACCATCGGAGGCGGTGTCCAGGTCGTCAAGGCGCAGATCCACGCCGGCGGCCGGGGCAAGGGAGGCGGCGTCAAGCTCGCGAAGTCGAGCGCCGAGGTTCGCGACCTCGCGAGCAGGATCCTCGGCATGCAGCTCGTCACCCACCAGACGGGCCCGCAGGGACAGAAGGTGCGGCGACTCCTCATCGAAGAGGGCGCGGACATCGCCAAGGAGCTCTACGTGGGGATGGTGGTCGATCGGGGGACGCAGCGCGTGGTGCTGATGGCGAGTTCGGAGGGCGGCATGGATATTGAGGAAGTTGCCGCGAAGTCACCCGAGAAAATCCACAAGGTCTTCATCGATCCGATGCATGGCCTCACCGACGCTGAGGCCGATACGCTCGCGCGCAAGATCGGCATTCCGGAAGGGAGCCTCAAGGAGGCCAGGCAGGTGCTGCAGGGGTTGTATCGTGCGTTCGACGAGACCGACGCGTCGCTCGCCGAGATCAACCCGCTCATCGTCACCGGCGACGGTCGTGTGATCGCGCTCGACGCCAAGCTCACAGTCGACGACAACGGCCTGTTCCGCCATCCCGATATCGTCGAAATGCGCGACCTCGACGAGGAGGATCCCGCCGAGGTCGAGGCGTCGAAGTTCGACCTCTCGTATATCTCGCTCGACGGCGACATCGGCTGCCTGGTCAACGGCGCGGGACTCGCGATGGCGACCATGGACACGATCAAGCTCTACGGTGGGTCGCCCGCGAACTTCCTCGACGTTGGCGGCGGGGCGACCGCCGAAAAGGTGACCGAAGCGTTCAAGATCATGCTGCGCAATCCCGGTCTCAGAGCGATATTGGTCAACATTTTCGGCGGCATCATGAAATGCGACACCATCGCTACCGGGGTTGTCGCGGCAGCGCGCGAGGTCAAGCTCAAGGTCCCCCTTATCGTGCGCATGAAAGGCACGAACGAGGAGCTGGGCAAGAAAATCCTTGCCGAGTCCGGGTTGCCGGTCATCACCGCGGACAACATGGCCGAGGCAGGCGAGAAGGCCGTCGCCGCGGCGAGAGGCACGTAGTTTATCATCCCCGCGACGAAGGCCGGAGCCTATGTCGGAAAGGGATACCTGAATCGTCGCCCCGGCGAAGGCCGGGGCCCAATTTTCGTGAGCGAGACTCAAGGGTATGTCTACATTCTCGCCAGCAAGGCTTACGGCACTCTCTACGTTGGCGTGACTAGCGACCTAGCAAAAAGGGTCTGGGAACACAAGGAACATCTGGTTGCGGGGTTTACGAAAAAGCACGAGATCAGCCGGTTGGTCTGGTACGAGTGCCACGACTCGATCGAGGCGGCGATCACGCGCGAAAAGCAAATCAAGGAGTGGCGTCGCGATTGGAAAGTCACTAAATCCAGGCCATGAATCGCGATTGGCGGGATCTCTATGAGGATTTAGCTGCGTGTAACGAACTTGGGCCCCGGCCTTCGCCGGGGCGACGACAGTTTATGAACGCCGCCAGCACCGCGGCAACGAGAACAACGGATCATGAGCATCCTCGTCAACAAGAATACGAAAGTCATCACCCAGGGCATCACCGGCAAGACGGGGCAGTTCCACACGCGCATGTGCCGCGAATACGCCAACGGCAGGAGCTGCTTTGTCGCGGGCGTCAACCCGAAAAAGGCCGGCGAGGATTTCGAGGGCATTCCGATCTACGCGACCGTCCGGGACGCGAAGCACGCGACCGGCGCCACGGTCTCGGTGATCTATGTACCGCCGCCATTTGCCGCTGCGGCGATCGACGAGGCCGTCGACGCGGGGCTTGACCTGGTCATCTGCATCACCGAGGGCATCCCGGTGCGCGACATGGTCCGCACGAGGTACCGGATGCAGGACAGGGAGACGCTGCTGCTCGGTCCGAACTGCCCGGGCGTGATCACGCCCGACGAGATCAAGATCGGCATCATGCCGGGCCACATTCATCGCAAGGGGCGCGTCGGCGTCGTGTCGCGGTCCGGAACGCTGACCTACGAGGCGGTCGCGCAACTGACCGAGCTCGGCATGGGTCAATCCTCCGCAGTCGGCATCGGCGGCGATCCCGTCAACGGACTCAAGCACATCGACGTCCTGAAGCTTTTCAACGACGATCCGGACACTGACGCCGTGATCATGATCGGCGAAATCGGCGGCAGCGACGAAGAGCACGCCGCAGAGTGGGTGAAGGGGCACATGAAAAAACCTGTCGTGGGCTTCATCGCCGGTGTCACTGCACCGCCAGGCAAGCGCATGGGCCACGCCGGAGCGATCATTTCGGGCGGCAAAGGCACGGCGCAGGAGAAACTCGCGGTCATGGAGGCTTGCGGCATCAAGGTGACACGCAACCCCGCCGAGATGGGCAAGTTGCTGCAGTCGATCATCTAGCTTTCCCGGCCATGTCATAGCGGAGTCTGCATGCCCGAACTGGCTACACCGCAATTCTGGATTGCGGTCGTCGAGATCATCTTCGTCAATATCCTCTTGTCCGGCGACAACGCGGTCGTCATCGCGCTCGCCTGCCGCAACCTGGCGCAGCGGCAGCGGCGACTAGGCATCTTCTGGGGTGTGCTCGGCGCGATCGTGCTCCGGATCGTGCTCACGTTCTTCGCGATGAGCCTGCTCGCATATCCCTGGCTCAGGCTGATCGGCGGGGCGCTGTTGCTGTGGATCGGGGTCAAGCTCATCGCCGAAGACGACGGTGGCGAGCACAAGGTCAAGGCCAGCGACCGGCTGCTGACGGCGGTATGGACGATCATCGTCGCCGACCTCATCATGAGTCTCGACAACGTCGTCGGCGTGGCCGCAGCGGCGAAAGGCAACGGGCTGCTCATCGTGTTCGGGCTCGTCACCAGCATCCCGATCGTTGTCGTCGGTAGCCAGATCATCATGCGCTTGATTGCGCGCTTTCCCGTGCTCGTGTTTGCGGGCGGTGGCCTGCTGGGGTACATCGCAGGCGAGATGGCGGTCGAGGAGCCGGCACTGCAATCGTGGATCGCGGCGAACGCGGCTGGGGTCGTCTGGATCGCGCCGCCCTTCGGATTCGCCTGCGTCGTCGCCATCGGCCTTTGGCTCACCCGGCGGCGCAGGGGTCACGCCGCGAAAACTAATCCTTAGTAGCGGGCGTCGTCTTTGCGCGCGTCGACAGGTGAGCGCTGGGACGTTGTTGCGCGGTTCGAGCATCATCGGCCAACCGCCGCTTTACTGCATTGGCGGAAATCGCGCCTGCATTCCAATTCACCGCGTTGGTAAGAGGTACGAGTTTCCCACCGGCAAGCAACGTCATTTCCGCAACCGACGAAGGGGCGCGATAGTTCCTACTGGTCAGATCGTGGTAGGGATTCAGCTCGTGGAAGGTTAGACCGAGCATGGATCCCAGCGTGTCGAACAACCATTCTGCCCTGAATGGAGCGTCACTCCGAGAGATGATGTTCTGCCATTGATCCTGCCGGTCCGAAATGAAGGTCGCGTTTGCCCAGAAAAGGAGTGGCACTTGGGCCTCTGCAAGTGAGAACTTGGGCAAGCCGTGACCGGAGATACCGTCGATGTATCCAAAAGATTCACCATGATCGGAGACGTAAGTTACCGTTGCCCTGCCTGATTGGGCCTTCATCTGTCCCACGATTTGAGCCAGGAACCAATCGGTGTACGCGATGGTATCGTCATAGATATCATGACGTTCCTGCTCCGGACGCCCCCCGCCAAAAAAGCCGCGCGACCCTTCGCGCGAAAGGTTTGAGAATCGGAAAGCGCCGTTGGGCAAGCGCTTGGCGTAGTCCCAGTGACTGCCATACGCGTGCACGACGATGAATTTCCTCGGCGCAGGCTTTTCGAGTTCTTGCCGAAGGAGTGGTAAAAGAATCTCATCTGGTCTCGTCCGGTCCGGCCCTGAGCGCTCCAGATCCGCCGCCAGGTGCCACGAATCAACGCGCGGGCTGAAGATTTGCGCGACCTGTACCTCCTGATTGGAGAGCCACGCGGTCTGGTAGCCTGATTCCCGTGCGGCGTCCACAATGCTTCCGTGAATTCTATCGGGGCGATACTGCTCCGGGTCAATGCCGGTCATGAGCATCGGAACGGCAAAGGTGGTGAGGTTGGCCGGCGCGAAAGCGGCGTGGTAAGAGACCAATTCTGTCAGCGCTTCCAGGTGCGGCGACGTCGGTCTCGCGTAGCCGTTGATGTGAAAGGCGTCATAGCGGGCCGACTCGCCGATGACAAGAATGTGCGTGTCGGACACCGCGTCTGGTCTCGCAATGCTGGCTCCATAGGGAACCTTGTTGGCCGCGTGTCCCATGGTCTTGGCTGCGCCGATGCTGCCGACCACGAGCGTGACTACGCCGCCAAACGGATAGGTATTGCTCAGGTACAGCTGCATCCTGTCCGCAATGTCCGCTGCGTAGCGCTCGGCTGTTCCAGAAGTAGGCAATAGAACGGCGCTGCATACGATGGGAATTGAAGTCAGCGTCGCGCCCCGCCTTAGCCAGCCAGGCATGGCGGCCTCGCCAAGGTACAATGCTCCCGCGCAATAAAGAATGAACGCCAGACCGCATACGGCGAGCAGTGGCCAGAGTCGCATCATCGTAAGAAAGGCCGAAATTTCCTCGGTGCTCGAAGTAAGCGCGACCACGAAGGCATTGTCGTCTGGAAATTGGCCAAATGCCGCCGCGTACCACACGTACACGGGAGACACGAGGAGCAGCGGCGCGTAGGCAAGGAAAAACGCACGCCAAGTTCGCGTCAGGATGGCCAACAGGCCAGCGCTGACAAGGGAAATCGCGAGGCAAGAAGCTGCTGCGGAGACGCTATCTGTTCCTGCAATCGCCAGCGCCAGAAAGGACGGTGCGGCGAGCACCATTGTCGCGTTAAACCAGAGGGCAAGAGCACGCGCGTTCATCATGGGTGCCTGGATCATTGGTGCTGTCTGACGCGTCGGTCGGCGATTCAAATTCTGCGCGGGCCATACTAGCAGCAAGAATCGGGCCGCATGGTGACTCGAACGCAGCGGACACAGAGCGATGTAGTATAACTATGGCTGAGACAACGGGGACTGCAGGGAAGCCGAGCGTACGGTGTCGAGCAGCGCCCCTTGTGCTGGCGTACGGTTGGCACATTGGGAACCGCCGCGGGCGGAGCAAAGGGCCGCCGACCTGTCAGTCTCGCCTTGCCGGCGGCTGCGGCGTACACTCGCCGCCGATGGACGGCCCCAACGGACCCGCAATGAACATTCAGCCGGTCGCCATGAGGAGCGTGGGCCGATGAGCGACCGCGTCTCCCTCGACGTGGCCAGCCTTTCCCATCCGGGAATGGTGCGCACGCACAACGAGGACTCGGTTTTCGTCGACGGCGAAGCGGGGCTCGCGGTGCTCGCCGACGGCATGGGCGGCTACAGCGCGGGTGAAGTCGCGAGCGGAATCGCCGTCAATGTGATCAGCACCGGAATGTTGCAAGAGCTCAATTCGGGGCGCGAATTATCCAAGGTCGACATCGCGAGCGGCCTCACGCATGCGGCGCTGCTGCTGCAGCAGCAGATCGCGCTTGCCAACAAGGGCATCTACGAAGCGGCACAGCAGCGACCCGAATGCGCGGGCATGGGCACGACGCTGGTCGCGACCGTCTTCTTTCAGAATCGCGTCAGCATCGGTCACATCGGCGATTCGCGCTGCTATCGCCTGCGGGCCGACAGGTTCGAGCAGCTCACGCACGATCACTCGCTGCTGCAGGAGCAGATCGACAGTGGGATGCTCACCCCGGAGCAGGCCAAATATTCGCTGAACAAGAACCTCGTGACGCGTGCTCTCGGTATCGAGGCGGTCGTGCCTGCGGATATCGCGGAATACCGGGTCGAGGCCGAGGACGTGTATGTGCTGTGCTCGGATGGACTCACCGACATGGTCGACGCGGGAGTCGTGCGCGAGATCGTCGCCGCCAAGCGGAGCGACCTCGCCGAGGCGGCCGCGGAGCTGATCGACGTCGCCAACCAGAATGGCGGGCGAGACAACGTATCGGTTGTCGTCATCCGCGTTCCAGCTGAATTCCTGCCTACGGGCGGGTGGCTGCAGCGCTGGATGACGAAAAAGCCGGCGTAACGCCGGCCGCGGCCGATGAGCAAACTGGTTCTGTTCCTGCCGGACGGCACGACGCTGGATGTTCCATTGGCCCGGGAGCGGACCACGATCGGCCGCCGGGCCGACAACGACATCTGTCTTCCCAACCTGGCCGTGAGTGGGGAGCACGCGGTCGTGGTCACCATCCTCGCCGATTCGTTTCTCGAGGATCTCAATAGCACCAACGGCACGCTGGTGAACGGTAGCCCGATCGCCAAGCATTTCCTCCGGGATCGGGACCAGATCGATATCGGCCGGCACAGGCTGGTGTACCGCGTCGACGACGATGCGGTGATCGACGCCGAGGTAGTGGCAGGAATCGCGCGCATCGGCGCCCGCGACTTCGGCGAGCGGGTCGAGCCGGCAAAGCCATTTGCCCGCGCACACCGAGCCAAGACGCCGGATTCGCCCCCGGCGAGGGACCACCCGCAGGTGCGTCGCGATGTCGTCGGTCAACCTGCCGGCGGGCAGCTTCCCGAAGGTCATCCAGCGCCGGATGCGGCCGTGCCTGGTCCCACATCCGAGGCCACGCCAGGCGTTCCCCTTGCGCCGGCGGCGGCGCCGACTCCTTCCGCGCCGCAGCTGGCGGCGATCAAGCTGCTGTCGGGTGTCAATGCCGGTGCTTTGGTCGCCTTGACCAAAGCGGAAACCACCGTCGGGCGTCCCGGCGTGCAGGTCGCATCCATCGTCAAAGCAGGCGCATCGTTCCGCTTGAAACCGGTCGAGGGAGCATCGCCGCCCAGAATCAACGGCAAGCCGGTCGATGGCGAAGGCGCGGAGCTGAGGCACGGCGATACGATCGAAATAGCCGGGTCTCGGCTCGAGTTTGTTGATCCACGAAGCGGAACGGATCAGCGGGACGTTGCGGCATAGGGACCGCTCGTTCGTAGATCACGAGGATCGTCTGCGGGAAGGCCAACGATTCTCGTCACCATGTGACGCGCAACGTCACCCGCTTCACGACGTTTGGCCCCACAAGCCTGGGTTGCAGGCTCCTTGAAGTGGCGTCCAACGCCCATCGCTGCAGAAATCGGCGCGGCGGTATTCGGTGATTGCTGGTGCAATCTCCGTATTCTGTCGCGCGCAGCCAGCGATCACCGGCCATTGGCATATCCCTTGCTCACCGTAGTTCCAGCATCGCTGGTGCGAAGGGTTTGGGAGTACGTACTCACTTCATGGAGAGAACTACAATGAAACGTCTGCAGCAGGGTTTTACCCTGATCGAACTGATGATCGTGGTGGCGATCGTCGGTATTCTGGCCGCGATCGCGCTGCCGGCGTATCAGGATTACGTGATTCGCTCGAAGATGTCGGAAGGCGTGGCGGCTGCTGCTGCGTGCAAGACGTCGATCAGCGAATATGTTTCCACCAAGACTGCTTGGCCGGCCGACGTCGTTACCGCCGGATGTTCGACGCTGGCGACCTACTATGTCTCTGGACTGGTCGTCGGTGCGAGCGGGATGATCGAAGTAACCACCCAGAACACTGGATCAAAACCGGCCGACTGCGTACTGACGCTGACGCCTGGGACCCCAGGGCTGCCCGATATCACTAAATGGGTCGGCTCGAGCAGCGGATGCGACGCGAAATACGTTCCATCGAATTTCCGCTAAGCATTGCAGAGTTTGATTTTCTGGCCGGTGAGGCGTTTGCCCCACCGGCCTTTGTTTTGCGCGCGACGCATCGAGCACTCCTGCTCTGTTGCGCCGATATAATCGCGCTTCGTCTAACCGACAGGAACGCCAGCGGTGCCATTGCTTCGGAAGGTGTTCAAAACCTCTGTACGACAGAATCGCGACGCTGATCGCCATGTCGATGGCGATGCGGATTCAGCGGTGCCCCTTGCGCCGGCGCATTCCCAGCTCGTCGCCGAAGCAGGCTTGCATACTGCGGCAGGGCGATACAGCGTGGCGCTGGCGCTGATCGCCCGCACGTTGGCCATCACGCCGGACGATCCGGAATTGTTCTTCGCGCGCGCATCAACCTTATATTCGTGGGGGCGGCTGCGGGAGGCGCGCGACAGTTGCCTGCGTGCGGAAGCACTGAGTCTGCGCAGCGCGAGCCTGTATGCGATCCTTGGCTGGTCGTGCATGGCACTGGGCAAGCTCGATGAGGCGGAATCGTCGTTGCGCAAGGCCGTTGCCATCGAGCCTGGCGCATGGGAACCGCACTGCAATCTGGCGTTGGTGCTGCAGGCACAGAAGCGGTTGGACGAGGCCGCCGCGGGCTATGAGCGCGCGCTCGATTTGGATACCGACAATATGCAGTGCTTGATCAACCTGGGAGTCTGCCGGGTCGATCAAGGCGATATCGTTGCAGGCGAAGCACATGTGCGCCGCGCAATCGCGATCGATGGAAGGAGGGCGCGCGCGTGGGCGAATCTCGGCGTAGCCCTCGCCCGTCAGGATCGGTACGAGGACGCGTTTCACGCATTCGAGCGCGCCCAGCTGCTCGAAAAAGAAACCGGGGAGGCCGTTGAGAGCTTCGTGAACTTTGCGCTGCACCTTCGGGAGGCGAACCGGACTCAAGAGGCGCTGGGCCTCTATGAAAAGAACCTTGTTGCCCATCCCAGTCTGGCCGGACACAACGACTACGCATTCGCCCTTCTGACCGCCGGACGCCTTCCGGAAGGCTGGCATCACTATGAATTCCGCTGGATCAACGAGCCGCTGCTTTCGTTGCGTCCTGACTTCCCGCGACCGGTGTGGGCGGGCCAGGACCTGCGCGGCAAGACGATCCTGCTGCGCACAGAACAGGGCTTCGGCGATTTCGTCCAGTTCGTGCGCTATGCGCCTGCGGTGAAGGCTTTGGGCGCAACCGTGCTTATGCAGGTGCGCGCGGGGCTGGAGCAGTTGGCCCACGGAGTTCCCGGCATTGACCGAATCCTGGATCGCAATGAACCGCTGCCCGAATTTGATTTCTACATCAACCTGCCGAGCTTGCCGCGGGTGTTTGGTACGGATTTGGTATCGATACCGGCAAACATTCCCTACCTGCACGCCGAGCCGGAGCGGGTGGAACGGTGGGCGAAGCGGCTAGGGGCACACGACGCACGGAGAATCGGCCTGGCGTGGGC
>Ga0207646_10002044_pt1 | contig 24252 bp, 17 predicted proteins | sample KBSK5502metaG_FD_184343 | JGI IMG/M metagenome (GOLD analysis project Ga0207646, IMG submission 184343) | Corn, switchgrass and miscanthus rhizosphere microbial communities from Kellogg Biological Station, Michigan, USA - KBS K5-50-2 metaG... | ecosystem: Host-associated > Plants > Roots >... | reverse complement strand
GGGTTGGTGGCGCCGAACGCGACGTGGCCGTCCCGGATGGGGCCGTCGCCAAAACTGAAGTTGTTCACGTAAAAGGGCCGCTCGGCGATGATCGGCAGGTCCGAGCTGATCTTCACCGACACCCCGACCACACCTGGCCCGACGCCGCAATGCACGGCGTTGCTCCCGCTGATGGCGCACGCCCCGGCCGGCGTCGTGAGATCGCCATTGAAGACGGCCACCGTCGTCCGGGTGCTCCCTGGCAGGGTCAGCGTCTTGGTCGCGGTTGCGGGGGCGTCGGTGAAGTATTTCAGCGTGACCAAGGCTTGGCCTGGGTTGGGGTTCTGCAGCGTCAGGTACTCGGAGAAGAAGCTGAGGGTCGATCCTTCGGCAAAGTTCCACTGAAGCGAGGGCGCATTCACGCCGACGATGCTGGTCGATCCGTGCCAGGATCCGAAGTTGAAGTTCAGGGTTCGTTCAGCGATGCCGGGCCCTGGGAGCGTGACCTTGATCGAGACTTGCTGGTTGACACCGATGGTCGCGTCGACATCGACCGGCTCGACCGCGCCCTGGGTGAGGAACTCGATGCTCTGACCGTGGCCTGCTTGCGAGTAGTAGTCGATCAGCACCGTCCCGTTCTCATTGGGCATGAGCAGCGAAAGGATTTCGGAGAAGCCGCCGGCGGTGAAACCCTCGGCGAAATAGAACGTCGTGACGTGCGGGAAGGTATAGCTGTCGTGGTCCGTCGCCCCACCCGCTGCGGTCGCCGAGATTGTATCGGTGCCGCCGGCTACCGGCAGTGTGCCCGGCGTCGCGTACGCGATCGCAATCTGGCCGTTGGTATCGGTTGTAAAGCGTTGCGCCGGTGCTGTCAGCGCAACATTCGCCACCGACGCCGACCCGCCGGCCGCGGCCGGCTGGAACGACAGGCTGATGCTGGCACCGGCCACCGGATTGTTTGCCGCATCGGTCGCCGTCACGGTCACGCGGTCCGAGATGCCACTCGTGAGGTCGCCCTCCGGGGCAATCGCCGGAGCGTTCGAAAAGGCGACTTTCGTCACGGCAGGTCCGAAGCTATAGCTATCGGTCAGGACGTTGGTAGGCGAGCTCGCCATATCCTGAACGGCAATCACGTCTGTGCCGGTGAGTCCGGCCCCAGGCGAGGTGTAATGGATAACGATTTGCCCGCCGGTCGTCGTGACCAGGGTGGGCGTTGTTGTCAGCGGCGCCGGGCACGAGACGGCCACGCAGGCATGACCTACGCCGTTGAAGGAGACATAGGATGGTGTGCCGCTTTGCGGAACGAGGGTGACGCTCACCGTCGCGTTGGCGGCCAGGTTCCCATTCGGAGCAATCGGTGACGGGTTGAAGGCATAAGGGACGATCTCCATCGTGCCGGCCGACGACGCCGTGCCGTTCGCCGTGGTCACCGTGACGGCGCCGGCCGTGCCGGTCGCACTCAGCGGACTCACAGCGGTTAGCTCATCGGGCGAGATGACGTTGACGTTCGTCCCCTGGCCGCTGGGAAATTGCACCGAGGTGCCGGGAACAAAGTCCGATCCCGTGACATCGACCACGCTGCCTCCCACCTGCGGTACCGCGGTCGGGTTGAAGGCGCTGACCGTCGGAGCCGCCAGCGTCAATCGACCGATGGCGCTACGCCAGTCACAAAGGTCGGTGCCGTTCGCGCCATAGGCGCCGGCGACCCAGACATCGGCCGCCTCCGTCGGATCCGCGGCCGCCCCCGAATAGTTGCGCCATGGCGCGAGCCCACAGAGGCCGGTGTCGATCGCTGCCGTTCCCGACATCACCACCGTCGGCGGCGCGCTGGTGCCGGGCGTCGCGCCGACCAGGCGGGAAAAGACGCTGGTGTTCGACTCGTTGTAGGCGACGAACAGCTGCCCCGAGCCGTCCATCGAGACGGCCGGGTTGTAGACGAAGTCCGACGCCGTGCCGAGCTCACTCTCAACGACGGTCCCCAGGTTGGTGTCGAGTTTGAGCAGTCGAATGCATCCAGATGTCGCCGACGCTGGACACGCCTCATTGGCGGCGGTCCACAGGGTGTCGTTCTGCCAGACGGCCGACAGGAGTCGGTCGTCCCCGGTCTCCAGCGGCGACACCCCACCGGGTTGCTGCGCCCGCGGCGGCGCCGTGGTGGCGGTGATGGTGGGTGTGAACAGTTCCGAGAAGGTGACGTTGTGCAAGGCGGGCTGCCCCCCGATGGCGAGCAGTCCGACCGTCGGTCCCGACGTGGTCTGGACCATGAGGTTGGTTGGATCCGAGTTGTTCCAGACCAGATATTCCGTCGTCGTCGAGCTCAGGCTACGGGCCGGCACGATTCCGAAACGCGACTGGTCCGGCATCGGTGTCGTTGCCCGGTCTAACGGAGTGGATCCGGCGATCAACTCGGACTTCTCGATGGCATACATCTCGTCGCCCTCGTAGGAGCACGCCGGCGAGCACGGGCCGGCGAAGTCGCCCCAAACCAGGGTCATCACCTGGTCGCCGTTCCCCAGAAGGGGCTGATCCATTAGCACTCCGGTCGTCGTGGCGAAGTCGTAGATGTACCAGGTGCCGCTTGGGTTCGAGGTTTGCGAGGCCGCAATGTAGACGTGGCTGTCGAATGCGGCATCGAATGCGGAGCCGGAGAGGAACCATCGGCCGCTGACGGCGTCGTAGAGGATGTTCGGATCGGCGAACGCGAATCCCGACGGAAGCGAGAGCAGCAGGGCCAGGTCTTGGGTATCTACCCGCGCGCCCGATTTGGTCCAGACGGACATGTTCGCGTTGACGACCTCGACGACCTGGGTTGGACTGACGCCGATCTGGGTATTCGCGGGACCGCTGACCTGATCGCGGCCCATGTCCGCCACCTGCTGCTCCAGTCCCATGGCGGGAAACGAGGTCAGCGTCTCCAGCGTCGGGGTCCCGGGCGCGAGCGGTGCCACAACTCTCGGCGGTAGCGTCGGCGCCACCGGGGCAGCAGCGTTACGCAGCGCCTGCTCCGCCTTTGCTTTCGCGGCGTTGAGTGCCGCGGGATTGCGGAACAACGGCGGCTTCTTCAGGTTTGGCGAAGCCAGGCGCGATCGAGCCTTGGTTCCGAAGTGCGCGATGCGAGGAGGGCCTGACTGACTGTAGCGAACGGGAAGAGCGCTAGAGCGAATCGTCGATGCAGCGCTGACGCTCACCGACGGTGCACAAAGCATGGCAGCGCCGACTGTGCCGGCCAGAAGTCGATGCCGGTACGTCACTCGGAAAACCCCCAAATCCGGCACATTTTACGGGACCCGGCCAGCGCAACACAGGCTAAGAGCCCGGCGGCACGAACCCAACAGTGTCGGTGGCGCCGTACGTCGCGGGGTACGCGTTGTACGTCGGCTCTTCGATCAGCACTGGTAGATCGGACACAATCAGAATCCCGAGTGGCGACAGGTTCGGCCCGGCCCCTTCACTGCCAGCCCAGATCGTGACGGTGTGCCGGCTGTTGGCCGTGACGGTTGCATAGCGGACGATGCGGCCCCCCGGACCGTAATAACTGATGGTCAGGTTGGCGTTGGTCGAGTTGAGGTTCTGAATCGTGAGGTAGTCATTCTCACCCGACGCCGTGGAGGCATTCGAAAACTCGAATGTCGTTCCGGTCGTCGTCGACCCGGCGACATCGTGCGCGCCCGCCACGGCTCCGTTTCCGAAATTGAAGACCGTGTACATGGGGCGTTCCGCCACGATCGGCACATCCGACATCACCGTGACTGAAACGCCGCTCACGCCCGGACCGACGCCGCTCGCAGTGGTGAACACGGCAACCGTCGACCGGCTCTGCGCCGCAACCTGCACCAGCTTGCTAGTGACGGTCGCGCTCGTGTCGACGTATTTCAGGGTTACGTTCGCCAGGGTGGTCCCAGGATTTTGCAGCGTCAGGTACTCGCGGAATCCCTGGATCGTGGTGCCTTCCGCGAAATTCCATTGCGTCGCGGCCGCGTTCACCCCGAACGCGTTGTGGCCGTCTCGGATGACGCCGTCCCCAAAGTTGAAGCCGTTGACGTACATCGGACGCTCGACCACGATCGGCACACTCGGTGACAGCACCTGCGCCGAGACGCCGGCTACTCCGGGTCCCACGCCGCAATTCGCCGACGCGGTGCATACCGCGTTGCTGTTGAGGTCTCCCACGAAGACGGGCACCGTCGTCCGGCTGTTGGGCGGAAGCGTCAATCCCTTGGTCGGATGGGCGCTGGAATCGGTGAAGTAGTTGATGGTCACCGGCGCGGGGGTGCTGCTCGGGTTCTGCAGCGTGAGGTACTCGTTGAATGCGCCGATGGTCGATCCCTCGGCGAAGTCCCACTCGGTCGCCGGCTTCGCGACTCCAACGTTGGCCGTCGATCCATGCCAGGTGCCGGTGTTGAAATGCATCACCCGTTCAGCGACACCCGGGGCCGGAAAGGTGACGACGGCCGACACGTTGTGGCCGGCCCCGACGTACTGGTTGACGTTGACCGACGTGACCTTGCCCGCCCCAACCTGGATCCCGAACGTCGGCAGGTGACCGTTCTCGGTGTAGTAATCGATGTAAACGACCCCGCTGGAGCCGGGCATGAACAGCGACAGCGATTCGCTGAAGCCGCCACCCGTGAACCCTTCGGCGAAGTAGTAGGTTGAGGGCGGGCCGGTGAATTTCGCCGCCAGCATGTTCCACAGGTCCGGCGAGCTGCCGTCGAAGCCAAGGGCCCACATGCCGGTGCCCTGAAGATTCTGCGCGTTGACCAGGTCGTACTTCAGACCGAGCGACTGCGCGTTGTCGTAGTACAGCTCGCGCCAGCTGTTGTGATTGCCCGCGCAGGGGTCGCCGCTCGCCGGGCTCCACCACGATGCCCATGGTTCATCGGCATTGCTGTCCCAGTTTTTCTGCAGCTGCAGGGCGCACGCGAAATCGGCCTGGATGCCGCTGTAGGTATCCGCTTCCGCCCCATTGTTGGGCGCCGGCTGGGTAGCCGTATAGAGGTTGGTATCCACCGTCGACCACTTGTATCCGTAGTACGGGACGCCAAGGAGAATCTTCGACGCCGGCGCTTTCGTCAGGTATTGGGTCACCGAGGTGGTGTCGTTGTACGGCCAGTTCATCACCCCCGGGTTCAGCGGCGCGTTCGGCGCGGTGTGGCCGGGGACGGCATCGGCGCTGAACATGTCGTATGCCATGTCGAAGAGGCCGTCGACCAGCGGCGCCAGGTCGCCGATCTTGAAGATGCCGCCGTCCCAGCTCGCCGACCCGCTGTAGGTGTCGACCGTGACATAGGCCGTCGGCCATTTGTTGTGCACGGCGGACGAAAGCTCACGGATGAATGTCGTGAACCCGGTCTGGATGCTCAGGTCGCCATTCGCGTTCCCTTCGAGGTCGACGTTGACCCCGTCAAGGCTCTTGGAGGCGATCGCGTTGATGGTGTTCGTGATGGCGGTCTGCCGATAGGTCTCATTGGTCACGAGCTGGCTGATGCCGGCGGAGCCCTGGGCTCCCTTGATCACCACGACGACCCGATCGCCCGCTTGGTGGGCGTTGGTGATGATCGTTGAAAGCTGCTGGCTGTTCCATCCCGTCCAGCCCTGCCTGGTCATATCCCAGCTGCCGTCACCGTTGACATCGAGTCCGAAGTAGGCAAGGGTGCTCAGCAGCGTGTAGTTCCAGTTCCCCTGTTGCGACAGCTCCCAGTAGGGGGCGAACCCAAGGACCTCCCGGCGAAGCGCGCCGCCATTGGCAATCGTCGCGGATGGACCCGGCGCGGTGCCGGCGAGACCCGGCTGCGCAACCCGGCGTGGCGCGATCGCGCTGGTTGACGGCGTGAATTGCAGCGCGTCATGACTGTGCGCTGCGTCGGCGGCGGCATGGGGACCGATCGCGGGATCTGCCGGGTGTGACACGGAGGCGTTCTGCGGCGTTGCGGCGCCGGCAGGGACCGCCCCAAACGTCCCCAACATCGCGAGAAACCCCGCCGCGACCGCAAGGCGAAAGGAAGACTGCTGGATTCTGGGCATTGTAGACACGCAAGTGCCTGTCGGCGACCAGGCTGGTTGACAGCTTACGGGATAGTCCTTAAGAAATCCTTGAGGGCATCCTGCCACGGACGTAAAGGGGCAATGCCACTGAGGAGCCAACGCTCACTGCCCAACGTCGCATTCTTTGGGCGGGGAGCAGGCCTCTGCGCCTCCGCGCTCGTAATCGGGATGACCTCGGCCCCGGTACCGACGATCGCCTTCGCGAACTCGTATCGGCTGCAGCTTCCGGCGTTGACCGCGTGCAACACGCCCCGGATCGGCGAGGTGATCAGCCCGGCAATCGCTCGAGCCAGATCCAGGGTGGCGGTCGGGCTTCCAACCTGGTCAGCGACGACCCGAAGGGGCTGGCCCCCGGTCGCCGCCGCCCGGATCGCCTTCACGAAGTTCTGGCCGTAGCGACCGTAGAGCCAGGCCGTACGCACCACCATGGTGTTGGCGCCACTTCCGAGCACCAGCAGCTCGCCCTCGTACTTGGTGCGGCCGTAGACGCTCAGCGGATTCGGAGTGTCAGATTCGGTGTAGGGCGATCCCTTGCGGCCATCGAAGACATAGTCGGTGCTGATGTGCATCATCGCCGCCGACGAGTGCGCGGCCGCCTCCGCCAGGTAGCCCGCACCCGCGGCGTTCACCGCGAAGGCTGCGTTCGCCGCCGTCTCGGCGCCATCGACGTCATTGAAGGCGGCCGTGTTGATCACCCAGTGCGGCACGATCCGCTCGACGGTGCGGAAGACGGCGTCCCGATCGGTGATGTCGAGCCCGGCGTGATCGAAGCCATGCACTTCGTGCTCGAGCAGCACCTCGCGCAGATCGCGCCCCAGCTGCCCTCCCCCACCGGTGATCAGGATCCGCACTGATGCTAGCGAGGAACGGCGTCGCTCGGCAAGCCGCGGTAGTTTTTCCGGTAGTAGTCCCAGAAATCGGCGGATTTCCGCCGCTTCCACCAATCCTCGTGCGTGCGATACCAGTCGATCGTGGTCCGCATGCCCTGTTCAAAGCCGACCTTCGGTTCCCACCCGAGCGGCCGCACCCGTTTGTTATCGATCGCGTATCGATAGTCGTGCCCGGGCCGGTCCTTGACGAAGTGCTTGAGCGACGACGGTTTGTCCAGCAGCTTGAGCACCGTATCCGCCACCTGGACCCCGCTGGTATCGGTGCCGGCACCGAGGTTGTAGGCCTTGCCCGGCTCCCCTTTCCGCAGCACCCGGGCAATCCCATCGACGTGATCGTCGACGTGGAGATACTCGCGCACCGCCGATCCGTCGCCGTAGATCGGCAGGGGCAGGCCCTGCAGCGCGTTGGTGACGAAAAGCGGAATGATCTTCTCCGGGAACTGATAGGGCCCGTAAGTGTTCGACCCGCGGGTGATGAGCGTGGGCAGACCAAAGCTGACGTGGTAGGCGTTGACCAGCATCTCCGCCCCAACCTTGGTGGCAGCGTAGGGACTCCGCGGCCGTAGGGGGTCGTCTTCCTTGCTGCGGCCGTCGCGCACGTCGCCGTAAACCTCATCGGTGCTGACCTGCAGAAAGCGCCGATGATGGTAACGGCGAGCTGCCTCCAACAGGACGTAGGTGCCGAAGACGTCGGTTTTCACGAAGTCGCCCGCATCCAGCAGCGAGCGGTCGACATGCGACTCCGCCGCGAAGTTGACGATGACATCCGCGTCGCGCGCCAGGTCGTCGACGACTTTCGCATCGCAGATATCGCCGCGGACAAATGTCAGCCGGCTATCCTTCGCGATCAACTCCAGGTTCTCCTCGCTGCCGGCGTAAGTCAGCTTGTCGAGGACCGTGATCCGAACTTCGTCGTCCTCCCTGAACCGCTGCCGCACGAAGGCGGAGCCGATGAAGCCGGCCCCACCGGTGACGAGCAGGTTCCGGAGCCGGCGCCTGGGGGAGAGCAGCGTCATGGCTTGTTCGCCCCGTGGCGACGCACGAAGTCGTTGACGGCATAGTAGGCGTCGATCGATTCGCCGGCGTCGCCCCAGAATCCCTTGAGGACCTCGTACTCCATGATCCCCTCCGAAATGAACCAGTTATTGACGTCGGTAATCTCCAGCTCGCCTCGGCCCGACGGCGTGAGTCCCGGGATGACCTCGAAGACGCTGGCCGGATAGAAATAGATGCCGGTGACGGCGTAATTGCTCGGCGGCGCCGACGGCTTCTCCACCACTTTCACGAGGCGACGGTCCCCGTCGAAGGCGGGCACGCCGAGGTGCTGCAGGTGCTCGGGATTCTCGATTTCGGCCAGCAGGATGCGGGCACCTTTGTCCTGGCGTTGGAACCGCTCCACGCAGGATCGGATGGAATGCTCGACGATGTTGTCGCCCAACACGACGATGACCCGATCGTCTTCCACGAATCGCTGTGCCAGCCCGAGCGCTTCGGCGATCCCCCCTGGTTTCTCCTGATAGGCGTAGAGGAGACGGTCGATCCCCCACTCATGCCCGTTCCCCAAGAGGCGTAGGAACTCGCCGGCATGCGTACCACCGGTGACCACCATCATCTCGGTCACCCCGGCGCCGACCAGCGCCTCGATGGCATACGTGACCATCGGCCGGTCGAAGATCGGCAACAGGTGTTTGTTGGTAATGCGCGTAAGCGGATGGAGCCGGCTTCCGGTACCGCCGGCGAGGATCACGCCCTTCATGACTGGGCCCGAAACGCCGGGTGCTTCGAATAGTCGGCCAGCGTCGGCGCCTGCCGGTCCTTGTCGGAGAGCGCCGGCGCGTCGATCGGCCAGCGAATGCCGATGTCCGGGTCGTTCCACGCCACGCCGCCCTCGGCCGCGGGCGCGTAGTAGCCGCCGCACTTGTACTCCACGTCCGCGGACTCGGACAGGGTGAGGAAGGCGTGGCCGAAACCGACGGGGACGAAGACCTGGTACATGTTTTCGGCGGTAAGCTCCTCCGCGACCCAGCGGCCGAAGGTTGGCGAACCCAGCCGCAGGTCGACGGCGACATCAAGGATACTGCCCGCCGTACAGCGCACCAGCTTGCTCATGGGCGCGGTCATGTCCTGGTAGTGGATCCCCCGGAGCACGCCCTGCGCGGATCGCGAGTGGTTGTCCTGGACAAACTCGTCCCGAATGCCGTGCTCGACGTAGCGCTGCCGGTGATAGCTCTCCATGAAGAAGCCGCGGCCGTCGCGGTGGACATCAGTCTCGAGAACGACCACGCCTGGAAGCGCGGTCTGGCGGACGGTCAGACTCAGTGCAATCGCTCCTGGAGCGCCTGCCGCAGCTCAGCCAGGGGCACGCGAACCTGCGTCATCTCGTCGCGCGAACGGATAGTCGCCGACTTGTCGGTCTCGCTCTCGAAGTCGATCGTGATGGCGAAGGGGGTCCCAATTTCATCCTGGCGCCGGTAGCGCTTGCCGATCGACTGGGTGTCGTCGTACTCGGTCCGGAAATAGGGCCGGAGCTCGTGCTCGACCTTCCGCGCCAGGGCGGTAAGCGGCTCCTTGCGCGAGAGCGGCAGGATGGCTGCCTGGATCGGCGCGACGCGATGATGCAACTTGAGGACGACCCGCTGCTCGCCGCGCACCTCCTCTTCGCGATAGGCGTCGATCAGCAGGGTGAGCATCGTCCGGTCGACGCCGGCCGAGGGCTCGACGACGTGCGGAATGTAGCGCTCGCGTACCAGGTCGTCGAAAAAGGACATATCCCGCCCGGACACCTTCTGGTGGGCGGACAGATCGAAATCCCCACGGGCGGCGATCCCTTCCAGCTCGGACCAGCCAAAGGGGAACTCGTATTCGACGTCGAAAGCACCGCGGGCATAGTGCGCCAGCTCGTCCTTACCGTGCTGCCGCAGGCGCAGCTTCTCCCGGCGGACTCCCAGCTCCTGATACCAGTTGAAGCGCTCATCCTTCCAATAGTCGAGCCACTTCATCTCCTCGGCCGGCGGAACGAAGTACTCCAGCTCCATCTGCTCGAACTCGCGGAGGCGGAAGATCGAGTTGCCGGGCGTGATCTCGTTGCGGAAGGCCTTGCCGATCTGCGCAATGCCGAACGGCGGCCGCATCCGCGTCGAGTTCAGCACGTTCGGAAAGTTGACGAAGATGCCCTGGGCGGTCTCGGGCCGCAGGTACGCCTGCGAGCTCGTGCCCTCGACCGGCCCGACGAAGGTTTTGAACATGAGGTTGAACTGGCGAGGCTCGGTCCACTCTCCCCCATCCGACTCGTGCCTGGTGCCCCGGACGTGGTCGGCCCGGAAACGCTGATGGCACTTTTTGCACTCGACTAGCGGGTCGGTGAAGTTCTCGACGTGCCCGGAGGCGACCCAGGTCTGCGGGTTCATGATGATGGCGGCGTCGATGCCAACGACGTCGTCGCGCAGCTCGACCATGGCCCGCCACCAGGCCTGCTTGATGTTGTTGCGGAGCGTGACGCCTAACGGCCCGAAATCCCAGAAGCCCTGGATGCCGCCATAGATCTCGCTGGACTGGAAGAAGAAGCCACGGCGTTTCGCCAGCGAGACGAGCTTCTCCATGGGATTCTCCCTCGCCCCTTGCGGCGGAGCGTCGGACTGGGGGGTCTTGGCCGTCGCCACTAACGAATACTACGGATAAAGTCCAGGCTCTTGAGATGGCGGTCCAGGTGGTACTCGAGCTGCGCTTCTAGCGCCTGCTCGACCTCATGGAGCAGATCCACCGGCAGCTTGAGGCGGTCGTACAGCTCGCCGTTGTCTGCCGCCATCACCCGAAGCACCTTCAGGCCGTTCACAGAAACGGCAGAGCCCGCCTGATCGTGGGAGCCACAACGGGCGCAGAGGATGCCGCCCAGCAGTGGCGAGAACCAGCCCGCAGCCTCGGGCGGCGGCTGGCTGCAGCTGGGGCACTGATACAGCTGCGGCTGGTACCCGAGCAAATCGAGCATTCGCATCAGAAACCAGGCGGCGTCGGCCCGTCCGGCACGCTCCGGCGCATTGAGGTGACCGAGCGTAACAACCACCAGATCGAAGATGTCGTCGACCGGGTGGCGATCTTCGAGGACCTTGTCAACGACCTCCGCCACCAGCGAGGCATAGGCCGTTCGCCGGAGATCGCCCGAGATGTTCCGAACGTCGCCCGCGCGCTCCACCTGGGCCACCACGTCCAGGTTTCGCCCCTTGGCCAGCATCATCCGGGAGTGGCTGAAGAGGTCGAGTGCACCGCCGTGCCGGGCCTTGCTACGACGGGCACCCTTCGCGATGGCCGAGAACTTGCCGTGTTCGCGGGACAATATAGTAAGGATGCGGTCTGCCTCCCCGTAGTCCAGCCGGCGCAGCACGATCGCGTCAGCCTGGTAGGTCGGCACGGTTGAATTGTAGGCCGCGAACTATCGCTGCAGGCTTGCCCTGTCGGAACTACCGATGGTTATAGAACTCGACCTGCCAGCGCCATTCGATCTTATCGTCGGAATGCCACCAGCGCTTCAGGATGCCGGCCTCGCCGCCTGGCAGGAGAACGACCCGGCCAATATCTGCCTCGGTCGGCCAACCATCTTCGAGTGCGATCGCGCTGCCGTCCCGGACCAGGTAGCTCATTGGCCCCGGCTGTCCACGTCTGAGGCCTGCACCCTGCGCCACGACTCTCCCTGCCATGTCTCGGACCGTGATGTTGAGTTCAGCAGGAGCAGCATGCACCAGGAGGCGGCCGTTCACGTCCGATCCGTTGATCCGAGAACGTCCGAAGAGTAACCCGCTAACTCCAGGACCTGGAAACCACAAATCCCATGTTTCGAGATGCCCCGACACGTCTTGGCCCACCCCCTTCCCTGCCAGTCCGAGCTAGGGACTGGACAAGGTGCAGCTTACCACCGCCAGCCGAGTGCTCTGCGGCTAGCCTCCGGCACCCCACGTGATCATTCTGACGCCACCGTTGGACGAGTTGTTAAGCTAGGGCGGCCGTCTGAATCTCGGCCCGTATTCATTCTGCAGGGGGTGGCTCGAGGCTTTGGGGAAGGGTAGAGCGACCAGTCGGGCCGTGCCCCTGTCTGTCGACCTCCGTCGCAAGAGGCCGACTTTTCTGGTCTTCGGCGCGCCAAGCATCGGCGAAGAAGAGATTCAAGAGGTGGTTGACACTCTCCGATCAGGCTGGATAGGCTTCGGTCCCAAGTGCCTTAGGTTTGAACGAGAATTTGCCGATTACACCCGAGCCGAACACGCCATTTCCGTGGGGTCATGTACGGCAGGCCTTCATCTAGCCCTAGTCGCATCGGGCATCGGTCCAGGGGACGAAGTCGTCACGTCGCCCCTCACCTTTTCGGCCACCGTCAACGTTATTGAGCACGTCGGTGCCACTCCAGTCTTCGTGGATGTGGACCGGGCTACCCAGAACATTGCTCCCAGAAGCCTTGAGGCCGCTATCACGCCAAGAACGCGCGCGATTATCCCGGTACACTTCGCGGGACGTCCTTGTGACATGGACGCCATTAGTGAAATTGCGGGGCGGAATCACCTTACCGTCATTGAAGACGCGGCCCATGCGATTGAAGCATCATGGCGGGGCCGCAAGATTGGCAGCATTAGCAGGTTCACCGTTTTCAGCTTTTACGCGACGAAGAACCTCACCACTGCGGAAGGCGGCATGGTCACAACAAGCGACGAGGCCGCAGCCGAGCTGATCAGCCGGTTGCGGCTCCATGGGCTCGACCATGACGCCTGGGGTCGGTACTCAGAAGCTGGGTTCAAGCCTTACGACACCACCGCTCCTGGCTTTAAGTACAACCTGACGGATCTGCAGGCCTCTCTCGGACTACACCAGCTCCGTAGGTTGGAGGCGAACCTAGCCGTCCGCGAGGATCTTTGGCGTCACTACGACGCAGCCTTAGCTGATCTTGATGCGATTGAGCTACCCCACCCAACCCGGCCCCCTGAACGCCACGCCCGGCACCTCTACACGATCCTCCTGCGTCCCGAAAAGACGCCCATTAGCCGTTTTGAATTTATCAACGAATTGAGAGAGCGGAATATCGGCACGGGCGTTCACTTCGTACCCGTTCACTTGCATTCTTACTATCGCCGGAAGTATGGATTTCAGCAGGGCGACTTTCCGGCGGCTGAAGAGGTTGGCGCGCGCACTGTCTCTTTACCGCTTTCGGCAGGTCTTTCGCATGACGACATCGACGATGTCGTGGCGGCCATCAGATCAGTCTTGATAGAAAATGGCCAATGAGGTAGTCGCTTCACCAAGCACGGGCGCGCGCGAGGTTGCCCCGCAGAGTGTTGAGGAACGCCAATTCGCCAGCGGCTGGTGGCGCGGCGAGCATGGCAGCTACCGGGTGGCGAAGCGTTCACTCGACGTTGTGGGATCCATCGTTCTTCTTCTGATCACAAGCCCGATACTGTTGGCCGCTGCAGTTGCAATCCGACTGGATAGCAGGGGCCCAGCCGTATTCAGGCAGACCCGCATCGGCCGCGATGGGCGTCCCTTTAAGCTCTACAAGTTTCGCGGAATGTACGCAGACGCCCGCGACCGATTTCCGGATCTATATGACTACACGTACAGGCTCGAGGACCTAAGTTCGCTGAGGTTCCATCCGGCAAGCGATCCAAGGGTTACAAGAATCGGGCGAATTCTTCGGCGCACAAGTATCGATGAGCTGCCAAATCTCGTCAACGTACTTCTCGGCGAGATGAGTCTGGTGGGCCCAAGGCCGGAGATTCCGGAAATGCTGCCACATTACGGCGAAGCCCAGTCGATCATTCTTGGGGTGAAGCCAGGTGTCACCTCACCAGCCAAAGCGGCGGGGCGCGACGAATTGACCTTCACCCAGACACTCGCATTGGATGTTGACTATGCGCTGCACCGCTCGTTTGCCCTCGATATTCGAGTCCTCGGTCAGACTATCCTCGCCGTGCTGCGCCAAGATGGCGTGGACTAGCCGCTCTTACAGCTGCGCGGATGAGGTTCAAGTATAGGATTTAACGAAGCGCTAAGCGAACTCAGCGCGCCCGTTGCCGACTACTATTCGCGGAGTGAAGTCGAGTCGCCGACTCAAGGCGTTTATCCTCGCCCGTAACGACGACCTCCAGGCTCTGCGACTTCGCCACGATAGGGTCGGTAGTAGGCAATTTCAATCCCGCGCAGACTGTTTAACGTTCCAACGAAAAACCCCGCCGCCGCAACCAGGAAGCTGAAGATTGAGGAGGCCAACGGGATTTGCCGTCTGGCGAGCCAACCGATAGCCCCGAGTAAGCCCAACAAATAGAAAACTCCCTGTGCCAGGAGAAGCGCTCGGTAAGCGGGCTGTCCGGCAAGCAGGAGATTGGTCGCGAGGGCCAACAGAAGCAGAATCGGCGTGAACCACCGTAGTAGTTTGTGAGAAACAATTGAGAGGCCAATAAGCGGCTTATCCCAAAGCAGCGGCCATTTCCGAAGTGTGCCTGGCAAGTTTTTCGTCACCATTCTTACCCTGGCTTGAAATTGAGACCTCAAGTCACTGTGCGCCAAGTCGTTGACCCGTGCCTCGGGCTCGTGGACAACCCGGTAGCCCAGCCCAATTGCTTCCAGCGGGACAGTGAAGTCGACGTCTTCGCTCGCTCGCAAAGGTCTATAAATCTCACGTCGCACCGCTGTACAGTTGCCGAAAGTGCTCGAAAGAATGCCTAGGTGGCTCTCTAATGTCTTTTGCTTAGATTCCAGTCTCCAGTACAGGCCAACGTCCCTCGCCAGCGAACTCTGGCCTTCATTGACGCAAGAGATTGAGCCGTCCAGGACTCCGATGGCTCGGTCGGCAAAATGGCGCGCCATTCTCATTAGGAACGCGCGGTCCAACCGTGCGTCAATGTCGGTGAACAAGAGCCACTCGGAGTTTGTAGCGGCAGCGGCATCGTTGCAAACCAGCGCGCGTCCTCGACGATCAGCGAACGCCAGCAACTTGACCCGCGGCGAGTTGCATGCCTCGGTCAGAAGGACCGTAGCGTCGGTCGAGCCGTCGGAACCAACAAGTATGTCAAGGCGGTCCGGTGGGTACTCGAGTGACAACATGTCCTGCAGCTTCTGAGTTATCGCCTCACCGCCGTTGTAAACGGGAATGATCGCGGTAACCGTTGGCAGGAGGTCGGGCGCAGAATCGCTGGCAGGCCTGGCAACTCGAAACCAAGATAAGAAGGTAAGGAAACCGAGGTACCCTCCGTAGGTCCAGGCAAGGAGAAGGATGGCGGCGATAAGAAGGGCCTCGGCGAAACCGATCCTCATACCTATTTCCTCAAACTCAACGTCAGGATTTCCCGATACAGCGCTGAGGATCGAACATATGCTGCACGATCTCGACCGCCAAAGAGCCTTCTGACCCAAAGCGTGAGCAAACGCAGACTCAACGAAAGACCGATGACGACCCTAATAGAAAACCTCCCCAGCTTGCCATAGTGCTTGCCAAAGTAATAGAGAATGCTCTCGCATCGCTCGACGGAGATCCGATAATCGCGCCCTCCTGAGCGGGCCAGAAAGCTGCGTCCGCCCAAGTGGGTTACATCGTAGTCCGGCAGATAGTACAGGTTCCAACCCGCCTCGGACGCGCGCAGACACCAGTCGGCATCCTCCAAGAACAAGAAGATATTTTCATCGAGAAGGCCGATTTGCTCGTAGAGCTCCCGTCGCACCATGAGACATGCACCGCTGAGGAACCGCACTGATATCGGAGCGCTCGATTGAACCATCGGCGTGAAGTACCCAGCTGACAAGGCGCGCAACAGCCTCTTGGTCCATCTCGTGCGGACCAGCGTTTCAACGGCAGCTCGCGGTACAAATCGACGAACCTCGAAAAAACTCACGAATTGGCTCCAAAGGCCTGGCAGATTCCCTGCTGATGGCTGCGTGCGACCAGAGCCATCAACGAGGCGACAGCTCACCATGCCAGTATTCGGGTGCGTCTCTAAGAAGGAGACCATGCCTGCCAAGGCATGAGGATGAAGTAGAGCGTCACTGTTCAGCAAGAGGGCATAGCGCCCCTTACAAGCCCGTAGAGCTTGGTTATTCGCTTTGGAAAAGCCGAGGTTCTGACTATTGGCGATTACCTGAACCCAGGGGAATGCTTCGCGAACGAATTCGACTGTTCCGTCGTTAGAGGCGTTGTCCACGACGAAAGCGTCACAACAGACCTCTCCTTTGCAATCACCAATCGACCGAAGGCATTCCCCTAAAAGACCTCTTGTATTGAAACTGACCACGATGATGGAAAGCGTCGGTTCAGCGAAGCTGGCATCAGCTGTATTGGCATCGAGGGTCATCTCCAAGAGCGCCCGCGATGGATTGAAGTCCATTTAACTTGAAGCGCTAGGACGAGGTCGGATTACACCGATGTATCGGACGCGAAGGAAGGGCGCAGCCGCAAGCAGCGGGTAGAGCACGGAGGCTGCTCGCCCTAGGCGACGCACCAGTGGCGGAAGCACTGTTATCGACCGAAGAGTCAGCCGACAGCCCGGAAAGAGTCGTTTGATTTCGGCCTTTGTAAGTCCTTTCACGTCCGGATTGAAGGGATTCGGAAAACGATTGTCGTACCAAACTACGGCGCCGTCCGGTTTCAGAACCCGCGTGATTTCATTGGCAACGGTCGTAGCAAGAGGCACGTCCAGAATCGAACTAAAGAGGGTGAACGTGATTGCGAGGTCGAAGCTGCTGTCCGGGAATGGCAGCCCGCCCACAGGTGTGTGGACGAACCGAATCTTCGTATTCTGTGACCTGGCTAGGTCGATCCGATCCTCAAGAATATCCACGCCAACTAGGCATGTGGGGTCGGCTCCAAGCTTTACTAGGCTGCGCAGTATAGCGCCCGATCCACATCCGACCTCAAGTGCCCGGCGTTCTCCCTTTGGCAAGCCGAGGCGGGCCACAAGCCGGCCCAGCCACAAATCGCGTTCTCGCTCAATGATACGGTTACCTGGGTTCGCAAGATCCCGCTTTGCTCTCTCGGATGCGTGGGTGTCATAACGCATGTAAGCGCGGCGAATCCTTGCTTCCTCGGATTGAAACCGCTTATCCAAGGAGAACCTCCTTGCGATTCATCCAATCAGCATATGCTCGCTTTAGTAAGGCTGCCAGTAGTAGGCAACTAAGCGATAGCCCGAGGGAGGCACCCAGAGCAAGACCCTGCACCCCAAGAGTCCGGATCAACCAGATGTTAACGCCTACGTTTACGGATAGGCTGAAGGCTAGGACTGCTAGAACCTCTAACCAACGCCCCATAACAAATAGCGCCCGGATGAGAATCTCGTTAGCAACCATGGCGATTAGACCTAGGGCATAGAATCGAAGGATTGCTGAGGTAACTAATGTGCCAGATGCCTGAAATGCCCCATGCTGGAAAAGGAGACGGACGATTTCGCTGCTAAATGGCACAAGGACCATTGTGGCAGCGAATGCAATTAGCAAACTGGATACCAGGCTGTTGCGGATAATCCGCCCAAATTCGCCGGGATTGGTATCAACCACGTGGGCAGCGAGTTTGGGGAATACGACGGTGCCAATGGGAACAGCGATTGCAGCTGCTACGAAAAGCACAACCCTGGTTGCGAATCCTAGGGACGCCAGATCGCCGGGTCGTAGCGTCGACGCCATCCCACGCTCGATAAGATGCCGGACGTATGGGGCCCCGGTGACGAGGGCAGCAACGCCGCCCATAGCCATAACCGCGCGCGCTTCTGGCGACCACAATGTAGGCCGGATGGTGAGCGAGAGCCTACTGAAGACTGTGGCCCAGGGAACGATCGCAGTGACGATCGCAGTTGCCAGGTAGCCGTATGCTGCCACCGCGATACCGAGACGCGCACTTGTAAGTAAGACCACAATGCCGGCCAAATTGCCGGCCAACATGCCGATGGGAGAAGGGAGAAATCTACCCCGGGTATTGAGGATTGCTGTAGCCAGACCACCGAAAGCAAAGAAGATTACTGCGGGGCTCGTAATTCTCAACATGAGTTCTGCCTGAGCACGGTCTCGACCCTGAAGCCCCGGCGAAATCAAATGAATAAGGGGGCCAGCAAAGGCCATTCCGATGAAGGCAGCCACGGCTGACCAGAGGAAAACTTGCACGACGGAAGCACCAAGCAACCGAGCCGCACCTGCCAGGTCGTCGGCGCTTTCCAGCTTCACGATTGCAGGGATGACTGCGTAGCCCAAAAGGCCGCCCAACAGCATCCCCGCAAGAAGTTCGGGGAGCGCGGTAGCCGCAACATAGCTATCCGTAGCGCGAGTTGCGCCAAACAAATAAGCGATCACGGCCTCCCTGACGAATCCAACCAGTCGGCTGGCCCCGAGCAAGAGCGCGAAGAGGATCCAGACCTGAGCGCCGCCAACGAGAAACGGCCTAACTTGTGATCCGATCACGGCAGGGTGTACGCGATTCGCCAACTCCGGCCCTCTTGGCCGCAATCTAGAGAGATTGCCGCCGGCTACTCATCTCTGCAGCCTCTCGCCAACGAAGCGTCTCGGCCAGTCCCTCAGACAGGTTCCACTCGGGTTGGAATCCGAGAAGTGAGCGCGCCTTATCGATCGATGCAACGTTGCGAAGGATATCTCCGCTTCGAGCCGATCTCCATTGGATCTTCGCCTTTAGGGCACAGACCTGCTCAAGCTCTCGTACGAGATCGATGATCCTCGTCTCGCGTCCGGTGGCGATTTGAAAGACCTCCCCAGCGTGCCGGCTTTGCAAGGCGGCGAATACAGCGCTTACGAGGTCGGCTGCATAGACAAAGTCCCTCGTCTGCAAGCCATCCCCGTAGATGGTGATTTCGCTTCCGTTGATAAGCGAATTCATGAACTTCGCAATGACGCTGGTCTTGTGTTCCGAAAAAGGGCCGTAGACGTTCGCAAAGCGTAGGGCTACGGTTCCCAGTTGAAACGCACCATGAAACGCACTGCAAAACGCTTCGCCGGCAAGCTTACTTGCCCCATAAGGCGAAATCGGGCTCGCCACCGTGGTCTCGTTCAACGGGAGTTGTTGTTCGCCGAGCGCTGCATTAGACGAGGCGAAGATGAAGCGCTCAACGCCATAGGCTACGCAAGCCTCAAGCAATCGGACCGTACTCGCAACATTTACGCGCACAAGTGACTGAGGGTCCCTTAGCGATTCCTGGACGGACGTCTGTGCGGCCAGATGAACCACACCCCAACAATCGCGGACCGCGGCCCCGACGGCAACCGGATCGCATACATCGCCGACCCGCAGATCCGCCACCACGCCATCGATGTAAGATCGGCGCCCGGTCGACAGGTCATCCAGGACTCGCAGGCCAAAACCTTTCGCGGCCAAGCCACGCACCACGTTGGCTCCAATGAAGCCGCACCCTCCTGTAACCAGGATTAGTCGAGATGCATCACTCTGCATGCTTTTCCGTTAAGCCCTATTCAGGGACGGGCGACCGACCAGCCTGCGGCGGGGGCTGTTCCGATCGACTGGGGATCATCCACGCGTGGCGCAGGCCATGATAAGTCGCCAGTGCCAGCGCTCCCAGAGTCACACCCTCGAGTACAGTCATCGGATGAGCAAGCAGATAGGGGTCGACGATCGACATCACAGCGAGCCCCAGCATCGCTCCGAAAACAGCAGCAGCCATCGCCCTCTTCGAGGAAGAGTCGGCGCGGCGCATTAGCTTCCAGGCCGAGGCGAGCGCGGCGCCGACGAGCCACAAAAGGACAGCAAGTCCAACGAGCCCCATTCGGTAGGCGACGCCAAGATAGGTGTTGAACGTGTAATGCTTCACCGTTAACTGCGTCTGTAGGTAGTCGCCCTCTCGAAGTCCAGTCGGACCCAGATATGTTGCCCCAAGTCCGTGGCCAAGAGCCAGTTGCCAACGGTCATTAAGGATAGAGTGGATCAAATCCGCTGTCTCGTCCTGACGCTTGTGCTGGATGGGACTCGCGCCTTGAAGTTGCTGGCCAGTGTAGGCGACTCTCTCGATAATCAGACCAAGCGGGTTGCTTCGGGTCAACATCTGAAGTGAAACGGCGACCACCAGCCCGCCCACAGCCAGCGCAACCGCACTTTTCAGGACAATAGCTCTACTGGGTATTAGCGCGAGTTCATTGAGCCCAACTACCAAAAGGCCTACCAGCGCAAAGGCCCAGAGGCCTCTCTCAAAAGAAAGGAGGACTTCAACCGTAAATAGCCCGCAAATCGAGCCTGTTAAAAGCCGCCGTAGACCCCGTTCATTGTGGAAAGCGTACGCAACAACCAGAGGCAAAACCCAGGCCACCGGCTGAAGCAGAAACAGTCGCGGAATCGTTCGGTGCGCAAGGACTATTGGCGCAACTCCAATGCCGGCTTGACCTTGAGTATACAGGCCTAGTCTGACGATTGCGGTCAAGGCCATGGTGGCTATCCCCAATGTGAAAATCCTTTTGAGGACCTGCGGCTCCCGAATAAAGCTCAAGGTGGCGAAATAGAAGAAGACAAGTTCCCCAATCGGCAACAGGTCGCTAGCTACCAATCTGGGCCCGTTGCCGCGGACCAGACCATACGCTCCGGCAACCAGTGCGACAGCGGCCAAGGCCACGAGGGGAAACTCAAACGGTGCCCTTGATCGGATGGTCGCAGAGCCCCTCAATAGCAGCCCCGTAAACGTGGCCGCAGACCCTGTGGCGGTAACCAATCCGTCGATGGCCAGATCGGTAGCGTCCGGGTAAGGCTGGCTCCAACTGGCGTGACGGAAAACCAGGTAAAAGCTCAGTGGGCTCAAGACGTAAACTAATGTCAGGCCCAAACCAATTTCGGGACGAGCCACGGAAAGCGAGAGCGCGGCGGCCCCAAGCACCGCTAGTGCCAGCGCCAAGCCTGGATGCTGTACCAGCCCAAGATGGGATATTAGTAAGGTATAAGCGCCTTCTCCAAGGAGCGCCAAAGCCAATCCGATGCTGCCCGCGGTTGCCCACCGTACAGACGGTGACGCACGACGAAAAGGCGAGTCGTAGAAGGCCGATTGTCCCAAACTCGAGCCCAGGCGCATGCCGATTCGCTGCTGAACGGTCATAGGGTGGACCTCAACTTTCTGTCGGCTAAACCGTGGAGTAAAGAGCTCGTCCACAATTCGCCAGAGATGCTGCAGGCAGCAGCTCTGGCGCGCCGAGCATCATGTACTCACCCGACGCTCCACTTCCGCCGCTTTCGAGGGTTCCGGGCGCCAACGGATTCGCGGAATGGTCGCCTCTCCTCTAATCCGACTTCGATGCTTCTGAATCGTCACGAGCAGTGATTCAACCAGCTCTTCAGACAATATGTGAGGGCGAAGACCGAGATCTAGAAGACGCGTGTGCTTCGCGTTGTAGTAATGCTCTTCTTTTTCGACTCGTGGATCATCGATGTGCCCAAGCTGCACGCGTAAGCCGACTTCTGTACCCGCACGAGCGACCAAATCGGCCAAAGCCGCAACTGAGAATTGCTCGGTGAATTGATTGAAGACACGATACTCACTCGCGGCCGGTGGATTATCAGTCGTGAGTTCCACACACTGAATGGTGTCACGGATATTGAGGAAGCCACGAGTCTGGCCACCTTTGCCGAAAACCGTCAGGGGATGACCGATCACGGCCTGCACACAAAAGCGATTCAGAGCCGTTCCAAAACACTCGTCATAGTCGAACCGATTGATTACCCGCTCATCTTGGCTGGTCTCGAGGGTTTCGATCCCGTAGACGACCCCCTGGTTCAGATCTGTTGACCGAAGGCCCCATACGCGACAGCCGAACATGATGTTGTGGCTGTCATGCACTTTCGAAAGATGGTAGAGAGAGCCCGGCTGTTTGGGAAACGGCAACAAGTCGGACCGACCGTTATGCGATATTTCTATGAATCCCTCTTCGATGTCGATGTTGGGGGTTCCGTACTCGCCCATCGTTCCAAGCTTGACCAGGTGACAATTTGGAACGAAATCACGTATCGCAAAGAGGACGTTCAGAGTTCCGAGAACGTTATTCGCCTGAGTGCTCACGGCGTGGTCGCGATCAATCATCGAGTAGGGAGCGCTGGGCTGCTCGGCGTAGTGAATGATGGTCTCCGGTTCGAATTCTTGAACGACGCGAGACATAAAATTCCAGTCATTGATGTCGCCAACTCGTACAGAAATGGATTTGCCTGACGCTTCCTGCCAAGCGTTGACCCTCTCATGAAGCGATCGAATTGGCGTAAGGGACTCGGACCCGAGCTCTAGATGCATCCGCCTGCGGAGGAAGTTGTCGACAACCATCACCTCTTCTCCGCGAGCCGAAAATCGACAAGCCGTCGGCCAGCCGAGATAGCCGTCGCCGCCAAGTACTAGTACTCGCATGCGCCGCCCTCCCTGTCACCTTAATTGCCCTAGCGCCTTCCCGCGATCCCATCGACTCCGAGATGGGATGCGACACATTGTACCGAACCTGCACACCTAGTTACGGGCCACCAGCCACCGCCATTCCGATCTCATCCGGCCCCGGAATATGATCCTATTCGCGTTGCGGCTGCATGGAACCGTTTACCCCACACGAGTCGGAGTCTTAGCGGCGTTTGCTATCGCGCTCAATATTGTCATATCCGCCTGCGCGCCTAACCCTAATACCAACGAACCGCCGATCCGACTTACGACCGAATTCCTGACAAATCCTATCGGGCTCGACGCGCCTCATCCACGCCTCGCATGGGTGCTCAGAAATAGCAGGCGCGCAGAGGGGCAGTCAGCATATCGGATCGAAGTCTGGACTTCGGCCAGAAACGGTGGCGCGAACAGGCAAATGGTGTGGGATAGCGGCGTGGTTTTCAATCGTCAGCAAATGCAAATAGCCTATTCCGGAAGGGATCTAAGAAGTGGCCTCCGCTATTACTGGCGCGTACAGACCTGGGACCTTGCTAACGAATCATCCGGCTGGAGCCAAGAGGCCTACTTCGAGACAGGCCTAATGCGGCAGTCCGACTGGCTGCCCAGTATGTGGGTGGCCGCGAATGGCCTCGTCCGCGGCACTATAGATCTTGTTACGCGGCCGAAGCGCGGACGGCTGTATGTTAGCGCTCGCGGCAACTACGAACGGGGACCGGATGGGCTCGGAACATGTTGTCGAGAGGCCTTCGGGCTTGCGCGAGGCATCTACGACTTGGAGGTCAATGGTCACGATATTCTCGCGAGGCTTCTCGACCCTTCCCCTGTCGACACCCGAATTCGGGCCCTTTATTCCACCTATGATGTAACGGATCTTCTCTCCGCCGGAGCGAACGCTATCGGGATCATGCTCGGTGAGGACTCCGACGTCAGGATCTTGCTTCGGGTAGATCTGCCTGATGCTGAACAAGTCGTCTTTGGCACCAACATGACGTGGAAGACCACGGTTGGACCTGTGACGCGCGCGAATCGGTACGAGGGCGAGGCATACGACGCTCGGCAGGAACTGCCCGGCTGGAGCGCCGCGCAGTTTGATGTCAGCGCGTGGCCGAGAGTACGAGACGCGTCACTGGTCCCTGGTGCCACGAATCCACTAATGTGGGCTGCCGCATTTGAACCCACCAGCATCGTCGAAACGAGGTCGCCCACGAGTATTCGCTGTAGAGACGGTATGACCTATGTCGTCGATTTCGGCCATGACATCAGCGGGTGGAGCCGAATCACGGCCCAGGGAGCTTCCGGCACAACGATTCAGCTGCACTATGGGGAAGAGCTTGACGCCGATGGCCATGTCTCAACCAGCAACATCGCGGCGGCCCAAACCGACAGGTACACGATGAAGGGAGAGGGCCTTGAGACATGGGAACCGGCGTTCGTGTATCACGGCTTCCGGTACGTCGAGGTGAGCGGCTACCCCGGCCTCCTCCGCCCGGGCAACATAGTGGCTCGTGAAGTCCACACGGATGTTGCGCTCACGGGGTCCTTTTCGTCATCAAGTCCTGCATTGGATCGCATCCAAGAAGCAATTCGGCAAACCCAACTCAATGCCCTACAAGGCATCCCCGTGGATAGCCCGACCCGCGAGAAGAGAGGATGGCTAGCCGATGCTCATTTGACGGCCGAAGAAGCCTCAGATAACTTCGGCGTCGCAGCCCTTTACGCGCAATTTGTTACCGATATTCTCGACGCCCAGTACCAGTCGGGCCTTGTCCCTGACTTCGTCCCCAGCGAGCCGAGTCCACCATGGCGAACGGCTTCGAGCGACACGGCGTGGGGCGCCGCTGTTTACTTGTTGCCCTGGGGGATGTTCGTCCGATATGGAAACAAGGACTTGCTCCGCGAAGCCTATCCGGCTGTACAGCGGTGGCTCGACTATGTCGCCAGTACGAGCAGGGACTTCATCGTTG